>Ga0105854_1000319_pt1 | contig 24511 bp, 16 predicted proteins | sample OrgsoiDNA_201058_FD_89679 | JGI IMG/M metagenome (GOLD analysis project Ga0105854, IMG submission 89679) | Permafrost soil microbial communities from the Arctic, to analyse light accelerated degradation of dissolved organic matter (DOM) -... | ecosystem: Environmental > Terrestrial > Soil >... | reverse complement strand
TCTGACGGCCATATCGACCCGTTCAAGGAGGGCGTGGACATTGCACTGCGCATTGGTGACGGTCACGCCTGGCCGCACACGGTGGAGCATCGGCTGTTGACACGCGAGTGGCATGTGTTTTGTGCATCGCCGGCATACCTGGCTCGCCATGGCACGCCGTTGTCCGACCGCGACCTGGAGCAGCACCAGTGCATTGCCTATGGCTGGGTGGATGGACGCATCAGCCCTTGGCGCTACACCGGCGAGGAGGGCACGACGCTGCACAGGCCACTCACGCCGCAACTGGTGGTAGGCAATGGCGAAGGGCTGGTGATGGCCGCGTTGGCGGGCTGCGGTATCGTCGAGTTGCCATCCTGGCTGGTCAAGCAACAGTTGCAGGACGGCGCGTTGGTCGAGGTACTGCCGCAACTGGCGACGCCGGGGTTTGAGGTCAACCTGGTCTGGGTCAAAAGCCGGCAAGACCAGCCCAAGGTTCGCGTGGTGCTGGAGGCGCTGATTGCCGGTTTGAGTTCACTCGAATAATCAGCGGCTTTGCGGCTGGCACGAATGCGCGATTGGCTGACACAAGATTGATCCTGATCAGGTGCCCTGCCTGGCAGCGCCTCTAACCTTATGCTTCCATCAAAGGCCAGGGAGGGCTCAATGAGTGCCTCGGGTCGCGTATCTCAAGGAAGAGTCAGCTATGCGGTCATTGAAGATCCTGTTGTTATCGTCGGCGTTCAACGGTTTGACCCAACGCGCCTGGCTGGACTTGCGCCAGGCAGGTCACGCGCCCAGCGTGGTGCTGTTCACCGATGCCGCCACGGTGTGCGAGCAGGTCGAGGCGTCAGGCGCCGATGTGGTGATTTGCCCGTTTCTGAAGGACCGTGTGCCACAGCAGCTGTGGAGCAACCCGGAACGCCCGGTCGTGATCATCCATCCGGGGATCGTCGGCGACCGCGGCGCCAGCGCGCTGGACTGGGCCATCACCCGGCAGGTCGACCGCTGGGGCGTGACCGCCCTGCAGGCGGTGGAGGAAATGGACGCCGGGCCGATCTGGTCGACCCGTGAATTCGACATGCCGGCTGATGTGCGCAAATCCGAGCTGTACAACGGGCGGGTGAGTGACGCAGCCATCGATTGCATCCGCGACGTGGTGGCAAAATTCGCCCGGGGCTTCGTCCCGACGCCGCTTGATGACACGCAGCCCGATGTCATCGGGCGATTGCAGCCAAACATGACCCAGGCCGACCGCAGCTTCAGTTGGTTCGATTGCGCACGCTTCATCAAACGCAGCATTGACGCCGCCGATGGCCAGCCCGGTGTGCTGGCGAGCATCAGGGGCGGGCAGTATTACGTGTACGACGCGCACCTGGACTCACGCCACGGCATTCCGGGAGACATTCTTGCGGTACAGGACGACGCGGTGCTGGTGGCGGCCGGTGATCACAGCCTGTGGATCGGCTCGCTCAAGCGCAAAGCCCAGCCCGGGGAGGAGACCTTCAAGTTACCGGCCCGCCACGTGCTGGCCGAGAAACTCGCAGGCATTCCCGTGCTGGACAGCACCCTCGCCAGCCACACGTGGAATGAACAGGCCTATCGACCGATCCGCTACCGAGAGTCAGGGCCTGTCGGCGAACTGACGTTTGAGTTCTACAACGGCGCCATGAGCACCGAGCAATGCCAGCGTCTGGTGGCTGCACTGCGTTGGGCCAAGGCGCGGGACACCCACGTGTTGTTGATCAAGGGCGGGCGTGGCAGCTTTTCCAACGGCGTACACCTCAATGTGATCCAAGCCGCCGCGGTGCCTGGGCTGGAAGCCTGGGCCAACATCCAGGCCATCGACGATGTGTGCAAGGAGCTGCTCACGGCCCGGCAACTGGTGATCAGCGGCCTGACCGGCAGTGCCGGAGCCGGCGGCGTCATGCTGGCGCTGGCGGCCGACATCGTTTTTGCCCGTGAGGGCGTGGTGCTCAACCCGCATTACAAAACCATGGGCTTGTATGGCTCCGAATACTGGACCTACAGCCTGCCACGTGCCGTCGGCAGCGAAGTGGCGCACCGGCTCACGCAAGAATGCCTGCCGATCAGTGCCCACCAGGCCCAGCACTACGGCATGGTTCAGGCCATTGGCCCACGGTGCCCACAGGCATTTGGCCTATGGCTTATGCAACAAGCCACCCGCGCGCTCGACGATGAGCACTACGTGCTGGCGCGCGCACGCAAGGCAACCATGGACCTGGATCAGGTTGAACGCTGTCGCGAACACGAACTGGCACACATGCAGCAAGACATGGTGCACAACCGCCAACAGTTCGCCGAAAAGTGCCGCAACTTCGTGTTCAAACGCAAGACGTGCCAGACCCCGCAACGCCTGATGGCGCCATGGGCTGTGGCGCGCAAGGTGGCGTTGGTTGAGTGAAGGGGTTGCAGGTGGTGGTCAGAGGCTGTCGGGATCGCCAAAAAACATTTTGACTTGGCTCTATCGCAGTATTTTCAGGTCGGAAAAACTAAAATATGCCCCCAGTTTTGCCCCCAGTAGCGCGGGATATGCGGGCGATCGAGATTGGCGATCTCTGAGGCGGAGCAGGGTGGTCGTCGATGGCTTTCAGTGTAACTCCTCATCGGATCTGGCGGGGGGGCAGGGCGCATCAAGGACCAGCTAATCCGCTCTCGGTCGAGAACAGCTACTCCGATCGACTGTGTTCAACCTAATATTTGCATCCGCCTAATTGGTTTGCTGGGCTTGGAGGTATCTACGAAACCAAGAGCGATTCATTTTGAGCGCAGTGGTCTTCCTCTTTTGTCCAAGGCTGACGCGAACTTTGAGGGAGCGGATTTACCCGCGAACGCCAACAAAGCAGGTGCCATTAACCTCGGCTGCTTTGGGCTCGCGTTCTAGCAATAATCGACAGCTAATTCCGTCGTCAGCCGACTGTGGTTCTCCATACAAGCGCATCTGCGCACTCACTCCAGCGTGTTTCGCGTCAGGACGTGTGTCGCGCAATGACCCATTGCTTGAACATTCCGAAGGAGTGCTACGAACCTACGCATTGATAACGGTAAGGTTTGTATCGTCATTTCGTAACGAGACCGTCGGCAAAATAGGTTGCCAGTCAATCTCAGATTCCAAAATCTGAGTTTGATTGACAGGCTAGGGCTGAAAGCTCTCTCGATCTTTTTGATATCAAGGATGGATATGGTGAGGCGGTGGTTATCCCTGCTGGCAGTTTTTATGCTGCCACTGCTGTCGATGGTGTGCAGCGGGCAGGTCCGAGAAGTGCAGAGAGACCTCGATGCATTGAATGCTGAGCGTCCGATGCATGTGGCTATTTGGTATCCGGAAGGCGTCTGCACCGCAGGTGCGCAAGAGCTGTGCCTTGATAAGTCAGCGATTACTCATAAAGTCATCGTTGTTTCACATGGCAGCATGGGGGCGTCAGACGATTACGCCTGGGTTGGTAATGGCTTGGCATCCAAGGGGTACATTGTCGTTGGTCTGAATCATTTCGGTGAATCCCGGGTATACGGGAAGCACACACAGAGCTTGCGTGCCACGGGTATGGTGTGGGAGCGGGCGCTGGATGTGTCGCGGGTGCTGGATGCCCTGGCCAAACTGAATCTCTTTAAAAAAAGCGTCGCCTGGGACGACGCCATCGTCATTGGTCACTCCGCCGGCGGCCAGACTGCCGCGCTTCTGGCGGGAGCACGCTTTGATCTTCATGCGTTCGCCAAGTACTGCGAGTCCCTGCCAGACGGTGTTGATCGTTCGTGTTTTTACGCGCTGGATATCAAGCGAGCACCAAGCGCCTATATCGCGTTGTTCAACGGCAGCTACCGCGACCCGCGGGTCAGAAAAATAGTATTGCTTGACCCCGCCCTGGGCCCTGCATTGGTTGAGCAGTCCATGGCGGGTTCGCATATTCCAGCACTGGTGGTGGGGGCGCTGCACGATGACTTCCTGCCGTGGAGCCATCACGGTGCTCGCTATGCGTCGGCCATACCGGATGCAAAAACCCTGTTGCTGGAAGGCAACGAGGGGCACTTTGTGTTTCTTTCCGTTTGCCATTATGACGACAAGGTCAACGGTATCCCGCTCTGTACCGACAAAGCGGGAGTGGACCGCAAAGTCGTGCATGAGCGTTTGTTGTCTGGGCTGCTTGCTTTTGTTGCACCCGATGACGAGATCCCTCTGTCTGGAAAACGCGTAGTGCCCGCAATTGCCGATGTCCCGGCTGCAAAACTGACCGTGCTGGAAATCCTCAGCTACACCCCGCATTGGGTATTTGGTTTATTGTTCGCTCTTTGCGTATTGGGACTGATGCAGACACGTACGCGACAGGTGCGGTTCAGTCTCGCTTTGCTGCTCCCCATCGGGATGCTGATGTTGTCGGTGGCGGGAGTGTTTCAGTACACCGATTATTGGGGCGCCGGCTTTGGGTTCTGGCTTGCTGGCCTTGTTGCTATCGGTACGATCGCCTCGCGTTTTATGGATGCCAACTTCGTGACAAGGGAAAAGGCTTCGGGTCGACTGGTAATGCGCGGTAGTTGGGTCCCACTACTGGTCATCCTTGGCATTTTCATCACACGCTATCTGCTAGGTGTGGCCCAGGCCCTGCAGTTTCCGGCACTCAATCATTGGTCAGTGCAGATGCTGGTCGCAACTGGGTTGGGGGCGTGGAGCAGCTATTTCGCTTGTCGGGGTTGGAGCTGCTGGAGAGCAGCTCGCCTATAGCCTTGCATCTGAATGGACCCTGCCAGACGACGCCTAAAGACTCTCAGGGTCCCCAAAAAACATTTTGACTTGGCTCTAGAGCACTGCTTTCAAGCAGCAAAATTTCAGATATGCCCCCGGTTTTGCCCCAATTCGTGTGGCGTATATGAGCGTTCACGAATGACGCGCTGACGATATCGAGGCCGTACGGGGTGGTCTTCAATGTACTTTCGCGCGGGGATGGCCGGTAGCCGGACTGCCTCTACGGCAGTTGCCGACAGGGCTACGTTTACCCTCCAGCATGCGGAGTGCTTTTTAGGTCAGTGGCAACGCCGGGTCCACCTTGAGGCGTCACGCGCAACCGGGAATCTTGCCCACTGCTAACCGGTAAATCTGTCAGCAGGGTGGCCATGCGCGTGGCTAATTTGAACGAAAAGCGCCGAAGCTCAGGGACGGCGGTGGCTTCCCAATACTGCGCCTTGAGCATGGGCCCCACATAGCTAAGCCAAGGTATCGGTTGATGCAGCTGATCCAACACGCGCAATTGCTCGTCCACAAGTATCCCGAAGCCACACGGGGCGGCGCTAAGAAGCCCTTGCTCCAGCAAGTTGTTGACCAAGGGGGTATCGACTCGCCGGATGTCAAGGTTGGGGCCGGTGCAATTGATGATGCTGCTGACCTTGAGCGATTCAGTTGCCTGACCGCTGCGCCGTTTAAAGTCCACAATCAAGCTTTTGCCCAGCAGCGCCACATTGCTCAACCTGCCGGCATGAACGGCCAGTTGTCCACTTTCCAGAAGACGTTGAAAATGTTCGAAAGTGGCGGGTGCCAAACGATGACGGTGGACGTCCCACCAAGGTTGGACATGTCGTAGAAATTGTCGCTGCTGCGGGGTATCCATCGCGCACCAGAGTTTTTGTATCCACGGACGCAAGCTGTCGACCACGGCTCGCCAATCGCCTCCTCTGCGCTGGTGTTCCTTGACCCGCTTGCGCAGTGTCGCCATCAGCTGTCGAGGTGAGCCTCGTCCCAGGTGCACAGGGGCGCTAAGGGGGGCAATGGCCTCCGGTGAGTGGCCCAGGGGCAAGAGCCCGCGCCGAGAGAGTAAATGGATTGGGCCGCTATGGCCTTTTTGAACCAGCTGCAGCGCCATGTCGACCGCTGTCAAGCCGGAGCCGATCAACAGCACCGCGGTGTCTGGATCGGACGCCAGACATAGGGGAGGATTCCAGGGATCATGCGCGTAGGTCTGCGGACGTAGGGTCTTGTTCAAGTTGCAGCAGTCGGCGGGAGGGAAGTTGCCAAAGGCGAGGACCACATGATCCGCCTCGAGGGTACACCCATCCGACAGCTTGAGCCGGGCGCCGTCGCCGCAGGGTTGCACCTGTATGACCTCCGCGACAATCCGTGACAACTGCACGCCAGGATTTAATCGTTCAGCGCGGTCGAGGACATCGTTCAAGTAGTTGCCATACAGGCTGCGACTGACGTACGAGGTAGACTCGACGTTGAGATGCCGGCTTTTGCAGAACCTCAAAAAGTCTTCGGAATCATCATCCAGCGCACTCATTTTTCCAACGTTGGCGTTCAATAGGTGGAGAGGGCTGTTGGTGCCGTAGGCCAGCCCTCGCGCCATGGCCCGCGTGCGATTGACCAATATTATGCGCAGTTTGGTACCTGCGCTGCGCAGAATCTGTGCCGCAGTGGCCACACCGCTGAAGCCAGCACCAACGATAACCAGCGTCTTCATAATGGTTGCCCCGTGATGAACGTAACGGTCAATTCCAGAACCGACGGTTGTGCAGGAATGCTTCGATGGTGTGCGCGGCCTGCTCGACAGAGGTCGTTGCGCTATCGATCAAGATGTCGGGGGATAGAGGCCGTTCATAGGGGGAGTCGATACCGGTGAAATTCTTGATCAGGCCCTTACGCGCCTTGGCATACAACCCTTTGGGGTCGCGTCGCTCCAGGACTGCCAGCGGCGCATCAATGAATATTTCGATGAAATCGTCGGGGGCGAAGAGCGCTCTGGCCATGCGACGCTCTTGTTCGAACGGTGAGATCAGGCACACCAAGGTGATCACGCCCCCATCCACCATCAGTCTGCCCACCTCAGCGGTGCGCCTGATGTTTTCCTTGCGATCTTCATCGGCAAAGCCCAGGTCGGCGGTCAGGCCCTGACGAAGCCGGTCACCGTCTAACAGGCACGTATGCAGTTGACGCTCGTGCAGGTTGGCCTGGACCCGGTTTGCGATGCACGACTTGCCTGCGCCGGACATGCCGGTGAACCACAACAGGAGCGAACGGTGGCCCTTCAAATCGGAATGCTCCTGACGCCCGATCTCGAAGGGGTGGGAGACCAGGTCCGAATGCACCGGGACGGTTGGCGGTAGTGCCAGCGAAGAAGGCATGAGGTATCTCCGTGGAGCTTGTGTGGGTCAGAACTCGACGACGGCGCGATAACGCACTTGGTTGTTGCGCAGTGCATCCAGGGCCTGGTTGATTCCTGTCGCCGGGAATGTTTCGACCAGGGGCCAGACACGGTGCACGCTGGCAAACGCCAGCATCTGCAGCATGTCGTGGCGCCCGCCAACGTTGGCGGTGGAGACCGTCAGAGTTTTGTAGGTCATCGCCGCGATATCTAGGGTGACCGGGTTGGGCATGCCTGCAAAGCACAGGGTGCCGCGCGGGCGCAGCAAGGCGATGGCGCTCTCCCAGTCCTGATCGTTGGAAGCCGTCACCAACAGGAAGTCCAAGGTGTTTGCCTGGGCTTTCAGCGTGTCCGGGTCCAGGGTGTAGAAGTGGCTAGCGCCCAATTCCATGGCTTGGGATTTCTTGTCTTCGGAGCTAGACAGCGCGGTCACGGTGCACCCGAACTTGGCGGCGAACTGAATGGCCAGGTGACCCAGCCCCCCGATGCCCAGCACGCCGACCTGCATGTCCGGACGAGTGCCACGCAGCAGTGCGGTGAACACCGTCTGTCCCGCGCAAAACAATGGGGCCGCCATGGCCGAGGGCATGGCATCGGGGATGGGGAATACGAACCGTGCGTCGCAGGTCAAAAAGTCCGCGAAACCTCCTCGGTGCCCATCGCTGCAGGTAGGCACCACCTTTGGGCAATGCTGCTCTTCACCCTTTAGGCACCACTCGCATGCGAGGCATGCCCCCTTGTACCAGCCGACACCAACCCGTTGCCCCGGGACGAGCCCCGTTACCGAGGCCCCGCTGCGGACTACTTTTCCGACCACCTCATGACCACACACCTGCGGGTATTGAGAGGCTTCTCCCCAGTTTCCTTCGATCAAATGCAGGTCGCTCGTGCAGGCGCCGCAATGGGTGACCCGGATCTCGACTTCATTGGGGCCCGGATCCGGGCGGGGGTACGTAAAGGGCTCCAATGGCGAGCCTGGGCTATGGGCCGCCCATCCGGTGGTAGTCTGTGTCATGGGGTCTCTCCTGTGTGCAGGTTGAGTGCCGTGAGGTACTGCTGCGTCCATTCGGCATCGATCACCGGGCATTTCAGCTGCGCGATTTGCAACGGGGCCGGATGACTGAAGTGTTTGAAGTCTTCGATGATCATTGGAAGGATCAGCAACGTGCGTTGCAGCACTGCGTTGCCGGGTGCCTGGGCTTCGAGTCTGACGCGCCATTGTGCGAGGGGGAGTGCGGTGAACCGGTCCGTCCCCAAGAGTGTCTGGACCCAACTGCAGATCTGTTCCCAGCGGGTGCTCTCTGGGTTGTAAAGGTGGTGGATTGACGTCGAGTGGGTCGTCGATTCGCCGAGGGCACAGTGCACGAAGATCCGTGCGACATGATCCACCGGCGTGAGATTCAGCGACCAGTCGCTTTCCGCCGGCCAGGCCTTGAGAGCAAGACAGCTACGAATCATCAGTCCGACATAGTCGTCGGGGTTGATGCGGTCGCAGGCATTGGCCCGGATGGGGGCGCTGATGTCCCCGCATCTCAGGATGTCCAGATCTATGCCGGTCTGCTCACGGAACCTTGTCGCCACGCTTTCGGCAACCAGCTTGGCACGGTTGTAGCCGGTGGTCGGGACCTTTTCAGGCAAGGTCGAGGCGATGACAACGCCAGCACCGCCCATGGCAGCCAGACGCAGCACTTCCAGGACTCCGCCTACGTTAGTCTCGGCCAGGCGTTCATAACGCTTGAGCCAGTTGACCTCGGCACCGCAATGAATGATGCAGTCGACCTCCGAAGACAAGCGACGGTAATCCTCGGGCGACAGGCCTAGCCCGGGCTGGCTCAGGTTCGCAACCACAGCCTCCACTGGTCCAAGATCCGCAACCCGTTGCTGTGCGTGGGCCGTGTCTTCGGCCCGCACCAGGCACAGAATGCGTTCCACCCCCGCGGCCTGTTGCAGCTGACGCACGATCATCCGTCCCAGGTACCCCGTGGCCCCTGTAACCAGTATTGTCCGCCGTGCCTCGCGTGGAGGCACATGCGAAACAGGCGCTTGCAGCCTGGACAGGTAACGCTCGGTTTCGGTTTCGACAGAGAAGGGGACCTCCAGGACGGGCTCGCCTTGAAGTTCAAGCGCGATCAGCTGCGTAATGCCCGCCAGGGTAGCGTCGCGGGTGACATCGGCAACGGATAGCTCGAAACGGAAAGTCCGGTTGATCAGGTTTATCAATTCCAACAGCAACAGGCTGCCGCCCATGTCGAGGAAGTCACTGTCGGGGCCCAGAGTCACACCCTGAAGGTTCAGGCAATCGCCCCATAAGGCTGCGACCCGAGATTGCAGGGGCGTGAGTGGCGGTTCGTCATCCGGCAGAGGAACCAGAGGCAGTTGCAGCAGTATGTTCGCACTCAGGCGCTTCTGACTGGCGCCGGCCGGGATCGATGGGGTCAGGAAATAGGCCACCGGAACGCTGAAGGCCGGCAAGTGCTGACTCGCCCATTGCCGCAGCGTGTTGGCATGGGGTGGGTGCTCGGCATCCGCTGGAGCGACAAAGGCTACCAGTTGCAGGTCCAGCCCGCGGCCGCGCGTGGTGACTAAGGCCGTGTGTACTTCGGGATGAGCAACCAGGATGCGTTCCACATCGGTGCTGAATACCTTGAACCCGCGCAATTTTAGATGCGTGCTGCTGCGGCCCAGCAGGTGGATATTTCCGCTTTCGCTGAGTCGCACCCTATCACCGGTGCGCAGCAGCTGCGGGGCCAGGTCCGACCGGGTCGGCGCCAGCGGGTTGGATACGAAGGCCGCCTGGTCGGCCGTATCGTCCTTCAGATAACCCGGCGTGAGTCCCTGGGTGTACACGTAGAGTTCGCCAGGGCTGCCCAGGCGAACGCACTGTAGTGTCGAGTCCAGCACGAAGGCTTCGGTGCCGGGGGTGAAGTGCAGGCGGCCTTCCGGGCCGACTAGGGCAACGTCCCCGGCTTCGTTTGAGCCATACAGATCGAGCACCTGGCAGTCGGGCAGGCAATGCCTGAGCTGTTCGCGAATTGCGTCAGGTAGCGGCTCGCCGCTCAGCCACAGGGTATGCACGTTCGCAAACGCCTGCTGGAATGCCTGTTCGTTTTGCAGCAGGCCTGCCACCAGACTAGGGGTGATCATCAATTGAGAGAGACGACTGTCCTGGATAAAACTTGTGAGGGCGTGGGGATCCAGCACCATGGCGTCCGGAATCAAGCAGGCCACCGCGCCGCTGAAGATAGGGTAGTAGACATAGCCGGTCATCCAGGCATTGAGGCCGATGCGATCACCGCGGCGGATATGCTGACGCCAGAAGGCGAGTGAATCGAGGCGACCGTGTTCGCCAATTGTGACGACCTTTGCCATACCCGTCGTACCCGAGGTCAGCAAGCCATAGGCCACATCACCGAATGGCTGCGGCCGAAGCTCTGGTACAGCGTCGCAGCGCTCCGGCAGATGGTCCAGCAGCAGCGTGCGATAACGACCTGCCAAGGATTGGAGAGTAAGCGTATCGCCCACCACGACCACTGGATCGAGTTTCGCCAGGACGTTCGCGGTCGCGTCGGTGCCGTACCATTGCGGGATGTCCAGGTAAGGCCAGCGCAGCAGGCTGCAGGCGGTCATGGTCACCAGCGTGCGCAGGTCTTTGTCCAGGCGGATAGCCACCCACCCGCCGTGCGGGCAACTGTGCAAAAGCCGCTCAGCCAGCGTGCACGCCTGGGCATTCAGATCGCGGGCGCTCAGGCTTCGTTGAGGGCTTGCTGCGACCGTGCTGTCCGGGGCATCGCGCAGCAACTGACGCAGCTGCATGTGCCAGGACGGCGTTGTTGTGTGGGCTGGGGCGTCAGGACGCTGGGTCCTGATCTGCAGCTCGCGACTGTATTGAGCTGCCGCCCGCTGGTACTGGGCAATCCGTGGGCCGACTTCATCCATCGCCGGGTTATCTCGATCAACAATGATCAGCTTGACCTCGGTGTGGCGTGCCTGCGGGCTGTCGGGGCAGATCAGGCACAGCTGGCGATGACTCAGACGGCGCACGAACTCAAGCGACACCGGGTCACCAGAGGTCGTCAGCGTCACTAGGGGCAGGTCCTGCAACTGCTCGATTTCGCGGATGATTGCGTCGAAATGGCAGGCTGCGGGGCTGCTCCATAGCCAAACGGCGTAGTCGCCAGGCAATTGCGCTGCCCATTGCAACGCACGCAGGTGCTGCTGCCTAGTCGATGCCAGCAACAGCACGCGCAGATGTGCCTCCGCCGGTTCATGAAGGCAGGCAAGGTGATCCTTCGTGGGGGGCACGCGTTGCCAGGCGGCTGCCAGATGGAAAAAGTTGTAGAGGGGTTGCTTGTCCCGAGCCGTACATTCGACGGCATCCGGAAACGTGATTTCGGGATGCGCGACGTGGGCGAAACCGCAGGAGCGCTCGGCATCGTCATGCCAGCCTTGGAAAAATTGCCATTGTTCGACCTTTTCCGGTGCCCAACTCAACAGGCGAGGCGAAAAGTCGATACCGGCGAAATCACAAAAGCGCGCCAGAGTGCCTCGCGTATCCCCCATCAGGTCCTCATCACTGTCCAGGTAGAGCACCTGACTGGCATCACACTGTTCGAGCACCCGCTCATGGATACGAGCCAGCTCATCGAAGCCGGATTCATCCGCATCGAAATAGGTGGTGCCACCGCTCTGGCTGACGCGATACAGCGAGCGCATCACATCCCGCGGCTGGCGGACCAGGAACACATGCCTGAATTGCGCCAGCCACGTGCTATCAATCGAGTCGAAGTCGACGAAGTAAGCAATTTCCTTGGAGAATTGCAAGCGGTGCGGTCGTGCTGGACGTTCGCCGAGCAACGCCATCGCCTCGGCGTAACCGGGAATGCCGGGCGGCCCGTTATTGATCCGGCGGGTGCGCTCAATCAGCGCATGTTTTTCGGGAAAATGCCTGGCCAGAAAAGGCTCGGAGAGCCTTTCGTGCAACACCCTGACGTCCGGATGCTGCATCACGGCCCGCTCGAAAGCGGTAGAGCGGCTGCGGGAAACCGCCCACAGAATCACATTGGGCAGGGAATCAGATGACGTCAGCATAAACAGCTCCTTGTTAAGGCCTGTGCATGTGAAGCGTTCAGCGCGTGGCGGTGGGCTTTTTCAGCAGGATGAAGCCTGAAATCAGGATAAGGGCCAGACCGGCCGCGGTCCGGCCACTGAGCACTTCATTGAACAGCAACGCCCCCCAGGCAATCGCGAAGATCAGGTAGGTGTAATCGAATGCGCCGATGATCGAGGTCTCGCCGATTTGATAGGCCCGGGCGATGCCGGTACTGACCAATACCATTAGAATCGCCAGCACGACCATCACGCCCCAGTCGCTGATCGCCATTGGCGACCAGCCGCCCACCAGAAATCGCAGGCCCTCGTTGGCCGGCAGGTGAGGGCCAGTCTGTGCGACGACAATGCTGCCGACCAGCCCCATCAACAACAGGACGATGTTCAGCGCCAGGGCCAGGTGCATCGGCACCTCATTGGCGCACTTGCCCTTGGTCACGACCGCGGCGAGGGCATAGAAAATCGCAGCAAGCACGGGCAGCAGCGTCCATAGGTTGAAATCAGCCTGACTGGGCGCGAGCGTGACCAGCACCCCGGCGAACCCCACCAGAATGGCCACCCATTTTCGCGGTGTGACATGCTCGTCCAAGGTGACAGCAGAGAACAAAGCGATAAACAAAGGTGTCGTATAGATTGCCAATGCCGCTATGGTCAGGCTGATGAAGGGCAGGGCACTGTAAAAGGCGATCCACATCAGGGCGAGCAGCAGGCTTCTTGTCCCTATCCACAAGGGGGAAAGCGGCCGTTGCTGCGTTGTGCCGCGGCGGTACATCAACAAGGCGACGAGCATGCCGATGGCCAGGATCGAGCGAATCACGTAGAGCTGCCACATCGATGTCTCGGCGCTGGTGGCCTTGATAAGAGCGTCTGACACTGACAACAGGAACACCGAACCTACGACGATGAGGATGCTTTGTCGGTTTTCAGCGGCGGTAACGGTTGTGGTTGCAGACATGATGGATCCTGATGTGATCGACCTGGAGGATTCTGGTTGAGCTCGTATTGCATTTAAAGTGACTTATGGTTACGCAGGAGGAATGAAAATTATGGATAACTTCAAACGCTCACTGCCCCCACTTTCCAGCCTGGTTCCCTTTGAAGCCGCGGCGCGTCTGGAAAGTTTTTCCAAAGCCTCGGATGAGTTGCATCTCACCCAGGCTGCAATCAGTAAACAGATACGATCCCTGGAAGAATTCCTTGGCGTCGCGTTATTTACGCGTAGAAATCGCGCCGTATTTCTGACCGAGGCGGGCGCCGAGTTTCGCGACGCGGTGCGCACGGCGTTCCTGGGCATTGCTTCACGCGCCGAAGACCTGAAGTCAGGACGAGACAACAGTGAAATTGTCCTGGAGGTTCAATTGTGCGAAGCCTTTTACTGGTTGATGCCCAATATCACGCATTTGCACAGGAAGTACCCTGACCTGGAAGTTCGCCTCAATGCATCCATCCAACCGATTACCGAAACAGCGGAAAAATTCGATATAGCCATCCAAACCTCGGGGCGCCCATCCGGTGATCACACACGGCTGTTGACCTTGAGTGATGACGTGTTTCCTGTGTGCAGTCCCGGCTACCTGGCCTCGTTGGGCGATCACCCACTGACCTTGCAAACCTTGGTGGATCTGCCTTTACTGCATCACGTTGCCACGCCTCAGTACTGGAGCACTTGGAGCGACTGGCTGGGGGAGTTTCACATCAGGCCCGGAGAACTCAAGGGTAAGTTCTATGACAGTTATCCGGTCATGATGCAGGCGTGTGTCGAAGGCCTGGGTTTTGCCCTTGGGTGGCGTCGGACCAGTGAAAAGATGCTCGCCAGTGGTGACCTGGTACGGCCTTTTTCCGAATCGATACACCTCCCTGAAGCCCTGAGCGTGTACAAGTGGCGTGATGAAACCCTCAGCCCGTCAGTTCGCCACGTGCTGGAATGGTTGAATTCATCGTTCGCAGACTGACGCCTCGTCGTCCGTGTACAGCAGTCCCAGTGCGGCCAGGGTCTTTTTCTGAATGTCGTGCACGGCATGTTCGCTGTTGGCCCCTAGTGCCGGGTCAACTATAAAGCGACCTTGTTGGTAGCCGTCGCTGTTCAGGCCGCGCTGCACACTGGCGCACAAGGGGATATCTTCTTCACGGATCACGGCGACGAAGTCGATGACCTCCTGTTCTTCCCGGGAGGGAGTTGCTGCCGTGCAAAACCATTCAACCACCTGCAGTGTCTTGTCCACGCTGACCGGCAGGTGATGCAACACATTCATGTACCCTCCTGGATAGACCTCCAGGCAAAAGTTCGGCCACAGGTACCAGGCGCCGAATTCGCGCGATCGGGCCGAGTCTTGCTTCATCGTATAGCCCTGGTTGACGCCACTATCGCTGCTGATATGTGCGTGATAATGCTCGTGGATCGCTAGGTGATAACTCTTCAGGTCGAGGGTTGCCGTCGAGAGCGTGGGATGGCACATCGGGCAGTGGTAACACTCCGAGTAATTTTCCACAGAGACCTTCCAGTTGGACTGCACGCCGTATTCCTTGGAATAGGCGTGAAACAGCTTTTCCGGGGCTGGCGAGAAGGTTCGGATCGATGCGTCGAGCCCAGGCAGCAGGACCTGCATGGGCTGCGCATTCCAGTCGAAGTTGATGAAGATGAAACCGCAGAACACCTCCAGGCGTACCGGGTTGAGTTGAATCTGATCCGTGCTGAAGTCCTTGATGTGCTCGGATTTACGCGCGCTGATCAACTTTCCTCGGGTGTTGTAGGCCCAGGCATGATACGGGCAGGTCAATAACCCGGGCACATGGCCGCTGCCCTCGACCAGTCGATGCGCACGATGCTGGCAGACATTATGAAAGGCCTGCAGTGTACCGTCCTTGTCACGGACCACCAGCGCACTTCGCCGACCGAGGTCACGCACTCGGTAGTCACCCGCGTTGGGCAGTGCGGAGGTGTGGCAGACGTATTGCCAGGTACGTGCAAACACCGCTTCCATTTCCCGGTCGAATAACTGGTTGTCGATGTAATGCTCGTTAGGCAAGGTAAAAGAAGCAAAAGGGTCGATGTCGAACCCGCGGGCCAGGTGCAACGCGGAAGGGACGCTGGTCATGGAACCTCCATGGATCAGTTGGAAGGACAGTGAAATTTATCCGTACTGGGCGACGGGGTGCTCGAACTGCCGGGAGTCAAGCGTCAGCCCCAGGCCTGGGCTGTCACGCAGGTAGGCACGGCCTTGGCTGATTTCAAAATCCACCTCGGCCACGTGCATCTCATGGTGTCGGCAGCAATTCCAGCTGGCACGATGTAGGCGGCCAGGGGTCGAAGCTGCCAAATGCATAACGGCGCTGTCACTGACCTGGGTGCCGCCGACGTCTTCAATATTCATCCGTATGCCGTGGTAGATGCAGAAGTCCCGAAGCTGTCGGGCTTTGGTCAGTCCTCCCACGCGGCCAATCTTCAACCCTATCAGTTGGGCGATGTTCTGGCGCTGGCCTTGTACCAGGTCGCCAAGGGTCACAATGGACTCATCCAGAATGATCGGGTTGCGTGTCAGTTCCCGCACCGCTCGGCACTGCTCCAAGGATTCGCAGGGCTGTTCGAAGCACACTGTTGGGTCTTCCACGCTGTTCATTACGGCGACGGCCTCCGAAACCGTCCAGGCACGATTGACATCGAAGGTGATGACCTCTCCGGGCAGGCGCTGTTCGAGCAGGCGCTGGATCTGAGCCACATCCTCCTCCACCCCGATGCCGACCTTGCAGGAGTGGGTGCGATAACCCTCGCTGCGAGCCAAGGCCAGATGGGCCGCCATCTGCTCTGTATCGTCGGTGGGAATGCTGCTTTGCAAGGCTATCGACGCCTGGAACCGGCCGCCAAGCAATGCGTATACCGGCAGTTGGCAGTGTTTGCCGAGGATGTCCCAGCACGCCAGGTCGATTGCAGCTTTCACGTAGGGGTGACCCGGAAGCATCACGTCCATGCGTGCATTGATCTGATCCAGGTGCAGTGGATTTTCACCCAACAGGTGCGGCGCCAATTCCTCTATGCCGGCCCGCACGCCTTTGGCGTAGGCAGGCAAGTAAGTGGCGCCCCAAGGGCAACTCTCGCCGACGCCCACCAGGCCACTGTCCGTGGTGACCAGGACGATGGTGGAGTCGAGTGAGTCATAGTGCAGTCGCCCCCCGCTGAGGCTGTATTTGTTCTTGAGCGGTATATCCAGCTGGTAGACCTTGATGGAGGTGATTTTCATGGTGCGAACGCTCCCTGCCGCACCGCACGCCCGACTGCGCGGGCAGGGGAGGGAAAGCCCAGAATCGACTGGTGAAAAATTTGCTCAATGACGGGCAGTTGCAGTGCCTGCTGGAGTTCGCCAACCGCTGCGATACTGTCCAGGCAAGGTTCATAGCTATCCAGGTGTTCGGCAACCCAACTGGGGCCGCAACTCCAGTTCACCACCTGCTCGATCAGCGTGTCCGAAAGACCCATTGCGCGACCGATTTGCCAGGCCTCGTCGAGGATGACCTTGTTGATGCAGGCCAGGAATTCCACCAGGTGCGAGGCCAGCTTGATCTTGTTGTCGTCGGTGAATACAAGGCCCGAATGAAACGTCTGTGCCAGGGCCGGAGTGATGCGGCCCAGGGGGTCCTCAATCACAACGCCGCTGTGGCGATAGTCGCGGTTGGCGCCATAGGGCGAAGGCGCATGAAAATCGGGCAGGGTGAGGGATAGTCCGTTTTCCCGCTCGCTCATGGCGGCCACCTTTACGTGATTGTCCTGGCTGTCGAACAGCGTCCCAGCCTGGTGGTAGCGCTGCGCGACGATGCGTCCCAGCGGCATGGCCACCCCCAGCTCATCGGCCAATGCCTCGGTGAGGCTGGTGTCCTTGACGGTGATTTCCAACGTGCAGGAATGATCGTAGCTGGCGTCGAATATGAATGGGGTCAGTTGGTTGCTGACAAAGCAGTTTCCCCGCGAGACTTTCACGTAATCCCACAGCCAGTGGAGCGGAATATCGTTGGCTCTGGCCATGACCAGCAGTTCGGCCCATACCACGGTGGCGGTGTAGAACAGCAGGTTGGTGAGCAATTTGACCGATTGGCCGGCACCGATCTCTCCCACGTAGAAAGACTTGCGTCCCATGGTGTCAAGCATGACCCGGCTCAATGGGTAGCCGCGTTCATCTCCGCCGATGTAGAAGCATACGTTGGCAAAATCCACGCCCATATGTGACAGGTTGCTGACGGGCGCTTCCAGGCTGAAGATATTTTTTTGCCTGGCCAATTCAGCGATATGTTGGGTGTTGTGATAGTCGGTGGTGGAGGTGTCGATCCAGACCGTACCTTCGGCCATTCCCGCCAGAGCGCCGTGCTCCCCCGTCATGTTTTCCAGCACGTGGTGCGGTAGCGGCAGGCATGTCACCACAATCTGGCATGTGTGGGCGCACAGGGCAGGGGTGTCTTTCCAGAAAGCGCCCAACTCGATCACCGGTCCAGCATGCGCGGGGTCGATATCATGGACCTGGACGTGATAACCCGCATTCAGCAGACGCTCTATCAATGGACGGCCCATATTGCCGGTACCGATGAAGCCGACTTTCGGCTTGGCAGCTTGCATATCGATTCCTCCTGATGGTGGGGTCAAGCGAGTTCGCGTGCCCTGCCGGCACCCTGGCCGGTTACCCAGATTGAGTTGAAGTTTTCAAGCATGACTTGCTGGCACGACACGACCTGGTCGCTGCCCAGAGGGTTGAACCTGGCGTCCACGTTCGGGTACACAAAAAACGGCAGCGATACCCTGCCACTGTTCGCACGGTGAATGACTTGGTGGGGTGTACTGGTAAAGAGGCCGTTACTCCACTTCATCAGCATGTCCCCCAGGTTGATCACCACTTCGTGCCCGCGAGGCGGCACATCGATCCAGCGTCCTTGGGAAAAAGCGCGTAGCGCGCAGGCATCACCGGCCTCCTGGAACAGCAAGGTGAATATGCCGTTGTCCGTGTGTTTGCCCGCGCCACTGCGCAGTGGTGGGTAGTACAGGGCACGCTGTATCAGCACCGGATCAGAAAAGAAGGGCTCGAAGAACAGCTTGTCCAACCCCAGGGCAAGCGCCAGCCCTTGTAATAATCGAGGCACCACTAGGTGCATGACTTGGTCTTGCAGGGCCAGCATCGCCTTGGCGAAACCGGGAGCTATTTGCTCGTCGGGTAGCAAGTTCGGACCTGTGAAAGGTTTTTCGCACAGGGCGGCCTCTCGTCCCATGTCGAAGTGCTGTTTACAATCGGGACCGGTAGGGGCGTGCAATGTTTCGCCAAAGGTATGTACATAACCCCGGCAAGTTCTGGGGCTGACCTGTTGGTGGTCTTGGGAAAAATGATTCTTGATCTCCAGCGGCAGCGCGAAGAATTGTCGCGCCGCACTAAACGCCTGATCGATAAGCAGCGGACTTATACCGTGTTCGGTTAAATAAAAGAAACCGTCCTTAATACAGGTTTCACGTAGGCGTCGTACTTCGCGCGGCGTATCAATAGATTCAAGCACTTCAAGTGAAATGCGATTCAAGGCCTCCATGCTCGAGCCCCCTTATCGGGTAATTCTAAATGCTAGGTAGTGAGCATGTACCTCGTCTAAATAAGGAGCATTCATAAGTGACGGTAGGGGGGATAGTTTTTTTGTCGCGACTAAACTGCCCAACAGGTCCGCGAAGTTTTCTGCCTCATAGAACGTGCATCGCGTGCTAAACAGTAAAAGTCCGCCGGGGGCAGTCATGCGAATAAGTTCGTGAATGGCTTCTATGGGCAGGTGACCCTCGATGAACGCACCGCAGCACAAGGTTGCGTCATACCCGCTGTCCGCAATTAACGTGTTGTGTTCGGTCAGATCCACTCCGCCGTAGAGCGCCCCATATGCTTGGGTCTGACGCGCCAACTGTGTCATCGCCGGTGACAGATCGCAACCGTCTATAGTGCTAAAACCTCGTTGGGTCAGTTGTTTCCCCACCAACCCGGTCCCGCAGCAGGCATCCATGATGCGTAAAGCACTACGAGGTTTTCTGTTGTTTGTGTCTGCGTTGCCAAGAAGCGATGTCAGCAGGTCGCTGATTACGAGTGGACCGCAATAGTTCTCTTCGGACACATCATTGTCATAATCAGTAGACCATGTTTCATAGTAATCCCTGAGGCGAAAGTAATCGCGATTGAAGTTGAGGGCGCGATTCACCGATGTCGAGGAATAAGCGGTAGAAATTCTCGTGGCGTTATTTTCGCTGGCCATTCTGTATTCTCCGGAAAATTATTTTTCAGGTTGAATGAATCAGGGTGGGGCGTGAGTGGGGGGTTCATTCTTATTCGCCGGTACCGCGCTGTAAAGACCAAATAGATGACTTATCCTTCGGATTTATCCTACATGGATAACCAGGTGTTATACATGCCGTTTTCCTATGGGACGCTAGACAGGACTTATTGGAGTATTCCTATTTCACGGTACAGGTGGTTGATCTGTCCACTATTGCGCTGGAACACTGGGTTGCTCCCACCCTTGGGCGCAGAGGAGCATCTCATCGGCCTACCTTCACTCAGCGGTGTTTGCGCAGAGTAATGGGGCAGTTTTCGAGAGGGGACTGTAGTACGTGAGGCTGGGGGCATCCGCTTCAAACCATCCCAAGCATGCCCTAAAATATACCTTCGAACGTAGCAATTCCCTGGAAGTGCATGGACTTCCATGGTCTATCAAAAAGCAGAAGTGATCAGGATGAACTGGCTTCGTGACGATGCTTAGAGACTCTCAGGGTCGCCAAAAAACATCTGAATCCGCGAGCGCAACCAGCGCTCTCCCGGATCGTTGTCCTGCGAGCCACGCCAGGCCATGTGCAATTCGAACGAGCGTACGGGCAACGGCGGGTCTTCTGCGCGCAAACCGCCCGCTGAGGTCAGCGCCTCGGCGGCGTAGTCCGGCACGGTGGCCAGGATATCGGTGCCGGCCAGCAATGTGCCCAGCCCGTTGAACTGAGGCACGGCTAGGACCACGTGGCGTTTGCGGTCGAGTTTTTCCAGCTCTTCATCGATAAACCCGCTCAGGTCGCCGGCGAACGACACCAGGGCATGGGGGCGGGCGCAGAAATCATCCAGGCTCAGCGAGCCGGGCACGCTGTCGGCGCGCAGCAGTTTCGGCAGGCTGCGGCGCAGGACCTTGCGCTTGGCGTTGGCCGGCAGGTCGGCGGTGTAGCTTACGCCGATGGAAATTTCGCCGGAGGCCAGCAGACCCGGCATCAGGATGTAATTGACCCGGCGCACCACCAGCACGATGCCCGGCGCTTCGGCGCGCAGGCGTTTGAGCAACTGGGGGAGCAGGGCGAATTCGACGTCGTCCGACAAACCGATGCGGAACACGGCCGTACTGGTGGCCGGGTCGAACTCGGCGGCGCGGCTCACGGCGGTGGAAATCGAGTCCAGGGCCGGGGAGAGCAGGGCGAAAATCTCTACAGCGCGGGCGGACGGCTCCATGCTGCGTCCGGTGCGCACAAACAGCGGGTCATCGAACAGTCCACGCAGGCGCGACAACGCCGCACTGATGGCCGGCTGGCCAAGGAACAGCTTCTCGGCAGCACGGGTCACACTGCGCTCATGCATCAAGGTTTCGAATACGATCAAGAGGTTAAGGTCGACACGACGCAGGTCGTTACGGTTCATCTTGTGTCCTGGAAGAGTCAGCGAGCTTGACGAGAGCGGCCACATGTAAACAATGACCGGCATGAATCTTACGGGGAAAGGCTGGTACTCTGCACCGGCTAATTGAGTTTTCCTACAAGATCTGGGGTCCATTCCTCAGTTGCGGAATCAATGACAGGCATGTCGACTATTAACGGCGACCGGTGGTCTTACCTGGAAAGCCCAGATAGAGTTCATGGCATTAGAGGTTACTTTGACGAGGTTTGCGATGTCCCGCACGATCCGTTTTCACAAGTTTGGTCCGGCCGAGGTGCTCAAGTGCGAAGAGCATGTAGCCGCGCTGCCCGCACCGGGCGAAGTGCAGGTGCGTGTCGACGCGATTGGCATCAGTTGGTACGACATTTTGTGGCGCCAGAACCTGGCGTCTTCCCATGCACGTCTGCCATCCGGCCTCGGCCATGAGATGGCCGGGGTGGTTGTAGCCCTCGGCGACGGCGTGGATGACTTGGCGGTGGGCGATAAAGTGGCCAGCTTTCCGGCCGAGAGCCCTAACGATTACCCGGTGTATGGCGAACAGATCGTCCTGCCCCGTTCGGCCCTGACCCGTTACCCGGACGTCTTGAGCCCGATTGAAGCCAGCGTGCACTACACGCCGCTGCTGATTGCCTACTTTGCCTATGTGGACCTGGCGCGGGTCAAACCCGGCCAGTTTGCCCTGGTGACCGACGCCAGCCACTGCGCCGGCCCCTCGTTCGTACAACTGGGCAAAGCCCTGGGTGTGCGGGTGATTGCCGCGACCAAAGACAGCGCGGAGCGTGAGTACCTGCTGTCCCTCGGGGCAGAAAAGGTGATTGTCACCGAAGAACAGGACTTGCTCATGCAGGTCAACAAGTTCACCGACAACCGCGGCGTTGACGTGGTGTTCGATGGCTTGGGCGGCCCGCAGATGTCGTTGCTCGGTGACGTGCTGGCACCGCGTGGCAGCCTGGTGCTTTATGGCCTGCAAGGCGGCAACCAGACACCGTTTCCGGCGTGCGCAGCGTTCCAGAAGAACATTCAGTTCTTTGTGCATTGCATCGGCAACTTCACCGGCAAGCCGGAGCTGGGCATCATTCAGGATCAGGTGGCCTTGCAGCGTGCGCTGCGTGATATCAACCAACTGACGGCCGACCGCGTACTGGTGCCGCTGAAAACGACGGTGTTTCCATTCAATCAGTTCGTGGAAGCGCACCGCTATATGGACGAATGCCCGTGTCGCGAACGCGTTGCGTTGCAGGTTGAAGCTGTTTGAGGTGTAGGAATATTCGCAAATGAGTCATCCGGGCCCTGGGCGCATGAGACAAATGCGCCATTTAGCAGGGCTTAACCCGCGCGTTGGATGAAACGCGCGCGCGTCTTTCGGTCCTGTAAACGATACCTTTGCCCCTGCCGCCGCCCTGATTTTCAGCGCGGCGTCTTTGTGTGCGCGCTATTGACGCGGCAACGGATAAGTATCTGAACTGGTTTTCGACCGGCTTCTGTATCTGTTAATCATTATTCCAGTCCTGATAATTGAGTCTTCACGTTCAACTCAAGGACCGAGTAATGATTGATACTCTGATACCCCAGCACGGGCTGCCTGCAACTCCCCATGATAATGCAGCAACTGCCTGGACCCGAGGATGCGGGTACTTTCCAGGCGAGCCTCAATCGATAAATCAGCGGAGGTCAAAGTTAGAAGCTTTTTATGTGTCAGATTCATCTTCTAGTTTAAGGATAAATGAGTGTAGGGGGCCGTCAGAGCATTCCTAGGATTGCCGCATTGACGGCCTGGACGCCTCACGCACGGCCTGTTGGCGCAATGGATGCTCCAACTGCGCTCCGGTGCATATTCCATGTCGATTAATTGCACAGTGCTAGTGTTTATTTATCGCGAACACGGTAGCGCGGGCACCCCTTCTTACAGATGCAATAGACCGGACAATACGTCTCGGTAGTTGCTTGAAACTGATATTTCAACTCAGGTAGTAGAGCTATGAGCGCTATTCACGAACAAGCTATGAATTATGTTTACCAGCAAGTACTGCAACGGCTCATTGGGCACTTCAATCGTGCAGAACGTACAGCACTTCAATTGTTGATACAGCGGATTGTGGTTGCCGCTGGCGGTATGGAGCAGGTGGGCGATTACAAGGTGCTGGTGGCCCATGGCGGCGGTGAAGTCAGCAGCTACACCCTGGCGTTGTTGCGTGCCGCGCAATTAAGCATCGCCGGCCGCGCCCCCAGGACGTTCCAACTGCGCGTGGCCACCTTGCGTCACAGCGGCATGACCCAAGGCACGCTCGACACGCTTCACCGCGGCTACAGCCAGTTGTTTTTTCACGACGACCCGCGGGTTGAGCTGCTGATGGTGGAAAACCACCAGGTGCTGCCGTTCAACCACCAGCGCCCGGCCTCCGCCACTGGGCGCGAGGTCAGCCAGCGCAACATGTTGATGATGGGGCATCTGTCCTCCGGTGACGTTCGCGCAACACTGTGCAACGAGACCTATCTGGCCTTGGGCGACTTCTACCAGCGCGTCACCGCCTGGGACGGTGGCGTGCATGCATTGGTCAGCGGCGATTGCGCGCGCAAGCAGGGCCAGTTGCTGGCCTGGCTGAAAAAGACCGCCCAGGCCGCAGGCGTCGAGGTTCCTGCGGGCAGGCCTGCCACGCTCAATGGGCTGTTCGCGCGCATGGATCAGTGGAGTGATGACATTTATCGTGACTTGTACGGCGAGCACTATGTGGCGAAGAGCGACACCAGCCCGGGTGGGCACCGCCACCTCGCGTACATCGGTATCGCCGACCTGCTGGACGGCATTGACCGCGCTTGTGCACCGTTGCTCACCGAGTTCATGGCCTATAACCCGGACCCACTGGGCTTTCATCTGAGTCATCCGACCTTTGCCAATCCGATGTTGATGGCGCACCTGCGAGGCCTGCAAGCCGAGAGCCTGAGGGCGCTGGATTACGAAGCGGGCGTCGAAGGGTTCATGCTGCAGGCAGCGAATTACCTGCGTCGTCGGCAAGTGTGCGAAGCGTTGATCACCCAAGCCGTCAGCCGCGAAGGGCGCGCCATATCGGCCCAGCACGCCCAGCAGTTTTTCGGCCTGGATGAGGGCCAGTTGATCTGCCTGCTGTTTTCGCCCTTTATCCACCACGGTGAGCGGCTGGAAGGTTATTTGCGCCAGTGCCACTCGGGCATGCTGGTGGCCCTGCCGGAACTGCACAAAGTGCTGCAGGGCAAGCCCGCTGCCGAGATGCTGCAGCAATGGGTAACCGACGCCAGCGGGCTGCCGCTGCCGTTGCTTCAGCATCTGTACCGCAAGCGGCCAATGCCCGGCGGCCGCGGCAGTACCGCTCGTGGTTGCCGTCAGGAACGGTCGATGGCCAGTGCCGACATGGCCTTGCAGCTGTCCGGGCGATGACGCTGCGAGGTGTGCGGCAGGTGGATTTCGCCTATCAGGCGGTGTATCGCTACATGATCAACCTGATTGACGAGGTGAGCAGCGATAGCCGGGTAAAGCTGCCGTCTCTGCGCAAGTTATCCCAGCGCCTGAACGTGTCCATTTCCACCATCCAGTACGCCTATTCGCTGCTGGAGAAAGAGGGG
>Ga0105854_1000318_pt1 | contig 24521 bp, 18 predicted proteins | sample OrgsoiDNA_201058_FD_89679 | JGI IMG/M metagenome (GOLD analysis project Ga0105854, IMG submission 89679) | Permafrost soil microbial communities from the Arctic, to analyse light accelerated degradation of dissolved organic matter (DOM) -... | ecosystem: Environmental > Terrestrial > Soil >... | reverse complement strand
TTGGCTTCGGGAGCATTGACTATCGCACCGGCCGGCGTCTTGTAGTCGGGGCCGACCTCCGCGCAGCCTGCCAGAGCGATCAATATGCCAGCGGCCATGAGCTTGCGTGCGTTCACCATGGCAAGCTGCGCTTCACCGCGAGCTCGCCGGATCGCGAGTGGATCTCCACCGAAGCGGTCTGGCCAGGTACGAGGCGCACACCGGGTGGAACCGAGTCAATCGCGATCCGCACGGGGATGCGCTGCGCGAGCCGCACCCAGGTGAACGCTGGATTCACATTGGCAAGCTGCCCGTTACTTCCCATTCGCTCGCGGTCTTCGACGCCACCGGCGATGCTTTCTACATGGCCGTGGATTTCGTTTGCTACGCCCATCAGGTAGATGCTCGCCGGGTCACCCACATTGACGGCAGGCAGCTTCGTCTCCTCGAAATACCCCTCCACGCGTAGTGAGCTTGCGCTCACCAGCGCCATGGCCGCCTTGCCTGCATTCAGATAGACGCCCGGTTGCAGATCCACGTTAGACACCGTGCCGTCAACCGGCGCGCGGACCAACGTCCGCTCCAGATTAAGCGCCGCGAGAGCACGCGCAGCCTCCGCCTGCTTCAAGCCGGCACGCAACTGGTCGACCCTCGCGAGGCCCTGCTCGGTTGATTCTGTTGCGACCACATCGGGCATCGAACGATTGCGCCTGTCCTCGCGCTTCGCCTCATTGAATTCCGCCTTTTGTTTCTCGACATCGGCGTCGGCCAGATCAAGTGCGATCCGGTATCGCGATGGATCAATGACGAGAAGCACTTGTCCCGTCTTGACGATTTCGTTGTCGTGAACACGCACGTCAGTGACCAGACCGCTGACGTCCGGGGCGATCGGTACGACATCTGCCCGAACCCTGCCGTCGCGTGTCAATGGCTCAATCTGATAGCGCACCCAGAGCGCGTAGATCGCAGCGAGGATGCCGAGTATGACCACGGCAGTCACAAGAGCGCGGACCAGATTGGAAAGTCGCAACATGTCAGGAAATGAACCCACGGGGGAGAAAGCTATCAGCGAGGCGTGCAATACCCCACCAGAGCAGCAGGAAGATTGCCAGTTCAATCAACGCGGGTTGCCAGAGAATGGCGCGAAGCGGCAGCCGGAGCAGCGGCCCGCGCAGAAGAGTCGTAACGATCAGCGCTACAACAGCCCAGACCAGGCCGGCGGGCATATAGACGCCGAAGACGTGAATCTCCTCGACCATCACACGGCACTCCCGCTGGAGCGCGAGATTGGAAACAGGTTGCAGCGCATGCCGACAAGTGCCAATAGCATCGCGTCACAGGCGGGCGATTGCTGATCCCTTGTTGTCTCGATGCCGCGGTCCAGCGCACGCATCAACGACGAAGTGGCGGCGACGGCCTCGCCTTCGCGCTTTCTCGCGCGATACAGCTCGGACACTTCGCCAAGTGCAGACTGAACCGCGAGCTGGGCATGCTCGCTGACATTGGCGAGCGCCTCGCGGGCTTGAATGATGTTTCGGCCGATGCGCAGATCGATCAGGCCATCGGCTGCGTGCAGCGCATCTTCCGGACCCGCGAGCGCCATGCGCGCCGCGATCTGGCCCAACCGATCGACCGCTTGCGCTGTCCAGGTCCGGGCATCGATCGGGGTGCGCATATCGGCAAGTTGCGCGAGATCCGCCCAGTTCTGGTGAACGATCCGATAGGCTGTCCAACGCGCATTGGCAGATCGAAACAGCTTAGTGACTGCGAGTGTGGCGAAGATACCTACAAGCTGCGCCAGCCCCGTGTTGAGGAACAGGGCGAAGTCCACCTGAAAGCGATCGAGAAAGCCCATTGCGACAATAAAGCAGGAAAGCATGGGCAGGGCGCGCGCGGAGCGCGCGGGATCGGCCTGGATATACCCCATCCACAGGAGCGCCGGCGCGAGTGTCAAGAGAAGCATCCCCGCGCCATCTACCCTCGGAAGGATGACGAAGAGATACAGCGCTGCAAGTGGAAAAGTCGTGAGCGTCGACATCAGATACCGCCCGATTACCGGTGCAGGATCATCTTGCGCCGCGAACGAACACGTTACAAGCGCGGCAAAAGCCGCCGTGGTCGAGCCGCTTGGCCACGCGAGAAGGATCCAGAATATTGAGTAAAGAATGACCGCGACCGTCGTTGCGGCGCCTGCGAGCAATGCGAGGCCGTGATCTCGCGCGAGAGAAAATTCACGCGTTCCGCCCGGGATCTGGACCAAGCGTGACACGTCGGAATCCTGCGCGTCGATCGCGCGAACCAGCGCACGCGCCTCGTGCAGCGTGTCCACGAAAGCAGCCATCCGGTCACACAGGCTTGCCGCCAGAAGCGACGGCCATTCGCCGTTGCGCAGATGCCTGGCCGCAAGCGCCCGGCAACGGGACGCCAGTTCGATATCGAGCGTATCGGCAATATCCATCGACCCCATCAGGCTGGCCGCAAGCGACTCGACCAGCGCGGCGGTTTCGGCATCGACCGCGTTGAGCGCGCGCAACCGGTCAAGCCTGTCAGCCGCTGCTGACGCGAGAGACAAAAGTGCCGCAAGCCGATGCTGCAGTTCCGAGACGGTCTCGCGTATCACGCTCGCCACGCGCTGGTCGAACGGAAGATTGCCGGCCATCATGCCGAGTTCGGTGACGTCAGCTGCGAGCTTGCGGCGATGTTCGTACTCGAGCCTTGCATGGCGGGTGCCGAGCGCATCGGCTGTCCAGCGGGAAGCGTGGGCGAGAAAGGACACAGCTCGCTCGCGGATCACAGGGCGGACGTTTGTCGAACGCAACAACATATGCGTGACGGTGACGCAGAGAATCGCCACGGTCATTTCCTCGACGCGGGAAATGGTGGTCGTAAAGAAATCCGACAGATCGTAGAGGTAAGGAAAGCTGATGATTGCCGTGCTGAACGACGCCATCTGAAAGAAGAAGGCACGCGGCGTGCGATCGAGCACGGCCAGGTTAATGCAGAAGCCAATCCAGAGTGCGAGGCACAGTACCAGCAGGATCGGCGAATTCTGCAGGTTGGGAACGAGCAGGATGCTGACCGCGGCGCCTATGCCAATCCCGCCAAGGCGGTAGAGGACCTTCGGGCGAAAAGCGCCGGCCATCGGCTGGGCCGTCACGTAGACCGTCAGGAGCGCCCACCATGGACGCGGCAAGCTCACTTCGAATGAGACGATGAGCACCAGCGCCGCTGCAACAAACGTGCTCAGGGAGAAAGTCAATCTTTTGAGGTCGATCGCGAGAAAATCGATCGAGCGTGGCCGCTCAGTGAGAGATTGCGACATTGCAATTACCTCCGAACGGATCAAGCACGGGGCGGCCGCGGACGCTTCCAGGCAAGGATAGTCGATCCATCGCGCGATCGCAGCGATGGCGCATGCTTTGTCAGGGCGTGGTGGGACACTGCTATGGCAGTGACTGACGCCCACCACTTTCATTCATTAGCGATAGGCTGAAAATCTCCGCACGGCGTTGCGATAAGTCCAAGACGGGTTCTAGTTCTGCTATACGCGCAACTTACGATTGCGGCATCGCGCGTCTGGGTAACTTACGGATTCGGAGGTCGGGCGCGCCCGGGCGGGTGCGTATGCTTATTCTTCCGAAGGTATGCGGAATTGATATATTGGGCTCTGTCAAATACCGAAGACACACTAGGCGCTTGGGAGAATGGACCCCAACAGTCATATAGGCGAGATGAGCGAAATCGTGGGCGCTATCCTATATCTGTGTGCGGCACCTGCGTGATGGGCAGGATTCTGGACGTCGACGGCGGCCTGAACGCTGGTCACGAATGCTTTCCCGGGCGCCATGGACCAGTCTTTATGCGTCAACCACCATAAGGAATGAGGCGTGCCTATCATGACGATCCCGGTGACCCGAGAGGGCTCCAAGCCTGGCGCCTCCTCTTTCACAGCGGAGCAAAAGGCTCAGCTTATCAAAGGCGCCTGGTCAGCTATTTTTCGACATACTAAACAAGCCTCTCGAGGGAACCATACCTTGGTATTGCGCTTGCAATCCAAGGGTAGGCGCCCGGCATCCCTTTGTCGTATGGTCTGTCGACGCAATTCGAAGTAGTGTCTGACACAACGCCGGAAGGTTCGTTGCATCACTCCATCTCCGGGGGCAGGTCCAGTGAGGTCTTCTATTGGTTGGAAATTCATTTAAGCGTCTGGCGAACGGTGCCAAAGTTAAGGAATTAGTTATTTGTTTGGCAAACCACGGTGCTTCGCGCTCCCGTTCTGAACGTCGTGGTTCCTGCTCAGAATGTATCGAGCAAATGGAATCCGGACGATTCGCCGGAGTCAAATGCGGTCGAATAGTAGCGGTAGTTACGCGACAACAATTTATCGTGTTAATACATTGACGCTCTGGATTCAAAAACATGTTTTGGCTACGAGTTCAGCGACCTTTGAAATCTACCCTCCAGTAAAGGATATCGACGTTTATTGTTCGTTAAAAAGCATTCCTTAGTTTAGGAGGCAGGATGTCCGCAGTCCCGAATGATGTGATGAAGTACGTCCGCGATCCACAAAATGACGACGATCCGCAAGAGACTGCCGAATGGTTAGGTGCTCTTGACGGTGTCATCGCACACGTTGGCACGGATCGCGCGCATTTTCTCATCCAGCAGCAGATCGAATTCGCACGGGTGAATGGTGAGCATCTACCGTTTTCTGCCAGCACGCCCTACATCAACACCATCCCTACAGGAAAGCAAAAGAAGATACCGGGCGACCAAGCCATCGAGCATACGATTCGCTCGTACACGCGCTGGAATGCCATTGCGATGGTGCTTCGAGTCGGAAAGGAGACGAATGTAGGTGGTCACATTGCCTCGTTCGCATCCGCAGCGACTTTATACGACGTTGGTTTTAACCATTTCTGGCATGCCGCTTCGGGCGACCACGGGGGCGACCTGATTTTTTTCCAGGGCCACTCGTCGCCCGGGATGTATTCGCGCGCCTTTCTTGAGGGGCGACTGACCGAGTCACAACTCGAGAATTTTCGGCAGGAAGTGGGCGGTCAAGGGATGCCGTCGTATCCCCATCCATGGCTGATGCCAGATTTCTGGCAGTTCCCGACTGTGTCGATGGGCCTTGGCCCAATCATGTCGATCTATCAGGCGCGGTTCATGAAGTACATCGAAGCACGCGGCATTGCCAAGACGCAAGGTCGGAAGGTCTGGGCGTTCCTTGGTGACGGTGAGATGGACGAACCCGAGTCGATCGGTGCGATCGGTATGGCTGGTCGCGAGCGGCTGGACAACCTGATCTTCGTGGTGAACTGTAACCTTCAACGCCTCGACGGGCCTGTACGAGGTAACGGCAAGATCATCCAGGAACTGGAAAATCTGTTTGGCGGTGCCGGTTGGAACGTGATCAAAGTAATTTGGGGCAGCCGCTGGGACTCACTGCTTGCTCGTGATGACAACGGAGCGCTAATGCGAAGGATGATGGAGGTCGTTGATGGTGAATACCAGACCTATAAGTCGAAGTCAGGCGCCTTCGTACGCGAGCATTTCTTCAATACGCCGGAACTGAAGGAAATGGTCGCTGAGTGGACGGATGACGAAGTGTGGGAACTCAACCGTGGGGGCCACGACCCGCACAAGATCTATGCTGCCTATGCGCAGGCATCGACACCCAACGGGCGTCCGACGGTCATCCTTGCCAAGACTATCAAGGGTTACGGCATGGGTGAAGCTGGGCAGGGTATGAATAACACCCACCAGCAAAAGAAGATGCAGGTCGAGCAGTTGATGAAGTTCCGGGACCACTTCAAGCTGCCGATTTCCGACGAGGCAATTGTCGACGTACCGTATCTTACGTTCGACGAAGGCTCGAAGGAGCTCGAGTATATGCGCACCCGTCGTCAGAACCTTGGGGGCTATATACCCGCGCGCCGACGAAAGGCGGAGTCTCTTCCGACACCGGCATTGGACGCCTTTGAGGCACTCTTGAAGGGCAGTGGCGAGGGACGCACAATGTCCACCACGATGGCGTTCGTGCGTTTCCTTAACATCGTTCTGAAGGACAAGACATTAGGCAAACGCGTGGTGCCAATCGTGCCGGACGAGTCGCGTACCTTTGGCATGGAAGGTTTGTTCCGTCAGATTGGTATCTGGAATCAGGATGGCCAGAAGTATGAGCCTGAGGACTCTGGTCAGTTGATGTTTTATCGCGAATCTGAGACAGGTCAAATTCTGCAGGAAGGAATTAACGAGGCAGGTGGGATGTCGGACTGGATCGCGGCCGCTACGTCGTATTCGACGCACGGCGAGATCATGATTCCCTTCTTCATCTTTTACTCCATGTTTGGGTTTCAGCGCATCGGCGACCTCGCATGGGCGGCGGGTGACATGCGCTCACGCGGCTTCCTGCTTGGCGGCACGGCAGGTCGTACGACGCTCAACGGTGAAGGACTGCAACATGAAGATGGCCACTCCCTCTTGTGGGCGTCGGGTATACCGAACTGCGTGAGCTATGACCCAACATTTGGCTACGAACTCGCGGTCATCATGCAAGACGGTTTGCGTCGAATGATAACGGAGCAGGAAGATGTGTTCTATTACGTCACCGTGATGAACGAAAATTACGAGCACCCGGCTATTCCACAGGGCGACAGCGTCGCAGCGGACATCATCAAGGGCATGTACTCGTTCCGAAAGACTGAAGCCGACAAGAACGCGCCGCGCGTACAACTGATCGGCGCGGGCACCATTTTCAATGAAGTGATCGCAGCAGCGGACCTTTTGCAGAATGATTGGGGCGTCGCCGCTGACCTTTGGAGCGCACCAGGCATCACAGAGCTGGCGCGTGAGGGGCATGAGGTGCAGCGTTGGAATCTGTTGCATCCGACCGAAGAGCAAAAGGTTTCGCACGTCGAGAGGTTGTTGAAGGACGCCAAGGGGCCCGTTATCGCATCGACCGATTACATCCGGGCACTAACCGAGCAAATCCGGGCGTTTATCCCGCAACGCTTCGTCGTTCTCGGTACTGACGGATTCGGCCGTTCCGATACACGAGAAAAGCTCCGCCACTTTTTCGAAGTGGACCGCTACTGGGTCACTGTTGCGGCTTTGAAAGCGCTCGCTGATGCGGGAATGATTGAAAGCAGAATGGTCGCGGACGCTCTGGAGAAGTACGAGCTCGATCCGTCCAAACCCAATCCGATGACGGTTTAAGCAAACGCACGAGAAGAGGTGAAGGCCGAAGGCGCATTCTCAGTGAACCGCCTCCGCACTGCTCATCACGGCCGGCGTCCGCTGTACACCACTTCTGACTTTATCTCTAACCATGTTCAATATCCTCCTCGTTCCGCTGGACGGCTCACCCCAGAGTGTCCATGTCGTCGACCTGGCCAGCCGAGTGGCGGCGCCAGGCGCGACAACCGTGCACCTTCTATGCGTTGTCGACCCATCCTACGCGTTGCTTAACGCCGACGAAAGCGGTGTCGCGCTCGATGGGCTGACCTATCCGCCCGCATACGCGCAGACATCTCTCGCGCAAGCGGTCTTGGCTACCGCAGCCGCACAGCTTGCCGACCGGAATCTCACGGTGGAACAGCACCTCTGCGCGGGAAATCCGCCCGACGTCGTCATCGAACAAGCCTGGCTCCTGACTGCGGAGGTCATCGTGATGGGACATCACCATTTGTCACGGCTACGCCGTTGGGCTAACCCGTCGATCTGCGGAGAAGTCATCGAACGCTCGCGCTGTGCGGTACTGATCGAAACCCGGGACTGGGGCTAACTTCATGCCTCCGGTCAGGTGGTACTCAATTTCTGTGGCCGTTCCAACAAGTGAAAACCACGCCGGATGTCGGGCCATCGAAAAGTGCACTTATCGTGAAGTCGTTTAACACAACTGAGCAGGATTTCGTAAATTTGAGCACTTAGCCCGTCGGTGTCGTCTCTGTGTATCGAGCGATGCTCTTTTCAATAACTTCTTTTGTGGTGACTAAAATGGCATCTAACGACATTCAGGAAATCAAGGCTTTAAATGCGAAATACAACTTTTCGATCGACGCAGGCAACGCCGAAGCGTGGGCAAGTTGCTTCACAGCTAACGGTGTATTTAATGCAGTCATCGAGGGCGAGGCGCCCAAAGGCACCGCGCAATTGAAGGCGTTCATCGCTACAGGTGTTGCATCGTTCGGGACAATGTATCACCTGACAACCAACGAAATTATTTCGATCGACGGCGAGAAGGCTCGACAAAATTGTTATCTGCAGTTCTTTACGAAAAAGGACGGTGTCCTCGACGGCTACATTTGCGTCTATGACGATTGGCTCGAGCGGGAGAACGGCGCGTGGAAGTACAGCCGGCGAGACGTGGCTACGAAAGACAAATTTACTCACCTGAAAGATTGATACGGCGTCCACCAGAGATCCCGTCCGTACTGTACTTTCAGTGGGCGCGCCCAACTAATGATGCGAAATCGCGATTGCATCCGTATGGTTGTATTGCTTGCCATCTTCCATTTCCGCAATGAGCGCGCTAGCGGTGTGGGGCCGATTCCCGGGTGCTCATGAGAGGCTGCCCGGCATCGTCGTCAGCGAGTTGACGCGCCAACGCTTGGTCAATCTCGTTATCAAGCGGTTCTGGTCTGCTACGGGCCGTTGAGCACGACCGGCTGTTCGTCAGGCGTCGTCAGTGGCTGCAAAAGCGGGAGCAGCGATAGCGCTTGCAACGATTAGGGCGGCAAGAATGCGGATCCTCATGATGTTCTCCATCGAGTAAAAGAATTCGGCGAGCGCGTCAGAAGCCTGCGTCGCTATTTTTAAATAATATGTATTCCGAATTGATGTGACGGGATCATCCCCGTTAGAATGACTCCCATGTCACCTCAGAACGGCTTGGTCGGCAGATATTTTCCGTCAAGCGTAATCACGGCACGCGAACCACCTTCCGGATCGTCGACCTTCTTGATGTCGAGCTTGAAATTGATCGCGCTGATGATGCCGTCGCCGAACTGCTCGTGAACCAGCGCCTTTAGCGTCGAGCCGTAGATCTGGATCATCTCGTAGAAGCGGTAGACGGTCGGATCGGTCGGCACGCCGCCCGGAATACTGCCGCGCACGGGGACGGTTTGCAGCAGTCGAACAGCGTCTTCGCCGAGTTCGAGCTTGTCGGCCACGACTTTCGCGGCATTGGCCGGCAGCGGGTGCTGGCCGAGCAGGGCGGCAGTGACGAAGGCAATGCTGAGCCCGGTACCTTCGTTGATCTGCGCGAACGTCAGGTTCTTGCGGACCTTCGCTTCGATGACCGCGTCGGTAAGGGCTTCGCGGGGTGCCGGGCTGTATTGGGATTGCGTCATGATGATGCTCCTTGAGATGGAATGAAGTGGAAAAGCAGGTTGTTCAGGCTGCGATGTTGAGTCGAGCCGGGGTTGCACAAGCGTGCGGGTGTTCCGCGAGAGATACGAAGCGGTCCGTCGCGCCGTCGAGCGTATCGATCGAGCCGCTTTCGATGTCGTACACCCAGCCGTGCAGGGCCAGATGTCCTTGTTCGAGCGCGAGCCGCACGGAAGGATGAGTCTTGATGTTCGCGAGCTGGGCGATCACGTTTTCGCGGACCATGGAGTCGACCCGGTCGCGTTGGCTCTTGTGCTCACGCGCCTCGTTGACGACCTTCGCGGAATCCGCGTAATGCAGCCAATTGCGCACGGCGGGCATGTGATCCATGCACTTGCAGGTGGCAATGGCCGTCATCGCGCCGCAGTCGGAGTGGCCGCAGATCACCACGTCGGTGACGCCGAGCGCGGCGACCGCGTATTCGACCGTGGCCGTGACACCGCCCGGTTCCGGGCCATACGAGGGCACGATGTTGCCGGCGTTGCGGATCACGAACAAGTCGCCCGGTTCGCGCTGCGTGACCAGCTCCGGTACCAGCCGGCTGTCCGAGCACGAAATGAACAAAGTACGCGGATGCTGGCTGGTGGCCAGCTGCTTGAAAAGCTGGGAGCGCTGCGGAAACGCGTCGCGCTGGAACTTCAGGAAGCCGTCGATGATTTCTTGCATGTTTCGCTCCGTCGGGGGTGTTTGTTGAGAACCGATGGACGAAGAATGCGCCGATGGACTTATAGCGTCCAAGACCGGTTTATTATTCTGTCTATAGACAGAACCAATAGTTCGGAGGCGTCCCATGTTGCTGCGGCACATCCGTTACTTTCTGGCGGTCGCGGAACACCGCAATTTCACGCGCGCGGCTGAGGCACTGCATGTGTCGCAGCCGACGCTGTCACAGCAGATCAGGCAGCTCGAGGACACGCTGCGCGTGCAACTGCTCGACCGATCGGGTCGGACAATCCAACTGACGGATGCGGGTTCGGCTTATTTGCGTTATGCGCAGCGCGCGCTACAAGACCTGGAAGAGGGCAGGCGGGCGATCCACGACGTGCAGGAATTGAGCCGCGGCTCGCTGCGCCTCGCGATGACTCCCACGTTCACCGCGTACCTGATCGGTCCGTTGATGGAGAAGTACAACCGCCGCTATCCGAACATCACGCTGAACATCCTCGAAATGCCGCAGGAGCGGATGGAAGCGTTGTTGAACGAAGATGCGCTCGACGTCGGCATCGCCTTCGACGACACGCACTCGCCCGAGATCGAGACTCAGGCGCTGTTCGTCGAAGCCCTGGCAATGGTGGTCGGCAAGTCGCACCCGTATGCGAAAAAGCGCGCCGCGTTGACGCTTCGCGAGTTCGAGAGCGAAGCGCTCGTGCTGCTCAACGAAGAGTTTGCTACGCGTCACTATATCGATCGATATTGCCGGCAGCATGGCGTCGCGCCGCGTATTGCGATGGAGGTCAATTCGGTCAGCGCCGTCATCGAGCTCGTGCACCGCAGCACGCTTGCCACGCTGCTGCCGGCCGCGATAGCGCGCGAGCACAACGAACTACGTCTCGTGGACCTCGAGCCGGCGCTGCCGCAGCGAACCGCTGCGTTGCTCCTGCGCAAAGGCGCGTATCGAAGCGCGGCAGCAAGGGCATTCATAGCGCTTGCGCTTGAGGAAAGTGCGGCTGAGCCGGGTGGCCGACGAACGAAACTAGCTTCGTAAAATGCAAACAGTCCGAACCGCCTCGACTACTGGCGGCTGAAGCCGCCCCGCTTGAATGCAGCGCTGATGCAGCATGAACTCCGACACGCTGCTACCGTGGACGCTGCGCAAACGGCTCTGATCGGCTCTGATCGTTACGCTCTGTAGGGCTATTCCTTAGGGTGACCGCCCCGAATGTCACCTGGACGCTCGTAAGCCGACTGCCGCAAGTAAAACGGCGACAGTCCCTCTCACGCCCTGAGGCAGTCCGTCAAGGTTTTTTCGAGGGGTAGGTGCAGCCCACATCCCTGACCTTTTAGCCTCGGGCGTCGCTCTTTCATGAATCGGCGTATGTCGGCGATCCCGCCGCTAATCCTATTCACCGATCGTTTGGGCGTACGTCCTTCCGTATGGGTAAAAGAGTTCCTTTCGGCCTTGCTGCCATGCCGCCTTGAGCTCGGGTGTCGTGATGTCCCAGTCCGGACGACATTTCTTCGTCACTGCACGCAAGTCCTGGCGCAGTTCTTCCACAGTGGGTCGGCCGAAAAACCAGTAGCCGTTGTAGATCTTGTAGATGACTAGACCTGGTTCGAGGACGATCGTGTAGGGGATCATCGGATTGTGGCCTGGGTCGGTGTATTCGGCGATGTCGAGGTCCTTCTGCACGGTACGCCGTGGGTCCGACAGGAAGGGCCAGTGGGCGCTCATTCCGCTGCGGAATTCATTCGTCTCGGTGATGTTGTCGGTACTGATCGTGACCAGCCGGCAATAGCCGACCTCGAGCTCACGATGCAATTGAACAAGCCCTTCATGCTGGCGGCGCTCCTTGGGACAGAAACCTCCGCGGCTCAGGACCAGAACAAGCGGGTGCTGTTCTTGCAGCTCCGAGAGCTTCCGGTGTTTGCCGGTGTGGTCGGACAGTTCGTAGTTGGGGAAGGTGGCCCCTGAAATCAGGTCGGGTCGCATATGAAGGTATCCTCCTCGAATGTTCATTGATCGGCTACCCGCAAATCATACCGCCGTTATTGCGACAGAATTTGTGCAGCAAATAGGCGCAATCCTTTCAGTCGGTTGCCAGAGGTACCCAATGGATGTAGGCGCCTGCGCTTTGGTCAGCCCCTTGTTCATCGCCCGGTTCACCTAGAAAGCCACTTATCGGAACTGCACTGTGGCAACCACCGTAGTCGCCGTCACGAGACTTTGGTCTCGTGACGTGAGGGCCGGTCGCAGGCACAGATCACGAAATAGGACGTGTTTTGAGAACTGCACAAGCGGTGACACTAATCCGCCGGCCTACGGTAGCTGGGTTTGTCGTAATGCCAAGATACGTGGCAGGAATCGCTAGCCTCGCTGTGCGAAAAGGCGCTCAGCTGGCCTGTGCCATCGGCGCCAAGCCGGCCCGGCTCCAGAATACGATGGCAGACGACGTCAGCATGAGCACGGCAGAGATCGCTACTGCGCTGCGCACACCGCCCATGACGCCCACGGCGGTGCCGCTGGCCGCGATGGCGCCGAAGATGGCGACGCCAGTCGCGCCGCCCACCTGGCGCGCGGTGTTCAGCACGGCGGACGCGGTCCCCGCCTGATGGCGTTCCACGCTCGATAGTATGGATGTTGTCATCGCGGGTATGGCCAGCCCACTGCCGATTGGAATCAGCGCCAGGCCGGGCAGCATATCGAGGAAGGTCGCGTGGTCCGAGATGCCGAACGTGCCGAGCAGCGCGTAGCCGATACAGCCGATCAGGCCGCCCACCACCATGGGCACGCGCAGCCCGGTGCGCGCTGACAAGCGTCCACTGGCGATGTTGGAAATGACAGCGCTCCCCGTCAGTGGCAAAAAGGTCAGACCGGTTTCGAACACGGAATAGCCGCGCACTTTTTGCAGGTAGAAGCTGAGCACGAAGATCATGCCGTAATAGGTGAAGTTAGCCAGCACGCCAAACAACACGGCACCCGAAAAACGCATGCTATGGAACAGTGTCAGCGGCAGCATCGGCGCCCGCACGCGACTCTCGACCATCAGGAAGGCGGCGCCGGCGACGAAGGCCAGCACAAAGCCGCCTTGCACCACCAGGCTGGAAAGGCCCCGTGCCTGCACCTCGATCACTGCGCCAATGAAGCCGATCAGCGCGAGCACGGACAGCAGCTGGCCCGGCAGGTCGAAGTGGCGCGATGATTCCTTCCTCACCATGGGCGGCACGACGTAGTACGTCAGCGCGAAGCCGGCCACGCAGATCGGCACGTTGACCCAGAAGATGCTGCGCCAGCCCGCCGTCGACAATAGCAAGCCGCCGATCACGGGACCGGCCGCGATCGATACGCCGCCGGCCGCTGTCCACCAGCCGATGGCCTTGGCCAGCATTTTCTTATCGTGGGCATACGTAAAATTTAGGATGGCCAATGAACTGGGCAGGAGTAACGCCGCGCCTACGCCTTGCACCGCGCGGGCCATGTTGAGTGCCATGACCGACGGCCCCACGGCGCAGGCAACGGACGCCAGCGTGAACAGGCCGAAACCGGTCAGGAACGCGCGCTTGGAGCCGAATTTTTCGCCCACCACGCCGGCCGACAGCAGGAAGGCGGCGAAGCCCAGCGTGTAGGCGTCGACCACCCATTGCAGGGTGCTGACCTCGGCGCCCAGCTCCAGGCCCATTCTGGGCAACGCCACGTTGACGATGGTAACGTCCAGCTGGACGATGATGAAGGCGAAGCTGCTCGCCAGCAGCACCGCCAGTGACGGTTGGTGCGCCGCCTGGTTTGATGTTGTATGCATGTTGTTTCCTATGGACACGCTGAAGAATGCCGGCCTGAATTCCACGAGCATCGTCCTGCTGCCGCTGTGGAACTACCTGATGGAACACTGGCGCCGGTGGCGTCCAGCCGCCATAACAGCAGCCATTCGGACCCGCGAGCGCGGCGCCTTAATTGAGCGGCGCCGCCCAGTTGATCTTGCCGTATGGGCACAAGTGTTAGCCGCCGCGGAAGCTGCCTTCCGGGTTGTTCTGGGTGTTATCGGTGGTGTCCATCAGGACCGCCGTGATGCTGAAGAAGTACCTCTCCTCGCGCGACGCCCCGATTTGCGAGCGACAGTAACGCGGGCCAGCGACTTTGGCCTCGGCCGCCCAGCCGTCTTGCACTCCGAGGCGAATCAGTCGCGCCAGCTCCTGGTACAACCCACTCTCAACGCCATTTCGCATTCAGTTGTCGCTTGACGCAGGTGCTCGCGGTCATGTGCTTGACCTCGTTCAGAAGCGGGATGAAACGCTCAACAAGTTAGTTTCTGCTACTACTGAACTGAGTCTGGGACAATCCAGTTCGTCCTCGCATCAAGCGTCATGTGGCGCCTTTTGCGATAGCCGCAAAAGGCGCCGACTAGCGGGGCCCGAAGTCTTGGTGCTTAGCGACCGGCGCTCTGGCCGCCATCGATGTGCAGGATTTCTCCTGTGACGAACGATGCCGAATCAAGGTACAGGATAGCGTCGGAGATATCGCTCATCTCGCCGATACGGCCGAGCGGATGGAAGCTACCCAGCATTTCATGGGTTTCCGGTGCGTGCATCGGCGTCTTGATGACGCCTGGCGCGACGGCATTTACGCGAATGCCTTTCTTCGCGTACTCGATTGCCAGCGACTTCGTCGCCGCGCTCACACCACCCTTCGTCAAGGCTGCCAGTACCGAATAGATGCCGCTGATCGCAACGTCACCAATGCTAGCCGTCACGCTAACCACGTGGCCGCTCGAATGCTTTTCCATTTCGGCGATGGCGAGTTGCGTGATGTAGAAGAAGCCCGCCATATTCACGTTCATCACCGCGGCGTAGTCTTCAGCGGTGTTTTCGGTAAAGGGCTTGCCGATGTATATGCCGGCGTTGTTCACCAGCGTGTCGATCCGGCCGAACCTGGCGACGCCTTCGGAAATGACGCGTTGGGCGACCGCTGCATCACCAATATCACCGGCAACCGTCAGGATGTTCGGATCTTCTGACGGTTTGATCGAGCGCGAAGTTGCAACAACGCGGTAGTCGCGTTTGCGAAATGCCTTCACGATGTCGGCACCAATGCCTTGCGATGCGCCGGTAACGACGACAACCTTCTGTGATGTGCTCATGCTTTACTCCAAAAAAGTAGTTGTTGGCTTTGACGCCAATCGGACCGATGGCTCCGTGGCATCCATTGAACGTGGCAACGAGAAGCGCCGTGCGCAGGCAAGCTCTTGAGCCAGAACAACGAGTTAATTCGTCAGAGGGCGCGCCTGCGACATTCCTGATTTTTCGCTCCACTCATCGCACTCGCGGTATCGGATGAATAGGGGTTAAGTGGAATCGATGGTAGCCGAATGCAATATCTGCAACAATTGGCCATCGCGGCAAATCATCTTTGCCGAAACAGCATTTTTGGTCCGGTTTGCCGAGCGGTCCGCCTGCAATGCGTTCGGGACAGTCCAGCGATCGGCCCCCTCGGGCAGGCTGGCGCGGTGGTGCCGTTACGCCCGTCAGGCGTCTCCGAGGGTCGGGGCGCCTTTTCGCTATGAGTCAGCCATGAACGTCCAGGCTTTACGTTACTTTTTGATGCTCTCGACGACTGGGAGTTTTCTAGTCACAGCCCGACACTTCGAGGTCCCGGCTTCGTCGGTGTCACGATTCATTGCGTCTCTGGAACGGGAACTGGGACAGCAGCTCTTTTTTAGGAGCACGCGTGCCGTCAGGCTCACCGAGCAGGGGCAGCGCTACTATTCGCAAGTACGTGAGGCTGTAGAACTGCTGGATAACGCTGCCGATCAGCTCGCCCATAGAGATGCCGACATCCGAGGACTGGTAAAGATCAATGCGCCAGTGGCGCTTGGCAGGCTCCATATCGCCCATCTTGTCAATGAGCTGCAAGCCAAATATCCCGACCTGTCGGTAGAACTCACTCTCACGGATAGCGTCATTGATCCGGTGCAGGAAGGTGTGGATATCACGATACGTGTAGGGCAACTAATAGATTCCGGGCTGATAGGCAAGGTCGTGGGTACTCTTCGATACTTGCTTGCTGCGAGCCCTGAATACCTGGCGTTGCATGGCACTCCGCAAACCCCGGATGATCTCTTACAGCACAGTTGCCTCTTGTTCAAGGGTACGCAAGCACCGCAGAGGTGGTATTTCAGGCGCTCGTCCAAGGAGACCTTTAAGCCGCAGGACGTCAGTGGCCCGTTGCGAAGCAACAATGCCGAGGTATTGGTGGCTGCTGCTTCGGCAGGACGCGGAATCGTGCTCTTCCCAAGCTGGGCGTTCGCTCCGGCAAGCTTTAAAGATCGGAAGCTTGTGAGCTTGCTGACAGACTGGGAGATCTCCGTGTCCGTTGACGAGCTATACATTCAGATTCTCTCGGCTGAGAACAGGCTGCGGTCCCGAAAAGTGCGCGAGGTATCCGCTTTCCTTGGCGATGCGATCGGGTCTCCCCCTTACTGGGACAATGTGTAGCTTTCGACCTCGGTGCTCGTGGTCACGTTCTTGACCTCTGCAGAAAGGGGATAGGGCGGGCGATAACTTCGTCTTTGGTAGTTGAATTCAATGGCTTGCGCACGAGCTTCTCCTGTTCGAGTGCGTTGACCAACTCCATGGTGGAGATGAAGCGCACGCGGCGGCGATGATGTTCGCGAGCCCGCACACCGATCGCGGTTGCCAGATGGGTGTTGCCAGGGCCGGGTCCGCCCACCAGAACGATGTTGTGCACCAAGTCGATTAACTCGCACTAAAATACTCGCATCTGAAGGCAATCACGATCCAGAACAAAGTCCTAGACTATGGGTTCGCCGTTTGATCTGAAGTGTCTTGTTTGGAAAGGCGAGTGCTAGCCTCTCCGCTCTCAATTCCTAGAAGAAAAAGACATTTGGGGTCACGCCACTTCCGAGCATACTGGTGAGGCTGGCGAACTAGTTGAGATTGTCCGATATTCACCATGACAGGCCGAATAACACTAGCTCTACTCGCAGTGAATCGAGGCCTCTGCCGGAACCGGTGCTCTGTTTCACAAGGCCGCCAATCAGCTGGACAATTATTTCCATGCGTTTCAACAACCGGAGATGTGGAGTGCCAGATAGCCACCCGCGTCCCATTTCGGCAGAATCGCGATCCATTTCGATGAGCGAGTCCGATCGCGTATTCAGGAAAGTGGCGCGAAGGATTATTCCATTCATTTTTCTGATCTTCGTATTAGCAATGGTTGATCGCATAAACATCGGGTACGCGAAACTTCAATTTTCCCAAGATCTTGCATTTTCCGACACGGTTTATGGAATGGGCGCTGGCGTCTTCTTCATCGGGTACATGCTGTCGGACGTCCCGAGTAATATGTTTCTCCATAAAATCGGAGCTCGCGCAACAATCTCGCGAATAATGATACTGTGGGGCATCATCTCGGCGTCCATGATGTTCCTCAGTAGCCCGACACAATTTTATGTCCTTCGATTCGCCCTTGGCCTCGCTGAAGGCGGTTTGTTCCCAGGCGTGTTCCTCTATCTGACGTACTGGTTCCCGGCAAACCTCCGTGCGAAGATGTTGGCCCTATCTTTGGCGGCTATCCCTGTAGCTGGAATTATTGGGGCTCCTCTTTCCGGGTATCTTCTCGACACAATGCACGACGTCAACGGACTCAAAGGTTGGCAATGGATGTTCTTGATCGAGGGAATTCCGTCGGTAATTGTCGGAGTAATTGCCTATTTCTTCCTTGAAAACTCGCCACAAAACGCAAAATGGCTAAGTTCCAGGGATAAACACATTATTGCAAACTCGCTTGAATTCGACGTCACGAAATCCGACGTTGGTAAGAGTCGAGCCAGTATGCGACACGCGCTGACCTCGCCGATTTTTTTCGTATTGATAATTCTCCAGGTCATTGGCGGGGTGGCAAACAGCGGCTTCTCATTTTGGCTTCCCCAGATTATCCATGATCTTGGAGTAACGAACTTACGGGTAAATGGTATTGTCACGTCAATTCCCTATATATGTGCCGGGATTGGTATGTACCTCTGGGGGTATTCTTCTGACCGAAATAAAGAACGTCGATGGCACTACGCGGTAGCGGCCGTTCTGGGCACGATCGGACTATTGATCACCTGTGCACATGCCCATCAGCCAACGATTGCTGTCGCCGGACTGTCTCTGGCCTACGTCGGCACGTTATCCTGTACTTGCGTTTTCTGGGCTTATACGACGGCGTACCTCAAGGACACCGCCGCGGTCATCGGCATTGCCTTCATCAACTCCGTTGCGGCCCTCGTCACGTATGGAAGTCTTTCGCTGTTCGGTGCGATCCGAGCGGCAACGCATTCGACCACGCTCGGGCTCTATATCATCGCTGGCTTGATGTCCTTCGCTGCCTCACTCGTCTTTTGTTTGCCTAAGCTCGTTCAAAAGGAGAATTGGAAAGGCCCCTGAACAACCTCTCCGTGCGATTAGCCCCGATGAAATCACTTTTACGCGAAAGTCAGAATCGGTATGAGACACTCCACATGTCTGGCGGCGGGGGAGACCCTCCTCCGAACTTCGGCGCCTCCCCAAGTCAGACAATAGCATTGCCCACGATTGCGGATTTTCAGGAATCCAGTTCTCTCTCTGCGAAAGAAGCGGCTTTTTTCCCTGACAACGCGAGTGTTCTCAATGGCAGAGGATTCCGGGTACATGTTGGAGCGGCTTCGCCAAGGGGCGGACTTCACACTCTACCGCGGCAGGAAGCTCGGCAACCTGATGCCGGTCCTGGCCCTGGCGGTTACGGCTCACCAACCGTCACCTCAGAGCCTCCGGCGGCTCAAACACGAATACTCGCTAGCAACCGAACTCGATCCGGCATGGGCAGCGCAGCCGCTCGCGCTGACCCGTCACCAGGGGCGAGCCGTCCTCATTTTCAAGGATCCCGGTGGCGAACCCCTGGATAGTGTCATTGAGCAGCACAAGGGGCACCTGATCGAGCTGACCCGCTTCCTGCGCATCGCAATCGGTCTGGCTGCAGCACTGAGTCAGGCCCACCGGCAAGGCCTCATCCACAAGGACGTCAAGCCTGCGAACGCACTGGTCGACGCCGCCGGTCACGTGTGGCTCACCGGCTTCGGCATTGCGTCCCGGCTCCCCCATGAGCGCCTGCCGCCCCTGCCACCCGAGATCATTGCCGGCACACTTGCCTACATGTCCCCTGAACAGACCGGGCGCATGAACCGCTCGATCGATTCCCGCAGTGATCTCTATTCTCTGGGTGTCACGCTTTACGAATTATTGACGAGTAGCCTCCCTTTCATTGCTTCTGATCCAATGGAATGGGTGCACTGCCAAATCGCAAGACAGCCTCTGTCGCCACGCGACCGGGCACCAGGCGTTCCCGGTCCAGTCTCGGCCATCATTATGAAGTTGCTCGCCAAGATCCCCGAAGAGCGATACCAGACGGCGGTGGGGCTGGAGCGTGATCTTCAGCGATGTCTCAAGGAATGGGAGAGTCGTGGACGCATCGACGAGTTCCTGCCTGGCGGGCACGACAAGCCGGACCGACTGCTGATTCCCGAGAAACTGTACGGACGGACATCCGAAATCAATACGCTGCTGGCGTCTTTCGACCGTGTCGTATCGGGAGGTAATCCGGAACTCGTTCTTGTTTCCGGCTATTCGGGTGTTGGCAAGTCCGCTGTTGTCAATGAACTCCATAAACCACTCGTATCGCCTCGCGGCCTTTTTGCGTCCGGCAAATTCGACCAGTACAAGCGGGACATACCGTATGCGACCCTCGCGCAGGCCTTCCAGAGCCTCCTCCGTCCAATCCTGGTGAAAAACGAAGAAGAGCTGGGCCGCTGGCGCGATGCAATCGAGGAGGCGCTCGGTCCGAACGGCCAGCTCATGGTGGATCTAATCCCCGAACTAAAGCTCATCATTGGCGAGCAGCAGCCGGTCCCGGAACTTCCGCCACAGGACGCGCAAAGCCGTTTCCAACTGGTATTTCGTCGTTTTATTGGCGTGTTCACGCGGGAGCATCCCCTCGCCCTCTTCCTCGACGATGTGCAATGGCTTGATGCGGCTACGCTGGATCTAATGGAGGATCTGCTCACCCATCCGGACGTGAAGCATCTGATGTTGATTGGCGCCTACCGCGATAACGAAGTGGCCTCCACACATCCGCTGATGCGCAAGCTGGAAGCAATTCGCCAGGCTGGAGCGCTAGTGCATGACATCGTACTTGCTCCTCTAACGCGTGGCAGCCTGGAAGAGCTCATTGCGGATTCCCTTCATTGTGAACGGGGACGTGCAGAAGCGTTGGCGGAACTGGTCGAGGAGAAGACTACCGGGAACCCATTTTTCGCCATTCAGTTTATTTATGCACTCTTTGAAGAGGGATTGCTCACCTTTGATCACGCGGAGGGGAAGTGGGGTTGGGACCTGAATCACATCCGCGCCCAGGGCTTTACCGACAATGTCGTGGACCTGATGGTGGGGAAGTTGAGTCGGCTGCCTATCGAGACACAGAGAGCCCTACAGCAGCTTGCGTGCCTTGGCAACAGCGTCGACTTCTCCATGCTTAGCATGGTTTTCCAGGACTCAAGCGACGACATGCACGGACAGCTGTGGGAAGCCGTCCAAACCGGTTTCCTTTTCCGGTCAGAAGATGCTTACCGGTTCCTCCACGACCGTGTGCAGGAAGCAGCCTACTCTCTGATCCCTCAGGAATTGCGCGCAGAGGCGCATCTGCGGATCGGCAGGTCGATGGTCTCACACACATCGCCAGACAAACTTGAGGAAGGCATCTTTGAGATCGTCAATCAACTCGACCATGGCGCTCATCTGGTCACGTCGATTGCGGAGCGTGAACGCATTGCGGAATTGAATCTCATCGCGGGTAGACGCGCGAAGATCTCAACGGCGTATGCCTCAGCACTGAAGTACCTCCACGCCGGGCGCGAAATGTTGACGGACGAGACCTGGAATCGCAACTACGACCTTGTCTTCCCAATCGAGTATCTGCTGGCCGAATGCGAAGTGCTGACCGCTAACCTGGCTGCTGCGGAAACCCGGCTTTCCATGCTGGCCGATCGCGCAGCAACCGCCCACGATATTGCGCTGGTCACACGTTTGCGCCTGACGCTGTATAACCTTCTGGATCGCAACAACCGCGGCCTGGAGGTATTCATCGAGTATCAGCGGGGTCACGGCAAGGACTGGTCGCCATGTCCCACCAACGAGGAAGTATCGCGGGAATACGACCAGATCAGGTCTCTGGTGGGAACCCGAAACATTGAGGAACTCGTTGACCTGCCCCTGATCACCGATCCGGATGTGCTCGATGTTCTGGATGTTTTCACTGAGGTTGCCATGTCGGCGATGTTCACCCATGGGAATCTTTATGCTCTCGTACTTTGCCGAATGGTCAGCCTCGGCCTCAAGCATGGCAACAGCGACGCAGCGTGCTTCGCGTACGTATCGCTGGGTATGCTCGCTGGGTCTCGTTTCGGGGACTATGAGACCGGATTCCAGTTCGGCAAGCTTGGCTACGATCTTGTGGAAAAGCACGGACTGTACCGCTATCAGGCTCGCGTCTATTTGCGTTTTGGCAACTGTGTCATGCCATGGAAGCGACACGTCAGGACAGGACGGGAGCTCGTACGGCGCGCTTTCGACGCCGCGAACAGGATGGGAGACCTGACTTTTGCAGGCTATAGCTGTCATCACCTGAACACAAATCTTCTTGCCTCGGGCGACCCTTTGGCCGAGGTGCAGCGTCAAACTGAGGCGGGCCTCGAGTTTGCAGAAAAAGTGCGTTTCAGCCGTATCATTGACCACCTCACAACGCAACTCGCGCTTGTCCGGACGCTTCGAGGCCTGACAACGAAATTCGGTTCGTTCAATGACGATCACTTCGACGAGCTTCAGTTTGAGCGTCACCTGTCCGATAACGCTACCTTGGCGACGCGAGCGTGTTTTTACTGGATCCGGAAGTTACAGGCGCGTTTCTTTGCTGGAGATTACGCTTCCGCAATCGAGGCATCATTGAATGCCGAACGCCTCCTCTGGTCATCGCACTCGCACTTTGAAGTGGCGGAATATCACTTTTGCGTCGCTCTCGCTCGGGCTGGCGCGTTTGATTCCGCCGGTGAGGGCGCGCGGCAGGAGCACTTCAAGGCTCTGGTCGGCCACCACAGGCAGCTTGCTATATGGGCGGAAAATTGCCCGGAAAATTTTGAAAACCGAGCCGCGCTGGTGGGCGCGGAAATCGCCCGGATCGAAGGGCGTGACCTCGACTCCATGCGCCTCTACGAGCGGGCGATCCGCTCCGCACACGCAAACAGCTTTCTGCACAATGAAGCGATCGCGAATGAAGTGGCGGCGCGTTTCTATGCGGCACGGGGATTCAACAAGACCGCCCTTACTTACCTGCGCGATGCCCGGCACTGCTACCTCATCTGGGGAGCGGATGGCAAGGTAGAACAGCTTGACCAGCTGTATCCGCCCATTAAAGACGAACAAGCGGCCGTGGGCTCGACGGGCACCATTGAGGCGCCGACCGGATTGCTGGATCTGGCCACGGTGATCAAGGTCTCGCAGGCACTGTCGAGCGAGATCGTCCTTCCGAGGCTGATCGAGAAACTGGTACGGCTCGCGGTAGAGAATGCGGGGGCCGAGCGGGGTCTGCTCATTCTCTTCCGGGGCGCAGCTGAGGGCGGCGAGCCGCGAATCGAAGCGGAGGCTGTCAGTGGACCCGGCGGGATCGAGGTTGCGGTTCGGCAGTCAGCCGTCACGCCGACCGACCTCCCGCAATCCGCGCTGCATTACGTCATCCGGACGCAGGGGCGCGTCCTCCTCGATGATGCTTCGGCGGACAACGTCTATTCCAAGGATGAATATGTGCGGCAGAAGCGCTCTCGGTCCGTACTGTGCCTGTCGATCGTCAAGCAGGCGAAGCTGGTCGGCGCGCTTTATCTCGAGAACAGCCTGGCACCGCGCGTCTTCACATCCGACCGGGTTGCGGTACTGCAGTTGCTGGCTTCGCAGGCCGCAATTTCACTGGCGAATGCCGCGCTCTATACCGACCTCCAACGCAGCGAAGCGTTCCTCGCTCAAGGGCAAAGGATTAGCCACACCGGTACCTTCGGCTGGAGTGTTGCAAGCGGAGAGTATTACTGGTCGGAGGAAGGCTACAACCTCCTTGAATATGATCGCAGTGTCCCGGCCTCCGCAGAACTCGCATTAAGGCGAATGCATCCCGATGACCGCAACGGTGTTCGACGGCTTCTCGACGAGGCGATCAGAGAAAAGAAGGATTTTGATAGCGAACATCGGTTCCTCATGCCGGACGGACGAGTCAAGCACGTCCACGTTACGGGCCGGGCGGTGAATACAGGCAACCTTGATTTTATAGGAGCCGTTCGTGACATCACAGAACGCAAGCGGGCTGAAGAGGCTTTGCGCCAGGCACTGACCGACCTCGCACGCATCAACCGGGTGACCACCATGGGCGAGTTGACGGCTTCCCTGGCACACGAGATCAATCAACCGATTACCGCTGCTATCACCTATGCAAACGCTTGCCTGCGATGGCTTGAGCGTGACAAGCCGGATCTCGATGAAGCGCGGGCGGCCGCCACCAGAATGGTGAGCGACGGACAGCGCGCTGCCCAGATTGTTGGCAGGATCCGCGCACAATTCGAGAAGGGCGCCCTTAATCGGGTGGTCTTTGGTGTAAGCGAGATCATTCGGGAAACCGTCGGCCTGCTACGCGGCGAGGCAGTGCGATACAAAATTTCGGTCCGGACGGAGCTGGCAGCCGATCTTCCCCAGATCGTCGGAGATCGCGTGCAATTGCAGCAGGTCGCGATGAATCTGATCGTCAACAGCATCGAAGCGATGAGGGATGTCGATGGAATACGGGAGATGGTCATCAGGTCGCAGCGGGCCGAAAACGAGCAGATCCTCGTTTCAGTCAGTGATACCGGCATAGGGGTTCCGCCGCAGCTCGCGGAACTGATTTTCGATCCGTTCTTTACCACAAAACCGCACGGCACCGGCATGGGGCTTCGCATCAGCCGTTCAATCGTAGAGTCACATGGCGGGCGCTTGTGGGTCGCCGGCGTCCCTGGGCGGGGCGCAACTTTTCAGTTCACCTTGCCCGCTACGGTTGCGGACCGTAGTTAGTTCGCCCTGAAAAATGACCTGCTGATGAGGACGTGGTGTGGCAATGGGTCGAGAACCGCTATGGGCAGGTCTTCATTGGCGGGACGTTCCTGCAAACCGAGCCGCCGATTGATCCGTCGAGCCTGACATGCTGGAGCAAATGCCTTGGTGAAGCGGGCGTCGAAGAGCTGTTGGCGGCGACGATTGAGGCCGCCGAACGTGCAGGCATGATCAAGGCGTCGAGCGTGAAGCGCGTTGCTTCGGTGCAGCGCAAGCCGGAGGCGGTGCGATGAAATGTGAGGACGGTCAAGGTGCATGTTTGGTTGTGAATGGTTTTACGT
>Ga0105854_1000317_pt1 | contig 24522 bp, 27 predicted proteins | sample OrgsoiDNA_201058_FD_89679 | JGI IMG/M metagenome (GOLD analysis project Ga0105854, IMG submission 89679) | Permafrost soil microbial communities from the Arctic, to analyse light accelerated degradation of dissolved organic matter (DOM) -... | ecosystem: Environmental > Terrestrial > Soil >... | reverse complement strand
CGACGCGATCCAGTAAGCCAACGGCCTGCCGGTAGGCCTGTTTCCAACTCAAATTCTGATGGCGTACCAACACTTCGGCGATCTGCTCACCAATTTTCAACACCGGATTCATGCTGGTCATCGGTTCCTGAAACACCGTTGCCATACGCTGCCCGCGCAATCCTTGCGCAAAAGGATTGCCTGGGCTGGCAATCACCTGACCGTCAAAACGAATCTCGCCATGATGATGCTGCACACCGGTGGGCAATAAGCCCATCAGCGCCAGCGAACTCAATGTTTTTCCCGAACCCGACTCGCCCACCAGCGCGACGATTTCCCGCCGATTCACCTGAAAGGAGATGTGATTGACCAAAGATAACCCGCTACTGGTGCGAATACCCAGTTGCGTGACGTCAAGGAGAGGAGCGGTTGAAGGCATAGCAGCAAGCCTGTTCGGAAAAGGAATACCCAGAGAATATATCCTATATTCTCTAACAGCAAACCTTACCTTCCGCAGGCTTAGGTCGGTTCGAGATAAGCTAGAACTTACGCGGTGATAAACACTAAAACGTGCTTCCCGCCGGTCTGGCAGAAAGCACGCCGATGGGACGGGAACTTACGACAGCGTGGCGAGGCTTTCTGCGCTGTAATCTTGTAATGCCTGCCGATTGCCGCTGCGAATTTTAGTCGCCCAGTTTGGGTCACTGAGGATCGCACGACCCACGGCGATCAGGTCAAACTCATCGCGTTCCAAGCGTTGGATCAAATTATCCAGACTGGCAGGTTGGGAGGTTTCACCGCTGAACGCATCGATAAAGTCACCGGACAGGCCCACTGAGCCGACGCTGATGGTCGCGGCACCGGTCAGCTTTTTCGCCCAACCGGCGAAATTCAGCCCGGACTCGCCGTCAACGTCAGGGAATTCCGGCTCCCAGAAACGACGCTGCGAACAGTGCAGAATATCGACACCCGCGTCGACTAACGGCACCAGCCAGTCACGCATTTCATCAACGGTCGGCGCCAGTCTGAAAGTAAAATCTTGCTGTTTCCACTGGCTGACGCGCAGGATAATCGGGAAGTCAGGGCCGACCGCCTGACGCATAGCTTTGACCACCTCGGCGGCAAAACGGGAACGTTCTTTGAGCGTCGCACCACCGTAGCTGTCGGTACGCAAATTGGTGGCGGCCCAGAAGAACTGGTCAATCAGATACCCGTGCGCCCCATGAATTTCCGCCACGTCAAACCCCAGACGTTTGGCCGTTACGGCGGCGTTAGCAAAGGCGGCGATGGTATCGCTAATCGCCTCCTCGCTCATGATCTCACCGCGAGGCTGATCGGGCGCAATCAAACCTGAAGGACTTTCAACCGGGACATCGGGCACCCATTCGGTCATAAAGCTGGCGACAGAACCGGTGTGCCAAAGCTGTGGCCCCATTTTTCCGCCCGCCGCATGGACGTCATCGATCACCTTTTTCCAGCCTGCCAGCGCTGCGTCGCCATAGAAAAACGGCACATGTTCTTCGTTTCTCGACGCCGGACGGTCAATCACCGTGCCTTCGGAAAGAATCAATCCGACATCTGCCGCAGCGCGTCGTTGATAATAAGCCGCCACATCGTCACCCGGCACGCCGTTGGGCGAAAAAGATCGCGTCATCGGGGCCATCACTATGCGGTTTTTTAACGACAGATTTTTTAATTGAAAAGGTTTAAATAAAGCATCGACATTGACTGTATTCATGGTGTTTGACTCTCTATGGGGTTAGTGATTAGAGAGTATCTTATGTATACTTAGTGTCAATTAGGCACTCGAAAGCTACCAGATATACTTGAGGAAACCACCATGACCCGTGAACAACAGGTTCTTTTCGCCGCGGACTGCCCGCATCGTCTTCTGCTCGACCCAATTGCCGACAAATGGTCAGTGCTGATCCTCGGCGCACTCTGTGAACAACCCTTGCGATTCAACACCCTGAAGCGTCAGCTCGAAGGCATCACCCAGAAAGCGCTGACCCAAAGCCTGCGACGCCTGCAAAGGAACGGGATTGTGTCACGCACGGTGATCGCCACCTCGCCCGTGGCGGTCGAATACCAAATCACACCGCTGGGGCATACGCTGAAAGAGCCTTTCGAGGCACTGTATAACTGGACGGTAAAATCCTTGCCCGAGGTAGAAAAAGCCCGGCATGAATTTGATGTGAACGGCGTGGGGGAATGACAGTAGTCGCGGTGCTCCCGCGACTAACCAACGGCGTGAATTTATTGTGGATACTGCTCGTCGGTGACTTTTTCCAGCCATTCGACCGGGCTACCGTTCAACGACTCGGCGATGGCAATGTGGGTCAATGCCGTTTCTGACGTCGCGCCATGCCAGTGTTTCACGCCTTCGGGTATCCAGACGATATCTCCCGGATGGATCTCTTCCACGTCATGGCCCCATTTTTGGATCCAGCCACGGCCCTGCGTCACAATCAGCGTCTGGCCCAAGGGATGGGTATGCCACGCGGTGCGTGCCCCGGGTTCAAACGTCACGGTAGCGCCACCAACGCGGGCCGGTTCCGTGGCCTGAAACGGCGCGTCAATGCGCACTTTCCCAGTGAAATAGTCGGCCGGACCGGCCTTAGAAGGCTGTGAGCCATTGCGTAGAATTTTCATTATTTTTCCTCAGATAACAGCAGGCACCAGTAGCCTATTAATATCGCACGACATCAGAATGTTGATTAATGTGAATTACTTATAAGCTCATACGCATTATGTCGCTAAGCTTTATGCATCACACGACTCTCTGAGTTTAGACCACCGGCATTTTTTCCAGATCGGCGATCAACCCCGGCCCCGTCGGTTTCCATCCCAGGCGTTGTTGGGTGAGAGCGCTTGAGGCTGACATATCGTGGCCCATAAAGGCCGCCAGCCAGCCGAAGTGCGCAGCAGCATCCGCCGCCTCTATACGCTTGACTGGCAGGTTCAATACGCGACCCAACGTGTGTGCAATCGTTCGCATTGCTATCGCCGGCTCAGCAACCGCGTGATACCGACTGTTGAGCGCATTTTTCTCCAGCGCTAGCACATAAAGTCGAGCCGCATCGCTAATATGAACCGCCGACCAGCAGTTAGCCCCTTCGTCGACATACGCTGACACGCCCGTCTGCAAAGCCAGCTCCACTAACGTCGTGATGAGTCCTTGTTTGATCGGATCATGCACCTGTGAGAGGCGTATCACTGACACATTCACTCCTCGCTCTGCCGCTTTCATTCCGCCTATCTCCGAGGCTTTGCGCGGGTTCGGGTGCAAAATGTTGAAGTAGTCCTCAGTCGCAGGCGTATTGGGTTCAACCGCACCGAGTGCCACGCCAGAAGTAATGAGCAATGGCCGCGAAGAGCCTTCCAATACGCTGCCCAGCGCCTCAATGATCTGGCCATCTCTGGCGCAATTGGCGACAAAGTCAGAAAAGTCGTGGTTGAAAGCCGTATGAATAACGCCATCGGTCTGGGCTGCACCGCGACGCAAACTGTCCAGATCATTAATATTGCCGAAGTGGACCTCAGCGCCCATCGCCGCCAGCGTCTGCGCGCCCTGCTCACTTCGGGTTAACCCCAGCACCTGATGGCCTGCGTTAATCAGTTCACGCGTGACTGCCGTGCCGATAAAACCTGTCGCGCCGGTAAGGAAAATACGCATATTACTTTACCTCTGAGTGTGGAAGAACGAGAGCGTCCCGTGGCCTCTACTGTAGATTCTGCGTGCAGCACGATCTATGCTGTAAAGTCGCTACTTTTCGTCTGATCGTCTCATCTGCCGGAGCTACTATGGATCCTCTCTCAGAGTTGCTTTCTTTGCTTAAACCTCAAAGTTATGCCTCGGGGGGCGTGGCCATTGGCCGCGAGATGTCCATCCAGTGGCCTGAACATGAGGGAATTAAGTGCTATGCCGTGGTCTCAGGCCAGTGCTGGCTCTCAGTGGAGGGCGTGGAGGCCGCGATACTGCTCAGTGCCGGCGACTGCTACCTTTTACCGCCGGGCCCGCCTTTTCGGATCGCCACCGATCTCACCGCCACGCCGGTAGATTTTGCCTTATTGCGCGACGCCCGACGTTTAGGCCAAACCCTACTGGGCGGCACAGAGGAAGAGTGTTTTCTGGTGGGTGGACACTTTGTACTGACCGGCCATCACGCCACGCTGCTGTTAGGGTCATTGCCGCCAATAGTGCATATCCAGAAAGAGGCGGACAGGACCGCGATGCGCTGGTCACTGGAACGCATGGCTCTGGAGGTTCGCGAACCGCAGCCAGGCGGAAGCTTAATCGTGCAACAACTGGCTTATATGATGCTTATTCAGGCGCTGCGGCTGCATCTCAACGACGCTTGCCATTCCAGTGTTGGCTGGCTTTTTGCCTTGGCAGATAAACATCTGAGCGAAGCGCTGTCCTGCATGCACAATAATCCGGGATACCGTTGGACCTTAGAAAATTTGGCCGCACACGTCGGGATGTCACGCTCGGCGTTCACCCGGCATTTCAAAGAGACGGTGGGAAGCGCACCGATTGAGTACCTGACGCACTGGCGGATGTTGCTGGCCTGTGACCGGTTGAAAAATTCAGCAGATTCTATTCCCCGTATCGCGACTTCGCTGGGCTACGAGTCGGAAAGTGCGTTCGGTAAGGCGTTTAAACGGGTGATCGGATGTTCACCGCGTCAGCATCGATGATGAATGGCCGGAAATTCGTGAAAACTTGAAGGATCAATTGCAGGGGATGGGGTGACTTCTACAATGAATTTACTGGGCTTTACTCTGGCCATTTTGCCGGTGGCGTTGTCTCCAGGGGCCAGTTTTACGCTGGCCATGAACAATGCCATACAGTACGGCATGAAAGGTACGGGGCGAATTATCCTCGGCACGCTGCTCGGGATTTACACCCATGCACTCCTGGCTGGGTTAGGCATCACTCGGCTTATTGCAGCCTACCCTTGGCTAATGAATGGCATAAAAATCGCCGGAACCATGTATCTGCTCTATTTGGGGGTTAGGCTTATCCGCAGCGGTATCGCCGCTCAGGCACTGGCTTTCGGTCAGGGTCAGCGGGTAACCGGCGTTAAAGAAGCTTATCTGGCAAACGTTCTCAACATCAAAGCCATTATGTTGTATCTGACGGTGATCCCGACCTTTGCAGGCAGTGGCGCAACGCTGTGGAGTTACCTTGCGCTGGCCTCCATTCATGTGGCAATTATGGCGTTGTGGCTGTTGTTTGCGGGGCAAGTATTAATACGTTCTGCAACCCGCATCAGCACCCAAAAACTGAAGAAAATCATCGATATTGGCGGTGGTTCATTGCTGCTGATTTTTACGTTGTGGCCTTATGTTGGTGTGTCATAAGTTTGTGAGTGATCTTTTCAACCGCAGAAACATCCTTAAATGCGCGCAGGCGAAGTGCCAAATTCCACTTGCTGAGAGTTCTCGCGTGGGTAGCTAGCATGTCATCTTCAGCTAGACGGCCATTTTCTACCCACCATGTGGCGACCTCAGCCCAATCCCAGAGTGGGGACTGTCCTTTAATGCGTTGTATGGGGCAGGGAAAATTCCCGCTACCTCGTTTGCCATCTTTAAGTAACGCAATGGCCTGACGAGTCATGCCCGTCAAAATGGCAATATCGCTTAATCCAACCAGTGCAGAGTCGACTGACTCAACCATCGCCCCAATACCCGCCGATTCAATATTTTCAATCGCCGATTCAATCGCCGCCTCGAAAGAGTCAGCTTCACGATCAAACTCAAGATAGACAGATTTTCCATATGCGTTAATTAACGCGTCATCACAACCGCTTTCAAACAGCGCATCTTCTAATCCTTCGGTCTCATAGGTGATGCCTGAGAGGGTGAGAGTGAAGTTATAAAGCGCCATAATACCTCTTTATTTTTCTTAAAAGGCGGCGTTGACCAATGTCAACGGGCTAACCCCTTTCCACTGTTCATATCACCCGTACGACGGCAGGTGGCTACAATCACCGCCTTCGTTGAAGAAAGGATATCAGGTTTATCCTGCAAAAAATGACAAGGTATCGATGAGTAATGTCCGTTTAGAAGGGAAGCAGTTATTGAAACCACCACCACGTTGCGCGTCGCTTTAGTGGAAGAGAGATTGTAATTCAAACCGTTAAGAACAATGCATTCCCGTAATCACCCCCTTCTCATTCGCCATAATATTTAAGCGCTCAGGATTGAAGTCCATCGTCACCATGGTGTTAGGCGTGATGAGACGCATCGGTTTAGCGAAACGCATGCCGTCTAGCGTCGATGACGGTTTACCCACCAAATACTGGAAAGACCCCGCGTTGCAGGTGTCGGGTTGCTGCACGCTTTCGGCCTGTTTAGCGGTGTCGGCGTGTTGTTGGCAAGCGGTCAGCGAGAAAGTCGCCAGAACGGCGAGAAGCAGACATTTTTTATTCATTATGAAAGGCTCGTGATGCGAAAAGGGAAAATGACGCAGCGGGCTTAGCCTGCACGTCCATGACAAGGTAAGGATAACAGGTAAATGGCTGTCGCGCCCGCCGCACTAGCAAACTAGTCCATGGTATACATCCTGACGTTTATGCTCTATATTGCGGCGCTTAACGCGATATTCCACCGGCTTAATCGCGTGGAACCCCTATTTTATAGCGCAATTTTTTGCATAAGGAACCGCACCATGACGACGATTTCCGTCGCCTCTTCTCCTCGCTCGGTACTGGGCGGCGCCATGATTATCGGCGGTACGATCATTGGCGCAGGCATGTTTTCCCTTCCCGTCGTGATGTCGGGCGCCTGGTTTTTCTGGTCGGTTGCCGCGTTGGTGTTCACCTGGTTTTGCATGCTGCATTCTGGTTTGATGATCCTTGAAGCCAACCTGAATTACCCGATTGGCTCGAGCTTTAATACCGTCACCAAAGATTTGCTCGGCAAGGCATGGAACCGCATCAACGGCGTTACTATCGCCTTCGTGCTCTATATTTTGACTTACGCCTACATCTCGGCCAGTGGTTCGGTGATTCAGCACACCTTGCGTGAAATGTCGGTGAGCTTTTCACCCCGCCTTGGCGGCCTGCTGACCGCACTGGCTGTGGCGTTTATCGTCTGGCTGAGCACTCGCGCGGTGAGCCGCATGACTGCCATCGTGCTCGGTGCCAAAATCATCGCTTTCTTCCTGACCTTCGGCAGTTTGTTGTGGCACATCAAGCCGGTCAACTTGCTCAATAGCGTGGAAATCAACCCGAGCTACGCGCCGTATATTCTGGCGACACTGCCTTTCTGTCTGGCGTCCTTTGGTTATCACGGCAACGTGCCAAGCCTGATGAAGTATTACGGCAAAAACCCACGCACGATTCAAAAATGCCTGCTGCTGGGGACGTTGATGGCGCTGGGGCTGTACGTGATCTGGATGCTCGGCACCATGGGTAATATTCCGCGCCCCGATTTTATCGGCATCGCCGAGCGTGGCGGCAACATCGACGTGCTGGTGCAATCCTTAAGTCAGGTGCTAAACAGCGCAGGGCTGGATTTGCTGCTGACTATTTTCTCCAACTTCGCCGTGGCCTGTTCATTTTTGGGCGTGACGCTGGGGCTGTTCGATTATTTAGCCGACCTGTTCACGTTTGATGACAGCAAAACCGGCCGTTTCAAAACGGCGCTGGTCACCTTCGTGCCACCGATTATTGGCGGTGTGATTTACCCTGACGGCTTTATTTATGCCATTGGTTTTGCCGGTTTAGCGGCAACGGTGTGGGCGGTGATTGTCCCCGCGCTGATGGCCAGAGCTTCTCGCCAGCGCTTTGGTAGCCCGCAGTATCGGGTGTGGGGCGGCAATAAAATGATCGTGCTGATCCTGCTGTTTGGCGTACTCAATGCCACGGTGCATATTTTGGCAAGCGTGAATCTGCTACCGATGTACCGCTAGCGGCTTAATGAAAATGGGCGCTACCAAAGTAGCGCCCAGATAAACATACCCGCAACACAACTGACTTACAGCCAGCGCGTAAACCATGCGGTTTGTTCGGCCACGACCGGCGTGAAATGCTCGCCTGAGTAGAAGTCGTAGTGCTTCGCACCCTGCTCGACCACCAGCTTTTTGTCCGCCGTAGTCAGTGCATGGTATAGATCAATGCCCTGCTCTGGCGGATTGACTTTATCTTGCTCGGCCACCATCACCAGCACCGGACAGGTGACTTTTGCCGCGTAGTCGGCCGGTTTATAACGCAGCGTTTCGCGCACGGTCAGGAAAGGTATTTTGATGTCCATGGCCGGATATTGCGCTTTGTTCTCTTCGAAGAAGGCCTTGGACTCATCATCACTCAGCACTTTGGTGATCGACACCATCATCTCTTTGCCGGTGGCCTGCTTCTTGTCATTCATTCTTTCCAGCGTGGCGATAAAGCCCGCTTTGTCTTCCGGCGTCATCGCACCGGTGACCACGTTTTCGCCATCGGCGAAGCCTAACTGGCTAACCACCGCTTTGACGCGTTCGCCCGCTTGGGCCGCCGCTGCCATTACGTGACACCCGCCAAAGCTGGTGCCCCACAGACCAATGCGCTGGCTGTCGATGCTGGCTTCTTGTGTTAACGAGTCGAGGACCGTCAGAATATCGGCGATTTGCATCGCCGGGACCAGGCGGCCTTGCTCACCACCGCTGGCACCAAATCCACGATAGTCAAAGGTCACGGCGGCGAAACCCGCCGCCACAAAAGCGTTCACGAATGCAGGCAGGAGGATCTCCTGAATGCCGCAGAAACCGTGGCACAACAGGATGGCCGGGAAGTTTTCACCGGTGGGTGGAACATGCAGGGTTACAGCGATGTCATCAGCGGTTTTATATTTAGAAATTTTCACCATGGTTACCTTGTAGGCGCAAAAAGGAGGCTGTTGTATAGCAACAAAATTGGCCTCAAAACAAGAGGCCAACGCCGACTTGATCACTACAGAATATTTCGGCAACCGCTGAGCAACAGATTATTCGCCGTTAAAGGGCGCGCGCCCTTCCAGACAATCGTCGATCACCTGCAACACGGCCTCTTCGGTATGGTGCCCCGCGCGGAAACGCGCCGCGGCCAGTATCGCAGGCTGCGCATTTTGCATAGCAAAACTAAACCCGGCAGCTTTCAACATTTCCAGATCATTACCGCCGTCGCCAAACGCCAGCACTTCATGGTCATGGATGCCGTACAGCTCTTGAATTTTCTTCAGCCCATTGGCTTTGTGATTGCCCGGGATCACCAAATCCACCGAGCCGTGACCGCTGGACACCGGCTTCACTAAATCACTCAATGTACGCTCAATTTCGGCCATCAGTTCTGGTACATTCTCATGCGGCAGTTCCAGCGCGAATTTGAAAATCACGTCGTCAATGTCGTCGTAATGCGCGATGCGGTTCAAGCGGAGGTAATAGCGGTTCATCTTGTTGTAGAACGCGTCACTGGCGGTGTCGAGCAAATAGGCACCGTTTTTACCGCAGACGATCGGCTGGAGATAATCAATCTTTTCCAGTACGTCGAGCACCCGGCGCACCTTCGGCATCGGCATTTGCGCGCAGTATATTTGCTCCTGCTTGTCTGCCACGTACGCGCCATTTTCGGCTACGTAAGCGATGTCGAGATCCAGCCCGTCAAAGAACGACTTCAACTGGTAATACTGATTGCCACTGGCGACCGCAAATTTTATCCCTCGACGTTGCAGCTCGGCATACTGCGTCGCAAAACGGGGACGGTTGTACTCGCTGTGCTGGTTCAAAAAGGTGCCATCCATGTCGACGGCGATAAGCTTGATGGTCATCATGACTCCAAAATGTGGGTGAAAAAAAGGCCAGCACATGATGTGCTGGCTGGCACCATGCCACTCAGAAAAAATTGTTATTTCAATGTCTTAATACTTTAATTTATAGGCACCGAACGTGATGACCAAAAACAGCGCCGCCATCATCGAGAAGGCCACGGTCAGGCTGGAAAGATGGGCGATGAAACCAATGGCTGCCGGTCCCGCCAAGACACCGAAATAACCTAATGTCGCCACCATCGCCACCGACATATTGACCGGCATCACTTTCTCCTGCCCTGCCAGTGTGATCAGCACCGGCACAATGTTTGCCGCACCAATCCCTACCAGCGCAAAACCAATCAGCGCGCTGGTCCAGCCGGGTAGAATCACCACCAGCAGATAGCCCGCAATGCCCAGCAACGCGCCAAAAACCAACACGTTTCTGCGGCCTAACACTTTCACCACCGCATCGCCGGTTAAACGCATGATCGACATGGTGATGGCAAAAATTGCGAAGCCCCAGCCGGCATGTTCCAGTGCCAATCCTCGGTCTTGCGTCAGGAAAAGACCGCCCCAGTCGAGCACTGCGCCTTCGGCCATAAAGCAAATCATCGCCATCAGTGCCATCAGGATGAGACGGAAGTTCGGTCGGGCTTTGCCCGCTGGTTTTTCGGTGGCATCCTCGTGATTACCTATCGGTAAAAGTCGGCTGTAGAAAAAGGCAGTGATCAGCGCCACCAACCCTACGGCACACCACGTGCTGGTCAGCGGTGGCAAACCGGCACTGAGCAACAGCGCGCCACCGCCCGCACCGGCAATTCCGCCGACGCTGTACAAACAGTGAAAACCGGACATCAGCGGCTTGCCGGAGGCTTGTTCTATCAGCGTGCCCTGCACATTCATCGCCACGTCGGTTAAACCAATTCCCATGCCGAAAATGAACAGCGCCGCGGCCAGCAGGCGGATATCACTCATCTCCGCCAATGCAGGCAACATCATGCAAAACACCACCACGCCGGACACAATCACGGCGCGGCAGCCAAAACGGCCGATCAAGCGGCCTGAACCGAACATCGCCAGCAAAGAACCGCTGCCGAGGCACAGCAGCAATAACCCCAGATCACCGGCCGCCGCGTGGGTGCGCAATTGGGCATAAGGAACCAACGCCGCCCATAGCCCCATGGCTAACCCGGTAATGAAGAAAATGGCCCGCGTCGCCACACGGTTAATGATGGAATCAGCAGAGGGAGTAACGATTTCCAGAGTCATCAGGCAGTGCTCATCTTGTTATAGGGAAATGGTTAATAGAGAAAAGGCTTCTGGCGATGAGAAGAAAACGCCACTTATTAAAAGTCTTTTAATAAGTGGTTAATCTACAGGTTAAGCCGAAATGATGTCAACCATGGAAAGTGAACAAAGGGGAAAAGATCAGTCTGTGAAGATTCGCTGGCGTTGGAAGTTTTCTAGCGTCAGCTCGGTTATTCCCGTCAGATAGTCTTGCTCAATCGAGTCGCGATAAACCAGTTGCGGCAGATGTTGTTGCGGAAAATGCTCCAGACATTGGCGGGCGATAGCCGACAACGACGCCTGCCCTAACATCGGGCCGGACAGGGCGACGGTGGCCGGATTGATCACCGCCACCAGTGACATCACAATTTTAGCCAACTGGCTGGTGATCGGTTCTTCAGCCTGCAAAGATAAAGGCAGCTCGGAGACTTCGCCTGCAAAGTGGCTAGCCCCCTGTAACACCCGGCCGTTGATCACGATGCCACAACCGGTGCAATGGCCGCCGGGTTGCAGAATATAGGCAATCGGCGCGGTTTCCTGCGGGCAACTGTTACGGTAAAAACCCCACGCGGTGTAATTCATGTCGTTGCCTACCTCGACAAAAAGACCAAATTGCTCATGCAATTTTTGCGTCAGCGGCAAGCCAATAAACATTGGGATATCACAGTTCAGTACCACGCCATCAGCAATCACACCCGGTAACCCAATACCGACGGCGCGAACAGCCGGATAACGCGCAAGAATGTCGGCGATAGCATCGGTAAACTGGGCCGACGTCAAATGCGTAAAATGAACATCCCACTTTTCCTGCGTTTCCCCCGTGGCCGACGTCACACAGGCCACCATGCGCGATTCCTCAGCGGTCCCTTCGACATACAGGCTGAGCAACGAGAAGAACGCAGGGTTGCAGGTAAAACGCTGTGCCGGACGTCCACCGCTGGACACATCCTGCGTCAGTGCCATCACTTCCCCGCTCTGGCAAAGTGCGTTGAGCACCGTGCCGCAGGTCGCGACACTCAGCCCGGTTTGCAGCGCCAGTTCTGCTTTGGTCGCCGACGTCAGCGCTTTCAGCGCATTGACCACCAGCACCACATTGTTTTTCTTTATTTCCCGGGTCGTGCGGGTAACTGGGGTATGCATAACGCCTCATCAGTCAGCTAGCAGGAGAGTTTTCAGGAATAGATAGTCAGGGAGTACGGCATCACAGGATTCGCCAAAAACCGCTTTTCGTGGATCCTACACGAGTCAGCTTCGCGTTATCTTGTAAAATTTTAATGTTACGTTCAACCGTACGACGGTTGATATCCAAAGACTCCGCCAATTGATTGAGCGTAATAGACGGCGAAGCGGCAATCGCTTCTAGTATCCGTTTTCCTGATGCCGAGATTTGTACCGGCATTTGTACCGGCATTTGTACCGGCATTTTACCGATTTGATTTCGCTGAATCTCGATCCCTTCTCTCAGCGCGTCGCGTAGTTTTTCGAGCATAAAAGCAATGAAGGCCGTGCAGTCACTCGCCTTATCGCATTCTCCCAACACGCGGTAGTAATCTTGTTGCTGAGAATGAATTAAGGTTTCCACCGGCAACCATGCCAGTTCTGCGCGCCACTGACTGAGGATCAACGTTTGCCATAAACGCCCCATCCGCCCGTTGCCATCAGCAAACGGATGGATAAACTCGAATTCGTAATGGAAGATAGAACTCGCAATCAGCGGGTGAATGTCGGTCTGTTGCAGCCACGTCAGTAAATCATCGATCAGGCGCTCGACTTGATTCGCCGGGGGGGCCATATGGATAAGCTGGCTCTCGCGATAGATACCCACATTACCACTGCGCAACACGCCCGGAGCCTCCACCAGACCGGCCATTAACAACCGATGTGCTGCCAATAAATCCCTCAGGCTATCGCTTTGCCAGCGAGGCAATTTTTCATACGCTTGAATGGCATTGCGGACCTCCTGAATATCTTTGGCTGGTGCCAGAACCCGCTTTCCCTCCATCAATGCGGTAACCTGTTCGGTGGAAAGACTATTATGTTCTATCGCCAAAGAGGCCTGGATCGTACGAATGCGGTTCTCTTTTCTCAGCAATGGCGAAGCATGCCCCGCCTGCGCGGCCCAATGCCCTAAGAGTTCACCGACCTCAACCACCAGGTTTAGTATCTCAGTCGTGATGTTATAAGGTGGTTGATAACTCGCCATCGTACTCCCCTTGTTTGGCTCTGCGCGCCCTAGCCTAATCTATCAGGCCGCTGATGCCAAAAGACTACTCTAAAAAACGCTGCTCATGATCTGCCGCCAGCTTTTGCACCGCGTCGTAACGACCGAACAATCGGTAACGGTTAATGGCGATGCGGTTGTAACACAGGTCGCGGAAGGATTTCGGGAAAATGCGCAGCACGCCCATCCAGCGCCACGGCATGGGTAAGCCACTCATCGCGCGGAAAATCGCCTCGGAGCGGAGAAAAACCTCGCCCTGGTCAATAAGGACGATGGTGTTGATTTTGTCGGCAGGAAGCCCCGACCAGATAAACAGCGCTTTGCCCTTTTCGGACTGCACCGGCACCATACGCACGGTTCGATGGCGGTCATGGCGGATCAGGAAATTGACCCAGCCGATACACAATTTGCAGGTGGCATCGAAAATCACAATGCGCTCATCGGGCTGAATATAAGGGGGACGACCGCGCATGCTATAGCTCCAAATCAACGCCAGTAAATCAATTAGCTGCGGCCAAATATTGCGATAACCGCATCCAGATGCTCTTTCATGGCCTTTTTAGCGGCGCGAGGATCGCGGGCCTCAAGGGCAGTGAGAATGGCAAGATGCTCAACTTCCGAGCGGTGCGGCATGTCCTGCGGCGTATAATGCAATTGCAGCCCGCGAAACATGGTGCCGTAACGGTGTCCAAGCAGATGCGCAATGATAAAGGCATAGGCTGGATTTCCGCTAGCTTGCGCGATACGAATGTGAAACAAACGGTCACCGGGGTGGGTCGCGGACCCTTGTCGATTATCGAGGCAGTTCTGTTCATAGGCCTGACGGATCGCCGCTAATTCTTCGTCAGAGGCCTGGCGCGCGGCCAGCGCCGCGGTTTCGGGTTCGATCAATCGCCGCGTCTGCAACAACGAGAACGGCGGTAACTCGGCGGTGAAATCCAGCTCAATATTCAGTTCATCATCCACATCCGCCCACTGATTGCGCCCCGCCCGCGCCATCACCGGTTCCTGCGACACGGCTTTCGACGTTGGCGGCTGTTCGCGCACGATCACGCCATTTCCCACCTTAACATCCACTAAGCCGATCACTTCCAACGCAATCAAGGCTTCGCGTACCGATGCCCGGCTGACCTGCAACTGACTGGCCAGTTCGCGTTCCGCAGGCAGGCGGCTGCCAGGTGGAAATTCTTTATTGTCGATTAACGTTTTCAGTTGATCAGCTATCTGCCTGTAAATTCTTGGGTTTTCTAACTTTTTTATCGGCATGGGACACCTGAGGTCATTTTTAATTAAGTGATTCAGCTAGCATTTATCGGACAAAAATCTTGCTGATTTGTTTGATGCATGTAAAAAATTAGTTAAATGAAAAGGCGTTTTAAGTTGAATTCTGGTATCCACTCTAGCAATAAGATAGCAAAAAGAGTCTGATTTGACGCTTTTTTTTCACCTTTAATGGCCTGACCATTAGACCTAAATTCATCACATCGTCTGCGGAGAAATTATGGATTTGACCGGGAAAAGAGTGCTGATCACCGCGGCTGGACAAGGCATTGGCTTTACCACCGCCAATCTGTTCGCCAAACAGGGCGCAGAGGTGATCGCCACCGATATCAATATTGAACAACTTCACGGCATTGCGGGGATTCATCCCCAGGTTCTCGACGTAACAGACCCGCAAGCCATTCGCCAGATTGCCGCCAAAATCGGGCCGCTCGACGTGCTATTCAACTGCGCAGGCGTGGTGCACAGCGGCGATATTTTGACCTGCACCGAACGTGAATGGCAGTTCGCGTTAGATCTCAACGTCAGCGCCATGTTCCATATGATCCGCGCCTTTTTGCCCGCCATGCTCGAACGCCAAAGCGGTTCGATCATCAACATGTCATCGGTGGCATCGAGCATCAAAGGTGTGCCAAACCGCTTTGCGTATAGCGCTTCAAAAGCGGCGGTGATTGGCCTGACTCGCTCGGTCGCGGCGGATTACGTCACGCGCGGGATTCGCTGTAACGCTATTTGTCCTGGCACGGTGGAATCGCCATCGTTGCGCCAGCGTATTGCCGCACAGGCCGAGGCCGAAGGTCGCAGCGAAGAAGAGGTCTATAAGGCGTTCGTTGCCCGCCAGCCGATTGGCCGCATCGGGAAAACCGAAGAGATCGCCCAACTGGCGCTGTATCTGGCCTCGGATGCCAGCTCATACACCACCGGCACTGTCCAAATTATCGACGGCGGCTGGAGCAATTAACCCCGGACGCCCTCAGCAAACACGCTCAATAGAAGGACTTTGGCATGAAATTGTTACGTTACGGCCCGGTAGGACAAGAACGCCCAGCCATACTCGACAGCCACGGAAAAATGCGCGACCTCTCTGCCCATATCAGCGATCTCAGCGGTGATTTTCTGCTGCCCGCAGCGCTGGAAAAACTGCGCCAACTGGACGTCAATAACCTGCCCTTCGTCAACGGTGATCCACGTTTAGGCGCCTGCGTTGGCAAGGTCGGCAAATTCATCTGCATCGGCCTGAACTATGCCGACCACGCGGCGGAAACCGGTGCAGAGATCCCGAAAGAGCCGGTAATTTTCAGCAAATGGACCAGCTCGATTGTTGGGCCGAATGACGACGTGGAGATCCCACGTGACTCGGTGAAAACCGACTGGGAAGTCGAACTCGGCGTGGTGATCGGCAAAGGCGGGCGTTACATCCGCGAAGAAGACGCCCTGTCGCATGTTGCCGGTTATTGCGTGGTTAACGACGTCTCTGAGCGCGAATTCCAGATTGAACGCGGCGGTACTTGGGACAAAGGCAAGGGCTGCGACACCTTTGGCCCACTCGGCCCATGGCTGGTGACCGCCGATGAAATTCCCGATCCCCATCAACTCAGCATGTGGCTGGAGGTCGACGGCAAGCGTTATCAAAACGGCAGCACTCGCACCATGATTTTCAAAGTGCCGGAGATAATCAGTTATCTCAGCCGCTTTATGAGCCTGCAGCCGGGCGACGTGATTTCCACCGGAACACCACCGGGCGTGGGTCTCGGTCAAAAACCGCCGGTCTATTTAAAAGTCGGTCAAGTGATGCATCTGGGCATTGAAGGCCTGGGCGAACAGCGCCAGAAAACGGTTCAGGCGTAAAAGCGATTATTTTATCTGATGGAGTAGTGACTCATGACCACGATCACCGCATTACGGGTTGAAGATATTCGCTTTCCCACCTCGCTGGCGCTTGACGGTTCGGACGCGATGAATCCAGACCCCGACTATTCCGCCGCCTACGTGATTTTAGAGACCGATGATCCGACACTCGCCGGTCATGGCCTGACGTTTACCATCGGGCGTGGTAACGAAATCTGCTGCGCGGCGATCAATGCGCTGCAACATCTGGTGATTGGCCGCGATCTGGCCGCCATAACCGCCAATATGGGCGCGTTCTGGCGCGAATTCACCAGTGACAGCCAGCTTCGTTGGATTGGCCCGGATAAAGGGGCGATTCATTTAGCCACTGGCGCGGTGGTCAACGCCGTTTGGGATTTGTGGAGCAAAGCGGAAGGCAAACCCTTGTGGAAACTGGTGGCAGATATGTCGCCAGAAGAACTGGTACGCTGCATCGATTTTCGTTACATCACCGACTGTATCACGCCGCAGGAGGCGCTGACGCTGCTGCAACAGCGCGCCGACAACAAAGCACAACGAGTCGAGAAGCTGCTGGCGGAAGGGTATCCGTGCTACACCACCTCGGCGGGCTGGCTGGGGTATCCCGACGACAAACTGCGCCGCTTGTGTCAGGAAGCGGTCGATGCCGGTTTTGATTATCTGAAGTTGAAAGTCGGTCGCGATCTCGAAGACGACATCCGCCGTGTGCGCATCGCCCGCGAGGTGATCGGCCCTGACCGCAAACTGATGATCGACGCCAATCAGGTATGGGAAACCAACGACGCCATTCCTTGGGTCAAGGCGCTGGCCTTCGCCAAGCCCTGGTTTATCGAAGAGCCCACCAGCCCGGATGACGTCGAAGGGCATCGCAAAATCCGTCAGGCCATCGCCCCGGTGAAAGTCGCGACGGGTGAAATGTGCCAGAACCGCATCATGTTCAAGCAATTCATCATGCGCGAAGCCATCGACGTGGTGCAAATCGACGCCTGCCGCATGGGTGGCGTCAATGAAGTGCTGGCGGTGATGCTGATGGCGGCCAAATACAACCTGCCGGTCTGCCCACACGCGGGCGGTGTCGGACTTTGTGAATACGTCCAGCACTTATCGATGATCGATTATCTGTGCATAGCCGGAACCCACGAAGGCCGCGTGATTGAATACGTTGATCACCTGCACGAGCACTTCGTCCATCCTTGCGACATCCAGGGCGCGGCCTATATGCCACCGCAGGCACCCGGTTTCTCTATCGAGATGCATCAGGCGTCTATCGATCAATACCGCCATCACGCCGAATGATCACGCAACAGGAGCCCCGCCGATGAACTCGCTCTCAGCGCTGAAAATTGATGCTCACCAGCATTTCTGGCGTTACACCCCAGCAGAATATCGCTGGATAAGCGACCAGATGCCGGTACTGAAACAGAATTTGCTGCCTGAACAACTGGCTCCCGCGTTACAGCGTCACGCAATGGATGGCACGGTGCTGGTTCAGGCCTGTTCGAGCCCAGAGGAAACCCGCTGGTTAGTGCATATCGCCGAACAGACAGCGTTTGTGAAAGCAGTGATCGGCTGGGTAGATTTAGCGTCGCCCCGGCTTGTTGAAGCACTGGAAAACGTCGCGCATCCGTTGCTGCGCGGCTTTCGTCATCAGGTTCAGGATGAAGCGCAGCCCGCCGACTGGCTGGAAAACCGCGCCATCAACGCCGGTATTCGCCAGCTTCAACGACAGGGTTATGTGTATGAGCTGCTGGTTACCCATCGTCATCTGCCAGAGGCTGCACAGTTCGCCGCCCGGCACGACCAACAGGCGCTGGTGCTGGACCATTTCGGCAAGCCAGACCTGCATTTGGGGCCCGCACACTGGGCAAAACAGATTGCTCCGCTGGCGGCGCTCGCGCACGTCAGTTGCAAACTATCGGGTTTACTGACTGAACCACGGCCCGCAGGCATGACGCGTCAGGATCTGCTGCCCTATTTCGACGTCGCATTACACGCCTTCGGCCCTGAGCGTCTGCTGTTTGGTTCCGACTGGCCGGTCTGTTTGTTAGCCAGCGACTACGGCGACACCGTCGCCTTGGCCGAACAAGCCACTAGCGCGCTCAGCCCTGACGAACAGGCGGCCATTTTTGGCGCAAATGCCTGCCGTCTGTACCACCTGAAGCAAGACATTTTGGAGTCTGCATGAACCTGCATCTTGATAAAAAAATCGTGATTGTCACCGGCGGCGGTTCCGGCATCGGCGCGGCAATCTCCCTGACGCTGGCCGAAGAAGGCGCGATCCCGGTGATCATCAGCAATACCGAACCGACCCATGAACTGATGCACCAGCTCCATCAGCATCAGCCGCAGGCCCGTTTTATTCTGGCGGAGTTACGAGACGAAAGCAGTTGCGTCGCCGCTGTTAAGCAGGTGCTTACCCGTTACGGCAGCATCGACGGGCTGGTGAATAACGCCGGGGCCAATGACAGCGTGGGGCTGGAAGCCGGACGCGAAGCGTTCGTGCGGTCGCTGGAACAAAACCTGATCCACTATTACCTGATGGCCCACCTGAGCCTCGACGCGCTGCGGGCCAGCCGCGGAGCCATCGTCAATATCAGCTCGAAAACCGCGCTGACCGGACAGGGAAATACCAGCGGCTATGCCTCAGCCAAAGGCGGTGTGCTCGGGCTGACTCGTGAATGGGCCGCCGCGCTGCTTAAAGATGGCATTCGCGTCAACGCCGTGATCCCCGCCGAAGTGATGACGCCGCTGTATGAACGCTGGATAAAAAGCTTCGACCAGCCGGACGAAAAACTGCGGCAGATCACCTCCCACATTCCACTCGGCCAGCGCATGACCACGCCGCAGGAAATCGCCAATACCGTGGTGTTCTTGCTCTCATCGCGCGCGTCACACACCACCGGCCAATGGCTGTCGGTCGATGGCGGTTACACCCACCTTGATCGAGCACTGACATGAGCCGCCGTTACTGTCAGGCGTTGGATCTGGTCGATGACCCCGCGCTTATCGCTGAATATCAACAGCACCATCAACGCATCTGGCCCGACATCGCCACTCATCTGCGCGAGTTTGGCGTACTGGAGATGGAGATTTACCTGCTAGGCCACCGGCTGTTTATGGTGATGGACACCACGGATGACTTCGATGGCGATGCATTTGCACGTCGCAGTCTGCAAAACCCCAAAGTCTGCGAGTGGGAAACGCTGATGTGGAAATATCAGCGCCCTACGCCATGGACGCCCGCAGGCGAGAAATGGGTGGCACTGACGCGGATCTTCGCGCTGTCAGCGCAGCCTTAGCGTTTTGCCGTACCTCAGGATGTAGACCCAAGACATTGTTTTTCACGTTATCTGACATAAAAAGCCAGCCTCGCGCTGAAACAAACCCTGCAAACAGATATCAAGGAATTAACCATGCTCGCGAATAAAACTGAAGCCCCTGTCTACACAGGGCAAAAAGCCACCAGCGGATACCGGCTGGCTTTCATGTTAGTCACCACGCTATTTTTCTTGTGGGGGCTTTCTTACGGCCTGCTCGATGTCCTCAATAAACATTTTCAGGAAGTGTTGCACGTCAATAAGGCGCAGTCCGGCCTGTTACAAGCAGCCTATTTTGGTGCCTATTTCGTCATCGCCCTGCCCGCCGGTTTCTTTATGGACCGTTATGGCTACAAAGCGGGGATTTTAGTCGGCCTGTGCCTGTATGCGCTGGGTGCCTTGCTGTTTGTTCCGGCCGCCGGAGCCAGCAGTTTCGCCATGTTCTTGCTGGCATTATTCGTGATTGCGCTGGGTTTAGGCTGTCTGGAAACTGCCGCTAACCCGTATGCCACCGTATTGGGTGAACCGGCAGGAGCCGAACGCCGTTTGAACCTTGCTCAGTCATTCAATGGATTAGGCCAATTTGTCGGCCCGTTGATTGGCGGCTCGCTGTTCTTCTCCGCCACTCAAGGTACGGCCACCGACGGTTTGGCCTCGGTTAAAATGACCTATGTCGCTATCGCCGTCTTGGTTCTGCTGATCGCCCTGCTGTTTGGCCGCACCCGTTTGCCGGACATTCGTGCACAAGAATCGGCGCAAGAGCAGGCGAATGTAGAAAAAGGCCTGTGGCAACATGCGCACTTTACCGGCGGCGTGATTGCGCAGTTCTTCTATGTCGCGGCACAGGTTGGCGTCGGCGCGTTCTTTATCAACTACACCACCGAGCACTGGCACACGCTGTCGAACCAAAACGCCTCTTACTTACTGTCCATCGGCTTAGTCAGCTTTATGGTTGGCCGCTTCTTCAGTACCTGGCTGATGGGCCACATCCGCCCGGCCACGCTGCTGGTGGCCTACTCGGCGATTAACATTGTGCTGTGCGGCATTGTGGTGGCGGGGATCGACAACATCTCGGTGATCGCGCTGGTCGCGGTATTCTTCTTTATGTCGATCATGTTCCCGACCATTTTTGCCATGGGCGTCAAGAACATGGGTAAACAAACCAAGCGCGCCAGTTCGGTGATGATCATGGCGATTGTCGGCGGTGCCATCATGCCGTACCTGATGGGCGCGGTTGCTGACCACTACGACACGGCGGTCTCTTATCTGCTACCACTGGCTTGTTTTGCCGTGGTGCTGGTCTATGGTTTACGTCAAAGAGCACGCTAACCAAGACAGCGGTTCACTGAAAGGGATGTTAAATCACGATGATTATTTCTGCTTCGACCGACTACCGCGCGGCAGCGCAACGCAGGCTGCCGCCGTTTCTGTTCCACTACATTGACGGCGGCGCCTACAACGAACATACGCTCAGATGCAATACCGCTGATTTAGCCGATGTCGCCCTGCGCCAGCGCATTCTCAACAATATGTCCGAGCTGAGTACCGCCACGACGTTGTTTGGCGAACATCTGGCGATGCCGGTGATCCTGGCACCGGTCGGGTTGACCGGCATGTATGCCCGACGTGGTGAAGTGCAGGCGGCGCGGGCCGCGGCGAAAAAAGGCATCCCTTTCACGCTGTCGACCGTCTCGGTGTGTCCGATTGAAGAAGTCGCACCGGCCATCGACCGGCCGATGTGGTTTCAACTGTACGTGCTGAAAGACCGCGGCTTTATGCGTAACGCGCTGGAGCGCGCGCAGGCGGCGGGGGTGAAAACGCTGGTCTTCACCGTCGATATGCCGGTGCCGGGTGCGCGATATCGCGATGCGCATTCCGGCATGAGCGGTCCTCATGCCGCGGCGCGGCGCATGTTGCAGGCGGTGACGCATCCACAATGGGCGTGGGACGTTGGGCTTAACGGTAAACCGCATGATCTGGGCAACGTTTCCGCCTACCGAGGAAAGCCCACCACGCTGGAAGATTACATCGGTTGGCTGGGAGCAAACTTTGACCCATCCATCTCATGGAAAGATCTGGAGTGGATCCGAGAATTCTGGAAGGGCCCGATGATCATCAAAGGCATTCTTGACCCGGAAGACGCCAAAGACGCGGTCAGATTTGGCGCAGACGGCATCATTGTTTCCAACCACGGCGGCCGCCAGCTCGACGGCGTGCTGTCCACCACCCGCGCCCTACCCGCCATTGCCGATGCGGTAAAAGGTGATATCACCGTGCTGGCCGATTCGGGCATTCGTACCGGTCTGGATGTGGTACGCATGATAGCGCTCGGTGCCGACAGCGTGCTGCTGGGCCGTGCTTTCGTCTACGCTCTCGCCGCCGCCGGTGAAGCCGGTGTGGTCAACTTGCTGGAATTGATCGAGAAAGAGATGCGCGTCGCCATGACGTTAACCGGCGCGAAAACCATCGCCGATATCAGTCGCCAATCACTGGTAGCAGGAACGTTCTCGCGGTAATGAGTGAGCCAAATCCGGTAAAACGGGATCGAATTATTTAATTCTACCTTTTCAAAACTTGCCAATGTTCTACATAGTGCCACCATAAGTAGCACTATGTAGAACATTGGAGGCGTTAAGATGCAAACTGTAAAAATTCGCCAGCAAGGCGGTGCCATGATCGTGACAATACCGCGTGATTTTGCCCAAGCAGCAGGCTGGATTGTTGGCACAGAGGTGGCAATCAAGCGTCAGGGCACGGAATTGAGTTTTTCCCCTGCTAAACATACCCCACGCGGGGCGTTTACCGTGGCTGAGTTGTTAGGCCAAATCGATCAAGAAGAGATCGCGGCACTCAATAGCGATGTTAAAGAATTTACCGGCGGTGCCCCTGTTGGCAAGGAATACTGGTATGACAGAAGAAAGGATTCCTCAACGTGGTGATATTTGGTACTTCAACCCGAACCCTGTTGCTGGCCATGAGTTAAAAGTCAAACATTATTTCATTGTAGTGACGGTAGCGGAAATCAATCAGGCGCTAGGTGTGGCCTTATGCTGCCCTATATCCACTAAGGCTGACAGCGCAAGATCTGCAGGTGTAACGGTTGCCGTTAGGCCGATGGACACAGAGCGAGGAGATCTCCGTGGTGTTGTCCTGTGCCATCAGTTACGCGCTACTGATTTAAAAGCCCGTAACGCCCAGTTTGAAACGTTTGCTGAAGAAACACTAATACAGGAAGTTATTATTAAACTGACTAATATTATCGACCCGCAATAATAGTCGTTAATTAAAAAACGCCCGGCATGTGCGGGCGTTTCTGTGACATACGCGACAATTACTTAGTCAGCGCAACTATCCCCAGCGTGACGGCAGCGACAGCCGCAGCCCCCCCGGCGACGGCGCCTGCGGTATCCCAGTTGTCTTGCGTAGTGCCTTTCATACAGGTATTGGTGTGCACCAGACGTCCTTCGGAGTCATACACCGGCGGACAGGGAGATTGTGTTGCACAGCCCGCTAATAATGTGGCCAACAGCCCAGCGATAATGAATTTGCTCATGATGTTTCCTTGATAATGTCACCCTCTGCAATGGCAGGCTGGGTGATTATCGCGCGACTTTACCACTCTTCGTCGCGCGCCATGATCAGGGAATATTTGCAAATTATTTGAAATGTAAAGTTCTGGCAATACCGGTGAAATTTCCTGTCGTCAGGGTTAAGAAAGCGTAAGCGGCGGCAGCCCGAGATTCTCGCGGAAGGTGTCGCCGACATAATCCTCATCCAGCAAACCGCGTCGGCGCAGTTCCGGCAGCAGGCCGTTGAGCAATAAATCCTCCTGATCTGGCTGCCCCAATCCGTGCAACGAGATCACATCCAGCACGCCGGCGTGGTAACGCTTTTCGATGGCGTCAGCCAGTTGTTCCGGCGTTCCAGCCGTGAACCAGTGACCGGTTTCCTGCGCCTGAATAATTAACTCGCGCACCGTTAGCCCCTGCTTGGCGAACCGTTTGAAAATTTCGGCCCGGCCGCGGCGGCGATTCACCTGCGTAACGTCCGGCAGCAGGCTGGAGGGTAACGGCTTATCTAGCGCAACGTCGCTCAAATCAATCTCACCACCGAGCATATCAGCCAGCTTTAAACGGCCTTGCTGATAATCAATTCGCTCATGTTTTTCGCGCAAGCGGCGCGCCACGTCGGCGTCATCTTCGCCAATCACCGAATGGAAGGAGTTCATCAGCAGCGGTAAATTTTCATGTCGCCCAAAGCCTCGTGCTCGCTGATGAAGCTGTTCAACGAAGGCCACCGCGTCCTCGAACGTCGGCTGCGAGGTGTAAATCACCTCGGCATACCGCGCGCCGAGGGTGATGCCCTCTTCAGACTGCCCGGCTTGAAACTGCACCGGCCGTCGCTGTGGCGGCACCGGCACGTTCAACGGCCCTTGAACGCGGAAGAAATCACCGTGGAAATTCACCGGATGCAGCTTAAGCGGGTCAATCTTCACGCCACCGGACGCATTACGCTGCACGGCGCTGGCGTCATTGGCGTCAAACAGGGCATTTAGCACCGCAATAAATTCTTCGGCACGCGCATAGCGCTGTGAAGGGTCTGGCAGATTCGACCCACCAAAATTCTCTTCGCCCACCGATGAGGTGACGGCATTCCACGCCGCGCGACCGCCGCTGACGTGATCGAGCGTCCCGACCAAACGGGCCAAATTATACGGGTGCTGGTAAGTGGTAGAGACGGTGGCAACCAGACCGATTCGCGATGTCACCTGACTCAACGCCGCCAGTGTAATGAGCGGAT
>Ga0105854_1000313_pt1 | contig 24637 bp, 22 predicted proteins | sample OrgsoiDNA_201058_FD_89679 | JGI IMG/M metagenome (GOLD analysis project Ga0105854, IMG submission 89679) | Permafrost soil microbial communities from the Arctic, to analyse light accelerated degradation of dissolved organic matter (DOM) -... | ecosystem: Environmental > Terrestrial > Soil >... | reverse complement strand
TGGCAGAGGCTGCAATCCCGGTCAAGGTTGCCGGTCGCATCATGCTCAACCGTGGCTCGTTCATGGTGATCCAGGACATGACCGGTCGCATCCAGGTTTACGTCAACCGTAAAACCCTGTCCGAAGACACCCTGGCCTCGGTGAAAACCTGGGACATGGGCGACATCATCGCAGCCGTTGGCACCCTGGCCCGTTCCGGCAAGGGCGACCTGTACGTCGAAATGACCGACGTGCGCCTGCTGACCAAGTCCCTGCGTCCGCTGCCAGACAAGCACCACGGCCTGACCGACACCGAGCAGCGCTACCGCCAGCGCTACGTTGACCTGATCGTCAACGAAGACGTGCGCAAGACCTTCCGCGTGCGTTCGCAAGTGATTGCGCACACCCGCAGCTTCCTGATGCAGCGTGACTTCCTCGAAGTCGAAACGCCGATGCTGCAAACCATTCCGGGCGGCGCGGCGGCCAAGCCGTTCGAAACGCACCACAACGCCCTGGACATGGGCATGTACCTGCGGATCGCCCCTGAGTTGTACCTCAAGCGCCTGGTTGTCGGCGGTTTCGAGAAAGTCTTCGAGATCAACCGCAACTTCCGTAACGAAGGCGTTTCGACTCGTCACAACCCAGAATTTACCATGTTGGAGTTCTACCAGGCTTACGCCGACTATGAAGACAACATGGACCTGACCGAAGAGCTGTTCCGCGAACTGGCTCAGCTGGTTCTGGGCAGCACCGACGTCCCTTACGGCGACAAAGTGTTCCACTTCGGCGAGCCGTTCGTGCGCCTGTCGGTGTTCGACTCGATCCTCAAGTACAACCCTGAGCTGACCGCTGACGACCTGACCGACATCGACAAGGCTCGCGCCATTGCCAAGAAGGCCGGCGCCAAGGTGCTGGGCTTTGAAGGTCTGGGCAAGCTGCAGGTGATGATTTTCGAAGAGCTGGTCGAGCACAAGCTGGAACAGCCGCACTTCATTACCCAGTACCCGTTCGAAGTGTCGCCGCTGGCCCGTCGCAACGATGACAACCCGAACGTCACTGACCGTTTCGAACTGTTCATCGGTGGTCGCGAAATCGCCAACGCCTACTCCGAGTTGAACGACGCGGAAGACCAGGCCGAGCGCTTCATGGCTCAAGTGGCCGACAAGGACGCTGGTGACGACGAAGCCATGCACTACGACGCCGACTTTGTTCGCGCGCTGGAGTACGGCATGCCGCCAACGGCCGGCGAAGGTATCGGCATCGATCGCCTGGTGATGTTGTTGACCAACTCACCGTCGATTCGCGATGTGATCCTGTTCCCGCACATGCGGCCGCAAGCGTAAGCGTTTCAGTAAAAAAGCCGCCTAAAACAGGCGGCTTTTTATTGCCTGTCTGGTACAAACGTATCAACTGGTTACTTTTGGCGTGAGAGAGGAATACCTGTCGTGAATCGTGCAATGGCTCAAGAAGGTGCAGCGGGTATCGCCACTGCGGTCGCTGAAAGCGTTCAGTACCAGGGCCGCAAGGCCAGCCGACAGGGCAGCGAACAGCGTCGACAGGAAATTCTCGATGCGGCGATGCGCATTGTCGTGCGTGATGGCGTACGGGCGGTGCGTCACCGTGCCGTGGCGGCCGAGGCCGGTGTGCCGTTGTCGGCCACCACTTACTATTTCAAGGACATCGATGACTTGCTCACCGATACCTTCGCTCAATACGTGGAACGCAGTGCGGCCTACATGGGCAAACTGTGGGCCAGCAATGAAGGGCTGTTGCGCGAGATGGTCGTCAGCGGCGATGGCACGCCTGAGTCGCGCTCGCAGTTGGCAGACGATATTGCACAGCTGATGGCCGACTATGTTCACCGGCAATTGATCAACCGCCGCGAGCACTTGATGGCCGAGCAAGCCTTCCGCCAGGAAGCGTTGCTTAACCCGCGCCTGGCGCTGTTGGTGCGCTCCCATCAGCAAATTTTGCTGCAGGGCACCTGCCAGCTTTTTGAAGTGCTGGGTTCCCGTGAACCCCAACAAGATGCCAAGGTGTTGACGGCGATTATCGGACGGATGGAATATCAGGGCCTTCTCAACGAAGCCGAGCCTGAGGCCGAAGCGGAAATGCTCGGTATCCTCACGCGGTATATGCATTTGGTACTCGCGTCGGTGTAACCCCTGGGGAAACACCAAACCCTGTGGGAGCGGGCTTGCTCGCGAATGCGGTTTAACATTCGACATCTATGTTGTCTGGCATACCTCATTCGCGAGCAAGCCCGCTCCCACATGGGTTCGGTGGCCACTTCAGGTCGGCGTGTGTTCATAGGGAGTGTTGAATGAAAGCCTGGCGCGTCGTAGTGATCGCCTTGTCGTTCCTGCTGCTCAGTGGCTGTCTGGTGACCTTCAAGGAACCGCTGGCTTCGAGCGAACCCGCGCCCAAAGGACTGCTCGGCAAATGGACCAGCACCAACGCCTGGGGTGAACCGATGAACCTTGAGCTGACGCGCATCGGCGACAACCGCTATCAGGCCGTCAGCTACTTCAAGGCCAAGCCGCACGAGCGTGAAGCCTATCCTTTCACTGTGTCGCGCCACGGCAATCGCTGGTACCTGTCTGCTGCAGTGCCGGCCCAATTCGGCGGGCATTTCACGATTGCCGGTTTCGAGCTCAACGAACAGCATGAACTGGTGGTCTACAACCTCGACCTCGAGCAGATCAACCAGGCCGTGGGGCAAAAAGCCCTCAGTGGTGAAGGCTTCCAGACGGACGACGGCGACGGTGTGTTGATCAACAACAGCCTGGACCGAGTCTTCGCTTACCTCGACGACCCGGCCAATTCCGATGTATTCGTTGAAGCGGTGCGCTATCAGCGCCTGGCCAAAGCAAAAGTCAAATAAATCCAGTACGTTACGGTTTTTCTACAGGAGTTTCGGGTGGACGATTACCAGCAGACGATACGCATTTTGTCCGATCGCATAGTGCTGGCGCAGACGCCGATTCGCGTTCTGGATGCGGTCAAATGGGACGAAAACATCCGCAAGGGTTTCCTCAAGGCCAAGGGCAAGGAAATGCCGGCCGTGGACCGCGACTATTACCTGAACCGGCCGCTGTCCTTTGACTCCAGCAAGGTGAAGCTGGAATTCCAGAACATCGAGCGCGACATCACCCGTCAACTCGGCCAGTTCAACCCGGTCGGCCAGATCATGCGTCGCATGTGCAAGGAATACCGGATGGTGGTGCGCATGCTCGAAGCGCGCGGCACCGAGGATTTCGGGCTGATTTCCCAGGAATTGTATGGCGCCGCGTCCGACGCGTTCCACGCCGGCGACCCGACCCTGGCCGACCTGGGCCTGATGATGTCCGACTACCTGAACAACATCGACGGCCGTGGTGACCTGAAGGACGAACCGAAAATCCTCACCGCCAAGGACGCCGTTCACTTGCTGCAAACCCGTTTGAACAAGGTGTTTGGCGAGGCTGAGGAAACCATTCGGGTGTTCGAGTCCGACGGGATCGTCGCTGATGCGGCGGCGGGCGCCGACTACATCAAGATTCGCGCCGATGCGATGTTCAACGACCGTGATGTGCGGGCGCTGGAAGTCCACGAAGGCCTGGTGCATGTGGGCACGACCCTCAACGGTTTGAACCAGCCGATCTGCACCTTCCTGTCCAAGGGCCCGCCGTCGTCCACCGTGACTCAGGAAGGCCTGGCGATCCTGATGGAAATCATCACTTTTGCCTCGTACCCGAGCCGACTGCGCAAACTGACTAACCGTACCCGCGCCATTCACATGGTCGAGGAGGGCGCGGACTTCTTGCAGGTGTTCGAGTTCTTCCGCGAGCAAGGCTTCGAAATGGCCGAAAGCTACGGCAACGCCAGCCGGGTTTTCCGTGGTTCGGTGCCCAATGGGCTGCCATTTACCAAAGACTTGTCCTACCTCAAGGGCTTTATCATGGTTTACAACTACATTCAGTTGGCCGTGCGTAAAGGCAAGCTTGAGCAGATACCGCTGCTGTTTTGCGGCAAGACGACGCTGGAAGACATGCGGACCTTGCGCCAGCTGGTGGACGAAGGCCTAGTGGTGCCGCCCAAGTATTTGCCGGATCAGTTCCGCGACTTGAACGCACTGTCGGCGTGGATGTGCTTCTCCAACTTCCTCAATCACCTGAGCCTGGACCGGATCGAAGCGGATTACTCCAACATCCTGTGATCACACCAGATGAATGTGGAGGGTTACTGTGGTGAGGGGGCTTGTCGGAATGCCGCACCACCCCGTTGGGCCGCGAAGCGGCCCCCAACATTTGTTTCGTCACACCGCGTAATCAGGTTTCACGACTGCTTCGCAGCCGAACGGGGGCAAGCCCCCTCGCCACAATGATGTGTCAGGTTACGAACTCCAACATTCACTGCGAGGTTTCAACGGATGAGAATCCTCGGCATCTTCTGCCTGCTCCTGGCCCTCGGCGGTTGCAGCTCGCTGCTGTTTTACCCCGAGCCCGGCCAGCCATTCACCCCGGACAAAGCCAAGCTCGAATTTCGCGACGTCACCCTGACCACCGCCGATGGCCTGAAGCTGCACGGTTGGTGGCTACCGGCGGCAAAAGGCGTCGAAGTCAAAGGTACGGTGCTGCACCTGCATGGCAATGGCGGCAACCTTTCTTACCACTTGGGCGGCAGTTGGTGGTTACCGAAAGAGGGTTACCAAGTGTTGCTGGTGGACTACCGCGGTTATGGCTTGTCCGAAGGCAAACCGTCGCTGCCGGAGATCTATCAGGACATCGACGCCGCGTTCAAATGGCTCGACCAGGCGCCCGAGGTCAAGGGCAAGCCGTTGATCGTTCTGGGTCAGAGCCTCGGCGGCTCGATGGCCGTGCATTACCTGGTCCAACACCCGGAACGTCAGCCCCAGCTCAAGGCCTTGGTCCTCGATGGCGCGCCCGCCAGCTACCGGGATGTCGGTCGATTTGCCCTGACTACCTCGTGGCTGACCTGGCCATTTCAGGTGCCGTTGTCGTGGCTGGTGCCGGACGGTGACAGCGCGATCAACTCCATGGCGCAGCTCAAGGGCGTGCCGAAACTGATCTACCACAGCATCGACGACAACCTCGTGCCCCTTTCCAACGGCATTCGTCTGTATCAAGCTGCGCCGCCACCGCGGGTGCTGCAACTGACCCGTGGCGGTCATGTGCAGACCTTCGCCGACCCGGTCTGGCGTCAGGTGATGCTGCGCTACCTCGAAGACCCGCAGCATTTCAACGGTCTGCGCCGCCTGGGTGAAATCCCGAATTACCCGGTGCCCCTGAATTCAAAAGATGAACCACCAGAGAGTCCGCAATGAGTGAAGAACGTAACGCCATCCCGCTGATCATCACCGGTATCTGCACCATTCTCGGCACTGTCGGGGTGCTGTGGTACTACGGCTACCTGCATTTCGCCAAGCCTGAGGATGCGTTGCTGCTCAACGAATTCACCATGCTCAAGACCGTGCCGGGCGAAGACTACAAAATCGCCCTGGAACCGGCCGCGCAAGTCGCTCAGTGCGTCGATGGCGTACTGGTGCTGTTCGACACCGAACAGAAAGGCCTGAGTGGAGTGTTGATCAACGGCCAGAAAAAAGCCGTGCGCTGCATGGGGCAGGAAACGCCGCAGAAACTTGAGCCGTAACCCCCGATTCCGGCGTGGCGCTGATCCACTGTGGCGAGGGAGCTTGCTCCCGCTCGGCTGCGTAGCAGCCGCCAACCCATTAATGCCGTCTGCCTGAAGGAATACGGTGCGAGGTTTAGGGTCTGCAGCGCAGCCCAGCGGGAGCAAGCTCCCTCGCCACAAAAACAGTGGCAGCCATCAAGTCACCAGCAACAAAAAGCCCCGCCTGATCAGATCAGGCGGGGCTTTTACGTTACCGCGTGAAGCTTAGTTCGAACTGACTGCCGAACGTGGCACCACTGGCTGGTTGTCGTTGGAAATGGTCACTTCCACCCGACGGTTCATCGCACGGCCCGACACGCTGCCGTTTTCGGCAACCGGGTATTCCTTGCCATACCCCTGAACGACGATGCGCGCTGGATCAACGCCCATTTTCACCAGCGCTGTGCGTACCGAATCGGCACGACGCTCGGACAGCGACTGGTTATGGCTCGCGGTGCCGGTGCTGTCGGTGTAACCCTCGACAATCACTTTACGGTCCGGGTTTTCCTGAAGGAACTGCGACAGTTTGTTGATGTTCACCAGACCGCTGGACTTCAGGTCAGCACGGTCGGTAGCGAACAGCACATCACCGAAGGTGACCAAGGTGCCGCGATCGGTTTGCTTGGCGTTCAGGCTGTCTTGCAACTGCTTGATCTGCTGATCACGGGCATCCAGACGAGCCTGGGCACGTTGGGCTGCGGCGTTTTTCAGGTTGTTTTCAGCGGTGCGCAGGGCGATGGTCTGCTTGGCGACTTCCACGCGCTGGTTGGTCAGGTACGCCAGTTGGTCGACCTTGGCCTGGTTTTCCTTGTCCTGGTAGGCCTTGTCAGCCTTGTCCAGGTAATCGCTGGCGTCTTTGGTCTCAAGGGCCGCGACTTTGCTCGCTTGCGGGTTGGCTTGCAGGCCGGAGTAGTTCACGCGGGCCTGTTCCAGGTTCGCGTTCGGCGGGGTGGAGCAAGCTGCCAGGGCAACGCTTGCGGCCAGGAGAGCGGGGATCATCAATTGTTTACGCATAATGGTTCGTCCTTTCTATCGATAAGAGCTTCAGGCGTGTGGTCCGGATGCGCGCTTACTGCACAGTGCGCTGACTTTCCTGACGCAGTTCCTGAACACCTTTCTGGGAATCCTTCAGAGCCTGTTCGGCTTTCATCGCCTGAGCCTTGCGTTCCGCGACGCGAGCGTCCCATTCGGCTTGCTCGGCGAGGGTCCGGGCTTCGTCATACTTTTTGTCGTGCATGGCGATTTCGGCTTGTTTGAGCTTGTCCTGCGCAGACTTCATTTCCACGGCTGCGAACTCGGTACCGCCGGCGCTGACGGCGCTGTTAACGGCCGATTGGGTCACGGCGTATTGCTCGGTCGGCGGATTGCCAGCGCAACCGGCGAGTACAAAGGTGCTGCCGATCGCCAAGGCAGCCAGTTTCAGACCGCGCAGGTGGGTGAACGAGGATTTGGCAGTGCTGGTCTTCATGGTCTTCAACTCCATTGGATAACTCCTGAAAAACATCAAATTCCATCCTGGTTTAAGGAGCCGTCACCGAACATTCAAAGCGTGAAATGAAACGGCCGTACCAGGCGTGGTTAATGGGTACGACCCGAGGCGTTTTTCAAAAGTTCAGAGAAGATGGCCTATCGCCTGAAAAAACTTTGACCGAATGGACAAGGCTCTAAACCGGGAACTTTGGCGATGCGCAGCGGTATTGCCGGTCTTTTCGAGACTTGGGAACACGCCATTTTTGAAGGGATATGCAAGGCAATGTGGGAGCGGGCTTGCTCGCGAAAACGGTCTGATATTCATCATCTTTGTTGCCTGAAACACCGCTTTCGCGAGCAAGCCCGCACCCACAGGTTCTGCGACGGGATCAATGTTTTTGCTTGTCGCTACCAGCCGATAAATCGTGCAAATGACGGCGGGACAATGCGAGAAAACGCGGGGTCGGACCGACGTCTTCGTACAGTGGGTCACCTTCTTCGTCGGTCGCCACCACGGTCTGGCCTCTCACGTAGGGGAAACTCGCCTCGAGCTCCTCAAGCGCCGCGCCGATCAACTCGCCCAGCAGTTCTTCGGGATGCCGTTTGGGGTACATCTCGGTAATCGCTGCCAGCCGGGCGGCGGCTTCCACGTCCAGGTGAATCGTGTAGCCAGTGTCGGTCAGGCGACCCTTGGCGTTTTCTTCCCAATGCTGGGCTAGCTCGCGAATTTTCATAATGACCTCATGGCACACCTGCTCGTGGCAGGCAGGGTGAGTGTCCGGCTTTGGCCGGCGGCAGCCGTTGTACGGCTTACTGTTGAGACTAGCTTTAACGCCTAAGGTTTAAAGTCCCTTCGTCGTTTGCTTGTAAGAACCGCTTTACGGCGGCACTCTTAACGTTCATAGCCGCCCGGATTTTTGCTGGAGAACTGCTGATGACCGATATTGATGCACGCTTGCGCGAGGACGTTCACCTGTTGGGTGAACTGTTGGGCAACACCATTCGTGAACAGTACGGGGATGGTTTTCTCGACAAGATCGAGCAGATCCGCAAGGGCGCCAAGGCCGACCGTCGCGGTTCGATGGACGCCGAACTCAGCGCCAGCCTCAACCAATTGAGCGAAGACGAGTTGCTGCCGGTGGCGCGGGCGTTCAACCAGTTCCTCAACCTGGCCAATATCGCCGAGCAATATCAGCTGATTCACCGCCGCGAAGAGTCGCAGCCCGCGCCGTTCGAAGCCCGGGTGCTGCCGGAACTGCTCGCCCGTCTGCGTGCTGAAGGCCACAGCGCCGAATCCCTTGCGCGGCAGCTCGGTCGACTGGAAATCGAGTTGGTGTTAACCGCTCACCCGACCGAAGTGGCCCGCCGCACGCTGATCCAGAAATACGATGCCATCGCCGCGCAACTGGCGGCCCAGGACCATCGTGACCTGACCAGCGCCGAGCGCGAGCAGATCCAGGCGAAATTGCAGCGTCTGATCGCCGAAGCCTGGCACACCGAAGAAATCCGCCGCACCCGCCCAACGCCTGTCGACGAAGCCAAATGGGGCTTTGCGGTGATCGAACATTCGCTGTGGCAAGCGATTCCCAACTATTTGCGCAAGGCCGATCTAGCGCTGCACGCCGCCACCGGCCTGCGTTTGCCACTGGAGGCGGCGCCGATCCGCTTTGCTTCGTGGATGGGCGGCGATCGCGACGGCAACCCGAATGTCACGGCGTCCGTCACCCGCGAAGTGCTGTTGCTGGCGCGCTGGATGGCGGCTGATTTGTACCTGCGTGATGTCGATCATCTGGCCGCCGAGTTGTCGATGCAGCAGGCCAGTGAAGCCCTGAAAGCCAAGGCCGGCGACAGCGCCGAACCTTACCGCGCGGTGCTCAAGCAATTGCGCGAACGTCTGCGGGCAACTCGCAATTGGGCCCAGGCATCCTTGAAAGTGAGCACGCCAGCAACCGCCGATGTGCTGCAAAACAACCGCGACCTGCTTGATCCGCTGGAACTGTGTTTCAACTCGCTGCATGAATGCGGCATGGGCGTGATTGCCGACGGTCCGCTGCTCGATTGCCTGCGTCGTGCGGTGACCTTTGGCTTGTTCCTGGTCCGTCTCGACGTGCGTCAGGATTCGTCGCGGCACACCGCTGCCATGACTGAAATCACCGATTACCTGGGCCTCGGTCGCTACGAAGACTGGAGCGAGGAAGAGCGCATCGCCTTCCTGATGCGCGAGCAGAACAATCGTCGGCCATTGTTGCCGGCGTATTTCAAGCCGTCCGCTGACACCGCCGAAGTGCTGGCGACCTGCCGGGAAATCGCCGCTGCACCGGGCGCGTCCCTCGGCTCTTATGTGATCTCCATGGCCGGCGCCGCTTCCGATGTGCTGGCGGTGCAACTGTTGCTCAAAGAGGCCGGCGTATTGCGGCCGATGCGCGTGGTGCCGCTGTTTGAAACCCTCGCCGACCTCGATAACGCCGGCCCGGTGATCGAAAAGCTGTTGCTGCTGCCGGGCTATCGCGCGCGCCTGCAAGGGCCGCAGGAAGTGATGATCGGTTACTCCGATTCGGCCAAGGACGCCGGCACCACGGCGGCGGCCTGGGCGCAGTATCGGGCGCAGGAACGTTTGGTGGATATCTGCCGCGAGCAGCAAGTGGAGTTGCTGTTGTTCCACGGTCGCGGTGGCACCGTGGGCCGTGGTGGCGGCCCGGCGCACGCGGCAATTCTGTCGCAGCCGCCGGGTTCGGTGGCGGGGCGTTTCCGCACCACTGAGCAGGGGGAAATGATCCGTTTCAAATTCGGTTTGCCGGACATTGCCGAACAGAACCTCAATCTGTATCTGGCCGCGGTGCTCGAAGCGACCTTGCTGCCGCCACCGCCGCCGGAGCCTGCCTGGCGTCATCTGATGGACGAATTGGCGGCGGATGGTGTCAGTGCTTACCGCGCCGTGGTGCGCGAGAATCCACAATTCGTCGAGTACTTCCGTCAGTCCACGCCGGAACAGGAACTCGGACGGTTGCCGTTGGGCAGTCGCCCGGCCAAGCGCCGCGCTGGCGGGATTGAAAGCCTGCGAGCGATTCCGTGGATCTTCGGCTGGACCCAGACACGCCTGATGCTGCCGGCCTGGCTCGGTTGGGAGGCTGCCCTGAGCAAGGCACTGGAACGTGGTGAAGGTGAGTTGCTGGGGCAGATGCGCGAGCAGTGGCCGTTCTTCCGCACGCGCATCGATATGCTGGAAATGGTGCTGGCCAAGGCTGACGCGGACATCGCGCTGTCTTACGATGAGCGGCTGGTGGAGCCGGATCTTCTACCTTTGGGCGCGCACTTACGCGACCTATTGTCGCAGGCCTGTGCGGTGGTCCTTGGCCTGACTGGCCAGTCGCAGCTACTGGCACATAGCCCAGACACCCTCGAATTCATTCGCCTGCGCAACACTTACCTCGACCCCCTTCATCTATTGCAGGCCGAGCTGTTGGCCCGTTCGCGGCAACAGGAAGTGGCGCAGGGCAGCCCGGTAGAACAGGCGCTGCTGGTGTCTGTGGCGGGGATTGCCGCCGGTTTGCGAAATACCGGCTAAGGTTTTCCTCTTGGGTCCGGGCGCTCGGCACGCAGGCCGGGTGCCCTTGGGCGAAGGCCGGAAAAGGTCTGGCAGGCGACAGTTAATGATGGGGTTGCGACTTGGGGTACCCCGTCCCAAGGTCACGATGGGCGCGGGTTTCTCCGACTTTCGGCGGCTTGTGTGGGCAGGGCCTGCTGTGTATCTTGATCAGCCTTTGGCCGTTTGGGCGGCCACGACCCTATTTTTGAGATTGGCCCCACGAGGCGAATCTGACGTTATCTATATAAAAAATTGAGGAGCACATCGATGCGCGTCATTCTGCTGGGAGCTCCCGGGGCCGGTAAAGGTACTCAGGCTAAGTTCATCACCGAAAAATTCGGCATTCCGCAAATCTCCACTGGCGACATGCTGCGTGCAGCGGTCAAGGCCGGCACCGAGCTGGGCCTGATCGCCAAGAGCGTCATGGACAGCGGTGGTCTGGTCTCCGATGACCTGATCATTAACCTGGTCAAGGAACGCATCAGCCAGGCCGATTGCGCCAACGGTTTCCTGTTCGACGGTTTCCCGCGCACCATTCCCCAGGCTGAAGCCCTGGTGAAGGCCGGCGTCGAACTGGACCACGTGGTCGAAATCGACGTCAAAGACGAAGACATCGTCCAGCGTATCGCCGGTCGTCGTGTTCACGAGGCTTCCGGCCGCGTGTACCACATCGTCTACAACCCGCCGAAAATTGCCGGTAAAGACGACATCACCGGTGACGAACTGGTGCAGCGCAAAGACGATACCGAAGAAACCGTGCGTCATCGTCTCTCGGTTTACCACGCTCAGACCGAGCCTCTGGTGAAGTTTTACCAGGAGCTGTCCACCGCTCAGGGCAAACCGAAGTACAGCCACATCGAAGGTGTTGGCTCGGTTGAAGCGATCACCGGCAAGGTGCTTGAAGCGCTGAACTGAAAAGTCTGAATCGCTTCATCTTCTACGGCCCGCTTGCGGGCCGTAGTTGTTTATACTGGCGCACTTTTTCTGACCTCTCTTACGGAAACATCGATGAGCACCTTGCTGGCCCTGGACACCGCGACTGAAGCTTGCTCCGTTGCCTTGCTGCATAACGGCAAGGTCACGAGCCATTACGAGGTGATCCCGCGCCTGCATGCGCAGAAGCTGCTGCCGATGATCCAGCAATTGCTGGCCGACGCCGGTACCACCCTGCAAGCGGTGGATGCCATCGCGTTCGGCCGTGGGCCCGGCGCTTTCACCGGTGTGCGGATCGCCATTGGCGTGGTGCAGGGTTTGGCGTTTGCGCTGGAGCGTCCGGTGTTGCCGGTGTCTGATCTGGCCGTACTGGCCCAGCGTGCCTATCGCGAACACGGCGTAAGCCAAGTCGCAGCGGCCATCGATGCGCGGATGGATGAAGTGTATTGGGGCTGCTACCGCGAAACGGCGGGGGAGATGCGGCTTGTCGGTAACGAAGCCGTGTTGCCGCCGGAAGTCGCAGCATTGCCGGCCGATGCCAGCGGCGAGTGGTTCGGCGCTGGCACCGGTTGGGGGTATGCCGAGCGTATCGGCGTTAACCTGATCGGGCAGGATGCGGGAATGTTGCCCCATGCTGAAGACCTGCTGACGCTGGCGCGGTTTGCCTGGGCGCGAGGGGAGGCGATTGTGGCGGATGAGGCGCAGCCGGTTTATCTGCGCGACAAGGTCGCCACGCCCAAGGCCCGTTGACCGAGGGACTTTTGTGGCGAGGGGGCTTGCCCCCGTTGGGCTGCGAAGCGGCCCCATATTTCATCAGGCACACCGCGTGTGCAGGTTTTACGACTGCTTCGCAGCCGAACGGGGGCGAGCCCCCTCGCCACAATTGGTATTCCAGCATTAGCCAATCGTCAGTTTCTACCCGCCCGCTTTAAACCTTTTTCCTTTTATGTGTTCTAGTTATCACTCGACAGTTTGCGAAGTGGGTAATGCGCCACTAAACTGCCATCACTGATACCGAGCATGCACTTATGCGTATAGACGGCCTTTCCTCTCAGTCCTACCCCATCAAGCGCAAGCCTCGCAAAGGCAATGTCGCGCTGGATGAATCCGTCGATGACATCGACGGCGAGCTGGAATTTCCGACTGAAGAGCAACTGGCCGCCCGCGCTGCCAAAGCCTCCGCACAACGCTTGAGCAATCTCCCCGCCCGTCAGCAAGACATGATTTATCACCGCGCCATGAGCAAAAGCGTAGCGATGGCCCTGGCCAGCTACCTGAGCACCGCCGGTTTTGTCGATTGGGATGCTGATGTGCTGGGCCTCGACCTGTACATCTGATGCTGCTGCCTTACTACCTCGGCTGCCCGTCCTGGAGTGAAAACGCCTGGCGCGATTACCTCTATCCGCAAGACGCCAAACCCGCCGAATTCCTGAATCTCTATTCCCAAGTGTTCAACGCCGTCGAAGGCAACACGACCTTCTACGCGAGCCCGTCTGCCGCCACCGTGCAGCGCTGGGCCGAGATCATGCCCGAACACTTTCGCTTCACCGCCAAATTCCCCGGCGACATCAGCCACAGCGGTGACCTGCGTGAACAACTGACCGCTGCCGAAACCTTCCTTCAACTGCTCAGCCCACTGGGCGAGCGGGTTTCCCCGGTCTGGCTGCAATTATCCAAAAGCTTCACCCCGCAACGACTCTCCGAGCTGGCCGGTTTTATCGACGCCGTCGACCGACCGCTGGCGGTCGAAGTGCGGCATGACGCATTCTTTGCCAAGGGCGATGCCGAACGCATGCTCAATCGCCTGCTGCTGGACCGCGGTGTCGAGCGTATCTGCCTCGATCCACGCGCGTTGTTCAGCTGTATTTCTACCGACCCTTCGGTGCTCCACGCCCAATCGAAAAAGCCCAAAGTGCCAGTGCGCCCGGCGGCATTCACGCAATTTCCGCAGGTGCGTTTTATCGGCCATCCGCAGCTTGAGGCCAACGATCCATTCCTGGTGCCGTGGGTCGAGAAAATTGCCGTGTGGATCGAAGAGGGTCGTACGCCCTATATCTTCCTGCACACCGCCGACAACCTGCTGGCGGCGAAACTGGCGCAACGTTTTCACGCCAAGCTGATGACGCGTTTGCCTGGCTTGCTGCCGCTGCCTGAGCTATACAGAGAACCCGCCGCGGAGCAACTTGGTCTGCTCTGAGGTGGATTCTTCCTCTTCTCAGGAGCCTGCCAATGGATGCGCAAACCCTTCGAGCCCAGGCGTTCAAAGCACTGCATGAACGCGCGGGGGCTTTTGTCATTCCCAACCCTTGGGACGCCGGCTCGGCGAAAATGCTCGCCAGCCTTGGCTTCGAGGCGCTGGCGACCACCAGTGCCGGTTATGCTTTTTCTAACGGTCGTGCCGATGGTGCGTTGACCGTCGACGACACCCTGCTGAACGTCCAGGCGATTGTTGCGGCCACGGATCTGCCGGTGGCGGTCGATCTGGAAAACGGCTTCGCAGACGACCCGGCCGAATGCGCGCAGAGTATTTTGCGCGCAGCGGCGGCGGGCGCTGTCGGCGGCTCGATCGAAGATGCAACTGGCCGTGAAGAGGCGCCGATCTACTGCTTCGAACATGCCGTGGCGCGTATCGAAGCGGCGGTCGCGGCGGCGCGTAGCCTGCCTTTCCCATTCATGTTGACGGCCCGGGCCGAGAATTTTCTGCACGGCAATCCTGATCTCGCCGACACCATCCGCCGCTTGCAGGCGTTCGCCGAAGCGGGCGCCGACGTGTTGTATGCGCCGGGTCTGCGCAGTGCCGAAGAGGTGTTGGCGGTGGTCCGTGCCGTGGCGCCGAAACCGGTCAATGTGTTGATGTCCGGCGGGCTCAAGTTGACGGTCGAGGAACTGAGCGATATGGGCGTCAAGCGCATCAGCGTCGGCTCGGCGCTAGCCCTTGCGGCGTATGGCGAGTTCTTCCGCGCGGCTGAAGAGATCAAGACGTCGGGCACGTTCAGCTTTACGTCGCGCTCCATGCCGTACGCGCAGGCCAATAAGTTTTTCAAAGGCTGAAGATGCGGTTAGCAAAGGGATTGCTGCTGGTGTTGTTGCTCATCGGTGCGGCGGGGCTGAGTGTCTGGCGCGGCTGGATTCCTGTGCCGGCGCAGTGGAATCCTTGGGCGCCGCTGGACGTGAACGCGGCGCCGAACCTGCTGACCCGTTTCAAACTGATGCGCCTGCGCGATGATCCGCAATTGTGCGATCAGGTCCTCAGCAGTTCAGGTCTGCGCGTCACCCGTCAGGCCGACAGCCCGGGCGGGGACTGCCCGTTGACCAACACTCTGCGCGTTCAGGGCGGCGAGGTGGCCCTGAGCAGCAGTTTCCTCGCCAGTTGCCCGTTGGCGGTAGCGTTTGCCCTGTTCGAGCGCCACGCCTTGCAGCCAGCATCTCAGGCGGTTTACGGCCAGGCCGTGACGCGGGTCGATCACCTCGGCAGTTTCGCCTGCCGCAACATGTACAACCGCGAGCACGGCGCCCGCAGCCAGCACGCCAGCGCCAACGCGCTGGACATCGCCGGTTTTCGCCTGGCCGACGGCCGAACGATCAGCGTGCTCAAGGATTGGCCCAAGGATAATCAGGACGCGCGGTTCCTGCGGCAAGTGCGTGACGGCGCCTGCGACATGTTCAGTGTGGTGTTGAGCCCGGACTACAACGCCGCCCATCGTAATCACTTTCATCTGGATGTCGGGCCGTGGTGGGTGTGTCGCTGAAAGCTTAAGCGGCGATGCGCAGGTTCTGCAGAACGATCGGGCGAGCCCAGCCGTTATCGAAATCGAGTTGTTTCTGTTGCTCCACCAGCTCTGCGGGCGAGAACGGCGGGAACGGCTTGTCCAGCAGGTGCAGTTCGAACTCGGCGATTGGCAGGTGCAGCGGACGCGGCTGCGGTGCCGGGCCGGCTTCGGGCACAGGCTGGCCGGCGGTGAGCACGATCGGGCGCACCCAGCCGCTTTCGAAGTTCTGCTGTTGCTGTTGGGCGACGATTTCTTCCGGCGGGAACGGTGGGAAAGGTTTGTCGGCCAGGTCCATTTCGAACTCGGCAATCGGCAGGAACAGCGGCTCTGGCGGTTTGACTTCGGTTTCTTTCACATCGCATTCACGTTGGGAAACGATGTGCGCCAACAGCTCGCTGCCGACGGTCGGCTCGACCGGGCTTTCCAGATCAACCGGTGGAAAGGTACCGCACGCAGGCACAACATCGCTCGACTGTTCGGACAGGGCCTGGGCAAAAAAATCTTGCCACAGGTGACTGACGCCGCTCAGTGCCTGGGAGTTTCGCAGGCCATAATCGCCATGACGCGATATGTAGCCTACGGATGTGCGTTGAATGTCTGACATTTCTCTCGGTCGACGCTCAGGTCTGGCAAAATGCTCGATAGTTTTGTTATCGGCCGTTTTTGCCGATCATTAATTTTTTGAGCGTTTTTTCCCATGATTGAGCAACCCGCGGCCTGCCGCATCCATGTCGAGGCTTCGGCCCCGGCGTTTCAGCCACAGGCCGAGCAATGGGCCGAACGCCTGGGCCTGCCTATGCAAGTGGATGACGGCGAGTTTGCCCTGCAGGTCGGCGAGCAGGGCTTGCAGCTCCAGCAACTGGGGCCTGACGCGCCGGGGCCGGTGCGGGTGGACTTCGTCGAGGGTGGCGCGGCGCATCGTCGGTTGTTCGGTGGCGGCACCGGGCAGATGATCGCCAAAGCGGTCGGCATCGCCCAAGGCGTGCGCCCACGGGTGCTGGATGCCACGGCGGGGTTGGGTAAGGATGCGTTCGTGCTGGCGAGCCTGGGTTGCGAAATGAGCCTGATCGAGCGCCAGCCGCTGATCGGCGCGTTGCTTGAGGATGGCCTGGCCCGTGGCGCGGAAGATTTCGACGTGGCGCCCATCGTGGCGCGGATGCGTTTGCTCAAGGGCAATTCAATTGAAGTGATGCGCAATTGGGAAGGTGAGCCGCCGCAGGTGATCTACCTCGACCCGATGTTCCCGCATCGTGAGAAAACGGCATTGGTGAAGAAGGAAATGCGTCTGTTCCGCCCGCTGGTGGGCGATGACCCGGATGCGCCGGCATTGCTCGAAGCGGCATTGGCATTGGCCAGCCACCGGGTGGTGGTCAAGCGCCCGCGCAAGGCGCCATGCATTGAAGGGCCGAAGCCGAGTCATGCGCTGGACGGGAAATCCAGCCGGTATGACATTTATCCGAAGAAAGCGCTCAAGCCTTAAGACCGAGTCGCCCCCCATCGCGAGCAAGCTCGCTCCCACATTGGATTTGTAGCGTTCACAAATCCCCTGTGGGAGCGAGCTTGCTCGCGATAGCGTCCTTCAAAACACTACAAAATGATCAGGCTGTCCCAGGCCGATAAGCCCGCATAAATAACCCCACCACTTCCCGCACATGGCTCTCGGCCGCGTCCCCTTCCAGCGGTTCGCCGCAGCCATACAGCAAGCGAAAATTCCCCGCGCCCTTGAGCAGGCAAAAGAAATGCTCGGCCGCATTGCGCGGTTTATCGATGCCCAGTGCACCGGTCTGATCAATTTTGCTCAGCAACCGCTCCATCCCACTCAACATGCGCTCTGGCCCGGCTTCGAAGAAGATCAGCGAAAGCTTCGGGTCCTGGCTGCCCAGCGTCATCATCAAACGATGCAGGTTCACCGATTCATCGCTGTTGATCAGTTGATGAAAGCCGCGGGCGATGTTCAGCAGCACCGTTTCCACCGCGATGCCGTCGGGCAATTCGAAAAACAGCGGTGGCAGTTGCTCTTCGCACTTGGCCACCACGGCGGCGGAGAACAGCGTCTCCTTATCGTTGAAGTGGCTGTAGACCGTCAGCTTCGACACCCCGGCCTCGGCGGCCACGGCATCCATGCTGGTGCTCGCGTAACCCTTCGTCAGAAACAGAATTTTCGCCGCGTCGAGGATGGCCTGGCGCTTGGCCAGATCCTTGGGGCGGCCCGGACCGTTAGGTGCTGAAAGATTGTTCGACATTATTCGCTTTTAATACTGGACTGGTGAGTTTGCTATTAATAACATACCGGCCAGTATAATTATTCCAAGCACCATTAGCGAAAGGTCCTTCACCATGTTCCGCTATGCCTTGCCCCTCGCATTGCCAGTCAGCCTGGCTTTTTTATTGTCGGCGTGCGGTCACGACGAGGCGCCGCAAGTCAGCGTGCGCCCGGCCATGGTGGTTCAGCCAGAGCCTTCGGCCCAGGCGATGGAAAGCTATCCCGGTGAAGTTCGCGCCCGTTACGAGCCGGATCTGGCGTTCCGCATTGGTGGCAAAGTCAGCCGACGACTGGTCGAGGAAGGCCAGCGGGTCAAGGCCGATCAGCCGTTGGCCGAGCTCGATCCCCAGGACGTACGTCTGCAACTGGAAGCCACTCGCGCCCAGGTGACCGCCGCCGAGGCCAACCTGAGCCTGGTCCGCGCCGAACGCGATCGCTACAAGACGCTGATGGACCGTCAGATGGTGAGCCGCTCTGCGTACGACAATTCTGAAAACCTCTACCGATCCGGCGAAGCACGCCTCAAGCAGATCAAAGCCGAGTTCAACGTCTCGACCAATCAGGCCAGCTACGCCGTGCTCCGCGCGCCTCAGGACGGTGTGGTCGCCAAACGCGCGGTCGAAGTCGGCCAAGTGGTGGCCGCCGGGCAAACCGTGTTCACCCTCGCCACCGATGGCGAGCGTGAAGTGTTGATCAGCTTGCCGGAGCAAAGCTTTGGGCGCTTCAAGGTTGATCAGCCGGTGACGGTGGAGCTCTGGACCCAACCCGATCAACGTTTTACCGGGCGCATTCGTGAACTGTCGCCGGCGGCCGATCCCAAATCGCGGACCTTCGCCGCGCGTATTTCCTTCACCTCCGGCAAAGTCCCCGCCGAACTTGGCCAGAGTGCCCGAGTGTTTATCCAGACCGCCCAGGTCGTGCCGCTGTCTGTGCCGCTGTCAGCCGTCACCGCCGAAAACGGAGCGACCTACGTGTGGATCGTTGGCGCCAACAACACCTTGAAAAAAGCCCCGGTGCGGATCGGTGCCTTCGGTGAGAAAACCGTACCGGTACTCGAAGGCCTGAACGCCAGTGACTGGGTGGTGGCCGCCGGCGTTCATGTGCTTCACGACGGGCAGCAAGTGCGCCCGGTGGATCGCTCCAACCGCGTGGTTAATCTGGCGGCCAAGGAGTAATCCCCGATGGGTTTCAATCTTTCCGAATGGGCGCTGCGTAATCGCCAGATCGTACTGTTCCTGATGCTCTTGCTGGCAATTGTCGGCGCGCTTTCCTACACCAAACTCGGCCAAAGCGAAGACCCGCCTTTCACCTTCAAGGCTATGGTGGTTCGTACCAGCTGGCCTGGGGCGACGGCCCAGGAAGTGTCGCGCCAGGTGACCGAGCGCATTGAAAAGAAGCTGATGGAAACCGGCGAGTACGAGCGCATCGTTTCGTTCTCACGCCCCGGCGAGTCCCAGGTGACCTTCATTGCTCGCGACTCCATGCATTCGGCGCAGATCCCGGATCTCTGGTATCAGGTTCGCAAAAAGATCAGCGACATCCGCCAGACTCTGCCACCGGGCATTCAAGGCCCGTTTTTCAACGATGAGTTCGGCACCACCTTCGGCAATATCTACGCCCTGACCGGCGACGGGTTTGACTACGCGGTGCTCAAGGATTACGCCGACCGGGTGCAGATTCAACTGCAACGGGTCAAGGATGTGGGCAAGGTCGACCTGCTTGGCTTGCAGGACGAGAAGATCTGGATCGAACTGTCCAACGTCAAGCTCGCCACCCTCGGGCTGCCACTGGCGGCAGTACAGCAAGCGCTTGAAGAGCAGAACACGGTGTCCACCGCCGGGTTCTTCGAAACCAGCAGCGAGCGATTGCAGCTACGGGTCACCGGGAATTTTCAGACGGTCGACCAGATCAAGAACTTCCCGATCCGGGTCGGTGATCGTACATTCCGTATCGCCGATGTCGCCGACGTGCGTCGCGGCTTCAACGATCCACCGGCGCCGCGCATGCGCTTCATGGGCGAAGACGCCATCGGTCTGGCCGTGGCCATGAAGGACGGTGGCGACATTCTGGTGCTCGGCAAGGCTCTGGAAGGCGAGTTCGACCGCATCCAGAAAAACCTCCCCGCCGGTATGCAACTGCGCAAGGTCTCGGACCAGCCGGCCGCGGTAAAAACCAGTGTCGGCGAATTCGTTCAGGTGCTGGTCGAAGCCCTGACGATTGTGTTGCTGGTGAGCTTTTTCTCCCTCGGCGTGCGCACCGGGATGGTGGTGGCATTGACCATTCCACTGGTGCTGGCGATGACCTTCGCCTGCATGTATTACCTTGGTATCGGCCTGCACAAGATTTCCCTCGGCGCACTGGTACTGGCCTTGGGGTTGCTGGTGGATGACGCGATTATCGCCGTGGAAATGATGGCGATCAAAATGGAACAGGGCTTCGACCGGATCAAAGCCGCCAGCTATGCCTGGACCAGCACCGCGTTCCCGATGCTCACCGGCACGTTGATCACCGCCGCCGGGTTCCTGCCGATTGCCACTGCGCAATCGGGCACTGGTGAATACACCCGCTCGATCTTCCAGGTGGTGACCATCGCACTGCTGGCGTCGTGGGTGGCCGCCGTGGTGTTCGTGCCGTACCTGGGGGAAAAACTCCTGCCGGACCTGGCGAAAATTCATGCCGCCAAACACGGCACCGGCGACGGTCAACCCGACCCTTATGGCACGCCGTTCTATCAGCGCGTCCGGCGCTTGGTCGAGTGGTGTGTGCGCTGGCGCAAAACCGTGATCCTGCTGACCGTGGTGTTGTTCATCGGCTCCATCGTGCTGTTCCGTTTCGTGCCGCAGCAGTTCTTCCCGGCTTCGAGTCGTCTGGAGTTAATGGTCGATCTGAAACTGGCGGAAGGCGCGTCCCTGAGCAACACCACCGAGAAGGTTAAACGCCTTGAAGGCCTGCTGAAGGAACACGCTGGCATCGACAATTACGTGGCTTACGTCGGCACCGGTTCACCGCGCTTTTACCTGCCGCTGGATCAACAACTGCCGGCGGCGAGTTTCGCCCAGTTTGTCGTCCTGGCGAAAACCATCGAGGAGCGCGAAGCCCTGCGCACCTGGCTGATCGAAACCCTCGACGAACAATTCCCGGAACTGCGTTCGCGAGTCACGCGGCTGGAAAACGGTCCACCAGTGGGTTATCCGGTGCAGTTTCGCGTTACCGGCGAGCACATCGAAGAAGTCCGTGCGCTGGCGCGCAAAGTCGCGGCCAAGGTTCGCGAGAACCCGCACGTGGTCAACGTCCATCTGGACTGGGAAGAGCCGAGCAAAGTGGTTTACCTGAACGTCGATCAGGACCGCGCCCGTGCACTCGGCGTGAGCACCGCCAACCTGTCGAGGTTTTTGCAAAGCTCGCTGACCGGTTCCAGCGTCAGCCAGTACCGCGAAGACAACGAGTTGATCGAAATCCTGCTGCGCGGCACCGTGCATGAGCGTACCGAATTGTCGTTGCTGCCGAGCCTGGCGGTGCCGACGGACAACGGAAAAAGCGTTGCCCTGTCGCAGATCGCGACCCTGGAATACGGCTTCGAAGAGGGCATCATCTGGCACCGCAATCGCTTGCCTAACGTGACGATTCGCGCCGACATCTACGGCAAGGAACAACCGGCGACCCTGGTTCAGCAGATCATGCCGACCCTCGACCCGATCCGCGCCGAACTGCCCGACGGCTACTTGCTGGATGTCGGCGGTACGGTGGAAGACTCGGAGCGCGGGCAGAACTCGGTGAAGGCCGGTGTGCCGCTGTTTATCGTGGTGGTGCTGACCTTGCTGATGTTGCAACTGCGCAGCTTCTCACGCACGGCGATGGTGTTTCTGACCGCGCCATTGGGGTTGATTGGCGTGACGTTGTTCCTGTTGGTGTTCGGTCAGCCGTTCGGCTTCGTCGCCATGCTCGGGACCATCGCGTTGTCCGGGATGATCATGCGTAACTCGGTGATCCTGGTGGATCAGATCGAGCAAGACATCACCGCCGGGCTCAAGCCTTGGCAAGCGATCATCGAGGCGACAGTAAGGCGGTTCAGGCCGATTGTGCTGACGGCACTTGCCGCGGTGCTGGCGATGATCCCGCTGTCCCGCAGCGTGTTCTTCGGGCCGATGGCGGTGGCGATCATGGGCGGGTTGATTGTGGCGACGGCGTTGACGCTGTTGTTCCTGCCGGCGCTGTATGCGGCGTGGTTCAGGATCAAGAAAGACCCGGCGTGAACCTGTGGGAGCGAGCCTGCTCGCTCCGACAGTAGATCTTCAATGGATACAACATTCGCGAGCAAGCCCGCTCCCACAGGGTTTTGTGTACTGAGTTAAAGCGTGCCGAAGACTTTCTTGGCCAAGCTGGTCGCCGCCGCCGCCGGGTTCTGGCGAATGGTTTCTTCCTGTTTGCCGATCATCTCGAACAAGCCATTCAGCGCCTGCTCAGTCACGTAGTTTTCGATGTTGGCATTCTTCGCGTCCAACACACCCAAGGTCGCTGCCTGACCGGCGAACGAGTTGTACTGCTTGGCCAAACCGACCTGGTCGGTGGCTTGTTTAACGATCGGCAAGAACTTGGTGCGGATCTGCTCGCGGCTGGATTTGTCCAGGTACTGGGTGGCCGAGTCCTTGCCGCCGCTGAGAATGCCCTTGGCATCGGCCACGCTCATCTTTTTCACCGCATCCACGAGGATCGGCTGGGCCTGCGTCACGGCGGTTTCAGCCGCTTTGTTCATGCTGGTTTCCAGCTGATCGACCTGGTCGCCCATCCCGAACTGCTTCATTTTTTTCGCGACTTTGCCCAGCTTGCCCGGCAGTTCGATCTTCACGTCCGGGTTGTTGCTGAAACCGCCAGGGGCGCCCAGTTGCTTGACAGCGATTTGCGCGCCTTGGGTCAGCGCGTCCTTGAGGCCGCCAGTGGCATCGTTTTGCGACAGGTCACTGAGGGACAGCGCCAGGGCGTTGGCGGAAATCATCAAGCCTGCGCACAGGCCGGCAAAGCGAAGGGTAGGGCGGAACATGGCAGCTTCCTTGATCTTGAGCGGAATTTAACGAACGGCGTCGACGCGGATTTTCAGCGGTTGCGGATCGTTGCCGTCGAGTTTTACGGCGTGGTTTTCGGTGGTGATGAACATCAGTTCGCCGTTGACTTCGATCCGCGCACTGACCGAGTAACGATGGCCAGGTTTGACCTGCGACGGATCGTAGCTCAGATGAAACGGTAGCGGCACCTGGCCTTTGACCGGGCCTTTCTGTTCGTCGATGACTACGGCTGGGGCGTCGGCCAGGGACACGTCCTGCAGGCTGACACTCAACGTGGCGCTTGGCGGCAAAGCGATGCGTTGCAGGTAGAACACTTCGCCATCGAGGCTGGTTTTAGCGGCGGGGTGCATGGATTGGCAGGCTCCCAGTAGCGCGGTCATGGCCAATAGAGAGAGTTTTTTCATCGAATATCTCCAATTAATGTGGGAGCGGGCTTGCTCGCGAAAGCGGTGCGCCAGACAACACAGATGTTGAATGTTGAACCGCCTTCGCGAGCAAGCCCGCTCCCACAGGGATTTCATCAAGTCTCGGGTTGTGTGGCGACCTGGTCCGCCGCATCTTCACTGCGATGCAACGCCACCTGACGGATCGACAAGCGAATCTCCGCCGGCAATACGCGTTTGGCCGCGCCTTCAGCCAGTTCGCCGAGCTGCGCGTGATAGCTCAGCTTCCCGGCTTCGTCGCGACGCAGCACGTCGAGGTCGAGCAAGGTCTGGATAAAGTGACGGAACAGGCTCTTGTCGAAAAACTCCGGGGCGTTCAAACCGTGGAGGATCGACAGGCGCTGGGCCATGACGGTGCACAGGTCTTCCAGTTCTTCGGCGCTAATACTGTTCTGGCCGCTGTTGAGCAGCAAGGAAACAGTCATGTAAAAACGTTGCAGGGTCTGGGCGATGCTTTTCGACAGCAGCGTCAGCAGTACGAAATGCCGCGAACTCGGTGCCGGACGCAGGTACACATCGTTCTCGAAACGCAGCAAGCCTTGCTCGACGAAGGCTTCGAGCCACTGATCGACCACGCCATCCAGCTCATCCATGGACCAGCGAATGAAAAGCTCTGATTGCAGGTACGGATACAGCGCGCGGGTGTAGCGCAGGATCTGTTCGCGGCTCATGCGCGACGCACTCTGGAAGAAACTCGCCAACAGCGCTGGCAAGGCGAAGATGTGCAGCACGTTGTTGCGGTAGTAGGTCATCAGGACAGCGTTCTGCTCGTCCAGGTACAAAATCTTGCCCAAGGCATCACTCTGTTCGGACAGCAGGTCCATGTCCTTCACGTGCTCGATTAGCGCCCGACCATCGCCTTCCGGCAACGTGGTGTGCGGCGAGTACGGGACCTTGCGCAACAGCGCCAGATACAGATCAAGCACCCGCGCCATGGCGCGATCATCCAGGGCCAAACGGCTGGTGGACAGCAATGCCAGCGCCACCAGGTTCACCGGGTTGATCGCCGCCGCTTCGTTCAGATGCTGCGCGACTTTCTCGCCGAGGCGGTTGGTGGTTTCGTTGAGCCAGGCCGGTTTGAACTGCGGGCCAAGCTCTTGGGAGCGCCAGTCGGGTTGTTCGCTGTCGAGGAACTCCGCCAGTTTGATCGGTTCGCCGAAGTTCACCGCCACTTGGCCGAAGCGCTGCTTGAGCGCGCCGATGACTTTGAAGATGTCGAAGATCGATTCTTTCTTCTTGGTCGCGCCACGCAGTTCGCCGAGGTAGGTCCGGCCTTCCAGTACACGCTCGTAACCGATGTACACCGGGATGAAGACGATCGGCATCCGCGAAGAACGCAGGAAGCTGCGCAGGGTGATCGCCAGCATTCCGGTTTTCGGTTGCAGCATGCGCCCGGTGCGCGAACGGCCGCCCTCGACGAAGTACTCGACCGGGAAGCCTTTGGTGAACAGGGTGTGCAG
>Ga0105854_1000307_pt1 | contig 24898 bp, 15 predicted proteins | sample OrgsoiDNA_201058_FD_89679 | JGI IMG/M metagenome (GOLD analysis project Ga0105854, IMG submission 89679) | Permafrost soil microbial communities from the Arctic, to analyse light accelerated degradation of dissolved organic matter (DOM) -... | ecosystem: Environmental > Terrestrial > Soil >... | reverse complement strand
TTACGTTGGCACGTTCTCGAAAACCCTGCTGCCGGAGTTGCGGCTCGGTTATACGATCCTGCCGCCGGCGATCCTTGAAGCGGTGATCCGCGCCAAGCAGCTTACCGACCTGCACACCTCGACCCTGCCGCAATGGGCACTGGCCAAGTTCATTGCCGAAGGCTGCCTGCTCAAGCACATCCGTCGATGCCACACGATCTACGCCGGGCGCCGCGAGCGGATCCTGACGCGAATGACCGGTGATCTTTCACCGTGGTTTGAGGCCGTGCCGACCGTCGCCGGGTTTCACATGGTGGTGCTGTGCAAAGTGCCGATCGACACTGCGCTGGTCATCGAACTGGCCAGAAAAGTCGAAGTCGGGCTCTATTCCATTGAAGGTTTTTTCTATCAGCAAGCGCCGCGCGCCGGGCTGCTCATGGGTTTCGGCGCCATCGAAACCCTGGACATCGACACCGCGCTAGACCGTTTAAGGGACATTTTGCAGCAGGTCGCCTGACACATTGGTGTGGGAGTTTATCCGGCGATTGGCTATTGGCGGTCCCCCAGTGCAGGCCTATTCTGCAAATGCGTTATCCCTCAATGAGCAGGATTCGTCCGGCCTGATTCAGGAGTGTGAGTAATGTCCAACGAAGTGATCAACACCGTACAGGTGCAGGCCGCCGCCGGCCGCTCGGAAGAACTGGGCAAGCAACTGCAAAAGATTGTCGAAACCCTGCGCGAACTTCCGGGCTGTGATTCCTATATGGTCGACCGCTGCCCCGAGGACAGCAACCGCTGGAACGTCAGCGCCCGCTGGCAATCGGAAGCGGCCATGCAATCGCATTTCAACTGCCCTGAAGTGCAGGGGTTTATTGGGTTGATCGACAGCCGATTGGCCAATTCCGTCGACTTCAACAGCTTTCCGATCGTGTAAAACCTTCCGACGCCTTCGCGAGCAAGCCCGCTCCCACAGATGATCGAGTTCCTACAGTGGAATGCGATCAAATGTGGGAGCGAGCTTGCTCGCGATGGCGTCTGTATTGTCGACCCAACTTTGTGCTCAGACCACTTCAATTGGTCCCCTCACCTTCCCGAAAATTGGCCGTTTTCTTGCCTCGACCCTCGGCTTACTGTGGTCCCTGACGACTAACCACCCCAGGTGATCAACCATGAAAGTTCTGAGTTTACTCGCCGCCCTGGCCCTGACCGTTTCCGCTTCGGCCTTCGCCCACGACCCTTCGGAAAAGGTCACCGTGCTGCAGGATGAACTGCTGCAAAACGTGCCCGGCAAAAAAGCCATGATGATTGAGGTGGACTACAAACCCGGCCAATCGTCCATCGCCCATAAACATGACGGCACGGCCATGGCGTATGTGCTCTCGGGGCAAATCACCTCTCAGGTCAAAGGCCAGAAGGCGATCACCTACAAGACTGGCGAGTACTGGTATGAACCGGCGGGCTCCGAGCATTTGATCTCGAAAAACGCCAGTGCAACCCAACCGGCCAAACTGCTGGTATTCATGGTGTTATCACCGGATGAGAAAGTATTGATCCCTTTGAATAACTGATGGCTGTTACATCAGCCATAAATAAACTGGCCCGAATGTACAATTCGGGCCTTTTTATGACTGCTCGCAATTAGCTTGAATCGTTTACATCAAACAAAACTATGACTCACTCAACAAGTGTACGCACAGACAGGTTCCATTCAGTGAATACAGGTTTAGTCTAAGTTCATCGCCGGTCGATACCGGCAATACTTAAACGCTCGCTTCACGCTGTTTCACTGGAGATACACCATGAAACTTGTGCTTGTTAGTACGTTAGCTGTCGCAGCGCTGTTAACCGGATGCTCCATTCCCACTGCACCCAAAGCGGTCTCCTCGCTCGATATGCCGGTCACTCGCTCCAGTGCCGCAAGCGTCGCCAGCGGCAGAACGGTGTCGCTGGGCATCCTCTACAGCCCGAGCACCCAGGCCAACCGCGATTACCTGCGCAACTACCAGGCCAACGCCGGCACCGGTTTCGGCCAGAGCCTGCTGGATCAGCCGATCCACGACGCCTACGTCAAGACATCCAACCCGGACTTTGCCGTGGATGGCGTCAAGGCCTCGTTGCAGCGCCAGTTCGGTTCGGTGACGGTCTATCCGGACATGCAAAGCCTGCGGGCTGCCAGACCCGACGTGGTTGCCATTGTCGATACCCACAGCCAATTGATGACTTCTCGCAGTTCGGATATCAAGGTGGATGTCAGCGCGAGTTTCTATGATTCGAAGTTCAATTACATCGGGACTGCCCAGGGCCATGACGCTAAATCATTGAGTCCTGTATGGGCCAACTTTAATCGCAGCGAAGAGATTGTGGCGGATATTAACCAGCAACAGGATGTGCAAGTTCGGGCGCTGCAGAAGTTTGACCAGTCGCTCAGTAATTTACTGACCAGACCGACAACTAATGTGTCGATGATCAGCAATAGCACGGATCAGAAGTTGTATTGAGGCGGATGGCCTCATCGCGAGCAAGCTCGCTCCCACAGTTGACTTTGGTGTACATAAATTGTGCATAAGACAGAGATCCCCTGTGGGAGCGAGCTTGCTCGCGATAGGGCCCGACCAGCCACCCCAAAACCCTCTGGCAAAAAAAAGCCCCCGCATCTCTCGATACAGGGGCTTTTTCATTCAGCGCCTAAATCAGGCCGCCGGTTCCAGCTCAAGGGCAGCAGCGACAGGCACTACCGCCTGACCGCTCAACGCCAGGTCCAGCAGTTCGCGGTTGGCGACTGCATACATGGCGTAGTCAGTGCCGCTCGCGGCACGGATTTCCACCAGCATGGCGCGCCAGCGCTCGATCATGCCTTCGTGCTCTTCCATCCACAGCGCCAGGCGTGTTTCCACGTCCTGGGTGCCGTCGCCCTGTTGCAGGACCGAGATGGTGATCGCACGTTGCTGCCAGTCCACATCATCGCGGAACGCTTCACGGGCCAAGGCCTGCCAGTTGCTTTCAACCGGCAGGGCGCTGATCTGTTGCAGGTACCAGGTGATATCCAGAGCGCTGCCGACAGCGAAGTAAGCCTTCGCGACGTCTGCTGCGTTCTGGCCAGTCACGTCGGCTGCTTCGATGATCGGCAGCAAGGTGTACAGGTGAGTGGTGCCTGCAACCATGCGCGCCAGCAATTCAGGTACGCCAGCCGCAACGTAAGCCTGATAACGGGTCTGCCAGCCTTCGCGGGTCGGGCCTTCCAGCAGTTCGTCGAGCTTGAGGCCCAGCGCTGCCAGATGTGGACCGAAGTGCGCGACGTCACGGGCAGCATTCTGCTCGTTGCGACGGCTACGCAGGAACCAGCGCGTAGCGCGACGGCCCAGACGCATCAGCTCGTCCATCAGCTCCAGTTGGACGTCAGCGGAAACCTGGTAGTCCAGGGCTTCGATCTGACGGAACCAGTGCGGGAGGTGGAAGATGTCACGCACGATCACATAAGCGCCGGCCACGTTCGCCGGGCTCATGCCGGTCGACTCTTTGAGTCGTTGAACGAAGGTGATGCCCATGTGGTTCACCAGATCGTTGGCGATCTGGGTGCTGACGATCTCGCGCTTCAGACGGTGACGACGCATTGCTTCGGAGAACTTGCTCACCAGCATCGGCGGGAAAGCGGTTTCCATGTCGCGGGTCAGGTAATCGTCGTCCGGCACTTGCGAGTTGAGCAGCGCTTCTTTGAGGTCGATCTTGCTGTAGGAGATCAGCACCGACAGCTCGGCACGGGTCAGGCCATGGCCTGCCGCAACGCGCTCGTTGATAGCCTCTTCCGCCGGCAGGAACTCGATGGCGCGATCCAGCTTGCCACGGCTTTCCAGATCGTTCATCAGGCGCTTGTATTCGGCAATCCGCGGCAAGGCGCGACGGGCGGCCAGGGACAGTGCCTGAGTCTGCTTGTAGTTGTTGCCCAGGACCAGGCCGCCGACTTCGTCAGTCATGCTGCCAAGCAACTGGTTACGTTGCTTCTCGGTCATGTCACCGGCCTGAACCACTTCGTTCAGCAGGATCTTGATGTTTACTTCGTGGTCGGAGCAGTCCACACCACCGGCGTTGTCGATGAAGTCGGTGTTGGAACCGCCGCCATTGAGGCCGAATTCGACACGACCCAATTGGGTCATACCGAGGTTACCGCCCTCGCCCACAACTTTGCAGCGCAGTTCGTTGCCGTTCACGCGCAGCGCATCGTTGGCCTTGTCGCCGACATCGGCGTGGCTTTCGGTGCTGGCTTTGACGTACGTGCCGATACCGCCGTTCCACAACAGGTCTACCGGTGCCTTGAGCAAGGCGTTCAGCAGTTCGGTCGGGGTCAGCTTGTCAGCCTGAATGTCGAAGCGCTCTTTCATCTGCGGGGAAATCGCGATGCTTTTCGCGCTGCGGGAGAAGATCCCACCGCCTTCGGACATGATGCTGGTGTCGTAATCCGACCACGCCGAACGCGGCAGATCGAACAAGCGCTGACGCTCGACGAAGCTGTTAGCCGGTTGCGGATTCGGATCGATGAAGATGTGCAGGTGGTTGAAGGCCGCGACCAGTTGCAGGGTCTCGGACATCAACAAGCCGTTACCGAACACGTCACCGGCCATGTCGCCGACGCCGACAACGGTAATGCTGTCTTTCTGAACATTGATGCCGCGCTCGCGGAAGTGACGCTGTACGCCAACCCACGCGCCCTTGGCGGTGATGCCCATTTTCTTGTGGTCGTAGCCAGCCGAGCCGCCCGATGCAAAGGCGTCGCCGAGCCAGAAACCGTAGTCGATGGCAATGCCGTTGGCGATGTCGGAGAAGGTCGCAGTGCCCTTGTCCGCAGCCACTACCAGGTACGGGTCATCATCGTCATGACGCACAACGTTGACCGGCGGCACCAGTGCGCCGTCCTTCAGGTTGTCGGTGATGTCCAACAGGCCCGAGATGAAGATGCGGTAGCAGGCGATGCCCTCGGCCGCGATCTCGTCCCGACCGCCGCCCAATGGCAGGCGACGCGGCAGGAAGCCGCCCTTCGCGCCCACAGGCACGATGACCGAGTTCTTCACTTGCTGGGCTTTTACCAGGCCCAACACTTCGGTGCGGTAGTCTTCTTCACGGTCGGACCAGCGCAGGCCGCCACGAGCCACGTTACCGAAGCGCAGGTGCACACCTTCAACGCGAGGCGAGTAAACGAAGATTTCGAACTTCGGTACTGGCTTCGGCAGCTCAGGAATCTGGTGCGGGTTGAACTTGAAGCTGAAGTAAGACTTGTTATGGCCGTGCGCATCGGTCTGGTAGAAGTTGGTGCGCAGGGTGGCCTTGATCAGGTCCAGGTAGCGACGCAGGATGCGGTCTTCGTTGAGCACCTGGACGTCGTCCAGGGCGGTGACGATGGCTTGTTCCAGACGTTGCTGCTTGTCTTCCAGATCGTCGCTGGCCAGTTTGCGCGCCAGGTAGAAACGGGTCTTGAACAACCGGGTCAACTCACGAGCGATGTCGGTGTGGTTGTTCAGGGTGCTGGCGATGTAGCCCAGGTCGAAGCCCAGACGAATCTGCTTCATGTAACGGGCGTAGGCACGCAGCAGCGCAACGTCGCGCCATGGCAGGCCGGCGGTCAGTACCAGACGGTTGAACGCATCGTTTTCGGCATCGCCACGCACGATGTGGACGAACGCGTCCTGCAAGGTGTCGTTGAGCTGCTGGATGTCGAGTTCCAGGCCTTCGGCAGCGGTGAACGCGAAATCGTGAATCCAGAACTCGCGGCCATTGTTGTGACGCAGGCGATACGGGAACTCACCCAGCACGCGCAGGCCGAGGTTTTCCAGGATCGGCAAGACGTCGGACAACGCCAGCGGCGTGTCGGCGTGGTACAGCTTGCAATGCAGTTCGCGCTGACCGGAGACCTGACCCAGCGGCTGATAGAAGCTCATCACCAGCGGGTTCTTTTCGTTCAGGCTCAGCAGGTGTTGCATGTCGACCACGGCCGAGTGCGCAGCGAAGCGCTCGCGGTAACCGGCCGGGAAGCCTTTCGGGAAGTCCGCCAGCACGTTGGTGCCGTGGGCTTCGCCGAAGCTTTCCACGACCAGGCTGGCGTAGTCGTCCTGCCAGCTGCGGCAGGCTTGAACCACTTCTTTTTCCAGCAGAACCGGGTCGATGTCCAGACGGTTCTTCGGGTCAACCCGCAGAATCAGTTGTACACGGGCCAGCACGGACTCGGAGAAGAAGGTCCAGAACTCGCAATCCGAGGCTTTCAGGCGATCCATCAGCACTTGCTGGATCTTCTGGCGCACTTCGGTGGAGTAGATGTCGCGCGGCACGTAGGCCAGGCAGTAGCAGAAACGACCGTACGGGTCTTTGCGCAGGAACACGCGGATCTTGTTGCGTTCCTGGATCTGCACAATCGACATCACGGTGCTGAACAGCTCGTCGACCGGCGTCTGGAACAGATCGTCACGCGGCAGTACTTCGACGACCTGCGCCAGTTCCTTGCCCAAGTGAGCCTTGGCCTGGAAGCCGGAACGGCGTTCGATTTCTTCGACCTTGCGGCGGATGTACGGAATGACCCGCACGCTCTCGCCATACACCGAGGAGGTGTAAAGGCCCATGAAGCGGCATTCCTTGATGACCTTGCCGTCGGCGTCGATCTCGCGGATCGACACGTAGTCCGGGTAAGCCGGACGGTGTACGCGGCTTGGGTGCGCAGCCTTGGCGAACGACAGCAGGGTCGGTTCGCGCAGGTAGTTCACGGCGTAGTCTTCGATGCGCAGGTCATCGTAGGTCAGGCCGGTACGCAGCAGTTTGGTCAGGCCGAGGAAGGAGTTCTGGTCGTACTCGATGTGGCCGCCGTCGGCCTGGTCGCTGACCACGAATTCTTCATAGCCCAGGAACGTGAAGTGGTTGCCCACCAGCCATTCCAGGAAGCTTTTGATTTCGGCTTTTTCTTCGCCATCGACTTTGAACTGGCTGTTGTCCAGGCCGGTCAGGATTTCCTGAACCTTGGCTTTCATTGGTTCGAAATCGGCGACCGCAACGCGGACTTCACCGAGAACCTGTTCCAGCTCTTTGCTCAGTACATTGAGCTCGGCCGCGTTGGCGCAACGGTCGATTTCCAGGTACATCAGCGATTCTTGCAGAATGCCTTCGCCATGGGTGCCCTTCGGCAGGATTTCCAGCAGCTCACCCTTGCTGCCGCGACGCACGCTCAGCACAGTGGTTTGCAAGGTATGGATGCTGTAGCCGCGACGGTTCAGCTCGGTACGCACCGAGTCCACGAGGAATGGCAAATCGTGGTGCAGCACTTCGACCGCAGTGTGGGTCGACTGCCAGCCGTGGCGTTCGTAATCAGGGTTGTAGACGCGCACTTGTGGTTGCGCGTGATCGAAGCGCTCAAGCAGGCGCCACGCAGAAAGGGTGCAGCCGGCGAGGTCGGACAACCGACGTTGAGTCAGCTCGTCGAGGGAAATGATGCCGAAAAATTGTTCAGCAAACAGCGCCACTTGTGGCAGTGCCTGTTCACTGATGTGCTGCGCCAGTGCCGCTTGCAGTTGGTGCTGGAAGTCGGCTTTGCTGGCTGCGGTGAAGAACGCCATCTGTGGTACTCCGCTTGGGCTTGTTATTGATGGAAGCGTCGCGTGCAAAACCCCTTTCGGGGCGATCCGTCACCCTGTTCCTGATTCTCGGGCAGAGGAAACAGGGAGACAGGTGGGTGAAGCTGGACGAGACACTCAGGTCACATTCACCTTCCAAGAATGGGTATCGGCAAAAGCGACTGTACGATGAATTGCACAATGCCTTTACGGGTATCCATTCGATGCGCAGCTTAACGAGTGCGACAACGTGCCTGCTTGCGGTGCTGCGACATATTCGGTCATCGGCACGCAGCTTGCGCCTTGTGCATCGGACAACACTAGCAGTCACGGGGCAAAATGGGTTGCCCGGCGCAGCAAATGCTCACTTGCAGCCCTGCTAAAGCCCGAAAACGACGACGCCCATGACCAAAGGACTGACCATGGACGTTTTCCGAGCTTTCTGAAGGAAGCGTGACCGGATCAGTCGATCAAGTCTTCAATGGCTTGAAATCTGCTCACGGTGGCACAGTCGTAACACAGCATTTTCACCGTCAGTTTGTCCATGCTGGCGTCTATGTTGCTTGAATCGCACTCACGGCAGAACAGCTGCAGGTGCCCTGTCAAATCCGTCCCGAACGTCGCCCCGGCGAAAAACTGCGGCACCAGCTCATCACGCCAGTAAATGCCCGGCGACTTGGAAAAACCGGCACCGCTGTCCTTGAGCACGACGTCATACAGTAAGCGATGCAAGGCCGACTGCGGGACTCGCGAATCACGATAAGCCGTTTTACGCCAGTTACGCGCCAGGGCATCCTGCGCCGTCCCCAACATATTGCCTGGTATGGTGTTGGACGCATGGGCGCGGCCCTTGGAATTACCGGTCTGGTAGAAATGCGCGGCATTTTTCACTGCCAGACGCGCGAAGTAGTAGATGTGGCTCACCGAGAAGTTCTGCAAAAGCTGCCCGACTACCGCCTCCGCTCGACTTTCAGCGGTGAAGGCGAAGCTCACCTCGTTGGCAAGCACGCGGATGTACTGGATAGATTCATCCCGGGCCAGGCTGAACATCAAAGCGTACAGTTCGCTTTTCCAAGTGGGCTGTACGCTGCCGGACAGTTCTTGATATAGCGCCAGATACAGTGCATCGCGGGCGCAATGTACGCCGCTATCCACTGCAACATTCGGCAACCATTGCACGGCGCAGAAATCGCTAATCCGATAGCCGGCCGTTCGGTCGAAGGCCTTGATGTCTGAATCAGGATCGACCAGCAACACACCCGACTCGAACAGGTTCTTCACCAAGTCTGCGCTGGTCTCGTCGTTGAGTGCCAAGTATTCGCTCCGGGTTCCAGCCTTGAGCGAGGAAATGCGGTCGGCACCGGCGCTGCTGCCGTCATCCAGCAAAGCGAGCAGTGCCAGCTTCTGGACGAATCCCAGTGCTGCATAGGATACGGGTGGCCGTTGTGTGCCATAACACTGCTCCAGTTCACAGCGGTCGCGTTGCGCCTGAGCCGCAATTTCCTGCTGGCGGACCTTGTAACACTCAGCGCACATACAAAGTGTGCGTCGTCCATAGTTGCCGGGCACATAGTAACGGTGCTCGCATCGTACGCATTTGAACGGATCGTGGATTGAGGCAGGGGTGCCTCTGGCGTGCCGACGAACCCACATGGGCAGGTCGCAATAGGGGCATGACAGGTCTTTGCTGACAATCGGCGGCAAGATTTTCAGCACGCTGCGGACTGTCGAGGGAAGACCGAACGCCGCCAACAGTTCAGCAATTTTCTCACCGCTCAGGTAGCGCTGATACAGTTGCTCGACCTGCTCTTCAGACAAGTGCTTGATCTCATCTGCCCGCTCCAAATAGTGACTCATTGAAAGAGGTCCTTTTTTTCGTGGTTGTCTTCGCACTCCATTGCGTTCTAAACCGCAAAGTAAGGTAATGAATTCAATCGGGACAAGTAAAAAAGCCGACGGCACACGTTATTTTCACCGCTGTAAAACGCCCTACATCCGCGACGGAAATTTCACAAAGTTCGACGGGAAATGTCCCGAAGAAAAAACTTGCTTCATTCATCGGGCGCGGCGTTAGGCGAGTAGGACATTCATCGATCTGATAATACAAAGCGGGGTTTTCCAAGCGTCAGCCGCAGGTGTTGCAGCAGAATTTCTCCGGGGGTGGCAGAATCGCCCTTTGTTCGTCTTCACAATGCTCGTCGAGCCAGGAATTACCCATGCAAATGACCACCGCCCTCTTGATCGTCAACCCGTGCGATGACGAAGAAGACAACATGGCCATGCTCTGCTGCCACAGCGATGAGGGCGACATGTTCCTGATGACCCGCTACCCGGACGAGGACGCGCTGGACATCACCCTCGACGGCGAGCCATCGACTCTGGACGGGGTGAAAGTCACCCTCAGCCCTACCCGCCTGTTGATCGAAATCGCCGCTGGCGATGCCGATGCGCTGAATGGCGATGATTCTTTGGAAATCATTCACAACACCGATGCCAGTGACCTGGCGGAAGTGGAAGAAACCTTGCAGAACATTCTCAAGGGGACTGGCACCTATATAAGCGAGCTCTAAGCTTCAGTAACTCGGGTGCCTGAACCGGCCTCATCGCGAGCAAGCTCGCTCCCACAGTGGATCGGATGTGTCTGACAGAACACCATCAACTGTGGGAGCGAGCTTGCTCGCGATGAGGTCCGAAAGAACACCACCGCTCCTCCCACCTACAAATTTCAAACAATTCCCCCAGCCCTTTCCCGCACTTTGCGCAAAATGCCGTTAGTCGCCACCCCCCGCGATGCATTAAAGTAACGCCCCCAGCCCTGGCGTTATTTGAACGTCTTCGGTCACCCTTTCCAGGAACAGTCATCGATGGAACATCGTGAAGCGCTGCTTGCGCTGCGAACCTTTCTTTCAACGCAGATTCTCGGCCAGGAAAAACTCATCGAGCGTTTGCTCATCGCCTTGCTCGCCGACGGCCACATGCTGGTCGAGGGCGCCCCGGGCCTGGCCAAGACCAAGGCCATCAAAGAGCTCGCCGAAGGCATCGAAGCGCAGTTCCATCGCATCCAGTTCACCCCCGACCTGTTGCCGGCCGACATCACCGGCACCGAGATCTATCGCCCGGAAACCGGCAGCTTCGTGTTCCAGCAAGGGCCGATTTTCCACAACCTGGTGCTGGCGGACGAAATCAACCGTGCCCCGGCCAAGGTTCAGTCAGCCCTGCTCGAAGCCATGGCCGAGCGTCAAGTCAGCGTCGGGCGCAGCACTTACGAGTTGTCGCCGCTGTTTCTGGTGATGGCCACGCAAAACCCGATTGAGCAGGAAGGCACCTACCCGCTGCCCGAAGCCCAACTCGACCGTTTCCTGATGCACGTAAAAATCGGTTTCCCGGACGCCGCCGTCGAACGCCGCATCCTGCAACAGGCCCGTGGCGAAGCCCTCAACGGCGAAACCAAGCCTGAGCGCCGGGTCAGCCAGCAGGCGATCTTCGCCGCGCGCAAGGAAATCCTCGGTTTGTACATGGCCGACGCCGTGGAGGAATACCTGGTGCAACTGGTCATGGCCACGCGCACGCCGGCCAAATTCGACCCGGAGATGGCCGAGTGGATCGCCTACGGCGCCAGCCCGCGTGGTTCGATTGCGCTGGACCGTTGCGCCCGCGCTCACGCCTGGCTGGCCGGTCGCGACTTTGTCAGCCCGGAAGACATTCAAGCGGTGCTGTTTGACGTGTTGCGTCACCGCATCATCCTGTCCTTTGAAGCCGAAGCTGCTGGCATTGACCAGGACCGAGTGGTCCAGCGGATTCTCGACGTCGTAGCCGTCGCTTGACCTCGATGAACGCCAGCCTGCCGCCCGAGCCGGGCATCCGTGTCAGCCTCGCCGAGCTGATCGAGATGCGTCATCGTGTGCGCGAAGTGCAGCTGTTTTCCACGCCGAGCCAGCGCAGCCCGCTGATCGGCCTGCACCACTCCAAGCTGCGTGGCCGTGGCGTCGACTTCGATCAGGTGCGGGTCTATCAGGCCGGCGACGACGTGCGCACCATCGACTGGCGCGTCACCGCCCGCACCCAGGAGCCGCACACCAAGCTGTTTCACGAGGAACGCGAACGACCGATTTTCATCATGGTCGAGCAAAGCCGTCGGCTGTTTTTCGGCTCGGGGCTGATGTTCAAGTCGGTGCTCGCGGCCCAAGCCGCGAGCCTGATCGGCTGGGCGGCCCTGGGGCATAACGACCGGGTCGGTGGGCTGGTGTTCGGCGACAACGAGCACTACGAAATCAAACCACGGCGCAGCAAGCAGAGCCTGCTGCAATTGCTCAACCGGCTGGTGCGGGTTAACCAGTCGCTGCACACCGAAAGCGAGCAGAACCGCGACTCGCTCAACATGGCCCTGCGCCGCGCCCGGGAAGTGCTGCGTCCCGGCAGCCTGGTGATCGTGATCTGCGACGAACGCGCCTTGACCGAAGGTTCCGAGCAACAGCTGAGTCTGTTGTCACGCCATTGCGACTTGTTGCTGCTGCCGCTCTCCGATCCGCTGGACCACGCCCTGCCCGCCGCCGGGCTTTTACGCTTCGCGGAGCGTGGCGCGCAGTTGGAACTCGACACCCTGAATTTCGACCTGCGGCAAGCCTATCGCGCCCAGGCCGAAGCCCGCATCGCCCGCTGGGAATTGCTCGCGCAAAAGCTGCGGGTACTGTTGATGCCACTGAGCACCCAGAGTGAAATGGTTGAGCAACTGCGCGAGTACCTGAACCCACAGAAACCGGGGAAAGGTCGATGAGCAGCCTCGAACAACTGCAACCGCTGATGACCCCGCCACCCATCGACTTCTGGCCACCGGCGCCGGGCTGGTGGCTGTTGCTGCTGTTATTGCCGCTGATCGGTTTCGGCCTGTGGCAGTTGCGGCGCTTCATTCCGAACAAACGCCCCATCGTGCGCGCCGAACAGCCGCTGGACCCGGTACGCCTCGCCGCCCTGGTCGAACTGGCGCAAATGCCCAAACCTTACGACGGCGCGCCGGCCGGTGCCTGGCTGCAGCAACTCAACGGCCTGCTCAAACGCCTGTGCCGCAACCATTACCCCTACAGCCAGAGCCACACCCTCAACGGTCGCAAATGGCTGGCATTCCTCGACAACCGCTGCCCGGCTGCTGGCCTGACACGGTGGATGGTGCTGGTGGAAGGCGCCTACAAACCCGAATGCAAACTCGACGACAAGGCCATTGCAGGCCTGACCCACGCCGTCGACACCTGGATTCGCAAACATGTTTGAGTTCGCCTGGCCGTGGATCTTTGCCCTGCTGCCATTGCCGTGGCTGATGCGCGTGCTGCTGCCGGTGGCCGACAGCGGCGAACCGGCGCTCAAAGTCAGCTTCCTAGGCGACCTCGAAGGCCTGACCCGACGCCGTGCTCGCGCCCACCTGCCGGCCTGGCGCCAGCAAGCGCCGTTCATCCTACTGTGGCTGTTGCTGCTGATCGCCGCCGCCCGACCGCAATGGCTCGGCGAACCGTTGCCGATTGCTGCCAGTGGCCGCGATTTGCTGGTGGCGGTGGACGTGTCCGGCTCGATGGATTTCCCCGACATGCAATGGCAGGACGAAGACGTCAGCCGCTTGTCGCTGGTCCAGCATTTGCTCGGCGACTTTCTGGAAAGCCGCGAAGGTGATCGGGTCGGGCTGATCCTGTTCGGCAGCAAGGCCTACCTGCAAGCGCCGCTGACCTTTGACCGGCGCACGGTGCGCATATGGCTCGACGAAGCGCGGATCGGCATCGCTGGCAAGAACACCGCCATCGGTGATGCAATTGGCCTGGCGCTCAAGCGTTTGCGCATGCGTCCGGCGCAAAGTCGTGTGCTGATTCTGGTGACCGACGGCGCTAACAATGGCGGCGAAATCGATCCACTGACCGCCGCTCGACTGGCCGCCAGTGAAGGCGTGAAAATCTACCCGATCGGCATCGGTGCCGACCCGGAGCAAAGCGGTACGCTGGGTTTCCTCGGCGTCAACCCGAGCCTGGACCTCGACGAGCCGGCATTGAAGGCTATCGCTGAGGCCACCGGCGGCCAGTACTTCCGCGCCCGCGACGGCAAAGAGCTGGAGGCGATCAGGGCCACCCTCGACAAACTGGAGCCGGTAACCCAGCAACCGACCCAGGCCCGTCCGGCCCAGACGTTGTATCAGTGGCCGCTGGCGTTGGCGCTGTTGTTGAGCATGTTGCTGGTGGTGCGCGAGCGCTGGCCGGACAATCCGCTGCAACGTTTCTTGAGCAAGGATCTGTTTTTGCAAACCCAACTGCCAGACTGGCGCCAACGGCTCAAACGCCTGCGCTTGCGGAGGCGTCGATGAGCGCGCTCTGGCCTTACTGGTTCCGGCCCTGGTGGCTACTGCTGTTGCCGTTGCTGGGCTGGTTGCTCTGGCAACTCTGGCATCGGCAGAAACGCGCCGGGCGCTGGCAGATGATCCTGCCGCCGGCCTTCCACGCGGCACTACTCAGTGGCGGCAAAGGTCACGACAGTAAATTGCCGTGGGTGGTGCTGGGCCTGGCCTGGGTGCTGACCATCGGTGCTCTGCTCGGGCCGAGTTGGGAACGAGTCGAACAAACCAGCCAGAAACCCGCCGACCCGCTGGTGGTGTTGCTGGAGCTAACCCCGGAAATGCTCGCCACCGACAGCCCACCGACGCGACTGGAACAGGCGCGGCGCAAGCTGTTTGACTTGCTGCAAAGTCGCAGCGATGCCCAGACCGCAATCGTCGTTTACGCCGGCAGCGCTCACACGCTGGTGCCGTTGTCGGATGACTTGTCCACCAGCCGTAATCTGCTGGACGCGCTCAAGCCTTCGTTGATGCCCGAGGCCGGTCATCGCGCCGATCTGGCGGTGGTCAAGGCCTTGGCGCTGCTGGATCAGGGCGCTCTGGGCCAGGGCCGGATCCTGCTGATCGGCTCGTCCCTGACCGAACAGGAACGCCAGGGTATTCGCCGCGCACTGGACGGCAAGTCCACGGAGTTTCTGATGCTCGGCGTCGGCACGCCAGAAGGCGCGCCTGTGGCTCAGGAGGACGGCAGTTTCCTCAAGGACGCCCAAGGCGCGATTCTGGTGCCGCACCTCGACAACCAAGGCCTGAAAGCCTTCGCCAGCGACCTGGGCGGTCGCTACCACTCGTCAAGGCTGGACGACGCTGATCTGGGCGCCCTCGGCCTGCTCGATGGCCCGCGCAACTTGCGTAACGATGGCCAGACCCTGCGCCTCGATACTTGGGCCGACCAGGGTTACTGGCTGTTGCTGCCACTGTTACTGCTGGCCTCCTTTGCCGGACGCCGGGGTTGGTTGTTCTGCCTGCCGCTGTTGTTCCTGATGCCGCAACCGAGTTACGCCTTCGACTTTGAAGACCTGTGGCTGCGCCCCGATCAACGGGGGCTGCATTTGCTCAATCAGGAGCACCCGGCCGAGGCCGCCCAGCATTTCGAAGACCCGCAATGGCAGGGTGTGGCGCTCTATGAAGCCGGCGACTACAGTGGCGCCGCCGAGCGCTTCGCCCAAGGCGACGACGCGCGGGCGCACTACAATCGGGGTAACGCCCTGGCCAAGAGCGGTGAACTGGAAGCGGCGCTGGATGCTTATGACCAGGCCCTGGAGCGCCAGCCGGATTTGCGTCCGGCACTGACCAACAAGGCGTTGGTCGAAGCCTTGATCAAACAGAAAGCCACGCCACCGGCCGTTGAACCGGACAAAACCGAAGGCGACGAGGCCGGGACTGCCAGCGACGGCCCGCCGCCCGGCGCCGCCACCCAGCCTTCGAGCAGCGGCGAGCCGAAATCCGATACCCAGGCCACCGCGCCCGACACCGAACAACCGTCTAACGCGCCGCCGCAACCTGGCGCCAATGAAGTACCGGGCAGCGATCTGGGGGACGAACAAAGCACCACGCCTCCACGGCGCCCGGCCAACGACAGCATTGAAGGCGAACAAGCCCAGGCGCTGGAGCAATGGCTGCGCAAGATCCCGGATGACCCGGGCGAACTGCTCCGGCGCAAATTCTGGTACGAACAGCAACAACATCAGGATCAGGGAAAAATTCGATGACCCGCTTCACCGCTCTCTTGCTCGCGCTGCTCTTCTGGTCCTTTCAGGCCCAGGCTGCGGATCTGGTCGCCAGTGTGGATCGCAGTCGCCTGAACACCGGAGAAACAGTCGAACTGACCCTGGAATCCAACGACGTCACACAGTTCGGCAAACCGGACCTGACACCACTGGAGCCGCTGTTTGAAGTGCGCGGCACCCGCCAGGTCAACCAGTTGACCACGATCAACGGCGACAACCGTGCCACCACGCGCTGGATCATTACCCTGCTGCCCAAGCAAAACGGCAGCGTGGAGATACCGTCGCTGCAACTGGGCGAAGTCCGCAGTCAGCCGATCAGCATCCAGGTGGTAGAGACCGAAACCCAGGACACCAAGAACACCTTGGCGCCGGTATTCATCGAAGCCAGCCTCGATCAGTCCAGCGTGTACGTGCAGGCCCAGGCGATTTTGACCTTGCGCATCTACCATTCGGTGTCGCTGTACGACGACAGCAGCCTGACCCCGTTGCAGATTCCCGATGCGCGCATCGAACAACTGGGCGAGTCGCGCACTTATGAAAAAGTCATCAACGGTCTGCGCCATGGCGTGATCGAAATGCGCTACGCGATCTTCCCCCAACACAGCGGTGTGCTGACCATCCCGACGCAGGTGTTCAGCGCTACCCTGGTCGACGCGCAACCGTCCCAGGATACCAGCGCTCAAGGGCCGAAAACCGGCAAGTTGCTGCGCGTCAGCTCGGCCGAGATCCCACTGACGGTCAAAGCCAAACCCGCGACCTACCCATCCGATTCGCCATGGCTGCCGGCGCGCAGCTTGAGCCTCAGCGAAAGCTGGAGCCCGGAGCCGGATCACGCGCAGGTTGGCGATTCACTGACCCGCAGCCTGACCGTGAAGGCTGAAGGCCTGGCCAGTTCACAGTTGCCGCCGCTGCCCGCGACCGACGTCAACGGCTTGCGCCGCTACCCGGACCAACCGGTGCTGGGCAATCAGAACAGTGAGCGTGGCCTGATCGGCAGTCGTGAAGATCGTGAAGCTTTGGTGCCCGCCCACAGTGGCGCCATCGAGTTGCCATCGGTGGACGTGGTCTGGTGGAACACCTTCGAAGATCACCTGGAACACAGCAATCTGCCGGCCCGAACCCTGCAAGTGACGAATAATCCGAGCCTGGTAGTCGACACCCCGGCGGGTTCTCCACAAGTGAGTTACGGCGCCGACAGCGAAGCCCTGTGGTGGTGGAAACTCAGCACCGTGATCCTGGCCTGTACCACCCTGCTCGGCTTCGGCCTCTGGTGGCGCGCCCGCTGGCAACCGGCGATCCTGCGCGCCGCGCAAACCGGCCCGAGCCCGCGCACCGTGCTCGACGACCTCAAGCGTGCCTGCCAGGCCAACGACCCCCACGCCACCCGCCAGGCCCTCGACGCCTGGGCCCGGCAACAACCGGAAACCCTGGCCGACATGGCGGCGCGTTTTGTGCCGCTGTCGGATGCGCTCGATGGCTTGAACGGCGCGCTGTACAGCGAAACCGGCCAGCATTGGCAAGGTGAAGACCTGTGGCGCGCGACCCGGGCGATCCCGATGGCTGAGCGGGTTCACGACCCGGTGGGTGACAGCGGGTTGCCGCCGCTTTATCCCAAATAGCTGTGAGAAAAGTCGCCTTCGCACCGGTAATCCCGTCTCGCGGACAAGTCCTACAGTAATTATCGACTCGACTGACTGCGCCAACCCGTAGATTCACGCAAAGTCCCGTGCCTTAAAAAGCCACAGGGATGCGCGGATGTTCAGTACGGCCAACGAAGTCGTTTTCAGACTCGATATTGCAGGTTTCCCCTACGACCTTCAGGTACTTGAGTTCCGGGCCAAGGAAGCGCTGAACCAACCTTATGAGGTCAACCTCGAACTGGTCAGCGAACGCCCCGACCTGGAACTTGAGTCGCTGCTGCATCGCCCGGCCTTTCTGACGTTTGGCCCCGACAATTCCGGCCTTCATGGCTATGTCTATCGAGTCGCCCAAGGCGACTCGGGCAAACGCCTGACCCACTATCAGATCACTCTGGTTCCCCGTCTCGCCTATCTTGCTCACCGCCACAATCAGCGCATTTTTCAGCACCTGAGCGTGCCGCAGATCATCGGCAAAGTACTGGCCAATCACGGAATCCAAGCGGATACCTGGCGCTTCCAACTCAACGCAGAGTACCGGCCACGACTCTACTGCGTGCAATACACCGAGTCAGATCTGCACTTCATTCAACGGCTGTGCGAGGAAGAAGGTCTGCACTTTCATTTTCAGCACAGTGCCTCAGGGCATGTGCTGGTGTTCGGCGATGACCAGACGGTGTTCCCGAAACCCAAGAGCCCGACGGCATATGTTCAGGGTAGCGGCATGGTTGCCGAAGCTTCGGTAATTGATCGCTTCCATATAAGCCTTGAAACCCGTACCACCCAAGTCAGCCGCCGGGATTACGACTTCGAAAAACCGCGCCTGCAACTCGATAGCGAAAGCAAGAGTTCACAGTTGCCCCTGTTGGAGGACTACGCTTTCCCAGGGCTTTTCACCGAGCGTGATCGGGGCAAGCAACTGGCCAAGCGAACACTGGAGCGCCATCGCGCCGATTACCGGCAAGCCCGTGGGCGCGGTGATCAAAGCGTCATGCGCAGCGGGCATTTCGTTGACATGACCGAACACCCACGCGGCGACTGGAATGGTTTGTGGTTGCTGATCGAGGTTGAGCACGTCGGCAAACAACCTCAGGTGCTGGAAGAGTCAATAACGCACGTTAACCCTGATGACGGCTTCAGCCAGGGTTACCGCAATCAGTTCATCGCGACACCTTGGGACGTGCCGTTCCGACCGCCACTTGAACACCCCAAACCCCGCATGACCGGCAATCAGCATGCCGTGGTGACTGGGCCGCCCGGTGAAGAGATCCATTGCGATGAGTACGGTCGGGTAAAGGTTCAGCTGCTGTGGGACCGTGACGGTCAGCGCAATGAGCATTCCAGTTGCTGGCTGCGAGTCGCCACTGGCTGGGCAAATGACCGCTATGGCAGCGTGCTGATCCCGCGAGTAGGCATGGAAGTACTGGTGGGCTTCAGCGAGGGCGATCCCGACAAACCTTTTGTGCTGGGCTGCTTGCCTAACGCGGCGACACCCGTGCCGCTGGACCTGCCCGCCGAACAGACGCAAAGCATCTTTCGCAGCCAGAGCAGCCCCGGCGGCGGCGGTTACAACGAGTTGCGCATCGAGGACAGAGCCGGCTCAGAGGAAATAGCCCTGCGAGCCCAGCGCGATTTCGTACAGCTCGTGCTCAACGATGAACGCATTCAGGTCGACAACCAACGCACCGTCGTGGTCGGCGGCATCGCCAGCCACGACCTGCGCGCAGAAGAACAACTGTGCATTCACGGCAACCGCCTCACCGAACTCAAACAGGACGATCACCTGCTGGTGCTGGGCGAGCAACACATTCGCGTCAACAATCAGCGACTCAGCGCCTCGCAGCATATCCACCTCAGCGCCGGGCAACAGGTTGTCCTCGATGGTGGAGCCCACCTGACGGTCAAGGCTGGCGGTCATTGGCTGACACTGGGACCGGAAGGCATTCTCAGCAGCGTGGCGATTGTACCGGGCGGCGCTCCGGCCGTGGGCATGCCGGCAGTGCCGCTGATGCCGGGTGCATTGTCGCTGCGCAAGGTGACCTTCGATGCAGCGCGGCAACGCCATGCCCTGGTGTCAAACCGCAGCTCACGCTGCCTGATTTGCGAGGCGGCCCGAGCATGAGCCTCTCAACTTCACTGCCGGCAGACCTGCCCTGGGGCGAGCAACAGGCGTTTGTGTTGCTGGATGGCGCGACCCTCAGCGATCTACCGCAACGCTTGAAACAATTGAGTCCCGGCGCAAACACCCTTGCGCTGTACGACTGCCCGCCCTTCACCGAGCTGCGGGATATTTCACCGCTGTTAGTGATGATCGAGCAGCCTGCGGCGCCAATTTTTCAGTTCTATCTGGAGCACGCACACGAGGAATGGGGCGTGTTGCTGTTCAGCCCGGAGTCGACGGATAGCGTTGTCCGCCACTTGCGCAAATTGCTGACAGTCGAGCTGTCGCAGGGTCAGCAGGTGTTCCTGCGCCTGGCCGATGCCGGCGTGCTGCACGGCTTGCTCAGCAGCGGCGATCAGCGCTTGTTTGGCCCGGTTTCTTGTGCCGTGATTGCCGACTGCGTCAGCGCCAACTGGCATCGCCATCAGCCACGCCTGACCGGTTGCTCTGAACTGCCGATGCCCTACCGTTTGAGCCTTGAGCAAGAGGCAGCGCTGGAACAGGTGGATCGGCGCCGTGCATTGCTGGAACTCGACACGCATCTATGCCGCTTTTTCCCTGAACACCAGGCCGGTCAAACCGTTGCCCTGCGCTGGCCAATGCTCGAACAACGCTTCGAGGAGGCCCACGCCCTCGGCTTGAGCAGCCAATCCGAGTTGTTCTATTACGCCAACGTCATGGCCTCGTTGGACGGCTCACCGCTCGATCAGCACCCACACATCAATCGACTGCTGCACACGCCGTCGCTGCAATCGCCCGGCGAGCGCATTGCGCTGGCCGCTGACCTCGCCCACCAGTGGGCCATCCAACGGGGCCGCCCATGAACTCACCCGCTAACCTCGCCGCCGCTGCGGCGCCCAAAACCGCCATTGGCTCGCCCGGTGCCTGCCCTTTGCAGCAAGCCCAGGTACAGCTCCTGCCGTTGCGCTATGGCCTGGTGGAAAAACCCTTCGATCCTCGCGCCGAGTTGAAGCTGCCTTACGCCCTTGAAAACCGCCCGCTGGGCATTCGCCTGTTGCGCGATGGCTGGTTGTACGTGATCGATAGCGTCACCGGCCACCTGCACGAATACCGTGTCATCAATGGATTGGTCAGCGCCCTGGTGCACAAGGGTGCCAAGGTCGCCAGCGATCAGCGATCACCCATCGAGGAGCAGCCGGCATTGGTGTTTTCGAGGCGCAGCACTTTGCATGTGAGCTTCGCCGAGGTGCAATGGACCGCCGCCAAATGCGCTCAGGTGACCGACAACCGCGAGGAGCGCGAACACTTCATGCAGGTCGTCGCGCTCGGCGCGGTGGATTGTAAAAACGGTGGCGAGCATCTGCTGACGGTTGAGCAAGGCAAGCAGTGGTTGGCGGAGGTTGCGAATCAAAAACCGCAAGCTGCTCAAGAGAACACTGAGCCGGAAAAAGGGTCGCCGACGGACGCGGTTCTTTTGCCGACGGTGCAAGTCAGCGACACCCCCGAGCACGAACGCGAACCCTATCTGTGGGAACAGCCTCGACGCTTTCGCGAGGCGCACATTGGCGAGTTTCTGGGTCAGGTGCGCGCGCCCTATCAGGACGACACTTTGTTTCTCGTGGTGCAGGATGACCTCGGAGTGTTGCGCGACCTGGCCGAGTATCAAGACCGTGTGGTCGGTTGGGTCGACGACTGGACCAATGCCGGTCACAACGAGCGTAATTACTTGCTGGCCTGCTACATCGAGTCGCTGAGCCAGCTCAGCCCGGCGGATATCGAAAAATTGTCCGAGGCCAGCGATGACCCGAGGGTCAAGGCCCTGCTGGGCGATCTGGAACAGGTGCCCGAACCCGACCGGGAACAGACTCGCAAAGCCTTGCTCGACTACCTGAACAAGGGCGGCAAAGTCGAACCACAGGATGCCCCGGTGACACCGGAGCTGGAGCAACTACGCAAGCAGGCCCACGCCGAAGCGTTCGAAATGGCCAAGTACCAAGGCGCCGATCCCGATTTCACCGCGCATAGCCGCGCCAGTGATGATGCAGATCGCCGTTACTACGCCCGCCAACACTTTGCAGTGGCCCCTGCTGACTTCGTCGAATGCCACCTCGACACACTGATCAAACTCGGCAGGGAGCAAAACAAACGCATCAAGGAGCTGGTCGAAGGCTCCCGTTTCAGCGGCAAACGCGGGATCAACGACTTCATCGACCGCCCCACCATGGACAACGAACTGTTTCAGTACCGCGCCGACCTCGGCCGCTGGAACCGCGTGCTTGAGCGCATCACCGCCGACCGCACGATGCTGGTGTGTGCCGGGCGCTACCACCGTTCGGCCTGGTACTACGACGCGCACGAGCCAGCGCAACTGGGTCAGGCCTTCAGCGCCGAATACGCCTGCATCAAAGACATCTGCCGCAGTGATCACGCGAGCAAGAAAATACTGGGCTATCTGGAAAAACACCCGGAATTGACCCGGCCATTGTTCTACACCCTGCCCTTGCGCCTTCAGCAGGAACAGGCCGCGCAGTACAGCACGCTGTTCAACGCCGGCATGGCCCTGTTCAACAACCTGCCAAGCTGGCTGGCCGAACTACAGAAAATCGAACAACCGCACCTCCCTGCCCTCGACCATTTGCCCGAGCACACCCGCGCCGTCGCTGACGCCGCCCAGCACAGTCTCAGCCCGGCGCTGAACCTGGGCCTGAGCCAGGCGCTGGAAGGCTTCGACCTGACGGGAGACAAAATCCCTGACCTCGACGAACTGTTCCAGCGCCTGCCAAAAGCCCTGCACACCCGTCTACTCGATGCCGCGAAAACCACCGGCGTGACCTTCACCGTCGCCACCCCAGCGGAACAGGCGGCACTGCAAACCAACCTCAAGGAACTGCTCAGGGAACGCGACTACCTCAAAACCCTGACCCGTGAACGCAACCAACTCACCCACAACAAAAACCGCCAGGGGCATAAGACGCCACGGGCGGTGGAGTTGCAGGGTGAGATTGCTCGGGTGCGTGGGCAGTTGGCGCAGCTTGAGGGGCGATTGGCGGGGGCGCTGAGCCCGATTGCTGAGTTGCCGGATCAGTCGGCGCGGCTGTATGGCGCTACGCAGGCTCGGGCGGGGGTGACGGTGATGTTTCCGCCGGCGCAACAGCAGGAAGTGCGGGGGTTGCTGAAGAATATTCGGATGGGGGTTGGGACGGTGCCGAATGCGGGGTTGATTCGGAGTGAAGGGATGGGGTTGGTGGTGTTTTTGGTGCAGGGGGTGAATTTGGTTTCGGTCATGAAGGAGACGTTTAGCCAATCGCGGGATAAGCGGAAGTTGGGGCCGTTGATTAATGCGAGTTTTGCGACTGGGGCTGCTGGGTTCACTGCAGCTCAAAGTTTGGCAGACACCGCTCTGAAGGCTCGAAGCGCGGAGCTTGTTGCTGGACTTCAAAATCACGCATTACGGAATGTTCATGTGCAAATGGGAAAGATGCATATCGGTCTGGGTGTTTTGACTTACGGCTTCGGCTTTGCATCTTCAATAGTCAGTCTGAATACCCAAATCGAGAATTGGCAGCAAGCTACACGCAGCGGAAATCACTCCGCACAGAACAGTGCGGCGCTTGCCACATTAGGGGCCGGCGGTATGACAACCGTTAATGCCTACGGCCTGAGTCATACCTTCTACGACACCTTTAAAGTCTTGACGGCAAGGAGGGGCGAGGCACGAAAAGTCGCCTGGGCCGCCGCGGGGACTAGACTATCCACGGTGTTCTTCCGGTTCAACTTGGCCGGTGCATTGTTCACCGTGCTGGAGCTGGGTGGCACATGGCTCTTCAACCGTTACAACATTAGCGCTCACGACAAATGGCTCAAAACCACGCCATGGAGCTTGGATACTGATGCACGTGGCGATCATCCGCTGGATGAATATAAGCTCAATCTGGCCCGCTTACTTCACGCTCCTTACGCGCAACTTGGCCCAAACGAGCATGACTCTTGGCTGAAAAAATTATTGTTAAAGGCGAAGCCCAAGGACATCCACCTGGTGTTGCCAGGGCTCGAACTCAATAACTTTCAACCGCCCCTAAGTGGTCAACCGACTCATCGTCTGGGCATCGGCGCTTGGCGTGTATCAGTCCCGCTCCACAATCGTGGCGGGCCTCAGGAACGCAAGAGCATCATCAGCGATGAACTAGTGAACAGTCTGCGCATTGTGCAAACAGGACCAAATGGACTGGTGCTATGTCTCCAATATCCGTTGGATCCTGAAGCCGAATTTACTCCGGCGTCCGAAACGCTGGAACTGGCCGTCTGCGTTCAGAACTTGAACGGCAATGGCGAGTGGGTTTCCCGTACCTGCATCATTCGCCTCAATCCACGCAGTGAGGGCCATTTCCCCGTGTCACCCCCTCAATCCGTCACTGGGCATCCACCGGTGCTGCTGGTTCAAACCCATTTGTTGGAGCTAGTAGACCATGCCCAGCAAGATTGATAGCGTCATGCCTGCCCCGCGCCTCGAACAGCAAAGAAAGGCTGGCGATGTCGAGCCTTCTCCTGGAGGGAGGATTACTTATCTCGCACCTCTGCCATTGCCGACACCGCTACCACCTTACGGTCCTCACATTGGTGAGTTAAATGGGGTGCACATGGACTTCGGGTTGGGATTACCTCAAGTATTTTCATGGCAAGTGATATTGGGGGGGCCATTTAGTGTTGCCTTCATGATTACTTTCCTAATCCCCCCAGCAATTGGCTGCATGGGCCTCATGTTCGGATATGACTTCGCATACGTATGGGAATTTGTCATTGATTTATTTTTCGCAACTTATGGATATGGCCTAGTAACCGGGTTTTCGATGCTGGCGATCGGCCTAGCCGTCTGGCACCACAACCACAAAAAACGCCTCCATATCATCCCCACCCGCTTCAACCGCCAACGCCGTGAAGTCTGCTTCATGCCCGAAGGCGCCACCGAACCGGTCTTCGTCCCCTGGGAATCCCTCTCCGCCTGGATCATCGAAGCCCAAGGCGCGACCCAATACGGCATCCAGCGCCAGTACGGCATGGGCATTGGTTTCCAGCACGGCGAAACCCTGACCAGCGTCGAATTCCCCTGCTTCGGCCTCCCCCTCGCCATCAGCCACTGGGAAGCCATCCGCGGCTACATGGAATACGAAGTCAACGACCTAAAATCCATCCAGGACCTCGAAGACCTACAACTCCCCGACGACCCACCCCACGAAGGCCTGCACACCTTCCACAACGCCCGTGCGCGTATGCATCAGGAGATTCGCGACGGCGAACGCAACCGGCTCTCGGGGTTTTTCTGGTACCTGTACCACGTCATGACCCTATGGACGATTCCCAACTATCTGACCGAATGGGAAGTGCGCCGCCTCCAGAAACTGGGCCCGCAGGCCATGCCGGAAGTGATGCAGAAATGGTCCGAGCCGCTGCCGAAGGAGCAATGGGCGAAGCCGAGTGAAGAACTGGTG
>Ga0105854_1000302_pt1 | contig 25097 bp, 25 predicted proteins | sample OrgsoiDNA_201058_FD_89679 | JGI IMG/M metagenome (GOLD analysis project Ga0105854, IMG submission 89679) | Permafrost soil microbial communities from the Arctic, to analyse light accelerated degradation of dissolved organic matter (DOM) -... | ecosystem: Environmental > Terrestrial > Soil >... | reverse complement strand
GGTGCCTGGGTCAGTTGGTGGCATCGTCGCGGACGACGATCCGTTTGCCCTCGATCCGGACAACAGCCTCCCACGGCACGACGGTGTGCTGGTCGTGCGAGCGCACGCCGAGGTGTTGGAACCACGCGTTCTTGCCGACGCACAACCCGGTCACGCACAGGTTCGAGCCGGTCAACTCGCCGCGGAGATCGTGGCAGCGGCCGAGGAGCCGGCCCGATTCCGTCTCGACCTTCCGCTTCTGGAGCGAGGAGAGCGTCCTCATCTCCCGGCTCCGGGGATCTTCTCGACGTAGGGTCGCAGACGGTCGTCGCCGCGGCCGAGGCCGAGCTTCGTCGCGTCGTTTCTCAGGTGCACTGCCGAGTCGATCTTCGTCACCTCGCTCCATTCGACGCGTACCTTCGACCCGCCGCCGATCCAGCCTGCGAGCCGCCCGATCCAGCCGGCCCGCTGCCCCCAGTAGCCCGGGCCGACGAGGAGCGCGATCACCCGCGGCACCTCACCGGGGCCGCCCTCGATCGCGAGATCGTCGACGTTGCCGCAGCGCCGGCCGTTCTTGTCGAGCAGCTGGTGGTCGAGCACCTTCAGGCCGATGTCCAGCTCGCTGCGGCTCAATTCTGGCCCGCGTTCGTCAACACCATCAACGGAATCGCCGTCAGCGCCACGACCATGATCAATACCAGGTAGACGAGCCCGAGGCCGTTCGCGAGCCTGCCGTTGCCGTACCGGCCCATGTAGGCTTTGTCGTTCGCGACGAGCAGGATCGGGACGTAGGTGAGCGGCAACGCGACGACGGAGAAGATCACCGCGTACTCGGTCAGGACGACCGCGTCGACGCCTGTCATCACGATCCCCATCGCGAGTACGAGCAGCACGAGCCAGGTGACGGCGAAGCGTGGCGCTCCCTTCGGATGGCGGTACCGCCCCCATTCCCAGCCGCAGAACTGCGCAAGGTTGTAGGCGCCCGAGAACACGGTGTCGATCGACGCCCCACCGACGGCGAACAGAATGCCGACGATCGCGAGCAACAGGCCGATCTTCCCGAGCGGGTCACCCACGCCGAGCGCGATCGTGCCGAGGTGCTGCGGCGCGATCCCGTGCCCGAGGAAGACCGTTGCACCGACGATCATCAGCGCGAGCGAGAGCGTCCCGCCGAGCAGGTAGCCGACGATCGCGTTCGCGCGGTTCAGGCCGATGTCCTTCGGCTTCCATCCCTCCTCGACGCCGCCTGAGGAGTAGAAGTAGACCTCGTACGGCGTCATCGCCGCACCCAAGAGACCAATCACGAAATACGCGTACAGCGTCGGGTTGTTCTGTGTGATGTGCGGGATGAACCCCTTTCCCACCTTCGTCCAGTCCGGGCCGAGCTTCACCGCGGCGACCGCGAAGACGAGCATGCAGAGGCCGCCGTAGCCGAAGCCCCGCTCGAGCCAGTTGAACGAGGTCACCCAGATGATCACCGCGAACCCGACGACGGCGAACAGGATCAGCCAGCGGTACGGGAGCCCTGAGAGAAGCTGCAGCGTGATCGCCACGCCGCCGAGCTCGGCCGCGAGGGTCATCAGGTTGACGACCTCCGACGAGACCAGCGCGCCGAGCGCGGCCTTGAAACCGACCCGCTCGCGGACAGCGTCGAACACCGCCTTCCCCGACACGGCGGCGACGCGGCCGCACATCTCCGAGTAGACGATGATCCCGACGACGCCGATCGGGATCACCCACATCAGCTGGTAACCGAACGTGGCTCCGGCTGCGGTGTTGAAGACAAGGTCGCCGATGTCGACAAACCCGCCGATCGCCGCCAGGATCCCGAGCGCGAGGCCGAAGATCTTGTTCACGTGCAGCCTCCGAGCTCCGTCAGCTGCTGCTCGACCGACGTAGCGACCCCACGGTCGGACGGGTGGTCGTGCAGACGCTGCAGCGTCGCCGACAGCTTCGCGGCGTCCCTCGATTTCGCGCGAACCTTCTCCTCGATCGACGCGAGCGTCTTACGCTTGGCGAGCGCATCCGCGAGGTTCGACGACTGGATGCGCAACACGTTCGCCTGCTCGCGCGCGAAGAACGCAGTTGTCTTCCCGCGCGCGACGTCGTGCGCGAGCAGGGCACCCTCGCAGGCCATCGAGTCGACGGTCGCCGAATCGTTGGTGAGGGCGTGGCGATCGACCGTGCCGCCGTTGCAGCCGGCAAGCAGGACCGCGAAAACGGCAAGAACGAGTGCTCGCGTGCGCACGGGCGCCCGATGTGTGCCCGAACCTACGCTCTTCAATCCGACGCTCGTCGCAGCGGCGGCCACGGGGTAGAACAGTCCGCAGGCCCGCAGCCGCATCGGTCGCGCCTCCAGGCTACCCAAGGCGGAAGGCACCCAGATACACGAGCATCTGTGCGTTCTGCGGCGCCTGGCCGCCGCCGAGTGGCGACTGCTGGACGATCTTCCCCGCCTGGGCTCTTGAAGTGACGGGGAACTTCAGATAAATCAACCGCAGGTGCACGCCGTTCATGGCAGCGAGCGCCTGCGTGAGCGTCTGGCCGACGACGTTCGGCACCGAGGCGTCTGCGGTGTTGTTCGGGCCCTTCGACAGGTTGAGTTGCACGTGCGAGTGGAAGGGCACGGTCGTCCCGGCCGGCTTCGCCTGCTGCTCGACCGTTCCAAGCGGATCCTGACCGGGAACGAAGACAAGACTCGCAAGAATCCCGACCTGGCCGAGCGCCTGGACGGCGCTCGCCTCGTTCTGGCTCGCGACGTCGGGCATCGTCGCGTTTGGCGGTTGCGACGGAGCGGTCGTCGTCGTTGCGGCGGTTGTCGCGGCCGTGGTCGTCGCACTGGTCGTCGTTGCACCTGTCGTCGTTGCCTGGCCCTTCGCGACCAAGAGCGTCACCTGCGAGCCCTTCGCGAGCTTCGCGCCCGCCGCGGGCGCCTCGTCGACGACGGTGCCCGCCGGCTGGCCGGATAGCACCTCGGTATTCGTCGAGGCGAGCCCGAGGGCGTCGAGTTTCGCCTGCGCGTCGGTGAAGGACAGGCCCGCCAGATGGGGCACGGTGACCTTTGTGGCCGCCGACGCGGTGGAGGGTGCCGTCGCTACGACGGTCGTCGTGACCGGCTGATCCTTTTGCCGGTGGGTGAGCAGGTAGGCGACCAGAATGCCGATCGCGACGAGCGCGACCGCGCCGAGGCCGAGCAGCATCCCGGCACCGATACGGCGGTCGGGCGGCCGACCCACGGGCGGTGGAGCGCCCACGACCGTCTCTGGCTGGGAGCTGAACGTCGGTCTGTCGGGCGTTGGCCAGGCGTCGTCGGGCGGCGGCGGGGGCTGCGTCACGGCGGGTTTGTGTCCGGCCGGGCCGATTGCCAATCATGGCGCCGCCGACGTGGCGGAGGAAGCTTCGTGCCGCGCAGTTCGGCCGGTCGTCAGCCGTCGACGAGGATGCCGGTGAGCGGCCCGAGGACACGGCTCGAGCGGCGCGAGACGTGGGGTAGCCGGACGAGCCGGTGGGTCAGTGGCCGGCCGTCGGTGCGGCGCTCGAGCTGTTCCTTGCTGATGGGTTTCCAGCGCTCGTCGATCGCTCTGGCCGGGTCGCGTGGGACTTGGTCGATCGGAAGCTCGAGATGCTCTGCCCAGAGGCGCAGGCGTGTCTGCAGGGCGAGGTCGGGGTCGTGGCAGACGATGTTCATCTCGGTGTCGTTGAAGAGCGAGTGCTCGTTGAGGTTGGCCGAGCCCAGGGTGAGCCAGTTGTCGTCGATGATTGCGATCTTTGCGTGGATGTAGATCGGGTCGGCGAGGTTGCCTGAGCGTGCGTAGAGGGTGCAGGCCAGGAGTCGGCCGGCATCTGCGTCGGCCTCGATCAGCTCGCCAAGCACCCCACGGGTGTCGTCTCCGCCGGCGTTTGGTTTTGAGGGGAGCAGCAGTAAGAGCCGGAAATCGGGGCGAGGGGGGTTCGCGATCTTGTCGTAGAGGACAGCCTCGATTTCCGGCGACCAGAGGAACTGGTTCTCGATGTAGATGAACTGCTCGGCGGCCTGGAACGCGCGGAGGTAGGACTCGAGGATGCTGAAGTCGCCTTTTGGAGTTGCGGTGTAGATGCGCTCCGGGACTGTGCGCACGACCTGCACCTCGAGGTTGCCGGCGGCTTTCGAAGGGCGGGTTTTGGCGAGTGTTTCGCCGGTCACTTCATGCCAGCGCATGCGGAAGCTTTCGGCGACATCGCCGACGGCGGGCCCCTCGATTCGTGCGCACGCGTCGTGCCAGCCGACGTTCGTGCGGGACGGATGTTGGTTTGTGTCGTAGCGGTCACCCGACTCTGACGTGAGATCGATCCCGCCGACGAACGCCACGCGGTCATCGATGACGATCGTCTTTTCGTGGTGGCAGTGCATCGGCCGTTCCTTTGCATCAAGAGCGCACTTGATCTTCGTCTGATTGATCAGCTGCTCGCGCATCTTGCGTACGTCCCCTCGTGAGGGCCGGAACAGCGGCATCGGAGCACCTGCCCAAACCAGCACACGTACGTCGATGCGTTCGGCCAGTTCCGCGAGGAGGTTGCGAAGGACGAGCGGCTCGCCGTCGCGCGTGAGCGCGAAGTCAGGAGTGAAGTGCCAGCCTGTCAGATGAACGTGCGAGCGGGCCTGACGCAGTTCCTCCGCGATCACCGGGAGAGCTTGGGCGCCGTCGATCAGAACGTCCACCGCATTGCCGGGCCGCACTGGCGGCTCACCGGCTGCCCACCCGCCGACCGGAGGCTCGAGGGCTCGAGTCCAGCCGATCCTCCGCAGACGCCGCTCGTGATGTCTGCAGATCTGGTTCGTGATCTGATCGCCGAACCAGCACTCCCCTGAAAAAAGGAACCGCCGGAGTCGGCTCGGGGGCTGCCGGGAGTGCGGCGCTGCGTTGCGCGTGGGTGCGTTCAAATCTTGCGGTACCGAGCGTCGCTGAGCGAGTAGAGAGCGAATGCGATCAGTCCGGCGGCGACGATGCCGAGCAGCACGGGCCCGTACGAGCGGTGCACGATCTTGGCCAGGGCACCGTCGAGCCCGACCGCCTTACTCGCATTGAAGTCGATAGCGGCTTTGATCAGGAAGATGCCAACAAGTCCGAAGACGACCATCCGGGCGAGGTGGCCAACGGTCCCGAGCCGGCTGATCCACTCCTTCATCCGGGGTCCCATTTCCTCGACCTTCGAGTCGTCGAGGAACTTCTTCGTGACGCCCCGGTAGCCCTGGTAGAGAGCGACTCCGATCATCACGGCTCCTGCGATGCCGACGATCCAGGTGCCGGCAGGCCAGGCGAAGACCCCCGCTGTGGCTTTTTTGGGGCTGGCAGCGCTCCCGCCACCTGCTCCCATCAGGATTTCGATCGCGAGGACGCACATTGCTCCGTAGGCAATCCCGCTCGCGAGCGCTGCGAGGCGGTCGAAGCCCGTGTCCGAGCCCTCGGGGCCGTGCCCGATCGCGGCGCGAACCAGCCGCCAGAGGGAGTAGCCGCCGAGGCCGATCGCTACGAGCGTGAGAAGGAGCTTGCCGAACGGTTGGTGCGCGACCGTGTGCAGCGCACCTTGCTGGTTCGTCAGCTTGCCTCCGTGACCGATCGTGAGCTTGAGCGCGAGAATCCCGATGATCGCGTACACGACCGCGCGGGCCACGAACCCCGCCCGTGAAAGCAGCTCGAATGCCTGGGACTGGACGAAGCTCTTGCCGGCAACTCCGGCTGATCCAAGCGCTCTCGTTGAACTTAAATCGTGCATGGATTAGTTCCTCCTCGGCAGCCGCGCCGAAGCGCGAGGGTTCGGATCGTGGTGGAGCCCCCAAACGTCTTCTCCGAAAGAGTCCGCCCAGAAACGCCCGAGCGACAATTCAGGAGTCGCTGCCCGGAACGCACACCGTGATGGCGCCGGCCTCGACTTTGACCTTGAACGCCTTCACCTTCGTCCGCTCCCCTCCGTCGAGCTCGTAGAGGACCTTCCGATTCAGCTTGACCTTCACCGAGCGGGCCTTCGTCGTCTGCGCGAACGGAGACTTGCCGGCCGTCCCGACGGCTGTGCGCCCGATCATGCGGGCCCACTCGAGGAGCCCTTCGGCTGTCACGACACCCAGCTCGAGCTTCCCGTCATCGGGACTCGCATCCTCGAACGCCTCGACCCCGCCGAAAAGCTTGCCCACGTTGCCGAGAAGGATGCAGCTCGCTTTGCCTTTGTACCAGCCGACGCCGTCCACCTTGATCTCGGCGCGAAAGGGCTTCGAACGCAGGTTCTTCGAACCGGTCCAGACGTAGGCGACGCGCCCGAACCGTTCCTTCAGGCCACCGTCCCCCGCATCTCGAATCATCGTGGCGTCGAAACCCGCGCCGGCCATGACCGCGAATCGCTCGCCGTTGAAGCGGCCGACGTCAAGACTGCGGCGCGCGCCGCGGAGTCCGACTGCGACGGCCTGCTCGATGTCCTTGGGAATCCCCAGGTTGGTGGCGAAAAGGTTCGCCGTGCCCGCCGGAACAATCGCAAGGTTCACAGTCGAGCCGGCGAGCACATCGACACACCGCTGAACCATCCCGTCTCCACCCCAGGCGAAGACGAGCTCTGCGCCTTCCTTCACCGCCCGTCGAACCTGAGCCGGCGCCTTGCGACTTTTCGGGACCTCGCACCAGAGCGGCTCGTGGACTCCCTCGGCTTCGAGGACGCGACGAAGCTCGGGCAGTCCACCCCCGAGCGTTTTCCCAGAATGCGCGATGACTGCGACCTTCATGCTCGGCCTCCGATGCTCGCCCGTCTGTCCTTTCGCGTCTCGGCCGCGGCACCGGCCGTCCGGGACGCGAAGACGAGAACGATAACGGCCGCGATGCCCACCAGAACGCCACCTGCGACGTCCAGGGGGTGGTGCATTCCGCGATACATGCGTGCCGCGGCAACGAACGTCACCATCGCGAGAGCGGCCGTCCAGGCGAACGTCCGAAAGACGCCGCTCGCGAACCTGGACGTCAGCAAGAGGACGAGACCGCCGTAGACAGCAATCGAAGCCGCCGTATGACCGGACGGGTAGCTCGCGTTGACCGGCAGGTGCTCGAGACGAGCAACGCGCGGCCGGTGCGAGTGGACGACGAGTGTCGTGGCGCGGTACGTCGCCGACTCGACGACCAGCGCGAACACGACGAACGCGGCGAGCCTCCACTTCCGCAACACGGCACAAACGAGCGCGATCGATCCGACAACGATCGGAAGCACCACTCCTCCGGCGACGATCGAGCCAAGCAATGACGCATCAGTCCGAGACGATGTCCGGTGGGCAGCGAGCCACACGATGACGCGCTCGTCAGCTGCGCCAATGCCCCAAGCAGGCTCAATCACTCGGGTGACGAGAAACCCCAAGCCGATCGAAAGCACCGCAATCGCGACGAGGCCGGCGAGCATCGCAAGCGCGAAGACGACTACCGGGTGAAGGCCTCCAAGCGAGTTGGCCAACCGTTCTGCCGGCCCACCCTGACGCGCCTGGAGTACAGAAACGGTCCAGGGATCACTGCTCGAGTTCCGATGCGTTTTCACCTCGATCCTCGGGGCATATGCCCACACCTGAAGTCTCCAATCGTTTCCTGCCCGGGAAACGTCGCGGCCCCCCACATCCGTCAGGTAGAGGCTCGAGGCGCACACACCACCCGATGCCGTCACTCCTCCTACTCCTGTTCGCCCTGACAGTCGGCTCTACCGTCGGACTCGTCGCCTGGCGATACCCGCGAATCGCCAGACCGGCCGCCGGTCCGACAATCGACACCGCCCGCAAGCTCGGCAAGGAGGTCGGGAGATACCCGGGTCTGCGCGCGGTCGTGGGCGCGAGGCTCGATCCGGCAACGGCGACAGGTCTTGCGCTGACGCTCGCCCTGGCCCTCGCGATCGGCGGAGGCGTCCTGCTCGGACTGCTCGCATACCTCGTGCGATCGAACTCGCAGTTGGTCAGGATCGACAAGAGCGTAGCGAAATGGGGAAACGTTCACGCGTCGGCAATATCGACGCATGTCCTCAACGCCGTCACACAACTGGGAAGCATCTACACGGTGATCGTGCTATGTGTCGGCCTTGCCGTCGCCGAGACGGTCAGGGAGCGGAGCGTCTGGCTGGTGCCGTTCATCGTCGCCGTCATGGGGGGTGAGGAGATTCTGACCCTGACCGTCAAGCAGCTCGTCGATCGGCTGCGCCCCACCTTCAATCCCGCCGCCGCAACGCTCGGACCGTCCTTCCCGAGCGGCCACTCGGCGACCGCGGCCGCCTTCTACGCCACTGCCGCGCTTCTACTCGGTCGATGGCGCGGACGCCCAGCGCGAGCGATGCTCACGGGTCTCGCGGCGGGAATCGCCGTCGCTGTCGCCGCGAGCCGCGTGCTGCTGGACGTGCACTGGCTGACCGATGTGATCGCCGGGCTTGCGCTCGGCTGGGCCTGGTTTGCAGTCTGCGCGATCGCCTTCGGCAGCCGGATCCTCCGCTTCGGAGCCGCCGCCGAGACAGCCGCCCAAGCCGCCGACGCAACCGAGGTCGCCGAGAGCGGCTCCGACAACGCGACCCGCAGACCCGCGGTCTCCGCGCGATTGCCTGACGTCTCGGAGTAGCCGGTCGATGGCGACTGGCGCTAGCCAGCAGGTCGTCGAGGAGCAGCTGCCGCTACGCGTTTGGACCAGGCGGTACGAGCACGCGTAGCGCTCGCGCCTCGACTCGGAACTTGATCGGTGTCTCGAGCTCCGCGGGCTCCCCGTCGACGGCGGCGCGCAACCCGCTCCCTCGCGCGTCAATCGTAAACTGCTCGCCGCGGCGCTCCTCCCAGTCGGTGCGGAGCATCCCGGTCGGCGCGTACAGATGCAGAGAACCTTCATCGAGCCGTTCGCGCTCGCCGATCGAGAACACCTCGAGTGTGTAGGCGTTATTCGAGACGAGGACGACGCGCGCCTCGACCGGTTCGCCGTCGACGGTGAGGTCGAGCGGCTCGCGGTGAGTCGCCATGATTGCGAGTGCCCGTAGCCGAGCAAAGGCGTCGCTCCGGCGACGGTGGTGTTCGCGCCGGTGCACGAGCTGCGCATAGACGCCCAGCGAGACGTTGTTGAGGAAGAGCCGCTCATTGGCCCACCCAACGTCGATCAGCCGCTCCTCGCCGTTGACGAGCGCGTCCAACGCGGCAAGCGGGTCGTCGCCGTCGACCCCTAGGTCCCGCGCGAAATGGTTGCGCGTCCCGAACGGGATGCAGCCGAACGGCAGGCCGCGCTCGATCGCCACCTCGGCAACCGGGGCGAGCGACCCGTCACCGCCGGCCATCGCGAGCGACGCGGCATCGGCCTCGTGGGCCAGCCCGGCCACGTCGTCTCCCCGCTCGAGAACATGGACTGCGATTCCGCGCTCGCGCGCCGCGGCCGCGAGCTCGTCGGCACCACCGTCGCCCGAACTCGGGTTGATGAGAAGGAACGACGCCACAAACCTCCTTCTGCCGAGGCTCACCGATTCCTAAAGATGGACAGCCCGGTGAGGCACTCCAATCGCAAACTCGACCTGATCGCGACAGTGCCCGTGACCGGCTCCCAAAGGATGCCCTTCGCAGTGCTCTTGATCTTCTGCCGGTAACTGATGCGCGACAAGATCGCCGGCCGTGACTTTCAAGTCAGGCATCGCCAAGATCCTCGGGCGTGTCACGGCAGCGCGTCGGAAGGAAGCTCGAGGACGGACGACGCGCGTCGTGGCTAGCGACGTCGCCGTTCAACCGGTTGCAGAATGTTCGCCGTCCGCTTCTGCTCCGCCTCGATACCCTGCTCGCGCAGGTTTTGTGTCGTCAACTCGGTGGCTTATGGGAGCCGCGGACCGCTTAATCGCACTGCGACAAGGCAGGCGAGCAGGAGGAGCGCCGCCAGAGCGGCGAACCACGATGAGATCTCTCGCACTGTGTGCACCCGGAGGATGTACGAGCCGAGCTGCTGGTAGACGGTGTCGAGGCGATAGGCGGATCGGGCGAGGTAGGTCTGGCCTTGCGTGTCCTGCGCGATCGCTGCAAGGACTGCTGGATCGGGCGGCATTGCGGCTGATTGACCGCCGAAGCCGACGATGCTGCCGAGGGGGCCGGGTCCGCCAACGCCGCTGACATTTGGGGTGCCGTGGTCTGTTCCGAGTGCGATGGTGTAGACGCGAATCCCTCCCTGTTGGGCTCGCGCGGCGCCTTCTTGCGGCGTCAGTGTTCCGCGTGTCTGTGCACCGTCGGAGAGCAGGATGATCGCCGCGGGGAGTTTCCCGTCGCGTCCGCGCACTGCCTTCCCGAGCGACGACTTCGCGACTTGAACAGCGGCTGCGAGGCCGTCGCCAATGGCGGTTCCGGATTCGGCCGCGAGGAGGTCGAGGTTCTCACGGACGAGAGCGCGAGCCCTCGTGGGCTTGACGAGCACCTCGGGCCAGCTGCTGAAGGCGACAAGGCCGACTTTGTATGCGGGCGGAACCTTGTCGAGGAAGATGTCCATCGCGTTCTGCGCTGCGCCGAGCCGGGTCGGCTGCACGTCGCCTGTGCGCATCGAGCCGGAAACATCGACGAGTAGCACGATCGTCGCTTGCCGTGCGGGCGCCTCGCCGATTGCCAGTGGGCGGGCGACTGCCGTCGACGCGGCTGTCAGCGATAACAGCAATAAGATCAGCGGGATCAAGCGGCGCCGCGCGCGCCGCCGTGGCGCGACCGATGCGAGCAGGTCGAGGTTGGGGAACGCAACCGTGTAGCGCGCGGGCCGCCCGTCGAGAAAGAGCGCGAAGGCAAGCGCCGCCGGTACGACGATCAGAACCAGCAGCAGAAGCGGCGATCCGAAGCTCACGGCTCGCAGCTGGTCGCGTGTGCCGGTCCGTCATTCGATTGGGCCGCGGCAAGTGCACCGTCGACAACGTGAAGCGGTTGAGCGTCCATCAGTTGACCTGACGGCAGAGGCGTGTCACACCCACATGATCGAGGATAGGACGATCGCGAGTTCAAATTGTCAACTGTCACCGGAAACCGCTGCCACGAGAGTGGTGGGAATGGCTGCCCAACTCTCGGCTTGCTTCGTGCTGGCCACTCTGCTTGCCGGCTGCGGCTCCTCGACCTCCCCGCCTTCGCCGGCGGCCGCGATTCCACATCTCCGTTTTGGCTACAACTCCTCGGCGCCGATCGGCTACTCCGATCGCGGCCGAGTCAACCGGCGCACCGATCCTATCGCCGTCCACGACGTCTCGTTCCGCAGCGAAGGCGAGCGGATCAACGCCTTCCTGCTGCTGCCATCGGGCCGGGGCGGGCGCCCTGCGGTCGTGTTCGTGCACGGCTCCGGGGGTGACCGACGGGAGCTGCTCAGCGAGGCTTCCTGGCTCGCAGCCCGCAACGTCGTCACGCTCAGCATCACCGAGCCCTCGACCTCGAACCCGCCGGCAGCGACCGCCGGGAGCGCAGCCGCGATCCTGAAGCAGATCCGAGACGTGCAGGTGCGCGACGTCGTCGCCATCCGCCGTGCGGTCGACGTGCTCCAGTCTCTGCCGCAGGTCAACCCACGTCGGATCGGCTACCTCGGCTGGAGCGCCGGAGCGAAGACCGGCACGTACGTCGCTGCGGCGGAGTCCCGCGTGAAGGCACTCGTTCTCCTCTCGGCCGGCGCTGACCCGCTCGCCGCTTTCGTCGCCCACGCTCCGCCCAGCCTGCGACGCGCCGTCCGGCAAGACCTCGGCAGCATCGACCCGATTCGCTACATCGCCGAGGCCCGTCCTGGAAGCGTCCTGCTCGAGGACGGCACGGACGACGAGATCGTTCCGCACGCCGCCCTACTGAACATCGTCCGCGCCGCCCCGAGGGGAACGACGGTCCGCTGGTACAAGGCCCCGCACGCCCTCAACCGAACCGCCTACCACGACGCCTTCGACTGGCTCGCGCGCAGGCTCCCGATCGACGGCCCCGCTGTCGCCGGAGCTCCAACCGAATCATCCCCCGGCTGAACCTTGGCGGAACGATCGTGAGTGTCGGCTCGGTCACCAGTTCCGTGGGCAGTCCGCTGCAGGCGGCCTATGGCGCAGCCAAGGCCGGGTTGGCCAGTTTGGCCCGGTCTGTGGCTGCCGAATACAGCCGGCAGGGAATTCGCATGAATCTCGTCACCTGCGGCCCGATCGCAACACTCGCCGCTCGCGCAGCGCAACTTGGTGCCGAACTGGAATGGATACCACTGGGCCGCCCGGGTGAACCGCGCGAGGTCGCCGATGCGGCCGTCTTCCTCGCCTCTCCCCTCTCTGCCTCTATCAGCGGCCAGAGCCTGGTCGTCGATGGTGGTGGCATCGTCGTCGGTCCGTTCCCCATTCGACAAGGCTGACAGCAGCGGGTGAGGACGAGACGGTAACGCGTGACGTCATGCTCGGCCCGGCGCGCCAGAATCTGCCGAGCTCCGGTCAGCGGCGCGAAGCGAACTGCTCACGCCAAAGCGGAGAATCGTCGAGGACTCGAAGACGTCATCGGGGCGCAGCACCGTCGAGGGGAAGTTTTTCCGGTTTGGCGAATCCGGGTAGTGCTGCGTCTCGAGTGCGACCCCCTCGTGCCGGCCGTAGGTGCGCCCGCTCGTTCCGGTCAATGTCCCGTCGAGAAAGTTGCCGCTGTAGAGCTGAAGCCCCGGCTCGGTCGTGTGTACCTCGAGGTTGCGGCCGCTCCGCGGATCTTCGAGCAGAGCCGCGAGGGCGGGGCTCGCGCCAGTCCGGTCGAGGACGTAGTTGTGGTCGTAGCCGCGAGCGAGCGCTATCTGCTCGAAAACGTCGCGGATCCGGCCGCCGATCGCGGTCGGGACCCTGAAGTCGAGCGGCGTCCCTGCAACCGGCACGACGTCGCCGGTCGGAATGAGCGCGCCGTCCACAGGCGTGTAACTGCCGGCTCGGAGCGTCAGGACGTGGTCTTCGATCGTCCCCGCGCCCTCACCGGAGAGGTTCCACAGGGCGTGATTCGTGAGGTTGACGATCGTCGGCCGATCGGTGGTCGCGCGGTAGTCGATCCGGAGCGAGCGGTCCTCGCCCAGCGTGTATGCGACCTCGACCGCAAGCTCCGCCGGGTACCCCATCTCGCCGTCGGCGCTCGTGTACGAAAAGACGACCCGTGCGCGGTGCGAGTCGGTCGTCGCAGCTGTGACCCGCCAGACCCTCCGGTCGAAGCCGCGCGGGCCGCCATGGAGTGAGTGGTCGCCGTCGTTGCGAACGAGTTGATGCCGGTCACCGTCGAGCGTGAACCCTCCTCGCGCGATCCGGTTTGCACATCGGCCGACGACCGCCCCGAAGTAATGGCCACCATTCGCGACGTAGCCCTGCAACGAGGCAAAGCCAAGCGCGATATTCGCCCGCTGCCCACCCGGGTCCGGTGCCCACAGCTGCTGGACCGCCGCCCCGTAGGTGATCAGCGAGACCTCGACGTCGGAAACCGCGAGCGTGAGCCGTTCGACCGGCACGTCGTCCGGCGTCGAACCGAACGGCTCTCTGGCGATCGACGGCGTGCTGGTCGTTGGCCTCATGGTGGGAGCTCGCCGGCAGCCATACGAAGCCATGCGAAAGCACTCGTAAAAGCGTACTGCATACGAATGCACGAATACGTTTGCATTCGTGCTGCGGTCGGAGTAAGGTCGGGCCTCTTCGCGGGCCAACGAGACCGGCGCACTGATCTCCGCTGGCCTCCAGAAGACTCGAACCCATTCACAGGAGGGGTAATGAAACGACGGATCAGGCAGCACCGCGTCACGGGCACGAGGATCGCCGTGGTCATGCTGCTCGCGGGCGCCATCGCCGCGGCGAGCGTGCTCGCAGTCACCGCTGGCGCCGCCACGAGTGCGAAGACGGGCTCATCGGGCACACCGCTCCTGGCAGCCAGCGTGCACCCGCCCGGATTCGACAATACAAAGGAGATCGGCCTCCGGAACGCGCTCGTCGCGGCGCTCAAGGGCAAGAGCGTGAGCAGTGTGAAAAGCTGGATGGTCGTCAACATCCTGGCCGCATACTGGGTAGCGGGAAAGCAAGGCGATGCAAGGGCCGCGAAAGAGCTCGGTATCGGAGCGCACTTCGAGGGCCCGTCACAGGGTCAACTCGCGAAGCAGGTGTCGATGTTCAACACACTCGCGGCGACCGGAGCGACCGGATACTTCGCCTCGGTGATCGATCCGGTCTCGGAGGGGAGCATCATCAACAAAGCCGTCGCGAAGGGCATCGGCGTCGTCGCCATCGACTCGCCGGTCCCGACGAAAGACGCGAAGACGTTCACATTCATCGGCACGCCGAATGTCACTGCCGGCTTCGCCGCCGGGCAGGCGATGAAGAAGGCGCTTCCGAACGGAGGCGATGTTGCCATCCTCGTCGGATCGCTTACGGCGACCAACGTCATCCAGCGCACCGCGGGCTTCATGCAGGCGATCAAGGGCTCCAACATCAAGGTGGTCGCGACGGACAACGACAACGGTGTTGCCGCGACGGCGGCGACGAACGCAAGCACCGTGATCGCCGCCAACCCCAACCTCAAGGGCATCTACGCCGAATACTCCTACGAGGGGCCGGCCGCGGCAGTCGCGGTCAAGACCAAGGGAGACATCGGAAAAATCGGCGTCGTCGCCGACGACAACGAACCGGGGACGATCACGGGGCTCCAGAATGGCTCGATCGTCGCTTCGATTCTCCAGCAGCCGTTCATGCAGGGCTACCTGGGTGCCTACATCACGACCGCGATGAAGGTCCTCGGTAACGCGAAGGTGGCAAAGATCATGAAGCCGTTCGAAACGGCCGGTGTGATCAGCACCGGGGTCGGCACGCTGACGAAGGCGAACCTCTCGGCCGATCTCGCCTATAACAAGACAATTGGCGCCGGTTAGTCCGTCGCCGACCGACAACCGTGCAGACGCCGGTGAGGACCTCATCCTCACCGGTGTCCGCAAGTTGTACGGGCCGGCCGTCGTGCTCGACGTGGACCACCTGGTTCTGCGAGCAGGCGAGGTCGTGGGCCTCGTCGGCGAGAACGGTGCCGGGAAGTCGACGATGATGGGGATCATCGCCGGATCGGTGGCGCCCGAGACCGGCACGGTCTCGATCGCGGGGAAGTTGCTCGACTGCGGCGGCACCCTGCACGCGCAATCGCTCGGCGTGGCGATGGTCTCCCAGGAATTTCCGCTCGTCGGCCAGCTGAGCGTCGCCGAAAACCTCCTCCTCGGACGGCGGCCGAGTGAGCGCCGCGTTCGGATCGACAGGCGAGCGATGGACACCGCCGCGAGGACATTGCTCGGCGCGGTCGGCCTCGACGTGCAGACGCGGCGTCGGGTCGACTCTCTCTCCGTCGCGCAGCGCCAGATGATCGAGATCGCGAAAGCGCTTGGCCGCCGGCCGCTGATCCTGATCCTCGACGAGCCGACCTCCGCGCTCGGCCCGGCCGAGTCCGGTCGCGTGCTCGAGCTCGCTCGCCGGCATGCGAGCTCCGGCGGGATCGTGATCTTCGTCGGTCACCGGCTGAACGAGGTGCGTGCCGTCGCCGACCGGGTGGTGGTGCTTCGCAACGGCCTCGTGGTCTCCGATCTCTCGCCCGCCGAGGCGACCGAGGAGCGTCTCGTCCGCGACATGGTCGGCAGGGATCTCTTGCCCAAGGGCGACATCGCCGCACCCGGGAACGGAGCGACACTTGCGTTCGAAGCGCGGCAGCTCGAAGCGGATGGCCTCGGACCGCTGGACCTCGCGCTGCGCCCGGGTGAAGTTGTCGGCGTCGCGGGGCTCATGGGGTCGGGACGGAGCCGTCTGCTGCATGTCGTCATGGGCGCCCGGGCGAGCACCGGCGGCGAGATGCGGCTCGCGGGGACGCCGTACCGGCCGCGGAGCGCCGCCGACGGGGCGGCAGCGGGCGTCGGTCTCGTCCCCGAAGACCGCAAGTCACAGGCGCTGCTCGTGGACGCCCCGATCCGGTGGAACGTCACGCTCGCGATCCTGCGGCGAATCTCCTGGCAGCGCCTCATCCTCACAACCCGGACCGACCGGCGGCAGGCGGCGGCGATCGTGCAACGTGCCGGGGTCCGCTGCCAGACCGCGGAGCAGCCGGCGCGCTCGCTGTCGGGCGGGAACCAGCAGCGGATGATCTTCGGCCGCTGGATGGCGGCGCGCCCGCGTCTACTCCTGCTCGACGAGCCCACGAGAGGCGTCGACGTCGGCGCGAAGGCGGAAATCTACAAACTGATCGAAGAGGCACGACAGGAAGGGCTCGCGATTCTCGTGGCCTCGTCGGAGCTCGAGGAGCTCGCGGGCATCTGCCATCGGATCGTGGTCCTGCGCAGAGGTCGGATCGTGGCCGAGCTGGAGCGCTCGGAGTTCTCGAAGGAGCGCATAATCGCGGCGGCGGCCCTCGACCAGGCTGTGGCGTGATGGGAACGGCTCCGACCGGTGCGCTCGAACACGACCGCAACCGCTCCAAGGGGGGCGCAGCCGTTCGATTCACGCGGCGTCTGGCCGACACCCCGGAGCTTGGGATCATCGCCGCCGTCGGGGTGGCGTTCGCGATCTTCACCTCGATCAACCCCCTCTTCGCGAGCAGCTCCGAGCTTCAGAATCTCGGCATCGACCTCGCGGAGTTCGGCATTCTGGCGATCGGCGAGAGCTTCGCGATCATCACCGGCGGGATCGACCTCGGCGTGGGCTCGCTCACCGCGTTGATGGTGGTGGTCTCCGGCTGGCTGAGTCACACCGCGGGTCTGCCGGTTCTGCTCGCCTTCGCCGTGACGATCCTCGCGGGCGCTGCGGTCGGCCTGTGGCACGGCCTCTGGATAACGCGTCTCGGCATAGCCCCGTTCATCATCACGCTCGTCACCTTCATCGGCGCCGCGGGCGCCGATGAAGCGATCGCTCAGACCCCGATTCCGATCAGTTCGCCGATCTTCCTCGACGTCGCAGGATCGACGGTCGCGGGAGTTCCGGTCGCCGTGGTCATCTTCGCGGTGATCGCGCTGGTCGCCTGGTTCTTCCTCGAGCGCACGTATCTGGGCCGCCAGGTCTACGCCGTCGGCGGCAGCCGGGAGGCGGCCCGCCTCGCCGGGATCCCGACCAACCGGCGGATCATCCTGGCCTACGTCGTGAGCGGCACTTGCGCGGCGGTCGTCGGCATCATTTTCGCCTCGCAACTCACGTCCGGCACGGCCGACAGCACGACCGGCTACGAGCTCATCGCGATCGCCTCGGCAGTGATCGGAGGGGTCAGCCTGATCGGCGGCCAGGGCCGGATCATCGGGGTGGTTGCGGGGGCCGCGCTACTCGTCGTGCTCGAACAAGGCCTCGTCGCGGTCAGCGTCAACGCCTACTACCAGTCGATGGTCGTCGCCCTCGTGCTGCTCGTTGCAGTCGTCGCCGATCGCCTACGGGTCCGGCGCCTCGAGCGAATCGGGGCACGCGTCGGCAGGCGCGCGCTGAGCGTGGACGCCGGAGCGCGCTTCGAGCCGTCACGCGCGCCGCTCGAGCCGGAGGAGAACGTATGAGCGGCGGTCGTACCTCGAACGCGCTCGCGGAGCTCGAAGTGTGGTTTCTCACCGGCAGCCAGACCCTGTACGGCGACGTGATCCTCCGGCAGGTTGCAGAAGACTCACGACAGCTCGCGGCCACTCTCGACGATTCCAGCTCGATTCCCGTGCGGATCGTCAGCCGGCCGGTGTTGACCGAGCCCGGCGAAATCCGTCGTCAGATCCTCGCCGCCAACAGCTCGGACACCTGCGTGGGAGTCATCGCCTGGATGCACACCTTCTCCCCGGCCAAGATGTGGATCGGCGGTCTGTCGGTCCTCCAGAAGCCGCTGCTCCACCTGCACACGCAGTTCAACCGCAATCTGCCGTGGCAGCAGATCGACATGGAGTACATGAACCTCCACCAGTCGGCGCACGGCGACCGCGAGTTCGGGCATCTGTTGACCCGCCTCCAGATCGCTCGCAAGACGGTCGCGGGACACGTCAGCGACCCCGTTGTCGCCGAGAGAATCGGAACGTGGTCGCGTGCCGCGTGCGGCTGGCACGAGTCGCAGTCGCTGTGCGTCGCGCGGTTCGGCGACAACATGCGCGACGTCGCGGTGACCGAGGGCGACAAGGTCGAGGCGCAGATCCGCTTCGGCTTCTCGGTCAGGGGCTACGGCGTCGGCGACCTGGCCGAGGCGGTGCGCGAGGTCACGCAGCCTCAGGTCGACGACCTGGTGAGCGAGTACGAGCACTCCTACGACCTCGTTCCGGAACTGCAGGCGAGCGGAGAGCGCCGCGCGTCGCTCGAAGAGGCTGCGCGCATCGAGGCCGGCCTGCGATCGTTCCTCGACGATCGCGGTTGCAAGGCCTTCACCGATACGTTCGAGGATCTCCACGGCCTGCCGCAGCTTCCGGGCATCGCCGCACAGAGATTGATGGCGGACGGCTTCGGCTTCGGCGCCGAAGGTGACTGGAAGTCTGCGGCACTCGTCCGGATCCTCAAGGTGATGGCGACGGGGCTGCCCGGTGGGACGTCTCTGATGGAGGACTACACGTACGACCTGGCACCCGACAAGCCGAGGGTGCTCGGCGCCCACATGCTCGAGATCTGCCCGTCGATCGCCGACGGACGTCCGTCGTGCGAGATCCACCCGCTTGCCATCGGGGGCCGCGACGACCCGGTCCGGCTCGTTTTCAACGCCGCCGCGGGCCCCGCGGTCGTGCTGGGCCTGGTTGATCTCGGATCTCGATTCAGGCTGATTGCGAACGAGGTTGATGTCGTGTCCCCGCCGCAGGAGCTGCCGAAGCTTCCCGTCGCGAGAGCGGTCTGGGAGCCGCGGCCGGACTTCACGACCGCGCTCGAAGCATGGCTCGTCGCCGGCGGGCCGCACCACACGGCGTTCACGGCCGCGGTCGGCGTCGAGGCGATCGCCGACCTGTCGGCGATCGCCGGAGTCGAGCTCGTCTCGATCGACGGCCGCACTCGCCCTCGCGAGGTCGAGCGCGAGCTGCACTGGAACCGCGCCTACTACGGCCTCCCGCAAGGGCTCTAGGCACCGATGCACGACGAGCTGCGCGCACGCGTCCTGGCCGGGAACCTTGCGATCGTCGACGCCGGCCTCGTCACGCTCACGTTCGGGAACGCAAGCGGCGCCGACCGTGCGGCGGGTGTCATGGCGATCAAGCCGAGCGGCGTTTCCTACCGGGAGCTCGACGCCGACGCGATCGTGCTGATCGACCTCGAGACCGGCGAGGTGCTGGCGGGAGACCTGAGGCCGTCATCCGACGCTCCCACCCACGTCGTCCTCTACCGCCGGTTCGCCGACCTCGGCGGAATCGTGCATACCCATTCACCGTTCGCCACGGCCTGGGCCCAGGCCGGCCGCGATCTCCCGTGCCTCGGCACCACCCACGCCGACCATTTCGGGGGATCGATCCCGGTGACCCGTGCGCTCACGCCGGACGAGATCCGCGGCGCCTACGAGGAGCGGACCGGGGACGCGATCGTCGAGGCGATCGAAGCGCGCGGCGGCGAGCCGCTCGACCTGCCTGCCGCGCTCGTCGCCCAGCACGGGCCATTCGCCTGGGGAGGCGACGTCGAGGCTGCTGTCGAGAACGCCGTCGCCCTGGAGGCGGTTGCGTCGCTCGCACACCGAACGCTTGCGCTCCGGCCCGGCTCGACCGAGATCGACTCCGCATTGCGCGAGCGGCACTTCACGCGCAAGCACGGACCGGGCCGGTACTACGGGCAGCCGTGAGCGAGCCGGACGAATGACGGCGACCCGCTACGCGGTCGGGGTCGACTTCGGCACCGAGTCGGCCCGAGCGGTGCTCGTCGATTGTGCGGACGGCGCCGAGGTCGGAACGACGGTCTCCATGTACCGCAACGGCGTGATCGACGAACGCCTGCCGGCTCCCGATCAGGAGGTGGTGCTCCAGCCGGATTGGGCGCTCCAGGATCCCGGCGACTACCTCCGCGCGTTGCGCGAGACGATCCCGGCGCTGCTCGTCGAGACCGGCGTCGATCCGGGCGAGGTCGCAGGGCTCGGCGTGGCGTTCACCGCATGCACCATGCTCCCGACGCTCGCCGACGGGACGCCGCTCTGCAAGCTGCCCGAATTGGCGAACAACCCGCACGCGTGGGTGAAGCTCTGGAAACACCATGCAGCTCAGCCCGAGGCCGACCTCATCAACCAGGTCGCCGCTCAGCGTGGGGAACCGTGGCTGGCGCGGTACGGCGGGAAGATCTCGTCCGAGTGGTTCTTCGCCAAGGCGCTGCAGATCCTGCACGAGGCGCCAGCCGTCTATGCGCACGCCGACCGGCTGATCGAGGCGACCGACTGGGTGGTGTGGCAGCTCACCGGTATCGAGACGCGTTCGAGCTGCACCGCGGGCTACAAGGCGTTCTGGTCGAAGGCCGACGGCTTTCCGTCCGTCGATTACTTCGAGGCGCTCGATCCCGTTTTCGCCCGCGTCGTCGATGAGAAAATGTCGCGACTGATCGCCCCGCTCGGTGCCCGCGCGGGCGTCATCGACGATCGCGCAGCGGCCTGGACGGGGCTTTGCGCCGGGACACCGGTCGCCGTCGCGAACGTCGACGCGCACGCTTCCGCTCCGGCGGTGAGAGTCACCGAGTCTGGAACGCTCGTCATGATCATGGGCACGAGCACATGCCACATCCTCCTCGCGGACCGGCCCGCCCTCGTCGACGGGATGTGCGGGATCGTCGAGGACGGCGTCGTGCCGGGCCTGCACGGCTTCGAGGCCGGGCAGTCGGCGGTCGGCGACATCCTCGCGTGGTTCGCGGAAACGTCGGCTCCGCCGGAGATTCACGACGAAGCGCGGCGGCGAGGCGTGACCATTCATGACGTGCTCGAGCAGACGGCGGCGGATCTACGCCCCGCGGAAAGCGGGCTGCTCGCGCTCGACTGGTGGAACGGCAACCGGTCGGTGCTCGTCGATGCCGACCTGCGCGGCTTACTCGTTGGGATGACGCTCGCCACGAAGCCCGCCGAGATCTACCGCGCCCTGATCGAGGCGACCGCCTTCGGAACGCGCGTGATCGTCGATGCCTTCGAGTCCGCCGGCGTCCCGGTCGAGTCGATCGTCGCCTGCGGTGGCCTCCCGGAACGCAATAAGCTTCTGATGCAGATCTATGCGGATGTGCTCGGCCGCGAGATCGCGGTGGGCGCGTCGAAGCAAGCCCCGGCGCTCGGCGCGGCGATGCACGGCGCCGTCGCTGCGGGCGAATACGGCTCAATAACTGACGCCTCACGGCGCATGGCGCGTGCCAGCACCGAGCTCTTTCGCCCCACGCCCGATGCGCACGCAACCTACAACCAGCTCTACACCGAATACGTGCGCCTGCACGATCTGTTCGGCCGGGGCGGTGACCAGGCGATGCGAACCCTGAAACGCCTTCAGGCTCAGGCCGTCGCGACCTGATCTGAGACTCGTCTACCCCTGGCGCCGGCGCGGAGAACTGTCTTCGGATGCGGCCTCCACCGGCGCGGTCGACCGCCTGACGATCAGCTTGGGCTTGAAGATGACCGGCTCCGAGGGTTGATCCATGTCCCTACGAGCATTCGTCCCGATCGCGAGCTTTACGGCCGCCGCCACCATCTTCGCGATCGGCATTCGCACGGTCGTGAGGCCCGGAACGGTCGCCGACGCGAGCGGGATGTCGTCGAAGCCGACCACGGAGAGCTGAGTCGGAACCGAGAGACCTCGCTCGTAGGCGCCGTGGATGACGCCGATCGCGAGGACATCGGTCGCTGCGACGATCGCGGTGGGAGGCTCTGGGAGCGCGAGCAACTCTCCGAGCGCCAACTCGCCACCTCCGGTCGTGTTCTGTACGCGCTTGACGTACCCCGGCGGCAGAGGTGTTTCTTGCTCCGCCATGTATTCGTCGTACGCGGCCTCCCGTTCGCGCATATCGCCGAGCGCCGGTCCGCGCACGAACGCGATTCGACGATGCCCGAGTTCTACGAGGTGCTGGAGCGCGAAGCGGATCCCGGCTCGATTGTCGACGCCTACTTTGCGGAATCCGTCATTGGACGTGTCCGAGCCGTGCCAGAGCCCGACGACGGGAATCCGCGCGTTGCGAAGGTCTTCGATCAGCCGTGGCTGGTCTCTCAGATCACCGAACAGCACGATCGCGTCGCACTGGCGTGCCTCGAGCACCGCAGCGAGGGCCAATGCCTCGTCTGCCTGTTCGCGCGCGTGTCCAAGAACCACCGAGTAGCCGCTTCGCCGCGCCTCGATTGAAATGGCTTCGATCGCGCTGGCGAAGAACAGGTCGGTGACATCGCGCACAACGGCACCGAGCAGCATGGTCGGTGCGCCACGCAGGGCCCTCGCAATCGGGTGCGGCCGGTAACCGAACTCCAGCGCAAGGGCAAGTACACGCTCGCGTGTCTTGGCGGAGAGCGGGATCGAGAGAGGTGTGTCGTTGAGGATTCGCGAAACTGTGCTTTGCGACACTCCGGCCGCCTTTGCGATATCGCTCATCGTGACGGCAGGGCCGCGACCCGGCGAGCCCGGCTTCTGCGCCCGCCGGGTCATTTCGACCGTCTGCCCCGGCTGCCATGACCGCACCTCATCTCACTGATCCTAGAGGCTTGATGCGAACGGCATGCGCTTCGCAGTCCGTGCACACCACCGCCGAATATCTCCCATGACCGCGGCCATCACGGCCACGAGGAAATGAACATCTGAACATACGCTCAGATCTGGTGTCCTGATAGGCCACGGCGTTGACCGGCAGACGAATGTGTGCGTCATCGACGCTGAGACCGCGCGCGGTCGCCGAGACGATGCAAGCGCTCTCGACGTCCAGTCGCGTCCTCATCCTCGGCCGGCTCCGTGAAGGCGCCTGCTCAGTAAGCGAACTGGCGGCGGCGGTCGCGAGCTCGTCGCCCGGGGAGGTTCATCACGGGTTGAAGCCCTGGAGGTCGCGTTCGTACACGTACATGACCGGCCCCCTCGGGCCTCCGACACGGTTCGTGAACCCGAGGCTTTCGTACAGTCGACGGGCGGCGAGGTCGGGTTCGTCCACGCCGATGTCCATCGTGTCGGCACCCCGGTCACGAGCCTCTCGGAGAGCAGCCACCACTAGCGCGCGCCCAAGCCCCTGAGCCCGTCGTGCGGGGACGACATAGAGCTCGGCCAGGTAGCACTCCGAACCTCTGCTCCAGATCGCGGCGCGGAACCGAAGAACCGCTACCCCATCGGGGCCGTCGCCGACAAGAAGAACAACGGTCTCGCCGCCCTCAAGTAGGTGCACGATCCGCTCTGCCAAGTTCGCCACCGGCGGCGTTGGCTCGCCAAACTCGCAGTTGAAAGCGTGAAGCAACTCCGCGACGGCGCGAGCCTCGCCGATCTGGGCGCATCGCACCACCGGAACATCGGCGCCGCGCATTCCGCGCGAGGGTATCAGCGGCTGCGGCCGAGTCCTCGGAAACGGCAAATTCCCGAGTCGATCTGCCTTATTGCCTCGCATCGGACGGCGCATCGGAGCTCTGGCTGGGTTCGCCGAGGATGAACCGTTCTTGTTCGTGCTGCCGAGTGGTTTGGGTACCGGCCGGCGGTTTGGGTCCATTTCGATCCGCGCCGCATGATCTCGGTGCGCAGGGAGACACGGAGGAACTCCGGGTCGAGGCCGGCATCGCCGGCGACAAGCTCGGTCGGGATCGGGTCGGGCGGGCCGGTGACTTACTGATCCTCGGACGTAAGGCCCATACGGGATTCGAACCCGTGCCGCCGCCGTGAGAGGGCGAAGACTACCGTCCGGTTTGCAGACATTTCGTTGGCGCGGCCAGGATCGTGGTCGAGTCCTGGGCAAAACACCAAACGCCCAAGCCACCATCAACGGCAGCTCTTCTTGCCAGAACGTATCGCCGTGTGATTGCCTCGCCAACCTCGTCGACGAGGACGTTCGAAACGCACTGAACAGCGCCGCGGAATCGAAGGAGCAACCACAGCAATGATCGGAGAAGCAACCATGACCGATAACACTCAGCACCAGCCGGCGCGAATCCCCGCCCTCGACCAAGCATCAGCTCGCGCTCATGATCTGGCTCTGCGTCTTTCCGACACTGACGGCGATCAACCTCGTGTTCGGCAATTGGCTATGGCCCATGTCGCCGGTGCTTCGCACCTTCGTTCTCGCAACCATCGCCGTGCCGATCGTGATTTACGGACTCATGCCGTACCTGCATAACCTTCGCATCCGGCTACTGACCACCGACGCGAGGTAGCAGTTCAAGCCATCCGCTCGAAAGCGGCGGAGCGCACGCGAGCGGGCGGTCGGCGATGTACCGCCAGGAGCGGCGGATCCGTGTCCTTCGCAATCTCCTTTCGCGGGATGTTGAAGCAACGTCGGCGGAGCTGACGACGAAGACTTGCCCACCCGCGGGTTGAGGTGAGGATCAACCCGCGATTCAACCCGTGCTCCGATGCCGCGGTGCCGCCTGCAGCGGATCATGGCTGCATGACCACTAGCGAGTACCTCCTCAACGCGGCGTTTGTCCTCCTCGTGCTCCGCCAGGCCCGGGAGCGCGAACTCGACCGCCGGAGCGTGATCGTTCCGCTCGTCCTCATGTTCTTCGTCGGCGCGCAGTACCTGCACACACTTCCGACCGCCGGCAACGACCTTATGTTGATCGTCCTCTTGGCCGCAGTCGGGCTCACGTTCGGTGTCCTCGGCGGCTTCGCGACCCAGGTCCGCGCTGGCGGCAATGACGTCGCCCTCTCACGGGTCGGCTGGATCGCCGGCGGCCTGCTCGTCTTGGGGATCGGCGCCCGGATGGCGTTCGCGTTCGCGGTCGGCCATGGCTTCGAGCCTGCCGTGCGCAGCTTCAGCATCGCGCACGAGATCGGCGCGGCCGCCTGGCCGGTCGCGCTTGTGCTGATGGCGCTGCTCGAGGTCGGCGCGCGGATCGCGATCGTCCAGATCCGCGGTCGCCGCCTGATCGCAGCGTGACCTCGTCCGGTCAGCGCGCTCCGCTCCGGCCTGCTTCGGCAGGCCGGACGGCGCTCTATCGTCTTCCCGTGGACACTCGCGAGAACGCGCGCGAAGCAGCGGCCCGGGGGCGCGCTGATCAGCGGCTTCGCCGCCAGCGCGACATCTTGCGCCCACTCGGCTTGGTCGTGATCGCCGCCGTCGCGGTCGGC
>Ga0105854_1000297_pt1 | contig 25352 bp, 14 predicted proteins | sample OrgsoiDNA_201058_FD_89679 | JGI IMG/M metagenome (GOLD analysis project Ga0105854, IMG submission 89679) | Permafrost soil microbial communities from the Arctic, to analyse light accelerated degradation of dissolved organic matter (DOM) -... | ecosystem: Environmental > Terrestrial > Soil >... | reverse complement strand
CCGGCATTGGCGGCCGGCACCGTGCTGTGCACCGCGCCCCAGTCCGACATCACCCAACCTTTGAAGCCCCAGTCCGTCTTGAGCACCTGGTTCAGCAGATAGTCGCTCTCGTAGGCATGGACGCCGTTGACGCGGTTTTAGGATCACATGACGGCGCCGGGATTGCCGTCCTCGTTGGCGATCTGCAAAGCCAGCAAATCCGACATGCGCGCCGAACGGTCGTCGATCCTGACGTTGAGCGTGGTGCGGCCGCTTTCCTGATCGTTCAGGGCGAAGTGCTTGAGCGTGGACACCACGCGGTTCGACTGGATGCCCTTGATTTGCGCGCCGACGATCTTGCCGGCCAACAGCGGATCCTCGCCCGCATACTCGAAGTTGCGGCCGTTGCGCGGCTCGCGCATCAGATTGACGCCGCCGGCCAGCAGCACGTTGAAGCCGTAGGCGCGCGCCTCCGCGCCTATCATGGCGCCGCCCGCGTAGGCGGTCTGCAGGTCCCAGGTGGCGGCCGTGTTCAGGCCCGACGGCAGCGCCGTGCCCGGCCGCGCGTCCGGACCGGCCTGGCTGGCCACGCCCAGGCCGGCGTCGGTTTCCCACAGATGGGGGATGCCCAGCCGGGGCACGCCGTAGATGAAGCCGGCCGACTGCTTGTGCGACGGCGCCGGCCGGGTGGACTTTTTCGATTCCATGTCGGAGCCCAGGTAGCCGTAAACCAGCTTGAGCTTCTCGTCGAATGTCATCGCCGCGACCGCCAGGTGGGCGCGTTCTTCCGCGCCCAACTGCACGTTCATCCACGGCGTGGCCACAGCTGCGGCAGCTTCGCCGGTTTGAGCGCCGACGCTGCCGCAGCACAGCGCCACGGCAGCCGACAACAGGCTGATCTTTCTCTTAAATTTCATCTGCTAATACACTTTCTGAATTGGTGATTCATGCTGGTTGGCGCTGGACGATACGCAGCGCGAAGGCGTAAGGCAGCACCGGCGCGGCGCCGTCCAGCGTCACCAGCAGGCCATCCGCCGTTTGCCGGAATGCCGGCGCGGCGCCGCCGCCCAGCAGCTCCACCCGCGCGATGGCCTGCTTCAGGTGCGGGCTGCCGGCGCGCATGGCCTTGATCGTCAGCTTGCCGTCGGCCGGCCAGCCCATGACGAAGGCGTACACCGCGTCGCCCTTTGCGGTGAAGCGCACGTCGGCCGCCGAGAACGGCTTACCCTTGCCTTCGTTGAAGCCCGCCCCCGACATCGGCGCCGACGCCTCCTCCATCACCGGCCCTTCACCGAATACCGACCACGGTCGGCTATCGTAGATGCCATCGCTGTTGACCGCCATCCAGCGGCCGATCTCCTCGACGATGGCCTGCTCCTGTTGGTCGATGGTGCCGTTGCCGCGCACCGGCACGCTGAGCAGCAGATTGCCGTTCTTGCTGACCACGTCGATCAGGGTGTGCACCACCGTTTGCGCGCTCTTGTAGGTCTTGTTGTCGTAGATGCGGCGGTCGTAATGCCAGCTGCCGATGCAGGTGCAGGTCTGCCACGGCAGCGGTTCGATGGCGTTGCTCTGGCCGCGTTCAATATCCCACACCATGGTCTTGCGCTGCTGCGCATCCAGTATCTTGCCGTTGACGACAGCTTCCAGTCGGCCCTTCTTTGCGATGCTGCGGTTGTACATGTGCGCGGTCAGGCGCAGGCCGACATCGCTGACCGGCCACAGCGGCAGCTTGGTGTCGTCGAAATAGATCAGGTCTGGATCATAGTTGTTGATCAGCTCCATGGTGCGATCGTAGAATTTTTCGCAGTAGGCCTGGTCGGGAATGGACGCGCCTTCGCCCCAGTGCCATTGCTGGCCGCCCACGCCGGCGCCGCCGCCCTCGGCGTCCTTGCTCAGCGGATGGTGCTGCGCATACAGCGCCTGCGGGTCCAGCCCTTCCCACCACTTGCCTTTGCCGTCGGCCTTGCCCAGCCGGCCATCGTAGGGGACGCCGGCAAGCGGGCCGTTCTTGTCGGCGCGCTGCGCCGTCTCGTACCAGGTCCACGCGTGGGCGGCGTGCACGCTGACGCCGAAGCGCAGGCCCTGCTTGCGGGCCGCCTTGGCCCAGCCGCCGATCAGGTCCTTCTTCGGGCCGACTTTGGTCGAGTTCCATTGCGGCTGGTATTTGCTGGCGTACAGGTCCAGATTGTCGTGATGGTTGGCCAGGGCGACGAAGTATTTCGCCCCGGCCTTCTTGTACAGCGCCACCAGGCTGTCAGGATCCCAACGCTCCGCCTTCCATTGGTGGATGACGTCCTTGAAGCCCACTTCCGACGGATGGCCGTATTTCTTCAGGTGATACGTGTAGGCGTCGCCGCCCTCTTCGTACAGCGCGCGGCCGTACCAGTCGCCGAACTCCGCTTCGCATTGCGGGCCCCAATGCGCCCAGATGCCGAACTTGGCGTTGCGGAACCAGTCCGGCGTCTGGTAGGCCGCCAGCGAATCCCAGTCCGCCTTGAAGGGGCCGGGCGCCATGGTCTCGTGGCCGCCGAACGGCGCCGCCTTGGCTGCATGGGTAAACGGCGACAGCGCCAGGGCCGGGATGGCCGCGCCCAGATGCCGCAATAATTCTCGTATCTTCATTTTTTCGGTTCCATCGTGATGTCGGGAAGGGCTGGGGGCATTGTGCGAGCAAGCACATGCCGGCGCAATCATGAAAACCGTCATTGCGTTTCATAAAATCAGGCAAGCCGGACCGGTCTAGCGGAAGATGCGCTGGGCGTAGTGGTAGAGGTTGTCCGCCCAGCTCTCGCGGTCATGGCCGTGTTCATCGACGTTCCAGACGTGCGCGATGCCGTGCTGCTTCAGGTAGCGATGCAAGGTTTGCGAGCCGCCGATCAAGCCGTCCTGATTGCCGCACGACAGATACAACAGTTGCGGCCGGGCGCCGCCGCGCTCGGCCAGCAGTTCGGCCGCCGCCCGCAGGTTGGGCGCCGCCGAAAAGGCGCCGACCCAGCCAAAGGCGTCGGCATGACCCAGTCCGATGTTGAGCGCCTGGGCGCCGCCCATCGACAGCCCGGCGATCGCGCGCTGGCCGCCGCCGGCCAGGGTCGGATACCGCTTGTCGATCGCCGGCACCAGCACTTCCGGCAGCTCGCGCTCGAACGCCGTGAAGCCGGCGATGTGCCCGGGCGTGAAAGTGTCTGCGGCGGGCGGCGGTCGGTCGTCGGGCAAGGCGCGGCCGTTGGGCATGACGACGATCATCGGCGGCGCCTTGCCGTCGGCGATCAGGTTGTCGAGGATGGCCTGCGCGTGCACGTAACCGCGCCATTCGTCCTGGTTGCCGGCGATGCCGTGCAGCAGGTACAACACCGGGTAGCGGCGCTGCGCCATATAGCCGGCCGGCAGGTAGACATTGGCCTTGCGGCGCGTGCCGGTGATGTCGGAGTCGTAGCCGAATTCCTCGATCCGGCCCTGCGCCACGCCTGGGCGCACCTGGTCAAAGCCGGCCGGCGCGGCGGCGAACGCACGCACGTCGTCGGCCGCCAGCACCACGGGCCGCGCCGCGCCGGGACCAGGCTGCTTGAGCAGCCGCTCGATGTCGGGGCGCATTGCGGCCGCCCAGATCCGGTAGCCCTGCTCCGACAGATGCAGGAAGTCCGGCTGGTTGGCGGACGACAGGCTGCCGTCGGCGCCGATGAAGTGCGCGCCGTAATTGTGGAAGAACACATGCTGGCCGTCGTCCAGCGTCGCCACCATCGTGTCGAGCGCGACGATGCGCTGGCGCACCGGCTCGTCGGACTTGGCGCCGGCCGGCAGCACGCCATTGAGCAGGATGCGCGCGGCCGGATACTGCGCGCGCAAGCGGCCGACCACGGCCTGGATGCCGGCGAATACCTGCTCCGGCGTTTCGCCGCACAAATTGAGATTGTTCACGCCGATCAGCAAGACCACCAGCTTCGGCCGCAGGCGCGCGACGGCCGTATCCTGCAAACGCCACAGCAGGTTGCCGGTATGGTCGCCGCCGATGCCGAAGTTGGCGGCCTTGAGCTGGCCAAAATTGGCGTCCCAGACAGGCTTGGACCACATTTCGGTGATCGAATCGCCGAGGAACATCACGTCGACCTCGCCCTTAGCGGCGCGCGCCACTTGCTCCGCGTGCATGCCGCGCCAGCGTTCGATCGACATCCACGGGTACTCGACCGTGCGCGGCGTCGCATTGACGGCGCACGGCGCCAGGGGCTGGGTTGCGGGAGTATCGGCGGCAACGGCGCCATGGCAGGCCAGGACAGTCGTCAACAACAGGGCCAGGCGGCTGGGCATACGAGTCATCCTTTTTGGTTTCGGTGGTGGCGCCGCGGCGCGATGCTGCGATTTTGCAACCCGCGCCGCTCAGTTTCAATTGCGAAAATCACCAAGCCGCACAGTGATTCTTGTCAACAGCGCGGCCGCCGCCGCTAGCCGGCCGCCGCGAGCAGTTCCGGTGCGCCGAAGCCGCGGTCGCGGTAGGCCCGCGGCGTGCAGCCCAGCTCGCGCTTGAACACCAGGTGCATATACTGGGTAGAGCCGAAACCGCAGCCCAGCGCCACCTCGGCGACGCTGCGCTCGCCGCTGTCCAGCCCGGCCTTGGCGGCGTCGAGCTTGCAGCGCAGTACGACGTCGTGCACGCTGCATCCCAGCTCCTGGCGGAAGTGGGCTTCCAGCGACGAGCGCGATATGCCCAGATGCATCGCCACCTCGAGGCTCTTGAGGCTTTCACAGGCATGCTGGTGGATGTAATAGCAAGCCCGCATCACCTGCGGATGCCCGGCGGGCAGGTACAAGCTGGACGCTTGCACGTTGATGCCGGCCGGCGGCACCAGCACCGGTGCGTTCGGCACCCGGACCCGATGCAGTTTCTGGCTCAACAGATGGGCCGCGGTGCGCCCCATCTCGCGCGCGCCGTGCATGACCGAGCTCAGCGGGATGGGGGTGAGCAGGCGCACCAGCGGGTCGTTGTCGATGCCGACCAGGGCCACCTGCCCCGGCACGTCGATGCCGGCCATGCTGCACGCCTGCAGCAGCTGGCGCGCGCGGGCGTCGGTCACGGCGATGATGCCTATCGGTTTCGGCAAGCCGCGCAACCAGTCGACCTGGCGCTGCACCCCTTCGTCCCAGGAACCGGCGGTGGTCGTGCAGCCGCGGAAGACCTCGGCCTCGCTGCCGTCGTTCCACATCAGGCGGCGGAACGCATGCTCGCGCTCTTGCGCCCAGCGGTTCTCGCCGGCCTCGGGCAGGCTGAACATGGCGAAGCGCTGCAGGCCGGCGTCGATCAGGTGCTCGCGCGCCTGCTTGACCAGCTGGAAGTTGTCGGTCGCCACATACGGGACGCCGGGGGGATACTGGTCCTCGGCGGCGTAGGAGCCGCCCACCGCCACCACTGGCAATTGACAATCCGACAAGGCCGCCGCCACGTCCGGATCGTCGAAGTCGGCGATGATGCCGTCGCCCTTCCAGGTGCCGATGCCGGCCAGGCGCAGGCAGAAGTCCTCTTCCAGGAACACGTCCCAGACGACCCGCGTGCTGCCCAGGTAGTCGGCGATGCCTGCCAGTACATCCCGGTCGAATGTCTTGTTGGCGTTGAAAAGTAGTGCGATGCGGTAAGTTTTGGTTGCGCCCATATCACTTCGGCGCCGGCTGGCGGTGCGGCAGGTGGCGTGGCTCCACCCGCACGGCATCCATCGATGTCATGTCCATCATCTCCTCCATATCGTTTTTATCTAAACTACCCTCTCGGCCTTGCCGGAGGTTTGCTAGAGAATAGGAATTTCCGCCTTGGCGGCCTAACGCTCAGGCTGAAATTGCTAGTAAAACGATGGTTGTAGTAGGAATGATGAGGATAGTGTTAGTGCGTCCGGGGCCCGGCTAGGACGGACAGGCGCTGCGGAAGGCCTTGGGCGTGCAGCCATACTCTTCCTTGAACAGCTTGTTGAAGTAGGAAACATTGCCGTAACCCACGGAATAAGCGATTTCCGCCACCGTCGCCGTGTCTTTTTCGGCCAGCAGCCGAGCCGCCTCGGTCAAGCGCAATTTATTCAAATAGCCACTAAAAGTAAAACCGAATTCGGTTTTCAGGATGTCGTACACCTTGTTGCGGTTGACCCCGGTTTCCTCGACCACGCGTTCCAGGTCGAGTTCCGCATCGGCGTAGTGGCTGGCGATGAATTGCAACAACGCCGTCTTTTCCTTGTCGCGATGAGGCTCCAGCGATAGTTGCTGATATGCAACGAAAGGCAGGTCCTTCTGCAACTTGCCTTTGACGTCGACGATCAGGGCGCGCGCATACTCCAGGAAAAACCACAGCGCGAAGCTGCTCCAGGCAAGCAGCAGCGCCCCGCCAAACAGCAGCAGCGGGCGGCGGTCGCGGCCTTTCAATTCCAGCGCGCTGATCTGGACTTCCGACCTGATATCCCGGGGGCTCTGGTACGTGCTCCCGATGGAAATTTTCGAGACTTTATCAAGTTTGTAGTTTTGGCGCGTCAAATCCTGCTGGGCCAGGTAAAACCACCATTGGGGCGTTTCCAGGCGCGTCAGGTCCAGCTCGACGCGCGCTTCGTTGTCATTGCAGGAAAAATAGGCGACCGGCGTACGGTAGGTCAGATATTCCTCATGCTTGGTGCCGCCGACGAAGGTGGCAACGCTGAGCGCGAGCGTGTTCGACGGCGCGCATTTGACCACCAGGGAAATCGAGTCGTAACGCGACAGGTCCAAATGGATACGTTGTCGTTTCCGGTCCTGGAAAAACAATTCGGCGCCGGCGAAGGCCTCGACCGACTTGGCGATGCTGTAGTCGAAGCGCAGCCGCTGCTGGGCTTCACGGATCTGCAGCGGCACCTTGCCGCCAGGGCGGGCGTCCCAGCTGGGCGCGGCTTGCCAGGCCTGGGCACTGTCCCCGGAGGGCAACAGGGATAACTGCAAATAACTCCGTTTCAGGCAGATATAACCGAGGGCGACGCTTGCTGTGATCAGGAACAGACAGCCGACAAGTGCCCTTTTATAAAATTCTTGCATGGAAGCCCGGAGCTAAGAGTAAAACTGTCGCGCGGAAGCGCTGCCCGTGATGTTACCCTCTCAATGGTCATATGGCAAACAGACTATCCGGCGCGGCAATTTCATTGCCGGCCTTGGGCTTTTTCATAATTGCGCTGCGCTGCGGTGCGCCGCACAATCAGGCCACCACACCAACCGCCGATGCCATCCGGCGTCCCGCTCCATTTCCCAGTATTCCGCCATCACGGCCGGAATGAGTGCGCGCACCCGCCTGCTTCGCGGCGGCGCGCGTCCGCCACCTTGTATCCATGACCAACAGGAGGAGACATGATTAAAAAAATTTCCAACACCATCGCCGACGCAGCCAAGGGCACGCGGCTGCGCCACACCGTGTTGGCGTCCGCATTGGCGCTGGCCGGCATCGCCAGCCTTCCGGCCCATGCGGCCAGCTACAGCTGGAACAATGTGAAGGTGGTGGCCGGCGGCTTCGTCGACGGCATCGTCGCCCACCCGGCCCAGCAGGGCCTGTTCTACGCCCGCACCGACATCGGCGGCGCCTACCGCTACAACAACGCCACCAGCAGCTGGGTGCCGCTCAACGACTGGACCACGCCGGCCAACTGGCACCAGATGGGCATCGAATCGATCGCCGTCGATCCGCGCAACGCCAGCATGCTCTACATGGTGGCCGGCATGTACACCCAGAACTGGGACGGCAACGCGGCGGTGCTGGTGTCGTACAACCAGGGCGCCAGCTTCACCGCCTATCCGCTCAGCTTCCGCACTGGCGGCAACGACGACGGCCGCAACGCCGGCGAACGGCTGCAAGTCGATCCCAACCTCGGCTCGGTGCTGATGTACGGCACCATGAACGACGCGGCCCAGGGCGCCAGCAACGGCATCTGGAAGAGTGTCAACGGCGGCCAGAGCTGGACCCGCTTGAACGGCTTCACCTCGCTCACCAGCGACGGCAGCGGCGCCGGTGTGGCCTTTGTCGCCTACTACACGCCGTCCGGCAGCAACGGCAGCGCCACCCAGACCGTGTTCGCCGGCGTCTCCACCGGCGCCGGCGCCTCGTCCGGCACCACACTCTACAAGAGCACCGACGGCGGCAGCCATTGGACGGCGGTCAGCGGCGGCCCGGCCGGGCAGATGCCAACCCACGGCTTGATCGGCCCGGACGGCAATCTCTACATCACCTACGCCAACGCCGTCGGCCCCAACGGCATGACCGCCGGCCAGGTGTGGAAGTACAGCATCGGCGGCAACAGCTGGCAGAACATCACGCCGGCCAACCCGAACGGCTACCAGTTCGGCTTTGGCGGCCTGGCGCTCGATCCGCAGCACGCCGGCGCGCTGGTGGTGATGACCATGGACCGCTGGTGGCCGGGCGACACCATGTTCCGCAGCACCAACGGCGGTGCCAGCTGGACCGACGTCGGCTCCGCCGCCACGCGTGACGCCAGCCTGTCGCCGTGGGTCAAGTTCGGCGCCGCCACCGCCAGCTTCGGCAACTGGGGCCAGGTGGCGATCGATCCGTTCAACCCGGCGCACGCCATGTACGCCACCGGCCAAACCGTGTGGAGCACCGCCAACCTGACGGCGGCCGACAGCGGCCAGGCCACCAGCTGGACCATCGGCGCCAACGGCATCGAGGAGACCGCGGTGCTGGCGCTGATCTCGCCCTCCTCCGGCGTGCCGCTGATCTCCGGCCTGGGCGACATCTGCGGCTTCACCCACACCAGCCTGACCGCGTCGCCGGCGGCCGGCATGATGAGCAACCCGATCTGCGGCAACGGCACCGGCCTGGACTACGCCAAGTCGTTGCCTGCCAAGATCGTGCGGGTCGGCACCGGCGGTTCCGGGGTGTTCGGCGCGGTCTCCACCAACGGCGGCACCAGCTGGACCCCGTTCGCCAACCAGGCCGGCTCGGCCAAGGGCGACGGCACGGTGGCGATCTCGGCCGACGGCGCCACCATCATCTGGGCGCCCAAGGATGTGGCTCCGGTTTACTCGACCAACAATGGCGCCAGCTGGACCGCTACCGGCCTGCCGCTGAGCACCAACTGGCAATTGTTGTCGGACGGCTTGAACGGCAACCTGTTCTACGCCTACGACGCCGGCACCGGAGTCTTCTACGCCAGCGCCAACAAGGGTGTGAACTGGTACACGGCGGCGTCGGGCCTGGTCACCTCGGGCAAGGTGACGGCGGTGACCGGCACCCAGGGCGATGTCTGGCTGGCCAGCTCGTCCGGGCTGTACCGCAGCACCAGTTCCGGTTCGGGCTGGAGCCAGATGTCTTCCGGCGTGGTGACGGCGGCCAACTCGGTCGGCTTCGGCAAGGCGGCCAGCGGCGCGTCCTACCCGGCCATTTACCTGGCCGGCACGGTCGGCGGAGTGACCGGTCTGTTCCGTTCCACCGACACCGGCAGCAACTGGGTGCGGATCAACGACAACGCCCACCAGTGGGGCGGCTACAGTATCGTGGTCGGCGATCCCAAGACCTTCGGCACCGTGTACGTGGCGCCGGGCAGCGGCCGCGTCGTCATCTACGGCACCTCGCCCAACTAAGCCGGCGCAATAGAAAAGCCGCCGCGGCAAATCTGTCGCGGCGGCTTTTTCTTTCAGGCGCGGGCTACCACCAGGCGGTATAGATGCCGGCCAGAAGCACGCAGATCAGCGCCGAGCCGAAGGCAAAGCCGCCATCAACACGGAACAACGAACGGTCAATGTGCATGTGCTTGGGCACATGGTCGCGGTGGGCTGCGGCCAGCTTGCTGATCACCACCATGCCGGCCACCACGAACCAGAACACGATGAACATGCGGTCGAGGAAGGGGATTTCATACACGCCGCCGGCGGTGGCCTTGGAGAAGCCTATCGGCGCCAGGAAGGACAGGTCCATCATGCCCGGCAAGAACTTCAACAGGATAGAGCCGGCCAGGCCGCCGATGGTGGCGAACATCGCCGCGCCGGCCGTGGTTTTCTTCCAGAAGAAACCCAGCAGGAACATCGCCAGGATACCGGGCGAAACGAAACCGGTATATTCCTGGATGTACTGGAAGCCGCCCTTCTTGTCGATGCCCATCATCGGCGCGATCAGCACCGCCAGCGCCATCGCCACCACCACGCTGACGCGCCCTATCCACACCATGCGCTGTTCGCTGGCGGTTTTGTTGAACAGCTTGGTGTAGATGTCGAGCGTGAAGATGGTGGCGATGCTGTTGGCCTTTCCGGCCAGCGAGGCCACCACGGCGGCGGTCAGCGCGGCGAAGGCGATGCCTTTCAATCCCGATGGCAGCAGACCCAGCAGGATCGGATAGGCACGGTCCGGATTCAGTTCGCCGCCGCTATGCATGGCGTCGCCCAGCGCGCCGGACTTGTCGAGCGCATACGCGGCGATACCAGGCAACACCACGATCACCGGCATCAGCAGCTTCAGGAAGGCCGCGAACAGCAGGCCCTTGCGCGCGGTCGGCAGGTCGGCGCCCAGGGCGCGTTGGGTGATGTACTGGTTGCAGCCCCAATAGTTCAAGTTGACGATCCACATGCCGCCCAGCAGCACCGACAGACCCGGCAAGTCCATGTAGTTCGGGTTGTCGCGTTTGAGCACCATGTCGAAATGGTCGCGGGTGCTGGCGTACAGTTCGGAGAAGCCGGCCAGCGCGCCGTGCTTGTTGCCCAGCGCGGCCACCAGGCCGAGCGCCAGCCAGGTAGTGACTAGGCCGCCTATCACCAGGCAGGTCACCTGCACCACGTCGGTGTAGCCGATCACCTTCATGCCGCCCAGCGTGATGACCGCCGCGAACAACGCAAGGAACAGCATGCACGGCAGCAGCGCGATGCCGGACAGGCTGCTGATGGCCAGCGCGCCAAGGTATAGGATCGAGGTCAGGTTGACCACCACGTACAGGCCCAGCCAGAACAGCGCCATGGTGGTGGCGACCGATTTGCCGTAGCGCTGTTCGAGGAACTGCGGCATGGTGTAGATGCGGTTTTTCAAATAGACCGGCATGAAGAACACCGCCACGATCACCAGCGTGGCGGCGGCCATCAGCTCATACACGGCGATCGCCATGCCGATGCGGTAGCCGGAGCCGCTCATGCCGATGAACTGCTCGGCCGAGATGTTGGAGGCGATCAGCGAAGCGCCGATGGCCCACCAGGTCAGCGAGCCTTCGGCCAGGAAGTAGTCATGCGAAGCGGAGCCGGAACCGGCGCTCTTGCGGCGGTAGACCCAGATGCCGTAGCCGGCCACCAGGATGAAATAGAACAGGAAAACAACGATGTCGAGGGTAGAAAAGGTATTCATAGGGTACTCACGGTGCATAGTGTCTCGCAGTGGCCGGTCGTGCACATGCGACGACCGCTGTCCTGGCGTAAAAATTAGCTGGCGCTGATCCGCCGTTCCAGTCCGCGCATGCTAGCACCTCCGGTTTTGGGCGGAAACGCCTGCCGCCGCACTTGCGCCAAATCGTTCGTCGTTCTGGTGATTTTCATAATCAGGCAGGGCTCATGGCGCGGCAGCGACGCCGAAAAAAAGGGGCGGCCGCAGCCGCCCCAAACTACCGGAGAGGTAGTTGGAGAGCACAAACAAGAACCCCAGCGTACCCGGTACTGCAACGCACCCCCGAGGTCCTGTGTAGCATTGTGGTCGCAGGGGACCGGCGCGACAATTGTCAAAACCATCAACACTGTCATGAAATTGCGCAGACCGTCGGATGCCGCAACAAATCATTGACCGGGTTGGCAGTTTTCATAATTGCGCAGCCATGCCGTGCGTCTCCACAATGGCTGGCTGATCCCAGCTCTGTAAATATGGAGACATCAATTGCTGAAACGAACACTGCTATCGCTGGTGCTGTCGTGCGTGACCGCCGCCGCGGCCGCGCAGACGACGGCCGGCCCGCCGCCCTTCCCCACCATCCTGTACGGGGCCGCCTACTACCACGAGTACATGCCCTACGAGCGCCTGGATAAAGACGTGCAAATGATGAAGGAGGCCGGCTTTAACGTGGTGCGCCTGGGCGAATCGACGTGGAGCTTGTGGGAACCGGAGGACGGCCGCTTCGACTACGCGTGGATGGACCGCGTCGTCGACGCCATGGGCAAGGCCGGCATCAAGGTCATAATGGGCACGCCGACCTATTCGTTACCCGCCTGGATGGCCAGGCAGAACCCGGAAATCCTGGCCCGCAAGTTCAACGGCGCGCAGAACACCTACGGCATGCGCCAGAACATGAACACCGACTCGGCGGCCTACCGCTTTTATGCCGAGCGCCTGATCCGCAAGATCGCCACCCGCTACAAGGACAACCCGACCGTCATAGGCTGGCAGGTGGACAACGAGACCGGCAGCTACGGCGCCGCCAACGACGACGTGTTCGTGCGCTTCCAGCACTATCTGGAAAAGAAGTTCGGCACGCCGGAAAAACTCAGCAAGGCCTGGTTCCTGAACTACTGGGGCCAGGATCTGCACACCTGGACCGACCTGCCGCGCCCGGATGGCGCCCAGAGCACAGGCTACAAGCTGGAGTGGTCGCGCTGGGGCCAGATGCGCGTCACCGACTTCCTCACCTGGCAGGCCGGGCTGATCCGCGAATGCGCGTCGGCGCGCCAGTTCGTCACCCATGATTTCGCCGGCGTCATGCACAGCGACGTCAACGAGGTGGACGTGGCGCGCGCGCTCGACGTCCCGGCCGTCAACATCTACCACTGGGGCCAGCGCGAGTACTACAACGGGGCCGAGCAATCGCTGCAGGCTGACTTCACGCGCTCGCTCAAGCGCGGCAACTTCCTGGTCACCGAGACCAACGCCCAGACCACCGACTGGTCTTCATCCTTCCAGTACCCCCCGTACGACGGCCAGTTCCGCGAGGACGTCTACACCCACCTGTCGAACGGCGCCAACATGGTCGAATACTGGCACTGGGCGTCGATCCATGCCAACCAGGAAACCTACTGGAAAGGCGTGCTGTCGCATGACATGGAGCCGAACCGCGCCTACGCCGAGATGAGCCGCACCGGCCGCGAGCTGCAAAAGATCGGCCCGCGCCTGGTCAACCTGCAACTGCACAACGACGTCGCCATCCTGTGGAGCCGCGATGCGCTCAACGCCCTCAACGACATGCCCTTCGCCAAGGACAGCCAGTGGGGCGGCGGCGCCACCAAGGCCGACTATGGCTCGCTGGTGCGGCAGATGCACCGCGCGCTGTACGACCTGAACGTGGGCGCCGACTTCGTGTTCTCGGACACCCAGGATTTCTCGTCCTACAAGCTGCTGGTCGTGCCGGCGCTGTACGTGGCGGACGACGCGCTGCTCAAGCGCATCAGCGACTACATCCGCAAGGGCGGCCGGGTGGTGATGACCTTCAAGAGCGGCTTCGCCAACGAAAACGCCGCCGTGCGCTGGACTATGGCGCCTGGTCCGCTGCGCGAGGCGCTGGGCTTCCACTACCAGGAATTTTCCAACCTGGCACAGCCGCTGGCCTTGAAAGGCGACCCCTACCAGGCCGGAGCGGACAACAAGGTGCAGCACTGGGCCGAGTTCCTGCAGCTGGACACGGCCAAGGCGCTGGCCTGGTACGACCATCCCTTCTTTGGCCGCTGGCCCGCCATCACGGCTAACCAGTACGGCGCCGGCAAGGTGGTCTACGAGGGCACCTACCTATCGGACAAATTGCAGAAGGCGGTGTTGCAGTCTTCGCTGCAGGAGCTGGGCCTGCTGGCGCCGGAACGGCAGTTGCCCGCCAACGTGCATGAACGTTCGGGCGTCAATGGCTTCGGCCACACGGTGCGCTACTACTTCAACTATTCCGGCGCGGCGGTCAGCTTCGACTACCGCCATCAGGCCGGCATGGAGCTGCTGAGCTCGCGCCGCGTGCGCGCGGACGAGGCGATGACGCTGGGACCGTGGGAGCTGGCCATCATCGAAGAAGACGGCCGCGCAGCAACTGCCCGGTAAACGCCGATGACCCGCGCCGGCGCGGGTCATCGGCTGCCCGATCAGGACTTCTTGCGGCGGTTCACAAATGCCAGCAGGCCCAGGCCGGCGCCCAGTAGCGCGAACGGCGCCGGTTCCGGCACCGCGCTGACGTCGATGTTGTCGATCTGGTTGTAGGCGCTCGAACCCAGGCGCAGCTCGCTGATCCCGGGCTGCGCCGTGTCCCAGGTCCCCTCGCCTTCCAGCACGCCGATCTGCCGGCCATCGGCCGACAGCGCGCTACCGCCGTCGTAATAGTCGAAGCCGGCCAGGTTGAAACGGCCGCCATCGACCCGGGTCAGGGTTACGAAGCTGGCGTCGCCGTTTTCCATGCCGTCGTGCCAGTTGTAGGTCTGCGGCTCGAACGTGCCGTCGCCGATATGGGCCTGGCCGGACGCCGCGTTGGGCGCGTTCAGAGTCAGTAGGAAGCCGGACTCTTCATAGGTAAGGTTGTCGCCGACGTAGCGCATATTGGCCGGCAGCGGGCCGCCGTCGCCGTACACAACCAGCTCGGCCAGGCCGCTGAAGGTCAGGACGGCGGCGGCGGCGCTGCCCGCCACCGCGTGCAGGCCTAAGCCCACGACCAGGGCGCCGATCATCTTGTTTAGTTTCATAGCTTTCAATTGATACTCCGAATAAATGGTGTGGATGCAGATGGAACCGGACCGGGCTCCCGCAGGCGCCCGGTCCGAGGGGTCAGTAGCTGAACAGGACGCCGCGGCCGCCACCGCTGAGGTACAGGCGGCCAGGTACGCTCTGGTCGGCCGCCAGCGTGCCGATGCCGCCGAACTGGTGCTTGTCATCGTTGAAGCGGGTCCAGCTGACGCCGCCGTCGTCGGAGCGGAACACGCCCGATACGCCGTTGATCACGCCCACCACGTACACCGAGGCCGAGTACTTGGCGCCGGCTGGCGCCTTGCCCAGGGCGATGGAAGTGGCGCCGTACACGTCGGGCTGATAGATGGACTGCCCCCAGATCGGCGCGGCCGCGCTCAGCCTGGTCCAGGTCGCGCCCGAATCGAGCGAATGCAGGATGCTCTTGCCGTCCACCACCCAGATGTCGCCCTCCGCGTTGGGATTGACCGCCACCGAGGTCGCGTAGAAGTCGGCGGTCCAGGAATTGGCCGCGAACGTGCTGCTCTCTGTGAAGGTGTGGCCGCCGTCGGTCGATGTGTAGAAGTGCGCCGTCTCCGACCACTGCACCCACCACGAGCCGCCCGAGTTGTAGGCATACACCTTGTTCGGGTTCTTGCGGTCGGCCACCAGGCGGTAGGCGCGGTCGATGCCCATGTGATTCAGCGCCGGCAGATTGGTATAGATCCAGCTCGCCCCGTTGTCGGTCGTATAGGCCGGCGCCGCATGGGACGGAGCCCAGATCACGTTGTTCAGCTTGGTGACCGCCAGGTTGCCCGCGCCGCTTTCGTTGACCAAGGCGTCAGGATGGTTGGTCGCGAAGGCTTTCCAGGTCACGCCGGCATCAGCGGAATAGGCGCCGGCCGCGGTGCTGTTCCAGACGTGGCTGCCAGTGGTCGCCATATAGGCCGGATTGGACCAGGCCATGTCGGAGTTGTAGGTGCTGTTGAACATACCCCACGAGCCGCGCGAAGGCGACTTGAACAGTTCAGTCTGGACCGAGGTGCCAACGTCCCCCGCGCTGCGCAGCAAGGTGTAGCCTGCCCCCGGAGGCGGCGCCATCAAGGCGCTGGTGGCGACTTCCTCGATGCCCTCGGACGCGTTGGTCCAGGTCGGCTTGGCCGCCGAGGCGTTGCGGGTCTCCCACACGCCGCCGCCATGCACATGCAGGATGTGCTCGGGGTTGTTCGGGTCGATCTCGACATCGTCGGTCCAGCCGGAGAAGCTGGCGTCGGGCAGGTGCGGGGCCGTCGCGGCGATCTCGCGCCAGGTGGCGCCGGCGTCGTCCGACAGTTGCACCACCGGCTGGCCGTCATAGTTGCCCCAGGAGTTGGTGACGCCCAGCGCGATGCGGGTGGCCACGCCGGTGCCGGACACCGACAGGCCGCCCATGCCGAAATTGACCCACTGCTCGGTATCGTATTTCTTCAGCAAGGTCCAATGGCTGCCGTCGAATTTGTACAGCCTGGACGGGCCGCCGGCGCCGGGACCGGTGTCCTTGGTGAAGGCCACGTACATCATGCCGTCCTTGTTGCGCACCATGTGCGGCACATAAAAGCCCGCCACGTCGGCCGGGGTGGCGATGCCGCTCCAGGTCGCGCCGCCGTCGGTGGTCTTGTACATGCTGTAGGTCAGCCCCGCCACGGCGGCGTAGTCCGGCGCGACGGCGGTGTAGATGGTCTGGGTGCCGCTGCCGCTGCCCTTGGTGTTGGTGTCGAAGATCACCTGCTCGAAGCCGACCACGCCGCTCCAGAAGACCGCGCCGATTTCATCCTTGCTCATATTGTGCGAGGCCAGCGACGACAACTGGTTCCAGGTCTGGCCGTAGTCGGTGCTCTTCCACAGGCCGTTGGCGCGGGTGGCGTAGAACAGGATCGAAGGCTTGTTGGGGTCCACCATCAGGCGCTCGCCGACGGCGCGGCCCTGGTTGTTGCTGCCCGCCGAGAACGGCAGGTCGACGTGCTGCCAGTTGTCGCCGCGGTCCGTGGAGATGTACAGGCGCGCATTGGGAATGTCCGACAGATACATGCCGGTGCTCATGTAGACGCGCTGGTCGTCGGTGGGATCGAGCGCCATGGTCTCGCTGCCATGGTAGAAGCCCTCGCTGGCGCCGAAACCGTCGGTGATCGCCAACCAGGCGTTGGTGGCGGTGTCCCACCGGTAGGCGCCGCCGATATCGGTGCGCGCGTACAGCACGTTCGGGCTGGTCGGATGATAGATCAGGCCGGGGACGTAGCCGCCGCCGCCGAACTTCACGCTGGCCCATCGGGTCGGCGCCGCCGCCCTGGCGACGCCGCCCATCTTGATGGCGGCCGCTGTCTGGGTCGCGTCGGCGCTGTCGCCGCCGCTGCCGCCACAGCCGGCCAGCAAGCTTGCCAGCAGGCCGGCCATGGCCGCGATTTGTCTCTTATTCATATTTTTAGGCTCCAAGGAAAATGCTGCATCACAACGAACAAAATTCGGACCGCGCCGTGCCCGGCGCGACTCCGCTACTGCCTGGTATCAGCCCGCCTGTCCTGGCGCGGACGGCTCGCTGACCAGCCGCCGGACATACTGCGTATGGTCGGGCATCGCGTTGACGGTCTGCGCGATGGTCTGGCGCAGTTGGTGGAAATGCGCGTGCAGCTTGCGCAGGTCCATCTGGTTGATGAGCGGATCATCGGTGCCGGGCGCCACGCCCAATCCGGCCAGGATGGAGACGTACGACGACACCCCGAATCCCTCCCGGTCGTAGATGGCGACCCGTCCCGTTTCCCGGAACAGGTCGATCTGGTGCCTGAGCGTGTCGGGGATGGCCATGTTGGCGCAGTAGCGCCAGAACTCGGAATCGTTGCGGTCGGTGAGCTTGTAGTGCAGGACGATGAAGTCGCGCACACTCTCGTAGCGGTAGGCCACAAGCCGGTTGAACTCGTCGGCCAGCGCCGGGCGGAAATCGCGGTCGGGGAACAACTCCAGCAGCCAGCCCACCGCGTTTTCGATGATGTTGATGCTGGTCGATTCCAGCGGTTCGAGGAAGCCGCTCGACAGGCCGATGGCGACGCAGTTCTTGATCCAGGACTTGCGGCGGCGGCCGGTGGTGAAGCGCAGCTGACGCGGCGCGTCGAGCGCGCGGCCGTCCAGGCCTTCGAGCAGCACGCGCGTGGCCGCTTCGTCCGTGGTGAAGCCGTCGCAGTAGACGTGGCCGTTGCCGGTGCGGTGCTGCAAGGGAATGCGCCAGGTCCAGCCGGCGCTCCTGGCGGTCGACAGGGTGTACGGAGCAAGCTGCGCGGCGCCTTCGCACGGCACAGCCTGCGCGCTGTTACACGGTAACATGGCGCTCCAGTCGTCATAACCGGCTTGGTAGACGCCTTCGATCAGCAGGCCGCGAAATCCCGAGCAATCGATGAACAGGTCGCCCTCGATCCGGCGTCCGTCGCGCAGCTTGACGGCCACGATGTTGCCGCTGTGCGGATGCTGGTCGACCGCCGTCACCATGCCTTCGATCCGGCCCACGCCGCGCCGCATCGCATAGTCGCGAAGATAGGCGGCATACAGGCTGGCATCGAAATGGAAGGCGTAGGAATAGGCGTTGGTGGCCCCCGGTTGCTCGCCGTGCGGCGGCATGAAACGCTGGTGGCGCGCCATCACCGACGGCAACGACCAGTCCTCGTACGACGGCATGTCGTGGAAGGCGCGCGCCAGCCGCTGCCAGTACTGGTATGAGGACCGATATTCGATGGCGGGGACGAAATCACCGAAGCCGTGGAAGAAGCGGTTGCCGAGATGGCCCCAGTCCTTGAACTCGATGCCGAGCTTGAAGGTTGCCTGCGTTTTCATCACGAACTCGACCGGGTCCAGGCCAAGCGCCTGGTTGAAGTTGCGGATGGTGGGCAGCGTCGCCTCGCCGACGCCGACCGTGCCGATTTCCGCCGACTCCACCAGCACGATTTCGCAGGCATTGCCAAGCTTGAGCGCCAGCGGCGCGGCCGTCATCCAGCCGGCGGTGCCGCCGCCGACAATTACGATCTTGCGGATAGCCTTATCGGACATGTCTGTCTCCCTGTTTTATTTTTGCCCTTCCATGCCGACATCTTATGCACAAAAGCGCGCCGTTCGAATTACAAAAAACGCCAACGGCGACATCATTTATCACAACCCCCGTTGCCGCCGTTACCAGCCCAAACCAGCGGTGATAACATCGGCCACAATTAAAGGAAAGACACCATGAAACATCGATACCGGTCCAGCGCCATCGCGGCGGCCGTGGCCATGACCCTGTCCAGCCATGCCCTGGCGACGCCGGCCGACGCCGCGCAGCGCGCCAAAAATCTGCTGGCGGGCATGACGCTGGAAGAGAAAGCCAGCCAGCTGCAACATGACTCGCCGGCTATCGCCCGCCTGGCCATCCCCGGCTACAACTGGTGGAATGAAGGCCTGCACGGCGTCGCCCGCGCCGGCAACGCCACCGTTTTCCCGCAGGCCATCGGCCTCGCGGCGACCTGGAACAGTGCGCTCATCGCCCGCGTCGCCGATACGGTCGGCACCGAGTTCCGCGCCAAATACCTGGAAGCGGTCGGCGCCGACGGTGGCTCGGGCATCTACCGCGGCCTGACGGTGTGGTCGCCCAACGTCAACATCTTCCGCGACCCGCGCTGGGGGCGCGGCCAGGAAACCTACGGCGAAGATCCCTACCTGACCGCGCGCATCGGCGTGGCCTATGTGCGCGGCCTGCAAGGCGACGATCCCGGCGCGCCCAAGGTTTCCGCCACCGTCAAGCACTTCGCGGTGCACAGCGGCCCCGAGTCGGACCGCCACCGAGATGACATCCATCCGTCGCCGCACGACCTGACCGAGACCTATCTGCCGGCCTTCCACGCCACCGTGACCGAAGGCCAGGCGCTGTCCATCATGTGCGCCTACAACGCCGTGGACGGCGTGCCGGCCTGCGCCAACGAGCATCTGCTCAAGGACTATCTGCGCGGCGCCTGGAAATTCCAGGGCCACGTGGTGTCCGATTGCGGCGCGGTGGCCGACATCCACACCGAGGGCGCGCACCGCTACACCGGCACGCCAGAGCAAGCGGTGGCGGCCGCCATCAAGGCCGGAACCGACGTATTCTGCGAGTTCGGCGGCGCGCCGACGGCGGCCGCCACCACCACCGTACGGGCCGTGCGCCAGGGCCTGCTGGCCGAGGCCGACGTCGACCGCGCCGTGCTGCGCCTGCTCGAGGCGCGCATCCGCCTGGGGCTGCTGGAGACGCCGGACCAGCGCCCGTTCCCACAGATCACCGCCAAGGATTACGACACCCCGGGCCACCGCAGCCTGAACCTGGAAACGGCGCGGCAATCGCTGGTGCTGCTGAAAAACGACGGGCTGCTGCCGCTGCAACGCGCGCCGCAGCGCATCGCCGTGATCGGACCGAACGCCGACAGCGTCGATGCGCTGGTCGGCAACTACAACGGCACGCCGTCGCACCCGGTCACCGTGCTGCAGGGCCTGCGTGCCAGGTTCCCGAACGCCCAGGTGAGCTACGTCGAAGGCACGGGCTGGGTCGCGCCGCCGCTGCAGGACGTGCCGGTGGCCAGCCTGTGCCTCGATGAAGCGTGCACCCAGGCCGGCGTTAAGCTTGAGCGCTTCGACAACCTGGAACTGGCGGGCGCGCCCGCCACGATCGAGACCGTGGCCAGCGCCGGCTTCAAATGGGGCTGGCCCAACGCCTACGACCGCAAGACCTCGGCGCGCTGGAGCGGCTACCTGCGCGCCGGCGAGAGCGGTGTCCATAATTTTAGGCTCAAGAGCAACCAGGGCTATCGCATCCGCGTCGACGGCCGCCTGGTGACCGACCTGTGGGACCTGGCCTGGCCGACCTCGAAGACGGAGCTCAGCCTGACCGCCGGCCAGGTCTACCGGATCGAGGTCGAGGCCCAGCAGACCGGTTGGGACGGTGAGCAGCGGCTGCAATGGACCAAGCCCAGCTTCGACGACACGGCGGCGCTGGAAGCGGCCCGCCAGGCCGACCTGGTGGTCTATGTCAGCGGCTTGAACTGGCAACTGGAGGGTGAAGAAATGACGGTGCACGCACCCGGCTTCGCCGGCGGCGACCGCACCAGCATCGACCTGCCCGCCCCGCAGGAAGCGCTGCTGGAGCGGCTGGGCGCGCTCGGGCGGCCGATGGTGCTTGTCAATATGAGCGGCAGCGCCATGGCGGTGAACTGGGCCGACAACAAGCTCGCCGCCATCGTCCAGGCCTGGTATCCGGGCGGTGAAGGCGGACAGGCCATTGCCGAACTGATCGCGGGCGACTACAGCCCCGCAGGCCGGTTGCCCGTGACGTTCTACAAGTCCGCCGCCGACTTGCCGCCGTTTAAGGACTACGGCATGCAGGGACGCACCTACAAATACTTCAAGGGCGAGCCGCTCTACCCCTTCGGCCATGGCTTGAGCTACACGCATTTCAGCTACGCGGCCAGCGCGGCCAAGCCGAAGTCGGTCTGCGCCGGCTGCGGTGTCACGCTGACGGTCGATGTGAAGAACGACGGCCGGCGTGCCGGCGACGAGGTGGTGCAGGTGTACGTGAGCCGTCCGGGCGCGGCGGCGCCGAATAGCACGCTGGCCGCGTTTACCCGCGTCACGCTGAAAGCCGGCGAGCAGCGGCGGCTGAGCTTCAAGCTGGACGGCAAGGCTTTGAGCACGGTCGATGCCACCGGCAAGCGAAACGTCGAAGCCGGTCCCGCCACCGTGTGGATCGGCGGCGGCCAGCCGGCCGGGCCAACGGTGACGCGGCCATCATCCGGCGTCCAGCTGCGGCTGACCGTCAAGGGCCGCCGCAGCCTGCCGCCGTTCTGAAGGCGGAAACCTAAGGGGTGGCGGCCTGCACGGAAACCACCACGATGGCCTTGGCCGGCAGTTTCAGGACCAGCTTGCCGCCGCTGGCGCTGGCCGCAAACGGCGCCGGCCGGACGGCGTCCGGCGCCGCGAAGGTATTGTGCGCATCCATCGCGGCGGCGGTCAGTATCGTACCGGACGCCGAAACTGCGCCGGCGCCGTCGACGTCGACGGCCACCTCGGCCGCCTCCCCCGGGTTGGTGTTGACCAGCGCGAGATACAGCTTGCCGTCCTTGCCGCGCGCGGCAGAAGCGCTGACAGCAGGCATGCTGACGCCGCCGTGGGTATATTGCGGATTGTTCCCCAGCCTGACCGGCACCGAGCTCGCATCCTGGAACGGCACATACATCTTGAACGCGTGATAGGTCGGCGTCAGCACCATCCTGCCGCCGTCGGTGCGTATCATCGCCTGCAACACATTGACCATCTGCGCGATGCTGGTCATCCGCACCCGGTCGGCGTGGGCGTGGAAGATGTGGAAGTTGAGCGCGGCCACCATGGCGTCGCGCAGCGAATTCTGCTGCGCCAGGAAACCGGACCGGCTGCCCTCCTCGGCGTCGTACCACGTGCCCCACTCGTCGACCACCAGGGCCAGCTTGTTCTGCTTGTCGTGCTGATCCATCCTGGCGACGTTGCCGGTGATGAAACCCTCCATGCGACGGGTCTGCTGCAAAGTCCAGATCCAGCGGCTTTCGTCGAAGCCGGTCGCGCCATACTTGCCCTTGCTATCGGCGCCGGGCGAGGTGTAATAGTGGAAGGAAATCCCGTCCATCCGGCCCTGGGCCTTGGCGCTCAGGTAGTCGGTCCAGCTGGTGTCGTCGTCGTGGCCGCCAGCGGCGATGAATTGCGTGCCGCTGCCCGGCGCCGCATGCACGAAACTGGCGTAGCGCTTGTATTCGCTGGCGTACTGCTCGACCGTCATGTTGCCGCCGCAACCCCAGGCCTCGTTGCCGATGCCGAAAAAGGCGACGTTGTACGGCGCCGGATGGCCGTTGCTGGCGCGCAGCGCGGCCAGGCTGGACTTGCCGCCGGCGGTCAGGTATTCGACCCACTCGGCCATTTCCTGCACGCTGCCGGAACCGAGGTTGCCGTTGATGTAGGCGTCGGCGCCGAGCTGCTCGACCAGTTCAAGAAATTCGTGCGTGCCGACGGCGTTGTCTTCATCGACGCCCCCCCAGTTGCTATTGATGCGCACCGGCCGCTGCGCCTGCGCGCCGATGCCGTCGCGCCAGTGATACTGGTCGGCAAAGCAGCCGCCTGGCCAGCGCACCACCGGTACATGCAAATCCTTTAGCGCGGCCACCACATCGTTGCGCCAGCCATGGGTGTTAGGAATGGCGGACTCCGGGCCTACCCACAGGCCGCCATAGATGCCGGTGCCCAGATGCTCGGCGAACTGGCCGTAGACATATTTGCTGATGAGCGGCCCCGGCTTGGCGGCCTCGATCGAAACGCTGACCTCGGCCAGCCCCGGCATGGATGCGAACGCGGCCATGACGCCGGCGGCAAGCGCGGACATTCTGACTATCTTCATGCTGCTCTCCAGGTGTTCAATAGCTGCCCATGCGGACCTTCAGCGTGATCGGCTGACCGGTGAAATTGAGGCCGTGGTCGGTCTGGTCGCCATTCCAGTTGCGCTCCATCACCCACTTGCCCTGCGCATCGAAATGCCCTTCCTCGACGCGGGCGAACATATACGGCTTGCCGGCGTTGGCGCCGCTGCCTTCGAGATGGATGCGGACATGCTGCCCGAACAGGACGAACTCGTTGTCGCCGGTCTGCGCCACCGCCATGCCGCCCGACGGCGATTCCGTACCCGGCGGCGCATCCGTGATGTGGGCCGGATCGGGTTGGCCGCCCAGCTGCCACTCGCGGAACGAGGCCTTGATATTCCAGCCCTTGAAGGTCAGCGTCTGCGGCGTGCGCGCCTCGGTTTCGGCCAGGCCGTCGGTGCGCCCTTCCAGCGCCCAGCGCGCCCACTGCCGGGCCATCGGCTGGAACGCCTGGTAGATCTTGCCGAAAGGTTCGGCCATGGTTTTGTCCTTGAGCTTGGAGCCCAGCGGATAGTTGCTGTAGTCGGCGTAGTCGACCCCGAACGGCGCCACGCCGATCGCGCCGCGCCCCAGGATCTGGTAGACGTAGCGCGCATAGTGCTGGGCGTTGCCCATCTCCGGCACGTACAGCGCGTTGTCGCGGCGCTGGAATTGCCCCAGCGTGGCCGCCACCTTGTTCGACTCGCCGATGTAGATATCCGGCGCGACCACGTCGATATGCGGCGCGGCGGCCTTGTAGATGTCGATTACGTCGTAGCCCGGACCACCGCTGGCGAAATTGTTCTTCCACGGCGCCATCGGTTCAATCGGATCGCGCAGCGCGTTGTTGACGTACATCGGCAGGTCGTACACTGCGCGCCCCGCCTTGGCGAGTTGCTCGATGTGGCTGGCGATCGCATAGGCATGGAAATACTCGTCGGCGTACGGGCCGTAGACTTCGGACCAGCTGCCGCTGGCCGCTTCCGGCACTGGCGATTTTTTGCGTGCCAATACCGCTGGCGGCACCGGCCGGCGGAACGCGGCCTCGGCGGCCGGGCTGAAGTCGCGCACCGTGCCGTAGGTGCCGACTTCGTTTTCGACCTGCACCATGATCACCGTGTGTTGCGCCGCATCGATCTGCTTCAGGTGGCCCATCAACGCGACGAAGGCCTTGGTGTCGGCCTTGACCGTCTGCTCGCCCAGCGGCGACAGGCAATAGCTGTACTTGCCATCCTTGTCGACCATGCGTGGGAAGCGCTGGTTATCGAACTTCACCCATTCGGGCGTGTAGGCCGGTCCGGTGTTCTTCCAGGTGCCGAACCACAGCAGCACCAGTCGCACCTGGTTGCGGCGCGCCTCGGCCACCAGCGTGTCGACGTAGCTGAAATCGAACTTGCCCTCGACCGGCTCGATCTGCTCCCAGGCCACCGGGATCTCCAGCGTGTTGGCATGGGCATCTTTGACGGCGGCCCATACCTTGGCCAGCGCAGCCGGATAGTTGCTCGAATTGTGAGCCTGCACGCCCAGCATGATGAAAGGCTGGCCGTCGACGATCAACGCATGGCGGCCGTCGTTTTGCACCAGATGGGGCAAGGCGCCGGCCTGCGCATAAGCGGCGGAAACAGCGAGCGCGCACAAGGCGCCGCGCAGATAGTTGGAGGTTTTCTTCATGAGATAGGATACGGATAGACGCCAAAATGAAATGGCCTTCCGCAGCCGGCATCGGCTGCGGGAGAGGCCACGGAAGGAAACGCTTAGAACGAGTAATTCAGCTGCGCACCGAAGCTGCGTCCGGTGTAGAAGGCTGCGCGCAACTTCATGCCGATCTGCTGCTGCATGTACTGCTTGTAGACCTGGTTGGTGAGATTGCCGACTTGCGCGCCCATGCGCAGGTTGTCGGTGATCTTGTACTGGAAGCCGAAGTCAACCTGGCCATAGGCGCCGCCCCAGGTCGGCAAGCCATAGTTGACCGAGTAGGCATTGCCCTGGTTCGGGCTGGCCGGGTTGCGGTCGATGCCGTCGCCGCCGGCGGTGCCGTAGGCATTGGTCGATTGCAGGTATTTGCCGCGCCAGCTGTACGCCAGGCGCATCGACAGCGGGCCTTTGTCATACAACAGCGCCGCGTTGAGCGAGTTCCGCGACATCCCTGACAGCGGCATATTGCCGAACACCCGTCCGTCGGTGTCGCAGCCCTGCAGGTTACGCACCTGGTTGGCCTGCAGCGTATCCTTCGGCGTGCACCAGGTGCCGGTCACCGGGGCGTGATACGTCGTGCTGCTGTCGATATAGGTGTAGTTGCCCGACACCCCGATACCGGACCACAGGCCAGGCAGCTTGTCGAAATAAGTCTG
>Ga0105854_1000284_pt1 | contig 25735 bp, 21 predicted proteins | sample OrgsoiDNA_201058_FD_89679 | JGI IMG/M metagenome (GOLD analysis project Ga0105854, IMG submission 89679) | Permafrost soil microbial communities from the Arctic, to analyse light accelerated degradation of dissolved organic matter (DOM) -... | ecosystem: Environmental > Terrestrial > Soil >... | reverse complement strand
CGCCATCAAGCGGGTGACCAGGCCAATGCTCAACTTCAAATCGTTCCGCGGCGCCGGCTGCGTGCTCGCCGGCGTCGAGCTCATGCACATGATCCGCAAGGGCCAGTTCACGATCGATCGCGCCGATGCGATGTCGTTCGCCGACCAATTTTATGCGCTGGCAGCATAAGTCCGTCCAGTTTGAGGCACCCCTGTTCCTTTCCTGGAAAATTCCGTCTTCGGATCAACAATACGACACAACCTGCGCTGGCACGATTCAAAACGATTCACCCCGCTCACGCAGTCGCGAAGTGCGCTCGCGCAAAGGCAAAGTCGATTTTCCGAGATGTGTGAGCACGCTCAACGTTTTTGCAGATCTTTGGCAGACACTGTGACATAGGTGCCGCACCAGTACTGTCGCACTGCACCTGCTGCTTGGGGCGGATTTCGCCGGAGAGTTACACCGAGGATCGATCATCATGAAAATGAAACACGAATGGCCCTCCAGCACGCCGCCGTCGAGCGCAGTCCGATTGGCCGTTGATATTGTGGGTTGCACAAGAGCATTCGCGAGCCCAGCGACTATCGTAAGCCGAATAGGAATAGGAGCGTCCGATTCAGTCGGCGCCGATGGCATAAGTGTATGAACGCGCAAAGCCTGGCCACTGAGGTAAAAGCCGGTGCAAGCCCGGAACGGGGGGGCGCGTAGATGCCGCTAGGCGGTCTGACGAGCTGGCGCAGTAAGACCAGACAAGTGGCGTTTCGCCGGCAATGCGCGTGGCGCCGTATGTTGGACTCGACGCGAAGGTCAGCGCGGCGCTTCGAACTTTTGTTCGGAGAGGGCTCGTAATGACTGAGATCGAGGTCGACAGACTGCTGGTAGTGCGAGCGCAGGAAGGGGACGAGGTGGCATTCGGTCTTCTTGTCAAGAGGCACCGCGGGCGTTTGATGCGGCAGGTAATGCGCCAAGTGGCTAATCCGGCCGATGCCGAGGAGATCGTCCAAGAGACGTTCTTTAAGGCGTACAAAGCCCTGGCGAGTTTTCGCGGCGATGCGCGTTTTTATACCTGGCTTTATAAGATTTCGCATAACACCGTCGGCGCGTTTCGTGCCGGCGAGGCGCGCCGCACGCAATTCGTCGTTGAACAGCGACCCGATTGGTTCAATCAGATGCGCTCCCAGTCTGAAGGTGAATTAGGAACCCCGGAAGCGATTCTGGCGAGTCGCCAAACAGCGAACGCGATCGATCGTACCTTGACGACAATGCCGTACGAATTCAGCAATACCCTGGTGCTGCGCGAAATCGAAGAGTTCAGCTACGCGGAGATCGCAATGATCATGGACTGTCCCGAAAACACTGTGCGTAGCCGCTTGTATCGCGCCCGGGAAATGATTGATGAGGCCTTGCGAGCACAGTCGAAGCCGACTCGCGGCCCCAGTTAAGATTTTTGTTCTATTGATTGGATACGCTATGCATTTACTTCTCGCCAATAATGGCAATTCGCTCGACGCGACTAACGCGGCCTTGCTAGAGCAGCAGGGCTGGTGCGTGACCCATGTGACGGGTGGAGAGGCAGCGCTAGCGGCGTTTTGTACTGCGCAGCCCGATCTGGTCGTGATGGATGCTGTTATGCAGGATATGGACGGGGTCGAGACCGTCCGACGCATACGGGCATTAGATCGGTCACACTGGACGCCGGTCTTACTTGTGGGGCAACACTGGCATGCCTGCGGACGCACCGAGGCACTGCAAGCCGGCGCGGACGAATGTCTGGTCTCGCCCGTGCCGTCCGAGACGCTCGCCGCGCGTCTGCGAGCTTGCACCATGCCCGCGCAGGCCGCGAGCGTGCTTGATCATCTGGACGATGCAGTACTAGTCTTTGATGAGCAAGATCGTATTCAAATGTGCAACAAAGCGGCCGAACGGATTTTCGCGTATACGGGAGCAGAGATGCTAGAGCGCCATGTAGCCGACTTGCTAGGAGCGCCCTGGATAGACCTTAGGCGAGAGGACGGGCGCGGCACCGGCCGCATCGAGGCAGGATGCTTCCGGCAGAAAAATCAGATGCGAGGTCAGCGCAAGCACGGTGAACAGTTTCCGATTCGAATGTCGGTGACGGCGCTGCCGCAGGACACACGGCGTTCGTATATCGCGCAGATCAGCGATATCTCGGACCACGAAAGGCAGTGGGCCAAGATTGAATTCCTTGCCCTGCACGACAGCCTGACCGGCTTGCCCAACCGGACCAATTGGAACGAGGTCGTGCAGGCGGTCCTAGCTAAGGGCGACACCAAACCGCGCGCGTTGATGTTCATCGATTTGGACGATTTCAAGCGTGTCAATGACCAACACGGCCACGCCACCGGTGACGAAGCGCTCAAGATCGTGGCAACACGGCTGCGCAACGCGATGCCGGCAAGCGACTTCATCGCGCGTCTTGGAGGCGACGAATTCGTCGCCCTCGCACGCAACCTGAGCGACGAGAACGAGGTCAACGGGATCGCGGAGCGCTTGCTTGATGTCCTGGCCCAACCGATGCTGCTGCGCGGTGTGACCGAGTCGATCCGTGCCAGCATCGGCATAGTCATCGTCGGTAACGGCGCGGTCGATGCTGGAGAAATGCTGGCGAAGGCCGACTGCGCTATGTACCGCGCAAAAGACGGTGGCAAGGGACGCATCGATATCATTGGCGTGCACGCGGGGGGCGCTTCGCGCCAAAGTCATGTCGATTAAGGGCTTCCATGCCGCCAGCGCCGACGCACGCATGTGGCTGCTCGCTGCGCCGGCGCCCGGTCATTGGGCCTTGGTGCGCGAACTGAACAAGGACGGTTTGGCGCTGCTCGTGTGCGACGAAGTACACGCCACGTGCAAGGCTAGCGCAGAGCCTGCGCTGGAACTCCTGCAAGGCGACACACCGCTGTTCGGTGCGCAGCTGTGTATGTGGCTAGCCCGGCTGTGCTCCAGCCCGACCGCCGAAAGCATGGCGCCGTTGCTGGTGTTTCCGTTCAGATGCATGCGGGCCGCGCGCCTAGCACGTTGCGTCGAGCCACCACTTGCTTGGTCAGCCGATCACCGCGTGCGATCTGGCCACGCGTATCGATGATGCCGTATAACTCCCGCGCACGCGGCGCGAATCGGCCCGCACCTTTGTGGACTTTAGACGCCATCTTGGCGAACTCTTCGAGCAGGCCCCTTTAGAAAGCATCGGCCAGATCCGCGCGGCAGCGATGCTGCTTATGAACCAGATCACTTTGCTCCGAATCGGCCCCCATTTAGGAAGGAATACATGATGAGAACTGTATCAACAAGGATGGTTGCGCGGCTCGTGCTGGTCGGTGCGCTGGCAGGCTTAGTGCCGACAGCGGTTAGCGGGCAGGTGGACCCGCCTATCATCGCCATTACCGAGGTGCAGCTTGCGAAAGACAAGCAGTTGCGCGCACGGCGCGTGAGCGAGGACCTTGGCGAATTGCAGAGCGATCCGTCTGCGCCGTACAGGATCGGCCCGAGCGACATCCTTGCTGTACTGGTGTGGGACCACCCAGAACTGTCGGGAGTGCCTGCCGTGCTGGCCGGCGGCGCGACCGACAGCGGGCCGCTACCGGTCGCGCCACCCGGTTTCGTCGTTGACCACGCCGGCATGCTGCATTTCCCCTACGCCGGCCTAGTGCCGGTGGCTGGGTTGACCCAGGAACAAGCTGCACTGGCGCTGGCGGCAGCGCTAGCGCGTTACGTACGCGACCCACGGGTCGGCTTGAGCGTACAGTCCTACCGTAGCCAGCGCATTTATATCGACGGTCAGGTCAAGAACCCGGGTGTGCAGCCAATCAACGACTTGCCGATGACGCTGATTGAGGCCGTCAACCGGGCGGGCGGCTTTCTCGCGGACGCCGACCAGAGTCGCGTTGTGCTTGAGCGCGGCGCGAGCCTCCATGTCCTCGATTTGCGTCACTTGGTCGAGAGTGACGTTAATCCGACCAGAATCATGCTACGTCACGGCGACCTTGTACACGTCCTGGCTCGCGAGGAAAACAAGGTGTTCGTCTCCGGCGAGGTTCCTACGCCGCGTGCTCTACCCATGCATAGTGGTCGGATGAGCCTGAGCGAGGCCCTCGGTGAGGCCGGCGGCATCAGCGCCGCGACCGGCGACTCCCGCCAGGTTTACGTGGTGAGGCGCGGCATGGCAGGCCCGACTGTTTATCAGCTTGACGCAAGGGCACCGGGCGCGATGGCGGTGGCCGAGGAGTTCGAACTCGACCCGAAGGACGTCGTGTACGTCGCTCCGACCTCCCTTGCTAACTGGCATCGCGCGGTCAGCCTAATATTTCCTAGCGAGTTGTCGTCCGCAGTTGGTGCAGCCAAGCCCTAATTTAACCTTTCCGACAATCATATGAATGCCCAACCCAACGACACACTGACCCACCCAAACCTGCGCAATCATGCCATGCTCAGCCTCCCAATCGAGACCACGGGGGCATCTTGGCGCGGCGCGGCCGACCCGGCGCTGCTGTCGGACTACCTGCACGGCCTGGCGCGTCAACGAACTCTGATCTTGCTGGTGACGCTACTGTGTGCGTCAGCAGCGCTGCTCTACGCAAGTCTGGCCAGCCCGGTGTTCGAGGCGAATATGCTGATCCATGTCGAACAGGATACACCCGGTGCGACAGGCAATATGCTCACTGATATGTCTTCTCTATTCGACAGGAAGAGTGCCCCGAGCGCCGAGATGGAGCTGCTGCGTTCTCGCTTGGTAGTCGGGCGCGTAGTGGACCAGCTCAGGCTAGACGTCCAGATCGAACCGCTGCGGCTGCCGCTATTGGGTAACTGGATTGCACGTGGTGCCCATGGTCGTTTTCTCGAACCAGGTCTATTCGGCTTCGGCGGATTTGCTTGGGGTTCCGAACAGGCTGAGTTAGCCGAGTTCAACGTGCCAGACAGTCTGGTCGACGTGCCCTTAGGCCTGACCGTACTATCCGGAAAGCGATACCGACTTCGCGGCGGGGCGGTCGCACTGGACGGCGTCATCGGCGTGGCAGCCACGCAAAGTCTGGCCGATGGTGAGTTGAAGGTCCGCATCACCGATCTTCAAGCGCGACCCGGGACTGAATTCGTGCTGAGGCGGCTGGCGCGCCAGCCGGTCGTCGAGCACCTGCAGAAGGCGCTCCAGGTCGCTGAGCAGGGCAAGTTTTCGGGCGTGATCCAGGTCAGCCTGGAAGGAGACGATCCGATCCAAGTGAGCCAAGTACTGGCTGCAGTTGGTCGGACATATCTTGATCAGCATGTGGCTCGCAAGACCGAGGAGGCGGAAAAATCGCTGGCCTTCCTTGATTCACAGCTGCCGGCGTTGAAATCGCGACTCGAACAGGCCGAGCAAAAATATAGCCAGTTTCGCAACCGCGCCGGCAGCATCGATCTGGCGGAGGAGGCGCGCATCAGTCTGCAGCGCAGTGCAGCGGCTAAGAATAGGCGCGACGAGCTTGTGCAAAAGCGTGTTGACTTGCTGGCGCGGTTTACCGCCGAGCATCCGCTGGTGCAGGCGCTCGACCACCAATTGGCGATCATTGACGCCGACCTTGTACACGAGTCTGGCTATATTCGTTCGTTGCCGCAGGACGAGCAGACCCAAGCGCGCATGTTGCGCGATATTAAACAGGATGCCGAGCTGTACACTGCACTGACCAACTCCGCCCAGCAGCTGCGGCTCGCCGCTGTTGACAAGGCCAGCAATGTACGTTTGATCGATGCGCCGATCGCTCCTGAGCAGCCGATCCGTCCGCGCCGCGCCGTCACGGTAGCGCTGGCCACGTTGACCGGTTTCGCGTGTGCGCTATTGCTGGCGCTGGGGCGTAACGCCGTTCGCCGAAGTATCACGCGCCCTGAGCAGATCGAGCGCCTATTCGGAGCCCCTGTGGTGTACGCCACGATACCGCATAGCCGTTTGCAGGCCAAGCTCAGCCGCAAGGGCGGCTGCTGCAAAGTGCTGGCCGCGCACAATACGAAGGACGCAGCCGTCGAAAGCCTGCGTGGGTTGCGTGCCGCGCTGCAGTTCTCGCTGCCGCATTTTCGCAACAACATTGTCGTGCTCGGTGGGGTCACGCCGGGACTTGGCAAAGCCTTCGTCGCGGCCAATTTCGCCGCCGTGATGGCAGCGGGATGCAAGAAGGTTCTGTTGATTGACGCTGACTTGAACAAGGGGCATTTGCACGACTATTTCGGGCTCGCGCCCGAGAATGGACTAGCCGATGCGATCAGTGGTGCCGCCACGTTGGCGCAGGTGATTCACCTTGGGGTTTGCGAACGGCTCGACTTCATCGCCGCCGGTAACTGTGCCCCGGGCGACATCGAACTCCTGATCCACCTCAATTTCGGCGAGCTGCTCGATGTCGTAGGTGCCCAATACGACTTGGTGTTGATTGCGGCGCCCGCGATCCTGGCGTCGGCCGACGCCTTGACTATCGGCGCCCATGCCGGCGCGGTATTCATCGTCGCGCGCGCTGAGGTCAGCACGGAGGAGCAGTTGCGCGAGTCGATCAAGCGCTTGAACAAAGCCGGCATCTCGCCTCAAGGCATCGTGTTCAACGACGTGCTCCAAGACAAGATCGAGCGCACGGCGCGTGACGCCGGCACCGGTCGCATGAATTACCAAGCCCAGCGCTACGTTTCGCGTTAAGACCATGCCGATCCCGAAATTGCCTGCACCGGCGTCGCGCGTCACGCGCGCACGGTTGGAACGCATGCTGAACGTAGCGCGTGCAGGTGCGGCACTGGCCCTGTTGCTTTACCACCTGCGTTACCTTACGCTGTGCGACTATGCCAGCCTTGTAGCGCCTTCGTCGGCGCTCAAGTTGCTGTACTTCCTCACCGGCCTTGGGCACCAGGCCATTGCCGTGTATTTCGTCGCCAGTGGGGCTGAGTTGGGCCTGCGGGTGCTTGGGCGCCGCCGCGCGCCGCCGCGCCGCTGGCTGCTGGCGCGCCTGACCGGTACCCTCAGGCGCATTTCGGGGCTGTTGGTGCTGGGCTTGATACTTGATGAGCTAGGCCTACGTTATTTCGACGGTCGCGGCGTGTACACACGCTATCCCGATTTTTGCGTTGTCAGTGACGGCGTTAGCGTTTTTCTGCGCAATCTGGTTCTGCTTCAACCCTGGAGCGCGCCTACTTTCGGCAGCAATGGCCTGCTCTGGATCGTCGCCTGTGAATGGTGGTACGGCTGCGCCGCATTGATACTGGCATGGATGTGGCGGCGCTATCCCGGCGTGGCCGCCGCCTTGTTCGCGGCGCTGCTCGGTGCAGACCTGCTGACGCCGACTGAATTGGGAAACTGGGCGCTAGTCTGGTCCCTTGGCGTGGTCGCAGCGCTGTTTCTGCCTAAAGTATCGAATCGACCTTTGCGCGCGCTTGGTTTGGCCATGTTGGTTGCCGGACTATGTGGGGCGCGCATATTGGAGGCGCAGGCGGCCCAGTTCGTTGGCTCGCCTGCCCTATGGTTCAGCCTGGCCAAAGATCTGCTCGTTGGTCTCTCCCTAGCGCTGTGCTTGCTCACCTGTGCGCCTCCCAGCACCGCGCAGGATAGCGGGACAACAGCTCCCAGACCGCGCCCATTGGTTCGTATGGGGGAGCTCGGAAAGACGGCGCTACTTGTCCACTTCCCGATAATGATGTTGCTCGTCGGTTTCGGCGCTTCGCACCTCAGCTTGGAGCTCAAGCACGTGCCGGACATCGATGCGCTGGCCTATTTCGTATGGCTGGCGTTGGCGATCTGCTTCATTTGCTCGCTTACACACTTCGCAGCGCGCGCGCTGTTGCGTGGTATGTCGGGTTGGATGCTAGGGCCTGTTGACATTTAACCACCGCGCCGTGATTTTTTTGTGCAAGGGCTGTGAACTTTCCGTGATTTCTTGTGATTACCCACAATTTCTCTTGTTAACTTTGCCCTGTCGGTATGTGTCAAGGTAGTTGTCGCCTAGGCTGTCGTTACGCTGCTTGCCGCTGGTGCTGGCGAGCCGCCGGTTCGCGCTCTGGGTTGAGGTAGACGCTACCGCAGCGGAGGTGGCGCTTCTTAATCACCTTGTCAAGGATACCGCACGCAATGAACAGGCACCTCCGCTGTCACGCATGCTCATCAAGCTTGCACAGCTGGGCGGCTATCTCGCACGCGCCAGCGATCCGCCTCCCGGCAACAAGGTCATCTGGCGCGGCATGCGTCGGCTTGTCGACATTCAAATCGGATACTGTCTGGGACGTGAAAATAGTGGGTAATCACAAGTCCGTGATTTGTGTTTATCTCTCCAGCACCATTGTGCGTGCCCATCAGCATGCGGCCGGTGCCGCAAAAAAAAGCAAGCAAGCTCTCGGTCGTTCTCGCGGGGGATTGAGCACAAAAATCCATGCCTGCGTCGAAGGTTTGGGGCAACTGGCGCGCTTCATCCTCACGGCAAGACAGGTCAATGATGTGACGCAGGCCCAAGCATTACTCGAGACGGTGGCACCGGCGGCGGTACTGGCAGACAAGGCCTATGATGCCAATACCTTGCTCGCCTGCATCGCCAACAAACAGGCCAAGGCGGTGATCCCGCCGAAGGCGACCCGCAAAGTCCAGCGTCAATTCGACCGCCACCAATATCGCAACCGCAACGTGATCGAGCGCTTTTTGCCAGGATCAAACAGTTCCGCCGCGTCGCCACTCACTACGACAAACTCGCGTCTCGTTTTGCTTCTTTCGTCGCATTGACCGCTTCGCTGCTTTGGTTGCAGTAAATGTCAATAGGCCCTAGCGGGCATGCCGTGCAATTGACATAACGTAGGGTGTCTTCAGATAAGCGAGAAAAAGAATTCGGCAATTGAGTTCGATCAAATCCTGTACCGAAGCGATCTAGATAATGGTTCAGACAGTAGTAACAACGCATTTCTCGCTGTCTTGATCTGGTGCCTGCGACCATTTCACTCTTTTGATTCAGGATCCGTCCACGATGTATACGAACATTCAGAGCTTACCGATGTTAGCCACGACGCGTCTGGTTGCGTTGCGTCGCCGGGCGAAATTGCTGATCATGCTCGGCGCCGACCTTCTGGCGCTATCGCTAGCCATGCTCACGGCGATGTTGCTTCAAAGTTACCAAGTGGATTTGTACGCCAAGTCGCTTTTGTTGTGGTGCGTCGTGCTTGCGATGATCAGCATCTTCGTCTTTCACTTGTGCGATCTGTACCGCGCTGTCACCCGCTTCATTGGCCTGCGCATGTTGATAATAGCCAGCCTGGGTTTAGGTGCAAGTGTGCTCGGGTTGTCCGCCTTGGCCCCGATCATGGAGGCAACGCCATTTCCCGGCTCTATTTTGGCGGTCTACTGGCTAATCGCCGTGCTCTATCTGATGGTGTCGCGCCTTTCGCTACACACCCTGCTAAAGCCGTCGCGAGCCACCTGTCGCAGCGGCGCGCGTATCGTCGCCATCTTTGGAGCGGGCGAGTCAGGTGTTCAGCTCGTGCGCAGCATGGGCGAGGCCGATGAATTCCGTGCTGTTTGCTTCCTGGACGAGAAGCGCGGGATGATCTGCAGGACTGTGGCTGGCATCGAGGTCTTTGACATCGATACGCTTCGCGAGCGTGTGGCAGCGATGCATATCAGCGTCATCGTTATCGCGATACCGCAAGGGTCACCAGCGCGCTTGCGCCAGGTCGTGCACAAAATGCGTGCGGCCGGAGTGACGATCAAGATCTTGCGCAGCATATTCGAGCTAGGCGACGAGAAGAACGGGCATCAGACACTGCGCGAGGTACGCCTCGAGGACCTTCTCGGCCGTCCCGCCGTGCCGCCCAAGCCCGAATTGTTCGAGTTGTGTGTGCGCGCTAAGAGTGTTCTAGTAACTGGCGCAGGCGGATCAATAGGTAGCGAATTGTGCCGTCAGGTGGCCGCGCTCGGTCCAAGCCGATTGGACCTGCTCGATCATTCAGAATATGGACTTTACACGATAGCCAACGAGATCAAACGCCGCTGGCCGCAGTTGGAGATACATGCTCATCTTGGCTCCGTGTGCACTGAACATTTGCTCGAGCGCGTCGTGAGCCGAGCCGGCACCGATACGATTTACCACGCAGCCGCTTACAAGCATGTGCCTATTCTCGAAGAAAACGTTGTCGAAGGAATTCGCAACAACGTAGTGGGCGCACAGCGTGTCGTAGCTGTGGCCGAACTCTTCGGTGTGGCGCATTGCGTGCTGATATCGAGCGACAAGGCGGTCAGACCAACCAACATTATGGGCGCGACCAAGCGTATCGCCGAGCTGGTGTTCCAAGCCGCCGCTGAGCGGGCGCGCGCAGGAACCCGTTTTTCGATGGTGCGCTTTGGGAACGTGCTTGGCTCGTCCGGTTCAGTCGTGCCGCTATTCTCGCGCCAGATCGTGGCGGGCGGCCCGCTTACCGTCACCCATCCGGACGTTTTCCGCTATTTCATGCTAATTCCGGAGGCGGCTCAATTGGTGATCCAGGCCAGCGCCATGGCTCAGGGGGGCGAGGTATTCGTGCTCGACATGGGTGCACCGGTGCGCATCGTTGAGCTGGCCAGGACCATGATCGAGCTTTCGGGTCTGACGGAAAAGACGCCGGCCAATCCGCATGGCGACATCGCCATTGATTTCATCGGGCTGTTCCCCGGTGAAAAGCTGCACGAGGAACTATTGATCGGTAACCATGCCGGGCCGAGCGCGCATCCGGCTATCTTATGCGTGCGCGAGGAGGCGCTCGCTTCGGCCGAGCTTGATCGGCGCATCGCCGCCCTTCTGCTCGCTTGCTGCAGCAACGACCGCTCCAGTATCGAGCGGATGGTCAGTCATATCGTTTCCGACTTCTCCCCGCAGGGGAGCGCGGCAGCGCGGGATAGCGGGGCGGCGCCCACTCCGGCCAAACAATACGGCGCCATCTCGGCGTCGCTTAGCGACAATCGAATGCAGATCAATTGAAAGGGTGGGGGAATATGCGAGACGAAATCAAGAACGCCAATTTGGCACGACTTGTGACCAAGTTCGAGACGCGTAGTGCGACAATCGGAATCGTCGGGCTCGGTTATGTCGGGCTACCGCTAATGCTGCGTTATGTCGAAGTCGGTTTTCGGGTGTTGGGCTTTGACAATGACACTGGCAAGGTCGAAAAACTTCAGCGCGGCGAGAGCTATATCGAACATATCTCGCCGGAGCGCATTGTTGCGGCGCGCACGCGCGGCTTCGACGCGAGCAGCGATTACTGTCGCGTGGCCGAGGCCGACGCCTTGATTATCTGCGTGCCCACGCCACTGAATGTATATCGGGAACCGAATCTCTCGTTCGTGTTCGATACCGTCGAAGCGCTTTTGCCGCATATGCGGCGGGGACAGGTAGTATCGCTTGAGAGCACGACCTATCCCGGCACCACCGACGAGGAGCTCAAGCCGCGCATTGAGTCGCGCGGCCTGGTCGTAGGCGAGGATGTGTTCCTGGTGTTCTCGCCCGAACGCGAGGATCCTGGTAATACAAATTTCGACACGCGTACCATCCCCAAAGTGTGCGGCGGCACTACACCAGCCTGCATGGTGGCCGGGATGGCGCTGTATTCACCGGCGATCGATCGGGTGGTGCCGGTTAGCTCAACCCGTGCGGCCGAACTGACTAAATTGCTCGAAAACATCCATCGTGCCGTCAACATTGGCCTAGTCAACGAGATGAAGATCATCGCTGACCGGATGGACATCGATATCCACGAGGTGATTGCTGCCGCGGCCACTAAGCCATTCGGATTCACTGCGTACTACCCCGGTCCGGGTTTGGGCGGGCACTGTATCCCGATCGATCCGTTCTATCTTACCTGGAAGGCCCGCCAATATGGCTTACACACCCGCTTCATCGAACTAGCCGGCGAAATCAACCGTGACATGCCGCAATGGGTGGTCGACAAGCTGGCGGAGGCGCTGAATCAGCGCTCGTTATCGATCAAGGGTAGCAAGGTGCTAGTACTGGGTATCGCCTATAAGAAGAACGTCGACGACATGCGTGAGTCACCTTCAGTGATTCTGATGGAGAAGCTGCGCGCGAAAGGGGCAATGATAGCTTATTCGGACCCACATGTGCCGGTCTTCCCTGCGATGCGCGAGCACCATTTCGCGCTGCGCAGCGTCATGTTAGATGCGCCAACACTAGCGTCCTTCGATGTAGTGCTACTGGCCACCGACCACTCCGCCTTCGACTACGAGCTGATCTTGCGCTATGCGCGCCTGATCATCGATACGCGTGGGGTGTATCGGGGAACGAACGAGAACGTGGTGGCAGCATGAGCAAATATCCGCCATCCGAGAACTGCACCATGTATCGCATACCAGCCGCAATTACTGAGAGAAAGATACGCTTCGCCTTGGTAGGCTGCGGACGGATCGCGCAAAATCACTTTAAAGCGATCGCTCAACATTGCGAGCGTTGCGAACTCGTCGCCGTGTGCGACACTGATTCGGCTGCGCTGCGCTGCGCGGCCCTGGCCACCGGCGCGCGTCCCTATGCTAGCTTGGCCGAGATGTTGGCTTGCTGCGAGGTCGACGCAGTAATCCTGACCTCGCCGTCCGGCCTGCATCCGGAGCAGGCGATCGCCGTCGCCGCCAGCGGTCGTAGCGTCATCACGGAAAAACCCATGGCAACCCGCTGGGAGGACGGCAAGCGCATGGTCACCGCTTGCGATGCGGCTGGCGTGCGAATGTTCGTCGTCAAGCAAAACCGACGCAACGCAACCTTGCAACTACTCAAGAGCGCGGTCGAGAAGAAACGCTTCGGACGCATCTACATGGTCAACCTAAACGTCTTCTGGACCCGCCCGCAGGACTACTACGACAGCGCCAAATGGCGCGGCACTTGGGAGTTCGACGGCGGCGCCCTAATGAACCAGGCCAGCCACTACGTTGATCTGATCGACTGGATCGTTGGCCCGGTCGAGAGCCTGCACGCCTACACGGCCACGTTGGCGCGAGATATCGAGGTCGAGGACACCGGAGTGATCAGCCTACGCTGGCGCAACGGCGCGCTCGGCTCGATGAATGTGACGATGCTAACCTACCCCCGCAACCTAGAGGGTTCGATCACTGTCATTGGCGAAAAGGGCACGGTGCGCATTGGAGGTGTGGCCGTAAATGAGGTCCAGCAATGGGAATTCGCCGAGCACGACCCAGACGACGCACGAGTGCGCGAGGCCAGCTACGAGACAAGCTCGGTGTACGGATTCGGCCATCCAATGTACTACGATAACGTGATCAAGGTGCTGCGCGGCGAGGCCGAACCTGAGACCGACGGGCGCGAGGGTCTCAAGTCGCTCGAGGTGCTAGTAGCCACCTATATGTCGGCTCGCGATGGCAGGCGAGTCGCTCTGCCGCTGGAGTACTGAGCAATGGAACAAACCATCCATCCCAGCGCCATTGTCGATCAGGGCGCACAGTTAGGCGCAGGTACCAGAGTCTGGCATTTCGCCCACATCTGCGCCGGTGCGCGCATCGGCACAGGCTGCTCGCTGGGCCAGAACGTTTTTGTGGGCAACGACGTCTGGATCGGCGACAAGGTTAAGATCCAAAACAACGTTTCCGTCTACGATGCTGTCACGATTGAGGACGAAGTTTTCTGCGGCCCGAGCGTGGTGTTTACTAACGTGCACAACCCGCGTGCGGCGATAGTGCGTAAGCACGAGTATAGGCCCACCGTGGTGCAGCGGGGCGCCAGCCTAGGCGCCAACGCGACGGTTGTCTGCGGCGTGACGATCGGTCGATACGCCTTCGTCGGCGCGGGCGCCGTGGTCACCCGGGACGTGCCCGATTTCGCTCTGATGGCCGGTGTGCCGGCGCGCCGAATTGGCTGGATCAGCCGCGCCGGCGCGCGACTCAATCCCGACCGCTACGGCCTAGCCCATTGCCCGCTCGGCGATGAACGTTACCAGGTGCGCGACGGCATCTGCACCGAGGTGGTGCAATGAACCGCAACGTTCTTTAACCTTTTTAAAAAGGTAAATCCCTGCATGGAATTCATCGATCTTAAGGCCCAGTACGAGGCCAACCGCGCGTCGATCGACGCGCGCATCATCAAGGTGCTTGAGCATGGCCACTACATCATGGGACCGGAGGTCGGCGAGCTCGAACAGCGTCTGTGCGAATATACCGGCGCGGCTCACTGCATCGCGGTGGCCTCGGGGACCGAGGCACTCCTGATTGCCCTGATTGCTCTTGGAGTCGGGCCGGGCGACGAGGTGATCACCACGCCATTCTCCTTCATCGCCACGGCCGAGGTGATCGCTTTGGCCGGTGCAAGTCCTGTGTTTGTCGATGTCGAGGCCGATACCGGAAATATCGACGCCGCGCTGATCGAGGCGCGTATCAGCAAGCGCACCCGCGCCATCATGCCGGTCTCGCTGTATGGGCAGCCTGCGGAAATGGACCGTATCAATGCTATTGCCGAGCGCGCTGGACTGGTCGTGATCGAGGATGGGGCCCAAAGCTTCGGCGCGAGCTACCAGGGCCGACGCAGCGGCAATTTATCGTACATCGGCTGCACTAGTTTCTTCCCCAGCAAGCCGCTCGGCTGCTACGGCGACGGCGGTGCCCTGTTCACCAGTGACGAAAAGTTGGCTCGGGCGATGCGCGAGATCCGCGTGCACGGCCAAGAGCGGCGCTATATGCACACGCGCATCGGCGTGGGGGGACGCATTGACACGCTGCAATGCGCCATTCTGCTGGGCAAACTCGAGCGATTTGACTGGGAGTTGATGCAGCGTGCACGCGTGGCGGAACACTACGAGCGTCTGCTAGCCGACAACGTACAGATGATTGCGCGGCGCGTCGGGCGCACCAGCGTGCACGCCCAGTTCACGGTGCTGGTCGAGCGGCGCGATGAGGTCGCGCACGCGCTGGTCGAGGTTGGTATTCCAAGCGCAGTGCATTATCCCGTGCCAATCCACCTGCAACCGGCATACGTGCATTTCGATCCAGCGGCAGCTTGTCCGGTTGCTTGCTCACTCGCCGGGCGTGTGTTGAGCTTGCCAATGGGACCTTACATTAGCATCGCCGACGTCGAGCGGGTCAGTGCGGCGCTGCGCGCAGCCGTGAATGCCCCGCACCGCGACACGGTGCGCATGCCATGAAGTCTCCGCACGGTCCCTTCTGGCGGCAAGTAATCACGGTGTTGTCCGGTTCGTTCGTCGCACAATTGCTTCCGATCGCTGCCGCGCCTTTGATCACTCGCCTTTGCACGCCCGAGGACATCGGCAACTTCAGCGTCTGGCTAGGAGTGGTCAGTGCGGCGGCGGTCGCGGCCACGCTGCGCCTGGAGACGGCAATGATCCTCGACCGCGACGAGGCCGAGCAGGCCACCTGCTTTGGCATCGTCGCCTATGCGGCGAGTGCACTGGCCGGGACACTCGCGTTGCTAGTAGTCGGCGCGCGCTTGAGCGGCCTGCCGCTGTCGCTGCGCATGCCATGGGTAGCACTGCTTAGCGTCGGGCCGGCCATCTGGCTGAACGCCTACATCAGCACGACGCTAGCGTACGCGACTTCACATAATGCGTTCGGCAAGGCGGCGCGCGCGAAAATCTGGTGCGCTGGCACAATTGCGGCACTGCAGGTCGGCCTGCTTCTTGCCGGAGCGGGCGGAGCGGCTCTGTTCGCCGGTCAGCTCTTGGGTTTGCTGACGGGACTGGTGAGTGCGCAAGTGTTGCTGGCGCCGCCGCGCGCGCGCTTGGGCTTAAGGCTAGACGCGCGCGCGCGCGCCTACCTTGACAAACACAGCAATTTTCTGCGCTTCACCCTGCCGTCCGACCTGCTCAGTTCGATCATTGGTCAGTTGCCGTTGCTTATGATCGGCCTGCAGTTCGGCGCCCTCGAGGCCGGATTGTTCGCGTTGACCCAACGAGTGTTGTCGGCGCCGATCTCACTACTGGCGGCCTCGGTTCTGGAGGTATTCAAACGCCAATCGGTGCAGGATTTCCAGGCCTTAGGCAACTGCAAAGAGTCCTACCAGTACACCTTCAAGGTACTGTTCTTGATCGGTGCTGGGCCATCATTGCTGTTATTTCTGTTCGCGCCGCCACTGTTCGCCTTGGCCTTCGGTGCGACCTGGCGGCCTGCGGGCGAACTGGCCAGCTTGCTTTCGCCGCTGTATTTCCTGAGCTTTCTTGGCAGTCCTCTGAGCTATGTGTTCTATGTCGCTGGCCGCCAGAGGGCCGAGTTATTCTGGCAACTGGCATTGCTGGGGGTCACCGCGACGGCCTTCGTGTTACCCACTAATATGCACGCTTGCATCGTCGCATACGCCTGTGGCCGTTCGTTACTTTACCTGGTGTACCTGCACATGTCCTACCGTTATGCGCAGAACCGCCTGTTGTTGGTCTGACCGTCCAATGCCGCCGCTCGCCCACATGCAAGTCAGCCCTCCTACCGCCCGTCTACCGAGCACCGCGGTTCAGTACGCGGTGTTCTTCCTGCTGTTTCCCGGATTCTTCTTCTATCACACATTAATTGGCCTCGGCATATTTGGCGCCTTCCTGGGCGGATATTTCTCGGTCGTGTCGCTGGCGGCGCTGCTGCCGCTGATGATGTTGCACTGTCGAAGGCTGCTCTGTGAGCGTGTAGGTCAGGATGCGACCGAGCTGGGCCTGGCCGCCTTCTTGGCCTACGTGTTGCTGGTTGCCGGGGTGAATTGGTTGGCTGGGGCGGATCCGACGACGGTACGTAGCCACCTGCTGTTCGTGGTCGATTCAATCAATATGTTCATCCTGTTTCGCCGGCTTGACTTCAGTGCGGCTTGGGTGCGCACGGCCGCGCTGCTTGCGCTGGGGGGCATGTCGGCCATCGTCTTCTACTATTCGGTCGACGGATCGTTTTACCTCGGCGCGCTCGGCTTAGCCAAGGACCCCAAGAGCGTAGCGACCTACCAGGGATTCTCGCGGTCCTATTTAGTGACTTACTTGGTGGTTGTGACTCGGATGCGCTCCTGTGCGCTGCGGATCGCGCTTTATGCACTTGTCGCGCCAGCCCTCTACGTCAACACGGCGCGCACGGAATTGGTAGCGATGCTGTGCACAATCCCCTTAATCGAACTGTATTTTGCGCGCTACAAGGTGGCTGTCGCAGTGCTTTTCAGCGCCGGCCTACTGGCTGTGAAGGGGACCTTAAACGGCATGGTCGCGTTCCTCCCGGATAACCGCACGCTCGAGCTGCTCGACCTCTCTCAGTCGAGCTCGGCTGTTTTGCGCCATCAGCTTAGTGTGCAGGCGTGGCAGACCATAATTCACCATCCGCTATTGGGTGCTTACGCCAGCTACGAACCCGGCTCGTACGCTCACAACCTGCTCTCGGCGTGGGTTGACCTAGGGCTTTTCGGCTTCTTGTGCCTACTTTACATCGTGCTTCGGCCGCCCCTTCACATGCTCGCGAGCGGCTATTTCAATAAACCGCCCCAGCTCGGTTTCGTTTTGCCATTTTGCCTGTCGAGTGTCACAGTGCTAATGCTGGCCACGTCCCATCCCTTTCCCGACATGTTAATAGGAGCGACCCTCGGTGCCTACGCAAGATATCAAGCTCATCGCCGCACGCGTTCGGATCGTGCATATGACCTCGGCGCACCCGCGCAACGACATCCGTATTTTTACAAAACAATGCCGCAGCACAGCGAAAGCAGGGTATGAAGTCACCTTAGTAGTGGCAGATGGCTTGGGCGACGATGTGCGCGATGGGGTGCGGATCGTCGACGCCGGCCGTACCTGCGGGCGCCTAGCTCGCATCCTGCGCGCTCCGTGGGCCGTGCTGGCACGCGCGCTTGAGATCGACGCGGCGCTGTACCAACTGCACGATCCGGAACTGATCCCGATCGGCCTTTGCCTTAAACGAATGGGTAAGCGGGTGGTGTTCGATTCACACGAGGATGTACCGGTACAGCTCCTGGCCAAGCCGTATTTGTGGCCCGTCCTGCGCCGCCCGGTGTCTCGGGCCTACGCGCTGCTCGAACGTCACGCTGTGCGCCGCCTCGACGGAATCATCGCAGCGACACCATTCATCGGCGCCAAATTTTCGTCTTTCAATGCCTGCACGGTGAACGTCAACAACTACCCGATTCTAGAAGAGTTCGATAACGAAGCCGATTGGGAGCTCAAGGGTGCCAACGTGTGCTATCTCGGCGATATTAGCGCGATGCGTGGGGCGCGCGAATTGGTCGGCGCGTGCGCGCTGATGCGCACGCCGACACGCTTGAAACTTGCCGGGCGCAGTGACGATACCGCGCTCGATATCGTGCTGCGCACTTTGCCCGGTTGGCCGCGCGTCGACGCGCTCGGCGTACTCAACCGGGCAGGGGTGCGTAAAGTGCTGGCACGCTCATTCGCCGGTCTCGTCACCTTGCATCCAGTGAGCAATTATCTTGATGCCCTGCCGATCAAGCTGTTCGAATACATGGCCGCTGGGATACCTGTGATCGCGTCCGACTTCCCGCTCTGGCGCAGCATCATCGAGGGAAATCAGTGCGGCATATGCATTGATCCGCTCGACGAGGCGGCCATCGCAGCGGCCGTCGATATGCTGTTCGACGATCCACAGCGTGCGCGCACCATGGGCCAGAATGGCCGGCGCGCAGTCGAACACCACTATAACTGGGATAAGGAATCAGAAACCTTGCTGGCCTTCTACGCGCGCGTGCTTGGCAGTAGGCCGAGCGACGCGCCGGCAAGCGCCACGCTTACCGCCTGGTTGCGAGCGCGCTGGCGGCTGGCGCGGGTTCTGATCGCCCTGCCGCGCGCTCGCCTGCGGTTCCGGTCCTCGATCAACCCCAAGGATATACGCGGGACATTTCACAACTTCACCAAAGCGCATCCGCGTTACAAAATCATTGGCCACAAGACGGTGGGGGTGGCTCTGTTACAGCTGCGCCATTTCACAAGCGTGCAAGACTACTTAGCGCAGATTCAGGGACGTAACAACGGCGCGCACCACGCGCGCCGCGCGCGTGCGCGTGACTATCTGGTCCGTGAGATCGAACGCAACGACTATGTCGATCAGATCCATGCTATCAACACCTCGCTTGACACGCGTCAGGGCCGACCGATGGACGACTGTTATCGTTACAAGCAAGAGGTCTTCGAATCGATGCCCAATTTTAAGTACTACGGTGTGCTCGATGGAAGCGGCCGGCTGGTTGCTTATTGCAACATCGGATATTACGGCGACTTCGCCGCTATCTCGCAGCTGATTGGCTATCGCAACAATCACGGCGTCATGCATTTGTTGGTAGTCAACGTCGTCGAGTCGATGATTGTGCAGGGCGGCCTTGAGTATCTGATGTTCGACACTTTCTTCGGTGCTAGCGCAGGGCTGCAAAATTTCAAAACCATCCTAGGATTCAAACCTTACCGCGTGAGTTACTCAATCGATGAATAAACTAGTAAACCGCCTATTTTCGGACTACCTAATGCCATCTAGGCTAACGGTATACGAACAATTCCTCGTGCGTGCGCGCGATGCCGGCTATACCCAAATGTCGGTACGCGATTTTTGGCGCTGCCGCAGCGGCGACAATGCCAAGATAGTGGTGCACCGCCATGACGTCGACACTGATCTGCGCACAGCACGCAAGATGTTCGAACTTGAACAGCGCTACGGCGTTCGCTCGACCTTCTATTTTCGGTTGTTGACATTGGCGCCTGAATTCATGCGCGAGATCGAAGCCTACGGCAGCGAGGCCAGCTACCACTTCGAGGAGGTGGCAGAATTCGCCAAGACCAAGCATATCCGGTGCGCCAGCACCTTGCGCCTGCACATGGGCGATATTGCTGACCAGTTCTTCATCAACTTTACCAATATTGAGGAACGCCTCGGCGTCAAGCTCTCGACCGTCTCGAGTCACGGCGACTTCGTAAATCGGCGTCTAAGAATCATCAACAATGAGGTGTTGGCCGTGCCAGGTCTGCGGGTACGCTGTGGCATCGCCTGCGAAGCGTACGATCCTGAGTTACTTACCGGATTCGACATTTACATCAGGGACCAGCCATATCCTCGCAATTTTTTACCAATCTCACCGTTCGACGCGCTTGGGCGCTATGCGCGCATCTATTTTCTAACTCATCCAATCCAATGGGAAACGAACTGGGCCGAGAACACTAGGCACAACGTCCAACGCCTATATGAAGAACTCGTTTGGTGAGGCCGCGATGAATATTCTGTTGATTAATCATTACGCCGGCTCGGTTAAGCACGGCATGGAGTATCGTCCCTTTTATCTGGCGCGCGAATGGATCAAGGCGGGACATCGAGTGCGCATCGTCGCGTCAGCGCAGTCGCATATCCGCGCGCAGGGGCCGCAATTGAGGCACCTGCAGCAACTCGACGAATGCATCGACGGCGTCGAGTATCGCTGGTTAGCCGGCCGCCGCTACCGCGGCAATGGAGTGGGCCGGGTAGTGAATATGTTCGGTTTCGTTACACGTCTGTGGCGCCAAGCCAGCGCCTTGGCAGACGACTTCGCACCGGACCTGGTGATTGCCTCGTCAACCTATCCGCTCGACATCTGGCCAGCGCGTGCAATAGCACGTCGGGCCAGTGCCCGGTTGGTATTCGAGGTCCATGACCTATGGCCGCTAAGCCCGATGGAATTAGGTGGCATGTCGCGCTGGCACCCCTTCATCGCGCTGCTGCAAGCGGCCGAGAATTACGCTTGTCGTCACGCCGACGTAGTCGTGTCTATACTACCCAAGGTGCGCGCGCACATGGAGGCGCATGGTATGGCGCCCGCCAAGTTGCATATTGTGCCCAATGGAATCAACGCCGAGGAGTGGCGTGGTACGCCGCAGCCAATCGGGGGGGCGGTCGGAGCGCTGTTTGAACGCCTGCGTCGCGAGGGCATGTTCGTCGTCGGCTACGCCGGCACGCATGGTTTGGCCAACGCCCTTGAGGTGCTGCTCGACGCGGCCGCGCTAATGCGCGACGAGCCTGTAGCTTTCGTGCTGATCGGCGGCGGCCCGGAACAGGAAAAACTGATGCGCGCCGCGCGTCTGGCAGGTCTCTGCCATGTGTATTTTGCGCAGGCCGTGCCCAAGCATGAGATACCGGCCCTGCTGGCGGCCTTTGACGTCGCATATATCGGGTGGCGCCGTCATCCCCATTACCGATTCGGTATTTCGCCGAACAAATTGATGGACTATATGATGGCCGGACGTCCGGTATTACACTCTGTCGAGGCGGGCAACGACCCGGTCGGCGAGGCCGCCTGCGGAATAACTGTCGAACCCGAGGACCCACGGGCCATTGCACAAGCTATAAGAGAATTGTGTGCGCTCGATCCGGTCGTGCGCGCCGCGATAGGGCAGCGTGGACACCAATTTGTGTGTAAACACCTGACCTACCAAGTGCTCGGCCCGGCCTTCTTGCGCGCCTGCGCTGAAACGTGAATTGCACGGCGAGTGCACAAATATCGTAAACCACTCAACGTCAAAGTTGATGGCGGCGGGAGGTCGTACTGTAGGTGGGAAACCGGAACAAGGAGCACGAACTTGGCGCTGAAGCCACGCTGCAGTGTGTCGAACCATCCCTTGCACCGCCCGCCCGTCTCACGGGGATATCACTTTAATGAACGCGAGGACTTCATGACAATCATAAATTTGCAAGAGGGTGCGAGTGTTGCGCAACCATTCCTAGCGTTTTCCACACCAGACATCGGCGAGGAGGAGATCGCCGAAGTCGTCGACACGCTCCGTTCGGGTTGGGTCACGACGGGGCCGAAAGCACGTCGCTTCGAGCAAGATTTCGCCGCCTACCTGGGCGCCGGCGTCGATGCGTTGGCGGTAAATTCGGCCACCGCAGGCCTGCACTTAGCGCTCGAGGCGTTAGGTGTCGGGCCGGGTGATGAGGTGATCGTCCCGACGATGACGTTTACCGCTACCGCTGAGGTGGTGCGCTACCTGGGCGCAGATCCGGTGTTCATCGACTCCGATCCATTGTCGTTGAACATGGACGTGGCGGCGGTGCGTGCGGCGGTCACGCCACGAACTAAGGTCATCATCCCGGTCCACTTCGCTGGTCTTTCTTGCGACATGAACGCGATACTAAAGCTTGCGCGGACGTTCGGGCTGCGCGTGGTCGAGGATGCGGCGCACGCTTTTCCCACCACGTACGATGGCCAGTTGATAGGCACTCTGGGCAGCGATGTGACTGTGTTCAGCTTCTACGCCAACAAAACCATGACGACTGGAGAGGGGGGCATGGTTGTCACACGCGACGCCTCGTTGGCACAGCGGATGCGCGTCATGCGCCTGCACGGGATCAGCCAGGACGCATTCGCGCGTTATGTTTCGCGTGTGCCGGCCTGGTCCTACCAGGTGGTCGCTCCAGGCTACAAGTATAATCTGACGGACGTGGCTGCTTCCCTCGGCATTCAGCAATTGCGCAAGATCGACAGTTTCCTCAAGCAGCGTCAACAGCTTGCACAAGCCTACTTTCAGGGCCTAGCCGACTTGCCAATCTCCTTGCCCTTGGACGCGCTGCCGGGTGCGATCCACGCCTGGCACCTATATGTGGTGCGGCTGACGCCGCAAGCGAGGGTAGGACGTGACGAGTTAATCTCCCATCTGTTCGCACGCGGCATCGGCGCGAGCGTGCACTTCATCCCCCTGCATCGTCAACCCTATTGGCGTGACCGCTATTTGCTGGACGCGTCTAAATTCCCGGTTGCCGAACAGGCCTTCGCGACCATGCTCACTTTACCGCTTTACACCCGCATGACCACTTCGGACCAAGCACGCGTAATTGCTGCGTTGCGGGAGGTGCTGTGATTGCCAAGCGCACCCTCGACTTGTTCGGCTCCGCCTGCGCGCTGCTGCTTCTAGCCCCTTTTTTTGCGCTGATCGCGATCTGGATTGCGCTCGATTCACCTGGGCCGGTGTTATTTCGCCAGACTCGGGTAGGTCGTTACGACGTGCCGTTTTATATCCTCAAGTTTCGCACGATGCACTGCGGTGGCGAATGTTCGTCGCAACTAACGGTCGGGATCGACGCGCGCGTCACGCGTGCCGGGCAGTTTCTTAGGCGCGTCAAACTCGACGAGTTGCCACAACTATGGAACGTGCTGCGCGGGGAAATGAGCCTCGTCGGTCCTCGACCGGAGGTGCCGCGCTACGTAGCGCACTACCCGAGCCGTGTGCGTGCGCTGGTGCTGTCGGTGGCGCCTGGAATCACCGACTGGGCGTCGATTAGTTATAAAGATGAGAGCACGCTGCTTGGCTCGGCCATCGACCCCGAGCGCGCATACATCGAAACGGTGCTGCCCATTAAGCTCGCCTATTATGTGCGATACGTGCGTGAGCGTGGTTTCTGGTCCGACCTGCACATCATCGGCGCGACTTTGCTCGCACTTTTGCGGCGCTAAAGTGGGCATGGGAGTGGAGTTGGTCGCGAACATATTGATCCACGGTGGCGACAGTGTACTGTTATGGCCGCTTGCCGCATTGATCGCGGCCAGCTTGGCTTTAGGGGGGCGCGTGCGCGCCGCAATCACCTGGTGCGCTGCAGTGATGGGTGTGCTCGGCATGGTTGGGCTGTCCAAGCTGGCCCATCTAGGTTGGGGGCTTCATTTGGATGCACCTGACTTTGACGCGCTAAGCGGGCATGCGGCCGGCGCTGCGCTGGTGTATCCGGTGCTGGCAGACTTGTTACTGGTGCGCGCAGCGCTGGGATGTTGGCGCGCTGGCATGTGCCTTGCGTGCGGTGCCAGCGTGCTGCTTGCTTGCGTATTGGTACTGCGGTGTGAGCATACGGCCGCCGAGGCTGCTGCCGGATGGGGATTGGGGGCGCTGGCCAGCTCTGCCTATCTGGCGCGTTACCCGGCGCCCGTCTCGAGTCCACGCACCCTATATGCCGGTGCCTTGATCTTGTTGTTATGCTTCACGGCGCGCCTGATACAGCATCCTGCACCTGATTTATTCTTGGTGCGAGCCAGTCTAGCCCTGTCGGGGCGCCAGCGTCCTTATGCATGGTCCAAGAATCTTAAACGCACACAATGCTCTGCACATCTACTGCGGAACTCCTGCGCCGCGCCGATCGATTTAGTCCAAAGGTATTGATCCCATGTCCATCCGTATCTCGCTGCTCGATCAGTCGCGTACCGAAGCCGATCGCTACAACAGCGTGCTTATATCCAACGCACGCGCGCTTGCCGCTTTCGAGGTCGCAGCTGCCCATTTACGTGCGGCTTTGTTCACTGGTTACGGCGCAGTGGCCCATCCTACCCTGGCGTTCCAAACGCTGGCCTTCCTGACTGGCTTCGCGCATGAAGCGGTAGTGCTGTTTTTCTTGATCAGCGGTTGGCTGGTCGGGGGCAGTTACCTGAACAAGGCCGCGCGTCCGGGAGCCCTAGTCGACTATATGATCGATCGCGTCACCCGTCTATGGGTGGTGCTATTACCAACCTTCATTGTGATCTTAGCGCTGGGCATTGTCGACGGAACGATTGACCCGCGGCGTGCTGACTTGTCGCCTTCGAATTCGTATTCGTTGACGGCTCTGGTCGGCAACCTGCTGGGTCTCCAAAAGTTGCTTGTGCCTTCTTTCGGTGGCAATTTTCCGTTGTGGAGCTTGGCCAACGAATCGTGGTACTACCTTATGTTCCCACTGCTGGTACTGGGCTGGCGCGCTGCGCGTTGGCCCCGCCGCGTGCTGCTGTTCGGCGCAGCGGCGGTGATTGGCATCTTGCTCCCAGTGGCCATAACAGTCTATTTTTCCCTCTGGCTGCTCGGTGTGGCCTGTTCGCGCGTCGAGTTGAGGCTTGGGGAATGCGGGCGATGGACAGCCGCGCTAGCATTCGGTGGCACCTCGGTTTATTTGCGACGTCGTGGCTTGGGAAACGATCTGGCGCTGAACTCATTCGGCCAGGACTTAGCGCTGAGCGTGCTGTTCATGCTCTGGTTGGTCAGCCTGGGCCAGCGGATCGATCCTGACCGCCCAGGCTGGTGGCGCTTGAAGCGATGGGGCGACGCTGCCTCCAAGTTTTCGTTCACGTTATATGTTCTGCATATGCCTGTGATCGCCGTAATGCTAGGCGCTGTAGTTGGTGCGTCTAGACATGGCGATCGGCTCGATGATTACCTAATCTATGCCGGTGTATTGGGAACGACGCTGGTTGTGGCTTTTGTGTTTGCACGCTTGTTCGAGGCGCAGACCTGGAAGGTGCGCAGTCGACTCAAGCGTGCTCTCGGCTGCGCGCGCACTGTCACGCGCGGATCTCCGCTCACGGCGCGTCAGGATTAATGAGCGGGCGACCGGGCAGGTACAAGACCGTGACGGAAATCGTGCAGGAATTCGCGTGTATCCGATGCCGATTGGTGAGTGAAAAAAGGAAAGGCTGGAGAACGCAGAGGCCTTGCTCGACGCCAGCTTTACCGACAAGCACCTGCGCGAACGCATCGGCACCGACACGCGCATCAACGCAAAGTCATGCTCGTTACTCTGTGACGGCGAACACTGGCGGGTTGTGTCGCGTTAGCAGACAGCAGGATGATCGGGTCAACTGCGACGCCCGAACACTGGACGAATCGACATGCTCAATTTCAAAGGGATGCGTTTCCCGATCGATGTGATCCTGGTCTGCATTCGTTGGTACGTGGCTTACCCGCTGAGCTACCGGCACCTTGAAGAGATCATGGAGGAGCGCGGCGTGTCGGTCGACCATTCGTCGATCAACCGGTGGGCGATTCGCTTCTTGCCGCTGATTGAGAAATTGTCCCGCAAGCACAAACGCCCGG
>Ga0105854_1000279_pt1 | contig 26002 bp, 20 predicted proteins | sample OrgsoiDNA_201058_FD_89679 | JGI IMG/M metagenome (GOLD analysis project Ga0105854, IMG submission 89679) | Permafrost soil microbial communities from the Arctic, to analyse light accelerated degradation of dissolved organic matter (DOM) -... | ecosystem: Environmental > Terrestrial > Soil >... | reverse complement strand
GCTCCAGGCCCACCGGCGCGAAGCCCGGCCCGCAGCCGCTGCCGGCCGAGGACGAGCGGCGCCACGGCACCGCCGACGCCTGCGGCAGCAACAGCCGCCGCCGCGACCGTGCGAGAGCCGACGAGCAGGAGCGGCAGCGCTACGAGCAGCCGGAACCCGCCGTCAGCGAGCAGCACGACGGCGTATCCGCCGAACCAGCGGAGCCCGCCGAGGACGCCGCGAACGAGATAGGACAGGCCGTACGAGAGCACCCCGACGACGAGAGTCGCCATCAGCACCTGGTCGGAGTGGAAGAGCCGGTCCGCGATCGGATGCCAGGCGATCGCGAAGGTCACGGAGAGTGCTGCGGCGGCGGCCAGTGCGACCGCCGCCATCGTGCGGACGACCGAACGAACCTCGGTTCCGGCAGCGACTCGCTGTGCGATCGCCTGGGACGTCGTCTGCTCCAGCGGTCGAAAGGCCACGATCGCGATCAGGAACATCGCTGCCCAGAGCACGCCCACCTGTCCGTACGCCGCCGTGCCGAGTGAGCGGGCGGCGAGGATCAAGAACCCATAGGTGAGGACGCCCGACGCCACCGTTGCGAGGGTCAGGAGCGGCGCCCCTGACGCCACTCCTGACCTTCGCGCTTGTCGCCGGCCCCTCACGGCGGCGGCGGCCGCCGTGGCGGTCACCGGATGACCACGTCGACGAAGTAGTTCGTGGAGCTGAAGAAGTTCGTCGGGAAGAGGCCCGCCGCCGATCCGTAAACACCGTTCTTCACGTCGGCGGCGGTGTGAGCGATACCGCTCGTCAGCGGTATCGCGAGGCCGGAACGCGTGGTCGAGAAGAACGCGTTGGAGTTGACCGACACGATGTAGACCGTGTTTGCAGCGAGTGCCAACGGCGACGAGAGGTTCACCTGCTGCCAGCCGCCGCCGGTTGTTTCGCCCGTGACCGGCAGGGTCGCGAGCAGAGTGCCGGTCGCCGACCAGACGCGTGCCGTGTGAGTGCCGGTCTCCCTCGCGTCCTTCCAGAAGCGAATCGAGGCCAGCGTCGCCGGCTGGTCGAGCACGATCTTCGTGCCAAGCTCGTAGCTCCACGGGCCGGCTCCGACGCGGCCGTCCTGCACCGGGTTGCTGACCGTCTTCGGGACGAGGCCCGTCATCAGCGTGCACGGGCAGGCGCCGGTCGTGAAGGTCGAGGCCGTCGGATTCAGCATGAACGTCCCGTCCGGGGCGCCGACGCCGGTCGTTACGCGGACCGTGTAGGTCGTGTTCGGTGCGAGCTTCGCGGTCGGCTGGATGGACTCGGTGAACGCGAACGCGTCGTAGGTGATCGTCGCCGGCACGACTGTCCCGTCCGGCGCGACGATCTGTGTGGTCGCGGACGTCAACGTGGAGACGACGACGGAGCGGTTGTAGGTGAGCTTGACCGGGAGGTCGACGCCGACATTCGTGGCCCCGCTCGCCGGCGTCGCGGTCACCGCGATCGGCAGTGGCGGTGCCGAGACCGTGAAGGTCCAGGCCAACCCTGCCGCCAGCGGCTTCCCGTCCTGCGCCCTGATCGACGTGTCGATGTTCGCCGTATACGTCACGCCGTGGGTCAGTGGTGCGGAGGGCGTGAGGGTCGCCGTGTTGGTCGTGTCGTCGTAGGCGACGGTCGCGTCCACCGCACCGCCGGCGTCCGTTCCGCCCGAGGTGCCCTGTGCGCGGACGTTGAAGGTCGAAGCGGTGATCGTCGACGGGTTCATCGGCCGCGAGAACTTCGCCGTCAGCGGCAAGTTCGCGTCCACGTTGGTCTGACCGGCGGTGGGCGCCGTGGCCGTCACGGTCGGTGCCGCCGGGTCGCCATCCGGGATGACGGTGACGTCGGTGAAGTAGTTGCTCGAGTTGAACGTCTGGCTTGGGAACTGCCCGGCCGCCGAGGCGAAGAGGCCGTTCGCGATCTCGGCGGCCGAGCGGAGCGGTCCCGACACGATCTGTGTCGCGAGCCCGCGGGCCGTCGTGTTGTAGAACGAGTTGGCATTCACCGACGCGATGTAGGTCGTGCCGGCTTGCAACGCGGGAGGCAAGGCGAACGTGCCGTTCTGCCAGCCGCTCGCGGTCTCGCCGGTCACGGTCGTGGACGCAAGCAGCAGTCCGCCGGTCGTCCACAGGTTGGCGACGTGCGTGCCGGTCTCGCTCTTGCTCTTCCAGAAGCGGATGGCCTTCAGCCTCATCGGCTCGTCGACCCGGAACTTGAGACCGAGCTCGTACGTCCATGGTCCGACTCCCGCTCGTCCGTCACGGGTCGGCTGGTCTTGGAGTGCGGGCACGAGTGGCACCGGGAACAGCGAGCACGGGCACGTCGAGGTCGTGAACTTCGAGGCGGTGTTCGACCCGATCGGGGTTCCGTCGACGGAACGGACGTTGCCGCTGACGCTCGCCGCGTACGTCACGCCCCCGAGCAACGGGGAGGACGGAGTGAGGGTCGCTGAGAACGTGGAGTTGTCATACGTCACTGCCGCCGGAACGACGGTCCCGTCGGCTGCAAAGAGCTGGAACGTCGACGTGGTGATGGACGAGGGCGCCATGGCGCGGGAGAACGCCGCCGTGATTGCTGCGGACCGATCGACAAACGTCGCTCCGTCTGCCGGGGTCATGGACGTCACCTGCGGCCCGTCCACGGTCGTGAAGCCCCAGGAGGCGCCGGCGAACGGTGCCCCGTCGGCCGCACTGATCGTGCTCGAGAGGTGTGCGGTGTAGACCGTCGACGGCGTGAGCGGCACGGCGGGTGTGAACGTCGCCGTTGCAGACGGGTCGTCGTAGGAGACGGTTCCGGGCACGGAGCCGGCCGTGCTCGTCAGCGTGAACGACGACGCCGTCAGCGTGTCGGCGTCCATCCCGCGGGAGAAGGTTGCGGTGGCAGTCGTCGCCGTCGAGACTGCTCCGGAGCCTGCGACGGGCGTGAACGTCGTCAAGCTCGGCGGAGTGGGAGCGGCCGCGGCCACGGTGAACGACCACACGTACGCGCCGGCCATCGGCACGCCGTCAGTCGTTGTGATCCCTGTCCCGAGCCGTGCCGTGTACGTGCTGGAGAGTGCAAGGGCGGCGGTTGGACGGAGTGTCGCCTGCCGCGTCGTGGAGTCGTAGGAAACCGACGTAGGCACGAGGCTGCCCCCGGCGTCGCGCAATGTGAAGCTCGTCGTCGTCACCGTCGTCGGATTGAGTTGACGCGTGAAGATCGCGCGGATCGACCCGGTCGGGCTCACGCCCGATGAGAGGTCGTCCGGGGAGGTCGACGCGACGTTCGGTGGAGGCGGTGCCTGCGTCGTGAACTGCCACACGTACGGGGTCCCGAGGGGCGCGCCGTCCGACGACTTGATCGTGGACGAGAGGGTCACGCCGTAGGTCGTCGAGAAAGCGAGCGGCGCGGTCGGATTGAGAGTCACCGTTCTCGACGGTGCGTCGTACCCCACGCCGGCCGGTATCGCGCCTGCAGGGCCGGTGAGGGAGACCGTCGAGCCGTTGATGGTCGACAGATCCATCGCTCGCGAGAAGGTTGCCCGCGGGAAACTCCCCACGGACACGTCCGTCTCGTTCGACCCGGGCACGGTCGAAGTCACGGTCGGGGCCGAGATCGCGCGCGGAATCACCTCGAGTGCCGTCAACTCCGGGTCGTCCGCCGCACCGACGACGGACTTGATATTGAGGACACCGTCGCCGATCGTGACGTTCGGAACGGTGACGATGTCGGCGGCCGACGTGCCGACGGCGGAGCAGATGTCGACGCCCGCGAGATCGGGGCTGGCGGCCGTGTCGAGGATGTCCATCCCGAAGACGCGCTTGCCGAGGCACGGGCCGGCGAGGACGGTTCCGAAGTACGTCTCTGCGAAGTGGAACCGGACGTCGTAGGTCCCGTTCGTGACGGGAATCGCATAGTTGAAGGCTCCCCAGCGCTCGCTCTGGTAGAGCTTCGCGTCGTTTGTCCCGGAGACCGGGGTGGTCACGGAGCGCATCGTCCCGCCGCTGAAGAAGGTGTCGGCCAAGAACGTCTGCCCTGTCGACGACGTGTACGAGCTCGTCGCGCCGACGTCGATGCGCGTCGGCTGGCCGGCGCCTGCGGACGTCGTCGTCGCTGCTTCGGTGCTCGGCAGCGACTGGACGCCCCCCTTCACGGCGACCACGATGTAGTAGTAGGTCGTCGCAGAGCTGAGCCCGATGTCGCTGAAGCTCGTGCCGGTGACCAGGCCGGGCGAGGCGAGGGCACCAAGCGGCTGCCCGTCGGCCCGCGCTGCGACCGACCGGTAGACGCTGTATCCATCGGCGCCCGGAACCGCGGCCCACGTGAGCGACGCGCTGTCCGGCCCGGTCGTCGTCGCACCGAGACCTGTGGGAGCGGCAGGACGGACAGCGGGGCCGCCGTCGAGGACGATGCCGGCCGTCGGCGTCTGCGGCGCAGCGCCCATGTCGGCAAGGACGTTCGTCGTGATCTGCTGGATGCGCCCGTCCGGCTCGCCCACTCCTGCGGCGTTCGGCGCGAGGCCGCGGTTCCAGTGATTCGTGCCGGTGTCGAAGACCAGAGCACCACTCGGCGCGACGTACTTCGTGATGTTCACGGTCGCCGAGCCGCTCGGGCTGTAGGTTGCCCCGTTGCCCTGCAAGAGCTCGCCGGTGACGGGCGAGGAGGCGAGCGTCTTCACACCCGCAGGCTCTGCTCCGTTGGCAACGCGGCCGTCCCATTCCCAGCCGATGAGCTTCGAGCCCAGCGTCGTCGACCCACCGGCCGGCTGGCCGGCCAAGGGGGTGTAGCGGTACACGCGGTCGGCGCCTTCGACGGCACCGACGACGAGCGGGAAGTACACGTTGTCGTTGTCGCCGATGTACATCTGGCCCGTGAGGCCGTTCTCCGGCTGATTCGCACCGTTCGGGTCACGCCAGGTGCCGGTCGGGTTGCCGGTCGGGTCGGGACCTCCGGACTGGGTGCTCTTGTAACAGACCTCGATGCGGCCGGCCCCACCGTTCGGGCCGTTCTCGAAGCGGACCTTCCAGTACACCTCGTTCCCGCCGCTGAAGAGCAGACCGACTCCCGCATCGCGCGCCGAGGTCAAAGCGGAGCGCATCCCCGCGGAGACGTACTCGTCGTGCGCCGGCGAGACATATGACTTCACGCCGGTGAGCAACGACGGCGTCGTGCCGAGGTCGGTGTTGGCGAGGTATGAGGTGTCGTAGCCCTGCTGCTCGAGCCAGTACACGGTCGCGATCTCCGTGCGCGTGTACCAGTCGCGAAGACCTGAACGCGGCTGCTCGAACGGGCGGTCGAACGACACCTTCACCGCGCGCGGCGTCCCCGAGACGGTGAGGTTGCCGCTCGAATTGAAGTCGTACAGTGACTTGCCGCCGTAGTTGTTGTACGCCTCGAAGGTCGCGAAACCGACGCCGTACACGACCTGGGCCTTGTGCGCGTCGTCGCGAACGGCGACCAGAATCTGGTTGTCGGTCCCGGTGTCCTCCCGAACGAGGCGGATTGCGTAGACGCCGGTCGGCCAGTTCTGCGTCGTCTGGAGCGTCAGCGACGTCCGCCAGTTCGAGCAGTCCACGAGGCCCGTTGTCACGTCGGTCGTGCACGAGGGCTGCGCGATCCCCGGTACGCCGGTGACGACGGAGAAGAGCCGTGCCCCGGCGCCGCCGTAGTACCCCGTGCGGTAGATCTCGACCCGGAAGGTCGAGGTGTCGGTCGAGTTGACCTTCAGGCCGATCGAGTCACCGCGGTTGATGCTCTGTGCGGTGGCGTAGCCTTCGATGCCGCCCGCGGCGATCGTCGCCGTGTTCCCGACGTTCCATGGGTTGTTCCCGGGGTAGCAGTTCTCGAGCACGATCGCGTTGCCGGTCGAGCATGCACGCGGCACGGGAGTTGCCTGGACGACGAGCGAATTCGCCGATTCCGTCGGGCCCGAGACCGAGCGCACGACGTAGAAGTACGTGCTGCCGTTGGCCGCGGTGGAGTCGGTGAACGACGTGCCCGTCACGCCGCCCGCCGGTGAGACGAGCGTCGTCGCACTGCCGGCCGTTGAGCCACGGTAGACCGTGTAGGACGTCGCACCGACGACGGGCTGCCAGGCGAGCTCGACGGCACCCGAGAGGGCGATGCCCGTCGCGCCGGCAGGTACCCCCGGCTGGGGAGCTGTGGGAGCCGCGCTCGGCAGCAGGATTGCCAGGCCGGCTGCGACGACTGCGATTGTGATGAGACGCTTCATGCTTGCAGCGCCTCGTCCTGCTCGCGGCGGGCGGTGTGCCACGCCATCGTGCGCTCGAGGCCTTCCTCGAGGTCGATCGATGCGATGAAGCCGAGTATCCGCTTCGCCTTGGTCGTGTCCGGGATCCGATTCAGGACATCCTGGTAGTTGCCCGGGAGCGACGAGTACGGCACGATCTTCGCCCGCAGGGGGAGCGGGATGCCGAGCGCTTTCTGCACGCTCGCCGCAAGGTCGATGATCCGCGTCGGGTGCTCGCCCCCGATGTTGATCACCTCGCCGCGCGCCTCCGGCGTGGCGAGCGCGCGGTAGATGCCGTCGACGGTGTCCTCGATGTAGGTGAAGGTGCGGATCTGTGTGCCGTCGCCGTGGATCTCCATGACGTCTCCGTCGAGGAGCGACTCGGCGAATGCCGCCTGCGGGCCGCCCCACCAACTGGGGTGGTTGCGCGGGCCGTAGGAGCCGAAGAATCGAAGGATCGTCACTTTGAGCCCCCGCTCTTCAGCCAGCGCGAGGCAGATGTGCTCGTCGAAGAGCTTCGAGACCGCGTACGCCCACCGGCGGGTGGTCGGCGGCCCGAGTACCAGGTTGTCGTCCTCGGCGAACGGCGGTGTCCCGTTGCCGTAGACGTCGGAGGTCGACGCCACGATCAGATCCGCGTCGAGTGAGAGGGCGGCGTGCGCCGCGGCGTTCACGCCTGCGACGTTCGCCTCCAATGTCATCAGCGCGCCGCCGTAGCGCGGGATCTTCTGAGCGGCGAGATGCACGATCGCGTCGCACCCGTCGAATGACGCACGGAGGTCGCGCCGGCGCGTGCAGTCCAGCTTCGCGAACCGGAAGTTCGGGTGCTTCAGCGCATCGCTGATGTTCGTGAGCGTGCCGCGCGACAAATCGTCCACGCCCACGACCGACATGCCCTCTGCGAGGAGCCGGTCGGCCAGGTGCGACCCGATGTAGCCGGCGGCGCCGGTGACGCCGACTTTCTTCATGACGAGCTCCTTGTCCACACGACGAGCGTGTGTGTTTGGCCGGGGAACGTCCCGGAACGGTTGAAATGACCCGCGATCCATGCCGCGAGGGTCCTGTCGAATGAGGTGCCGAACGAGCCGTGGCCGTACTCGCCGAACGTGCGCGTGTCGGTCACGATCACCCGGACGTGCGTCGCGTTCAGTCGTGCAATCGCGTGCCGCTCCGCCGGGACGCTCGGAAGCGCCCCGGGGAGCAGCGAGATCTGGGCGAGCGGATCGGGCCGGCCCGACAGCACGTAGAGGGCCGAGAGTTGAGGGGCGAAGAGGACGGGCTCACCGGTGAGCGTCAGTCGGCCGACCGCGGCGAGTGCTCCTGCGTATGCGCCCGCGTCCGCAGACGCAACCCTGATCGTCCCGCTGGGGCTCGAGAGGACAACGGTCTCGGCGCGGGCGTCCTTGACGGCGAGCGCGATGCCGGCCGCGGCCAGGAATGCGAGCCAGCCGGCGCCGAGCGCGACCTGAGGCCGTGTGCGGGGCAAGACCCGCAGATGCAGTGCCGCGAGGAAGACGGCAGCCAGCGGCGCGAAGTACACGGCCGTCTGTGCGCGCGTCGAGAGGAAGTAGAACGCCGCATAGGTGGTCCCGCCCGCGAGCGCGAGCGCGACGGTCAGCGCGAGTGCGTCGGACGACCGTCGTTTCCGGACGGCAAGGGCGACGGCGGCCAGGAAGGCGCCGCCGGGGATCCAGCCGTAGACGAGCTGAAGCGCGGAACGAGTTGTCTCGAGGTCGGCGAAGGCGACGACGATTGCGCCGAGGGCAGCGGCCGCGAGGATGAGCCGCAGCCGGGTGCCCGCGAAGGCGACGACAACTCCCAGGGCGAGCAGCGCTCCGGCGCCGATCGCATAGAGCACGATGTGCTCGGCGTGGTGCAGGAGCGACGACGCCGTCAATGGCGCGTGCAGGCGCAACAGCCGGTCGCCGCCCGCGCGGAGGACGGCGGTCGGGTACAGGTTTTCGAACACGAGGGTGTGCAGCGAGACCTGAGTGAGGAGCGCGCCGTACACCGCTGCCGGGATCGCGACCGCGGGCAGCGAAAGCCGGACGAGGCCCCGGAGGGACTCGCGACTCGAAGCGCACCAGGCCGCGGCCGCCGCGAGCGCCGCGAGCTCGAGCTCCGGCTTGGTCAGCGCAACGACCCCGAGGCAGAGCCCGGCCGTCACCTTCCGCGAGCGGGTGAGGGCGAGGAGCATCCCGAGCAGCGCCGCCACGCCGAATGTCATCGCCGAGGTGTGCGGGAGCACGTAGCTGAAGTTCGTCGGAGCCAGTGCGACAGAGAGGACGATCGCGGAGGCGAGTGCTGCTCCGAGCGGACCGACGAACGCGCGCGCGAGCAGGTAGGTCAGCGCGACGATCAGCGCAACCGACAGCAGCCCGACGACCACGGCCGGCGCGAACCCGCCGCCGCCGAGCCAAGCGGCGAGCCCCAGCACGAAGGGGGCGAGCGGGCCGTAGTAGTACGTGAAGTCTGCGTAGGGGATCTGCCCGTGCGCGACGCGTGATGCAGCAACGAGGTCGTAGCCCGTGTCGCGACCGAGATCGCCCCAGGTGTTCCAGGTCAGCGTAGTGAGGACGACGCCGATCGCAATGAGGACCGTCGCTGCCCTGCGGTCGGCCGACAGGGCGATCAGGCGCACCCGCACACGGCTTCCACCGAGAACGAGGGCGCTCACGCGACTGCCCTCAGACGGGGCTGCGTCAGGCGCTCGAGGAGGCCTGCAACCGCTCGGTCCGCGACGCCGATCACGGCCTGGCCGTTGACGATCTCCGGATAGACGTGCGCGGTCGACGCAAGAGCGAGGCCCCGAACCGGAAACATCTCGGGGATCCGCTTGCGCCCGCCGAGTGAGTGGACCGGTTCGACCATCCGGGCGCGCTGCACACTGACGGCCTGGATCGCGCTGCGCTCGAGCCGCGGGAAGATTCGCGCGGTGTGCTCGAGGTAGTCGCGCTCGACATCCGCGGCGGGCCGGGTGAGATCGGGGTGCGACGGGTCGACGTACTTCGCTGCGTACAGGAGGTGACCGCCTGCGAAGGCCGGGTCGACGACATGGGTCGTCTCGACGATGGTCGTAAGCGGGATCCGCCGGTCGGTGATGTTCAGCGTGTAGTACGGGCTGACACTGTGGTCGACGCGTGCGATCACACAGATCACGCCGAGATAGCGGCAGTGATCCGGCGCGAGCGCGGCGACGTCCCCCGGCAGCAGGTTCTGGGCCTGCGGCGGCAGGAGCGTGCAGAGCACCTGATCGAACGAGTGCAGCCGGCCGTCGACGACGATGCCGTTGACGCCGCGTGCCGTGCCGGAGATCGCCGACACTGCGACTCCCGAGTGGATGACGCCGCCGAGCGAACGGATGCGATCTGCGAGCGCTTCGATCAGTCGCTGGTAACCGCCGTTGAGCCAGCCCATCAGCTCCCGCCCGGCGGAGTCGCGTGTCTTCGACATTCGCTTTGTCCGCGCCCAGAGATACGTCGCAGGCAAGTCGTCGTAGCGGCCGTCGAACTTGGAGTCGAGCAACGGTGCCCAGAGGCGGTCGACGGTGCGCTGCCCACAGGTACGGCGAAGCCAGTCGAGGAGGGGAACATCGTCGAGCGAGTCCCCGTCCTTCCTCCGCTGGCAGCGCAGCACGAACGTCGCGAGCCGCGCCCGGTCGTTCGGTGCGAGCAGTGGGAAGGTTGCGAACTCCCGCAGCGTGCTCATGGAGAACAGCCGCTCGTTGTCGTAGAAGCCCGTCATCGTGGGCCGGAACTGGAAGTCGTCGCCGAGGCCCAGGTCGCTGGCGAGGCCGCGAACCCGATCGTCGGTCGGCAGGATGACGTGGTAGAAGCGGTCGGCCGGGCAGCCGTCGAAGTCGAACGAGCCGACGAGACCGCCGAGGTCGTTCGACCGTTCGTAGAGCGTCACGTCCACGCCCTGCTCGAGCAGCCGGTAGGCAGCCGTCAGACCGAGGATCCCGCCGCCGACGATTCCAACCGAGGCGCGGCTCACGATCCCGCCACGTTCTGAGGCTGGTCGGACGGCTTCGGCGCACAGAGGAGGCGCCAGTAGCCGGCGAGCGTCGGCCAGATCCGCATCTTGCTCGCGCCGATCCGGCGCGAGCCGTCGAGGTCGACGGGCACCTCTTCGATCCTCGTCCCGAGTGCAGCGATCTTGGCCAGGAGCTCGGCCTTGCACGCAAATCCGCTCTCCGTGATCAGGCCTGCGCCGTAGTGGCCGACGGCGTCGCGGAGGACCGATGCGCGGTAGACCCGGAAGAATGAGGAGACGGTGTGCGCGTCGATGCCGAGCAGCAGCCGGACAGCGCGGCCCGCACAGTTACTCAGGAAGCGCCGGAAGAGGCTGACGTTGATCATTCGGCCGCCGCCGTGGACGGACGCGAGGACGAGACCGGCGCCCGCGTCGATCTCTGCGAGCATGTCCTGCAGCACGTTCAGGTCACTCGTCGTGTCTGCCTCGAGCGTCACGACGTTCGCGTCGTCGCCGCATTCGGCGAGAGCCGTTTCGAAGCCCGCCCGGAACGCGGCGCCTGGCCCGCGATTCACGTTGAACGCGACGAGCGTCGTGGGAATCGGCCCGTTGTAGGCGGCGAGCCATTCGCGTGTGCCGTCACTCGACCCGTCGTCGACAACGATCAGCCGGCTGCCCTCGGGGAACAACTCGGGCCGGCGCTCGAGGTCGTCGAGCAGGCCCGGGAGGTTGTCGATCTCGTTGAACGCCGGAACGACGAACAGATTCGGTGTGTTGGGACGCAGGCGCGGCTTGACGGTGCGCGACCGCGGATCAGGACGCCTGTGCTCCCTCAGCTCGTACGTTGGCGCGATTGCGCTCAAGCGACGCCTCTCTCTTCCCGTCTAGACCACGCGGCGCTTTGCCGCCCTAGGCCGACACTACGAACGGCGCGGCGCAGGTTGTAGACCAGACCGAGAAAACCGTCCGCGAGTGCAGGACCTAGCCGATCGGGGGGATCGAGCTCCCGGCGGGACGAGAAAGAGGTGCCACACGACTCGTGCGGGGCGTTCTCGGGAGAACCGTGGACCCCTACGGGATGCACGGACGTATCTCCGGTATCCGACGCCTACTCGTGATTGCCCTGCTCACGTTCGGAGCCGCGCCCGCCGCTTTGGCGACTGAGCCCTCACGGACGATCTCGACCGCTGGAGCGACACTGCGCATTCCGCCAGGCTGGCACGGCGCCGTCGCGAGGAAGCCCGACTGCGATCCGGAACGGCTGATCGTCGTCGCCTCTGCTCCGCTTCACATCAGTTCAAGCGGGCAGGTCGCACGGCCGCGAGCCGGGCAGGTGGTGATCCTCCTCCTCGAAGACCGCTACGTGCAGGACCGGCCCGTCGGAGATCTACTCCGTCCCGCTCACTTCACGATTGCCTGGAACAAGCTTGCCCGACTCGAGCCCGGTAGATACTGCGGCAGCCCGAACGCGCCCGCGTCGATGCACTACTTCAAAACGCACGAACGCTACCTCGGCTTCATCGTCTACCCCGGCGCACGGATCGGGCCGCGAACACGAGCGAAGACGCTTGCGCTCATGGACAGCCTTCGTATCGGCGCCTAGAGTCGCTGAGCCTGCGCCGGGGCGCCCGAACGAGAATCTCGCGCCCGGCTAAACAAGGCCGTCGCTTCGGGGATCATTCGGGTAGTGGCTCTGAGTCGGCAGAAGCGAATGCGCGAAATCGAGGCCGTGTATTCGGAGCGCTATCCGGCGTTCGTGCGGGTGGCTCGGGCAATCACGGGTGACCCTGACCGTGCGCTGGACGCGGTTCAGGAAGGCTTCACCTCTGCGATTCGCAGCCGAGAGACGTTCCGCGCCGAAGGATCCCTCGAAGCCTGGCTCTGGCGCTGCGTCGTGAACGCCGCCCGCAAGGGGCAGCGGACGCGCCCGCGGGAGGTCGACACGGCTGATCCAGGCGCGGTGGACCCGACTCCCGCGACGGATCTCGCGCCGCTCATCAGTCGCCTCCCGGAACGGCAACGCCTGGTCATCTTTCTGCGCTACTACGCCGACCTCGACTACCGAGCGATCGCAGCGTGCCTCGGGATTCAGGTTGGCACTGTGAGTGCCACTCTCGCTGCTGCGCACCGCTCGATCCGCTCGACCCTGGAGGAGGTAAGCGCGCGTGATTGACGTCGAGCCGCTGATTCTCGAAGAGCTTGAGCAGCTCGCGCCCGCTGACGAGGTTCCGCCGGGCGACTGGGCTGGTGTGATGTCTCGCGTTGCAAGACGACGCGCCTCAGCGCCCGGCCACAATCGCCTCCGCGTCGCGGTCGCGGTGTCGATCGCCGTGCTCGCCGTGGCGGCCCCTGCGATCGCGCTCAGCGCCGGTCTGCGCCAGTTCCTCGGCTTCGAACGGCCCACCCCCGTCCTGAAGCAGGCGCGACTTCTTTTGTCCGCCCCGGCGGGCAATGGCTTCTTCGCACATGAGTGGGACTCACCGTCCTCAACCGGTGGCCGCTGTTTCTTCCAGACCCGCGACCACGATCCGACCGCGCTCCACCCTCCGAGGGTCAGCGGGGCCGGTGCCTGCTCAGAACACGGCTCGCGCCCGCTGCTTCAGGCAACGCCCCACCTCCCGTTGAACGTCGGCCTGAGCGTTACACGGAGGCCAAAGCACGGCATCGCCGCCAACTGGGTCCCACCGACGGTCGATGGAGCCGTCCTGCCGAGCCTGCACGCCACGCGCGTCGTCGTCAGCTGGCGTGGCGGGCGCCACCAGCTCGCACTCAGGAACGGCTACTTCCTCGGAGGAACACCGTTGCTCTACATGCCGCCCTTCGCGAGCTTCCCGTTCTACGTCGTCGCGTACAACCCGCGCGGCACGGAAGTCGCGCGGTCCAAGCTTCAAGGTGCAACGCTCATGCTCCTGGGCGGGAAGCAATTCGCGCGCGAGTACCAGGCCTGGAAGAAGACGCACAGGAAGTAGCCGAATACCCTTCAGACAGGCAGGACGGCTTCGGCGGCAGCGGGCACCCGCCGAGAGGGCCGGAGGCGAGCGGCCAGCGCGCGGAGCTCCGGTACGCGCCAGTAGGCGAGCGGCGCGTATGCGAGGCACCCGATCACGGTCAGCATGACGAGCCTCGATGCCGCCGAGAGGCCTGCGTCGACGAGCGCGAGGCGCGCTGCATAGACGGCGGCCGCCATCCCGGCGGTCGCCTGAGCGACGCCTGCAAGCGCGCGCGGGAACTCGAGCACGGAGACGCCGAGCGCTCGCGCGGTGAGCCAGGTGTAGTACGGCTCGACGAGCGTGCTCGACGCCGCGTAGGCCACTGCGACGCCGATCAGCCCCCAGTGCAGCCCGATCACGAAAGCCGTGAAGCTCGCAGTGGTCACGATGACGGCGTAGCGGAGCAGGTCCTGGGTCCGGTTCCGCGCCTGCAAGACCGAAGAGTTCAGGCTCTGGAGCGATTGAAGCATCCCGACCCAGGCGAGCACCTGGATCACCCGCGCGGCCGAATGCCACTTCGGACCGAGCACCACCTCGATGAAATCGGGCGCAACGACGGCCAGGCCGGCAAGCGCGGGAAGAGTGATTGCGCCGACGATCCTGTTCACGGCGAGCCAGGCGGTCGCCACGCGACGCGGCTCCGCTTGCAGGCGCGAGAAGGCGGGATACAGCACCTCTTGCACCGGCGCGGCGATCTGATTGCTCGGCAGGAGCATCAGGTTGTAGGCGATCGTGTACGCGCCGAGCGCACCCGCACCGACGAACCGGCCGATCAGGATGTTGTCGGCGTTCCGGTTGGCGTAGAAGAGCAGCCGCGTGCCGAAGACGCGCCCACTGAAGGAAGTGAGCTCGCGGAGGCTCCGGCGGGAGACTCGAAGCGCCGGCCGCCAGCTGGAGACCCGCCACACGAGTGCTGTCGCGACCAGGGCGGCGGTCACCTGCTGGCCGATCAGGGCCCACGGGCCGGCACCGGACCACGCGATGGCGATCGCGACGGTCGCGCCGGCAATCGCGCCTCCGGTCAGGCGCAGTTCGAGCGCCCGGAAGTCCATGTTGCGCTGGAGCAGGGCCGCCTGCGTCGAGCCGACGGCGGTGACGAGGAAGCTCAGCGACATCACCTCGAAGAGCGGTTTGACGGTGGGCGTCCCGTAGAACGACGCCAGCGGCCCTGCCACCGCCACTCCGACGACGGTGAAGACGACACCCGCGCCGATGCTGATCCAGAACGCCGTCGAGCGGTCGTCGTCGCTCAGGTTGTCGCGTTGCACGAGCGCGGCCCCGAGTGCCATGTCTCCGAAGATTTCGACGAGCGATGCGAAGACGAGCACCATGCCCGCGACCCCATAGTCGTGCGGCGAGAGCAGGCGCGCGAGCACGACCGTGACGACGATGCGCATGAGTTGGCGCGCCATGCTCGACCCGCCCTTCCATGCGAGCCCGCGGAGAACGCGGCCGCGGAATGAACCGAAGAGCCCGTCCGTCATGTGGCAGCCGCGACGAGGAGTGCACGCAGCTCGAAGATCAGCCGCCGGTCGGGTGCGACGCGTCCCACGGGCTCCATGCATCCGGCCAGAGCGGCGGGAAGCTCCTCCAGGTTCTCGACCAGCGTGACGAGTCCGTTGGCCGCCACCCGGCGGGCGAACTCCAGCTGGTGGTCGTCGACTGCGTCCCCTGCCTCGGCACGGCGCGGCACGACGACGGGGCGCTTGCCGTTCGCAAGGGCGGTCAGCACTGTGCCGACGCCCGCGTGCGTCACGACGACCCGCGCCTCCCGCACGAGCTCGACGAGCTCGGCGAACGGGAGGAACTCCACGCACCGTGCCCCCTGCGGGCGCACCGGCGAGAGACCGTGCTGCACGACCAGCTCCTCGTCGATCGACGCGTTGTCGATCGCGTGCAGCAGGCGATCGAAGGGCTCGCAGGTGCCGGTGGTGACAAAAATCATTCGACGACCGCGACTGCGCCGGCGAACCTCGCACCGGGGAGCAGCTCGAGGAGCTCGGGCCACTGGACGTAGATCTCGTGTGCAACCGGCTTGATCAGCTTGCAGCTGAGCGAGACGGTCTCGATCCGCGTGAAGCTCTCGACGTAAATCACGCGAGCTCCGAAAAGGCGGCCGATCCACGCGAACGCGACGGCGACGTCGGCGCCGGTGGTCAGGACGGCGGCCGGGCGCTCCCGGCGGATCAGTCGAAAGGCAAAGACGGCGTTGCTGAGCAGCGATCGCGCGTGACGGCTGAAGGGACCGGGGAGGAAGTGCGCCCGCTCGCTCGCGAGCAGCGATCGCGCGTCCGATCTGTCATTCGCTACCCAGATCGTCGGCAGGCCCGTGTAGGCCTCACGCAGCGTGAGGAGCTGCAGGAGGTGGCCTCCCGACGACGCGACGAGCAGGATCGGCCGTTCGCTCATCGGGGCTCCGGCAGGATCAAGGCAGAGGTCAGCCGGGCCGCTTCGGCCCAGGAGAGGGAGTCGGCCGCTGCTCGCGCGGCGCGGGCGCGAGCGCGGATCCCGTCCCGGTCGGCTGCCGCCGATTCGAGGGCCCGGGCGAGTGACGAAGGCTTGCCAGCGGCGAACAGCCAGCCGGCGCGCCCGTATCCGATCAGCTCCGAGTACGAAGGCGAATCCGCGACGACCACGGGCGTCCCGAGGGACAGTGCGAGGATCAGCGCCCCGGATGTTCCTCCGTCCCCTCGCGAGACGACGGCCGCATCTGCTGCTCCGAACAACTCGGCGACACGCTCGTTGGGAACGAACTCGAGCAGAGGCACGATCCTGGGGTCCGCGGCAGCCCGATCCGCGACCAGGGCAGCGGACGCGCTGTCGAGCGGAAGGCCGGCCACGACGAGGGCCGCGTCGTCGATCTCCGCCGCCGCGAGCCCGTCCAGGAGGATGTCGAGGTCCTTGTAACCGCGCACGTGGCCGAAGGCCAGGAAGACGACGGTCGACGGTTGCAGCCCGAGTTCGGTGCGCACGTCATCGCGGCGCCGGCCGGGCGGATAAACGCCGACGTACGAGCCGTGGGGCACGCGGCGGACCTTCCGCCCCGCTCCTCGAAGATCGCTCACCTGCTCGGCGGTCGAGCCGTCGTGCACGAGCAGCGCGTGCGCCGCCGCTGCGAGCAGCCTGCTCGCGGCGCGGTCGAGGGCCGGGTGCTCTTGCTCGTGCGGGTAGAGCTGGTGGACGGTCCAAAGGATTCGGTACCCGAGCAGGCGCGCCGCGCCGAGTCGCACGGCGAGTAGCAACAGGCGCGACCATGACACGGCCGACGACGCGTGGCCGCGGTGGCGGTAGAGGCCTTGCGGCCAGTGGATGTGGAGTGCGGCGATCCGGCTTCTCGACCGAAGCAGCCATCCGATCCGGAGTCGCGCATCGGCCTCGAGCGGCACGCCGAGCTCGGCGAGCTCGCGATACAGCAGCTGCTGATAGGGGTTCTGTGGGATCAGCGGAACCGCTGCGACTCCACGCCGCTCCGTTATCGCGGGTGTCGCCCGGGCCACGATCTCCATCTCGCAAAGCGTAGGCCGGGCAGCCGGTTCTTCCAATGCACAGAGAGCTAGTTCGGCGGCGGTGTACCTAGCCAACGGGGTAGGTGAGAACGGTCCAATTCCGTCCTGTGATCTGGCCGTCTGTGGCGTATGAGTTCGTCGAGCGCCCTCATACGATCTCGACCATGCCAACAGAACACATTGACTTGCTCGCACGGCTCCGGAGCCTCTCGGCCCGGGAACGCGAGGTGCTCGAGATGGCTTCGCGGGGAATGACGAACACGCAGGTCGCAGGAGAACTGCACGTTTCGGTGCACGCGGTCAAGTTCCATCTCGCCGGCGTCTACCGGAAGCTCAGCGTTGCCAACCGGACTCAGGCGACGATGCTTCTTTACAGCTTCGGCGCGGGTCAGCCCGCGGGAATCTGGCCGAGTGAGGTGCGAGACTAATGGACCTCGCGCTCTTCGCTCGCGTCATCTGGCGCCACAAGCTCGTCCTCGTGCTCGGAGCGGTGCTCGCGATTCTGCTGGGGCTGCTCTCCTACGTCCGAGTCGGCCCGGGAGGCAAGATCACCTACCGCGACAGCCAGTCGTGGGTGAGCTACGAAACCGTTTCGGTCACGCAGCCGGGGTTCACGGAAGGCAATGTGGACCCGACCGGTGCGGACCCGACCCGGCTGACCCTGCTCGCCACTCTCTACTCGCACTACATCGACACCGATGCCGTGCAGAAGCAGATCTGGCCCGCCGGCGCACACGGCGAGCGGATCGAGGCGGCCCCGGTGCTCGCGGGTGTCGGCAGTTCAGCGGCGAGCGCGCTTCCGATCATCAGCATCGCAGCGTTCTCGCCCTCTGCCTCGGGTGCACAGGAGCTCGCCGCGCGCACGACCAAGGCCCTCTCGGGCTATATCGAGGGCCGCCAGGTGACCGCCGGCGTTCCGGTCCCTGATCGGGTCGAGCTGCAGCCCGTCAAGCTGGCACTCAGCAATCCGCCGGCGCTCTGGCAGGCGCGGTCGAGGACGCTGCCGATCGTCGTCTTCCTCACGGCCTTGCTGGCGGCCTTCGGGCTCGCCTTCATCCTCGAGAACCTCGATCAGCAGATCCGCCCGGTCGCGCAACCGGAGGAGGAGCACACGCGTGTCGCTCGGCAGTCTTCACGGGCCGCGTGAACTCGGCGTCCTGATCGGCGCGGGCGACCGCGGACCGCTCGTGTCCGCGGCCGTCATGGTGGGCTCGCTGCTCGTTCTCGCGATCAGCGCGTCCACCTCGGCGCCGCTCAAGATCGTCGCGCCCGTGGTCTTGCTCGCAGTCGTGTGCACCGTCGGACACCGGACGCTTCTCCGCTTCGAGACGTTGCTCACCGGGCTCGTTCTCGTTGTGCTGTTCGTCCCGATCCGGAGGTACACCCTTCCCGGAGGGCTCCCGTTTCAGCTCGAGCCATACAGGCTGCTCACGGTCTTCATCGCGACGGGTTGGATCGCGTCGCTTCTCGCCGACCCGCGGGTCCGGTTGAAGAAGACCGGGTTCGAGCTGCAGTTCGGCTTGATTGCGCTCTCGATGCTCCTCTCGGATGCCGTCAACAGGGGCCCGATCGCGAGCCTCGGCGTGCAGACTGACGTGGTCAAGAAATTGACGTTCTTCGCGAGCTTCTTCGCGATCGCCTACGTGGTCCCGAGTGTCGTGCGACGCCGCTCGCAGGTGGACATGCTGGCACGCGTGCTGGTGATCGGTGGTGCCGTCCTCGCGGCGTGTGCGCTGTGGGAAGGTCAGACGCACTACAACGTGTTCAACCACCTCGCGAGCTGGATTCCCTTGCTCAAGCTCGACCAGTTGCCGTACTCCCTGATCAGCCATCAGAACGATCGCGGCGGCCGGCTGCGGGTCTACGGGCCGGCCCAGAGCCCAATCGCCTTCGGCGCGCTCTTCGTCATGCTCTTCCCGTTCGGGGTCTACCTGGCGAAGCGCACTGGACGCAAGCTCTGGGCCTTCGCGGCGCTGCTCATCCTCATGGGCGCCCTGTCGACCGTTTCGCGCACGGCGATTGTGATGCTGATCGTCATGGCGATCGGCTACTGGCGCTTTCGGAAGAACGACGTCAAGCGGCTCTGGCCCCTCGTCATCCCGTTCCTCGTGGTGGTGCACGTCGCTCTGCCGGGAACGATCGGAACGCTGGAGGGCGCCTTCTTCCCGAAGGGAGGCATCGTTGCCGAGCAATCTGCGGGAGCCGGCACGTACGGCAGCGGGCGCGTCGCCGACCTCGGTCCCGGCCTCCACGACGCCAAGCAGCACCTCATACTCGGCCAGGGCTTCGGAACCCGCCTCACCGATCGTGCCGAGGGGAAGGCGAACGCGCCGATCCTCGATGACCAGTGGCTCGGCACGCTGCTCGAGACGGGCCTTCTGGGCGTGCTGGCCTGGCTGTGGCTCTTCGGGCGCTTCTACCGGCGGATGATGCAGGCCGCCCGCCTCGACGACACATCCCGAGCGTGGCTTCTGGGGGGCCTGGGTGCGTCGATTCTCGCTTTCGCGGTCTCGCTCGCGACCTACGACACGTTTTCGTTCATCCAGGTGACGATCATCGCGTTTTTCCAGATTGGGTTCGGCGCCGCAGTCCTCGCCGCGCGCGACGACTCGCCTCCGACGTTGATCGCAGCGGCGCCCGTCGCTGCCGGCGGAGGCTGACACGTCTCGACCGAGGCGCGGCTCCCGTCGTTTCGGTGATGAGTCGTCCGGTCAGCAACTGGACGCGCCCTTGCCGAGGACAGCTAGGGCGGCCTCGCGCAACCGTGTACCCAAAAGTGCGCGGGGTACCGAACCAGGTTCGGTCTGTGAACCTGGTTCATGAGTTTCGTCCTGCCGCGCCCTCCCGAGGAGCTCATGAACCTGGTTCAGAAACCAAACCAGGTTCCGGCTCCGGCCAAACGTTCTGCGAGGCCGTACTAGTAGCCGAGCCGCCCGGTAGATCATCGGCGCTTGCGAACACGGTGAACCTCGAGGAGGTTGAGAGTGCGCGTCTCGCCGCTCTTGAAGGCCTGAACGAACCGATGGATCAGCGCGGTCGTCTGAGCCGGGCTGCAACGCTTGCTTGGCGCAGCCGGTCTCGCGGTCCTCTTGCCGTCAACAATCCTGCCGCCCGAAGGTCGCGAGGGCGACCTCGCGTCGGCTACGGCCAGATCAGTGACCGACTGGGGCCGGGGCGCCCATGTCGGCGAGGATGTTCAGGGTCGCTTGCTCGATGATCGGGTTCGGCTCGCCGTCGCCCGCCATGTTTCGGCCGAGCCCGCGGCTCCAGTTGTTCGTTCCCGTGTCGAAGACCCACGCCCCGCTCGTCGAGCGATACTCGGTTGCGCTTGCGGTCGTGACGCTCTGAGCGAGCTGCGTGGGACTGCCCGCACTGCCGACCTCCGACGCGCTGGCGGGCACCGGGCTCGACGAGAGCACGGCGAGCCTCGGCGGCTGGGCACCGTTTCGCGCCGGCGCGTCCCACTCCCAGCCGACCAGTGCGTGGCCGACGCGGGCGCTCGTACCGGGCCGGAGGTGTGCGAGTGGAGTGTTTCGCCAGACGCGGTTCTTGCCCTCGTTCGCCGTGACGATGAGAGGAAGGTCGACCTTGGTGTTTCCGCTGCTCCCCGCATACATTTCGCCGAGCAAAGCGTTCTCGGGGAGACGAACCGCGGGGTCGCGCCAGGTGGTGGTCGGCACACCGGTCGGGTCGGCAGGGCCGCTCTCACTCGTCTTGTAACAGACCTCGACGCGGTCGTTGACCCTCGAGTAGGGGCTCGACTCGAAGCGGATCTTCCAGTAGTCGGCATTCGAGCCGAGGTAGAGCAGACTGGTTCCCGCGTTTCGCGCTGCGGTAACCGCCTGTCGCATTCCGGCCGACCAGTACTCGTCGTGGCTCGGCGAGACGAACACCTTGTGGGGCCGCACGACCGCCCCGTTCGTTTCGAGGTCGACGCTCGACACGTAGGAGATGTCGAAGCCGTGGCGTTCGAGGAAGGAGACGTTCTGAATGTCGTCGGCCGCGTACCAGTTGTTGGAATGATCAACCGTCTGGGCGTACGGCCGGTCGAACGAGACCTTGACGGCACGCGGCGTTCCCGCGACCGATGAGCTGCCGGTGCTGTTGAAGGTGTAGAGCGAGCGGCCGCCGTAGTTGTTGTACGCCTCATAGGTCGCGACCTGCACCCCGTACACGAGTCGCGAGCGGCTGCCGTCCTGGCGGACGACGAGGAGAATCTGGTTCTCCGAGCCGTTGTTCTCGCGGACGAGACGGAGCAGATAGATGCCGGTTGGCCAGTCGCGCGTCGTCGTCAGCGTCGCCGACACAGCCCAATTCGAGCAGTCGACCAGGCCGTCACCGGCGTGGTAGTTGTGCTCGCAGGCGGGCTGGGCGGTGCCACGTAGGCCGGTCAAGACCGAGACGAGACGTCCCTCCGCGCCTCCGTAGTAACCGGTTCGGTAGATCTCGACCCGGAACGGCGCCCCGGACGACGTGTTGACCTTCAGGTCGACAGCCTCGCCCGCGTTGATGCTCGTTGCGGTCGCGAAGCCTTCGATCCCGCCTGCTGCGGCCGCGAGCGGCCTGTGGATGCGCCAGCGGTTGTCGCCCGGAATGCAGTTCTCGCGTGCGATGGGCGTCCGGCCGGCGCAGAGCGCGCGCAACGGCTCGGCCAGCACCAGGTTCGATCCGCTCGATGCCCCAGCGGGGCGGACGACGTAGGAGTACGGATGCCCGTTCAGCGCTGTCGAGTCGGTAAACGACGTGCCGCCGAGACCGCCGGCCACGACAGTCTCTGCCCCGGCCGCTGACCGGCGGACCACGTCGTAGCCGCCTCCGCCGTTCGCGGCGCTCCAGGCAAGCTCGACCCGACCCGGCAGCGCGAGCGCCGTCAGCCCGGTCGGCGCCGTCGCTTCGGCCGCTGCTCCGAGCGGTATGAAGGCGGAGGCCGCGGCACCCGCTGCGGCGAGCCCAAGTAGTCCCCGGCGCCATCCTACCCGGCGGGCGCTGCGGCCGCCCTCGAGACTCGAGCCAGCGCCTACGTCGTAACGCATACGACCCCCCTTGAGAAGAACCAACGGGCGAATTGTCGTGGCCAATTCGGCCCCCGACAACTCGCTACAAGGCTAGGTTCTCGCTCACATCGTGCCCGGCTCAGGCAGACCTACTGCCGCGGGCCTCGGCGGCCCGCCGTGGGAGCTCGCGGAGGCGCTGTTTCTGCCGGATGTGCGCGCGGACAGCGGCATCCGCCAGAACCGGCTCCCGGGACAAGGCCGCCCGGAGATACCCGGCGATCATCGCCACTGCGGCCGGTGTGCGGCGCATTCGGAACACCGCGCGGGCCACGAGGTACGAGGGCCGGTACCCCATGTAGTGGGCGGTTGCGCCCTGGTCGTGGAACGACCTGCGAAGGCCGTCGCGCTGGCCCATTCGTCGATGATGGAAGAAGGGCAACGACCGGATGCTGCGCGTGTGCCAACCAAGCAGCGCCGCGCGGACCTCGTCGATGCCGTCCCAGCCGAGGCGGGGCTCGAGGGGCTGCACGTCGCACAGGCAGTCCCAACGGTAGGCGCGGGTCGCCCCGCGGACGTGGTCACCGGTCACCCAGCGCTCGCGCCAACCACCGTCTTCGAGCTCGAAGCAAGCGCCGCCGGCGATCCCGAGGCGCGGATCGCGGGCGAACTCGTCGAGCAGGATCTCGAAGAAGTCGGGCAGCAGCGAGACGTCGGCGTCGAGCTTCAGCACGATGTCGGGTGTCGACGGAAGCGCGGCGAGGCCGGCATTGAACGCCGCGACGTCGCGACCCGAGAGCCGCCCTTCGACGAGCTCGCCGTCACCCGCCGATGAGCTCACGAGCGAGATCCAGTCGTGAGCGACGGCGAGTCGCTCGACGAGCTCCGCGGTGTTGTCGGTACTTGCGTCGTCGACCACGACCCAGGCCGCCGGCGGCACCGTCTGCGCGAGGAGGGACGCCGCCAGGCGCCGCAGATTCTGCTCTTCGTCGCGTGCCGGCGTGATCAGCGCGTACGTCTGGTGCGACGTAGCGTCCTGCCCGCGCGCGGAAGATGCCACCGGGTTCGACACACTCCAACCGTAGGAAAAACCGGGGGCGAGCAACACCGCCGAAGCTGCCAGGATTCGCTCGCCGACCTGGCCGGACGGCTAGGTGAGGTGATCGAGACTAGGACCGCAGCGCACGCGCGGCGGCCGCGAGGTGGCGCCCGCGAGACGAGCGTGGGCCGCGGCCGATCGCCGAGTGCGTGAGCGCCCCGAGCACCACTCCGAGCCGCTCGGCTTGTGCGGCGATCCACCCGTGGTGCTGCCGCGCGTACCGCACGCGGCTGGCGGCCAGAACGGGCAGGAGCGTCGATCGTGGCGCCGACCGGCCGCCCTCGTGTGCGACCTCTGCGTTTGCCACGAAGCGCACCGAGAATCCGAGATTCCAGATCCGGCGGCAGATGTCGGCATCCTCGCAGTACATGAAGAACCCCGTGTCGAAGCCGTCCAGTTCGTCGAGCACGGCGCGCCGCACCAGCAAGCAGGCGCCCGAGAGCCAGTCCGCGTCTCCCGAGACGCGGTACCGCCGCGCGTCGCGCACCACTTCGTCGGCCCACGACGACGTGGGCGAGAGGCGGTGGAGAAAGAGCGCCTGGGCGAAGGTCGACCGGATTCGTGGAAAGCGCCGGATCGAAAAGTCGAGCGAGCCGTCGCTTTCCTCGATGTGCGGCCCTGCGGCGCCCGCGCGGTCATCGAGCTCGAGTGCCTCGACCAGGATGCGCAGCGGCTCAGGGCCGATCGCGGCGTCCGGGTTCAAGAACAGCACGTAAGGGGCCGATCCGCGCCGCCAGCCGGCGTTGCAGCCCGAGCCGAAGCCGAGATTCTCATTCTCCCAGACGACCGTCACGGGGAGGTCGGCGACGGCGTCGCCGCTGCGGTCGGGCGATGCGTTGTCGACCACGATCGTGTTCACCCAGTCGAGCCCCACGAGCGGCTCGACGCAGCGGCGGAGCCGGTCGCGGCTCTGGTAGGCGACGACGACGACATCGACGAGTGCCACGACCTCGACGCTAGCAGGCTGTTCGCAGAGTCTCGTCCAGGATTTCCTGGCGAGAAGAAGAGGACGCTACTGTGGCGGAGAGTGCGAGTCGTCCCAAAAGCGGTCGCGGCCATCGTGTTCGCGATCGTCTGCGCGGGCGGAGCCATCCTGTACGCGATCGTCTTCGCCGGCGGCGCCACCGGCGCTCCGGCGGCGCTCTACGTCTCGGCCACGGGGTCAGACTCCGGTCTCTGCTCCAGCTCTGCGCCGTGCAAGTCGTTCGATCGCGCCTACCGCCTTGCAGCTCCCGGCGAGCGGGTCGTGGTTACTCCTGGTTCGTATCCGCCGCAGACGATCAACGCGAGCGGGCGCACCGGCGCGCGCGTGGTCTTCGCGCCGCCTCCGGGCGCCAAAGTGACGCTCGCGCACGAGCTGAACGTCTTCGGATCGCACATCGAGTTCCAACGAATGACGGTCTCCGACTGGTACGTCCGCGGGGGCGCGGAGGACGTGACGTTCAGGGGGATGAACGTCCAGCTCTTCTTCATCCGGAGCGCCTCGCACGTTCGTGTCCTCGGCGGTTCCGTCGGCGGGATCGACGATGGGAGCGCCCCAACGATCGGCTCGACCTACCGGTCGATTGTGCCTTCGCGCGACATCGTGATCGACGGTGTCCGTTTCCACGACATCACGAGGCGCGCAAGCCCCGGCGCTCACGTGCAATGCCTGTTCGTCCAGTCCGTCGACGGGCTCGTGATCCGGCGGAGCTCCTTTCGCAACTGCGCTGTCTTCGACGTGTACGTGAACAACATCGGCGTCGGGCCCGTCCCCAAGAACATGTTGTTCGAAAACGACCTCTTCGGTCACGCATCGAGCGGCGGCTTCTACTCGCTCTACGTGCGCAACGACCCGGGGGACACGATCGACGGGCTCGTCGTCCGTTACAACTCGATGGTGCAGGGGCCGCACTTCGATCGCGGCGCATACACGCGCTCGAGCGTGGTCGCGAATGTCTCGCCCTTCACGCAGGAGCAATGTGTCGGTGGGATCGTCTTCTCGCACAACATTTTCGACGCCGCGCGCTGCGGCACGGGGGACCGGCGGGCCGCCCTCGGTTTCGTCGACGCTTCGGCGTTTCGCCTGGCGTTGAAGGCAGGCGCAGCCGGGATCGACGCCGGCGACCCGACCGACCTCCCCCGGACAGACATTCTCGGTCGCCTGCGTTCGCTCGGGAAGGGACCCGACGCAGGCGCCTACGAGAACGGCTGATTCCAAGCCTTGACCATCGGGGGTGACGCCCGGACAGGGGGCTTCCTACAATGGAGAGATGGCGTCCAGGCGCATGATCGGCCGCGCTGCGCTTGGCGGCTACAGGCTCGCGCAGCGTTTTCTCGGCAAGAGCTTCTCGCTCCTCGTCGGCGGTTCATTTGCGTCCTTTGGGCCCCGTTCGGTGCTCCAGCCGCCGATCCGTCTCGTCGGCGAGGGCTCGATTGCAATCGGCAGCGACGTCTGGGTCGGTCCCGGCAGCTGGCTCCAGTCGCTGTCGCCTGAGCCGGGCGTGGCTCTGCACATCGGCGACGGGACGAGCATCGCGGGCAACGTGGTCATCTCGGCTGCTCGATCGGTCCGGCTCGGCCGGAAGGTGCTCCTCGCGCGCGGCGTCTACATCTCCGACCACACCCATCGCTACGACGACACGTCCCGCCCGATCCTTGAACAGGGGATCGAGCGAATGGAGCCCGTCGAGATCGGGGACGGTGCCTGGCTCGGCGAGAACGTCGTCGTCTGCCCCGGCGTTTGCATCGGCCGGGGCGCCGTGGTGGGCGCGAACGCGGTCGTCACCGAGGACGTCCCCGACTTCTCACTCGCGGTTGGCGCGCCGGCACGTGTGGTTCGCCGGTTCGGAACCACGCCGGTTGCCGCTGTGGGAGAGGCTTGAGGCGCGTCGCGCTCCTCGCGTACTACTTCCCACCGCTCGGTGGGGCGGGCGTTCAACGCGCCGCGACCATTGCGCATCACCTGCCTGCTTCGGGGTGGGAGCCGGTCGTGGTGACAGGCCCCGGCGTGTCCGGCGGACGGTGGTCTCCGCGCGACGAGAGTCTTGGTGTGGGTCTCGCCGATGTCGAGGTCGTGCGCGTTCCGGGGCCCGAGCCGTCGCGGGGGGACGGCCGCGCAACCAGGTGGCTCAGAGCTCGTTCCCCCTGGGCGCGGTGGTGGCAGGAGGGCGCCGCAGCGGCGATCGCGAAACTGCGCGGTGTCGACCTGGTGCTCGCGACGCTGT
>Ga0105854_1000276_pt1 | contig 26117 bp, 26 predicted proteins | sample OrgsoiDNA_201058_FD_89679 | JGI IMG/M metagenome (GOLD analysis project Ga0105854, IMG submission 89679) | Permafrost soil microbial communities from the Arctic, to analyse light accelerated degradation of dissolved organic matter (DOM) -... | ecosystem: Environmental > Terrestrial > Soil >... | reverse complement strand
TGATCGTCGACGGCGAGCTCGATCCCTCCCAGCAGCGCTTCCTCGAGAACGCGCTCGAGGCGCGCGTCGTCGACCGGACCCAGCTGATCCTCGACATCTTCGCCCAGCACGCAACCTCGGCTGAAGGGAAGCTCCAGGTCGAGCTGGCACAGCTCGAGTACAACCTGCCGCGGATGCGCGGCATGTGGAAGCACCTCGAGCGCCTCGGTGGCGGCACCGGCGCGCTCGGCGCCGGCGTCGGCACGCGCGGCCCCGGCGAGTCGCAGCTCGAGACCGACCGCCGGCTCGCGCGCCACCGCATCTCAGTGCTCCGGAAGCGCCTCAAGGATCTGAAGAAGCAGCGTGCGACGCAGCGCAAGGAGCGGCGGCGCGCCCAGACACCCACGGTCGCCCTGGCCGGTTACACGAATGTCGGCAAGTCGACGCTCCTGAACGCGCTCACCGGCTCGGACGTCTCTGTCGAGAATCGACTGTTCGAAACGCTCGACCCGACGACGCGCGGCTTCGACCACGACGGGCGGCGCTACCTGCTCACCGACACCGTCGGGTTCATCCGCCGCCTCCCGACGCAGCTCGTCGAGGGGTTCGCGTCGACGCTCGAGGAGACGCTGCTCGCCGACATGCTGCTCCACGTCGTCGACGCGTCCGCCTCCGACGACGAGCAGGACCGGCAGGTGAGCGCGGTCAACGACGTGCTGCACGAGATCGGGGCGGGAGAGTTGCCGATCGAGATCGTGCTGAACAAGATCGATCGCGTCGACCCGCTCGGGCGCCGCCGGCTCGCGAACCGCTTTCCGTCGGCTCCGCATGTCTCGGCCCTCACGGGCGAGGGGATCGAGGAGCTGAAGGCCGAACTCGCGAGGGGCTTCGAGGACCGATGGGAGCGCGTGCGGCTGCTGCTGCCCTACGCCGACGGCGACCGCCTGTCGGAGCTGTATGCGCTCGGCACGCCGATCGAGGAGCGCAAGGACACGGAGGAGGGCGTGCTCCTGATCGCACGCCTGCCGCGCCGCGACCTGCCGCGCTTCGCGCCGTACCTGATCGCCGACTCAGCCGCCTCCGGCCGGGAGACGGCCTGATCGAGCTGCCGGTCAGGCGGCTGCGCCCGGACGCCGTCGTGCCCGTGCGCGCCTACTCGGGCGATGCGGGCCTCGACCTCTCCGCTTGCGAGCGCATCGAGCTTGCACCCGGGGAGCGTGCGCTCGTCCCGACCGGCCTCGCCGTCGCGATCCCCGACGGCTACGCCGGCTTCGTCCAGCCGCGCTCAGGGCTTGCAACGAAGCACGGAATCTCGATCGTCAACACGCCGGGCCTTGTCGACTCGGGCTACCGCGGCGAGCTTCAGGTCGCATTGCTGAACACCGACCTGCGAGAGACGTTCGTCGTCGAGCCGGGGATGCGGATTGCTCAGCTCGTCGTGCTGCCGGTTCCCGGGCTCGAGCTGGTCGAGGTCGACGAGCTGCCCACGAGCGAGCGCGGCCGGCGCGGCTTCGGATCCTCGCGGCACTGATGGAACCGCGGATTCGGGTCTCGGCGATCCTGCTCTGGCAAGGGCGCCTCCTGCTCTGCCGTCAGGAGAAGCCGGGCAAGGAGTACTGGCTGCTGCCGGGCGGCGGTGTCGACGTGGGCGAGTCGCTGATCGAGGCGCTCCGCCGCGAGCTGCGGGAGGAGCTCGCGATCCAGGCCGACGTGCAGTTCGAGGGCCCGGTCGCGATCGCCGACTCGATCGCCCCGCGCTCGCCACGCGTGCGCAAGCACGTCGTGCACATCATCTTCGCGGCCGATCTCTCGCACCGCTCGCTCGACGATGTCGAGACGAAGGACGCGGCGGTGAAAGGCGCACGCCTCTTCTCCGACGACGAGCTGCAGGACATCGTCGTCCATCCGCCGATCAAGCGGTTTCTCACGCGCTGGCAACCAGGCGACCCGGCCGTGTACCTCGGCGCGCTCTGGGCGCGCTGACGGAGCTGCGTGAGGAACCTGGTTTGCTCGTTGAACCAGGTTCGCAACGCCGGCGAGCCAGGTTCAGCGGCGACGTCCGCCGCGCGAGCGCGCACGCGCGACCGAGACCCTGTGTGCTTCTTGCTCGAGTGAGTCGTCGAGCGGCGGCAGTTCGACCACCTCTCGCGTGCCGTCGGCGTGCGCGAGCGCCTCGGCGAGGAGCCGGTCGGCGAACCACGGGTTGCGCGGCAAGAGCGGCCCATGCAGGTACGTCCCGTAGGCCCGCCGGTACCGGCAGCCCTCGTGGCCCGACGAGCCGTCGTTGCCGAAGCCGGCGACGACCCGGCCGAGCGGCTCTGCTCCGTCGTCGAGCAGCGTCCGCCCGGCATGGTTCTCGAAGCCGGCGAGCGTGCGGCCGGCCGCCCATTCACACTCGAGCAGCTCATCGCCGATCATCCGCCGCCCGCCGGCGATCGTCTCGAGCGGCAGCAGGCCGATCCCGGGCTGCTCGTCCCCCGCCACGTCGCGGTAGAAGCGCCCGAGCAGTTGGTAGCCGCCGCAGACCGCAAGGAAAGTCGCATCGCCCTCGACGGCCTCGCGGAGCGCTTCGCCCTTCGAGACGAGGTCGGGGGCGACGAGCGCCTGCTCACGATCCTGGCCGCCGCCGACGTAGAAGAGGTCGATCTCGGCGGCCGGCACCGCGTCGTGCATCCCGATCGCCCGCACGTCGAGCTCATGCCCGCGCGCCCGCGCACGCTCGGCGAGCACCGCGATGTTCCCGCGGTCGGCGTAGATGTTCAGGTAGTCGGGATACAGATGTCCGACGCGGATCCTCATGCCGCCTCCCAGTAGTTCTGAACGTGGCCGCGACCGGCGACGACCCGCCGGAGCGCGAGCATCGCGGTGTAGGTGGGCAGCAGGATCAGCTCTCCGCCCGAAGGCGTCAGTTCGAGACCGCGGTCGAGGGCGGCCTCGAGCGACGGAACGACTTCGATCCGGTCGCGCGGCAAGCCGCCGTAGGCGAAGCGCAGCCCCAACTCGGCCGCGCGGGACCCGGTGGCGACCAGCCGGTCGAGCCCGGCGAGGAGCGGCTCGAAGTCGACGTCCCAGATCCAGGAGACGTCGCGGCCATCCGCGATCTCATCGTTCAGCGCAACCACCACCACCTTCGGTGGGGCGCCCTCGACGAGGGTGCGTACCGCCTCGTTCGCCCCGGCCGGGTTCTTGATCAGAAGCATCAGGACCCGGCGGTCACCGATCGCGATCCGCTCGAAGCGCCCGAAGGCGGCGGAGAAGCGCTCCAACCCGGCTTTGATCTCCGCGAGCGGAACCTCGAGTGCCAGTGCGAGTGCGCCGGCGCCGAGGGCGTTGTAGACGTTGTAGAGCCCGGGCAGCGCGAGCTCCACGCGGGCCTCACCGGCGGGCGCGTGCAGCGTGAACGAGGCTCCGTCGAGGCCGTGCAGCTCGATCTCCCGGGCGACGACGTCGAGCGGCGGCCGCGCGTGACCGCACTGCGGGCACCGGTAGTCGCCGAGATGGCCGACGTAGGCGGCCGCATACTCGTACGGCGTGCCGCAGCGCAGGCAGTACTTCGAGTCGGCCGCATGCTGGAGGGCCGGGCGTGCCTGCCGCGGGTCGTCGACTCCAAAGACGAGCGCGTTCCCGCGCGTGCGGGCGAGGTCGCCGATCTGAGCGTCGTCGCCGTTCAGAACAAGGAGCGTGTCGGGCAGGGCGGCAACCGTCTGCCGCCAGCGGGCGGCGACGGTCTCGAGCTCGCCGTAGCGGTCGAGCTGGTCGCGGAAAAGGTTCCCGAGCAGCAACGCCTTCGGGCGCACACGGCGCGCGACCTCGGGTAGCGCTCCCTCGTCGACCTCGAACAGCCCGAGCGCGGCACCGCGGGAGCGGAGCAGGGTGGAGGCGACCCCCGAGACGAGGTTCGCACCCGAGCTGTTGTGGGCGATCCGGACACGAGGCCGCAGGATTTCGGCCACCATCGCGCTCGTCGTCGTCTTACCGTTGGTGGCGGAGACGAGCACCGAACCCTCGGGGAGTCGCCGCGCCAGACGGTCGATCGCGCCCGGATCGAGCTTCCAGAGCAGCTTTCCGGGCAGTGTCGTACCGCCGCCGCGGCCCGCGATGCGCGAGAGCGCGCCCGCGGTGCGCACGGCCGCGGCCTCGAGCGCGAGCGGAAAGGGAGAGCGCACGCGGCCAACCGTACCCGCCCCAATCGGGCTGTCACTCGATCGAGTGAATCGACGCTCCGTTCCGCGGCCTCACCCTTGCGGGGGACTGACGCCGTCCGAAACGCACGTAGGTTCAGCCCCGTTCGGTCTTTCCTTGCGGCAACTCGGAGAGCCCGGACCTGGATTTCATCTGTGGCCTGCGCTTCGGTGCGGAAAGAAGGAGAGCACATGTCGGTGAACAACGAGCGCGGAGCCACGGAAGGGCGTCAAAGCGCCCTCTGGGGCACCGGCGGCAAGGGCGGTGACCGCTCGAACGTGCTCTGGGGCAAGGGCGGCCGTGGCGTCCTGATCTCGTGCGTTGCAGCGTTTGCTCTTGCAGCTCCCCTTGCAGCGTCCGCAGGTAACGGCAGGGGCAACCCGCCTGTGCCGGTCGCCGGCGCCGCACCGGCTGCGGTTTCGCCCTCCACGGGCGGCCGCGCCAACTCGCCCGACGGCAAGACCTGGGTTGCGAAGACCCTGCTCGACAAGGCGCAGAGCGATCCGAACGCCCCCGTGGACGTCATCGTTCAGAGCTCGGGCGGCGTCACCGGCGCGGACAAGGCCCTGAGGTGGCTCGGCAAGAGCAATGGCGGCGACAAGAACCTCAGCCTCGTGGGCGGCGTCGAGGTCTCGCTGCCGGCGAAGTCGATCGCCAAGCTTCAGTCGGTTTCCGGCCTGATGATCACTCCGAACGCGATCGTCAAGGTCTCCGGAGGAAGGACGCCGGCAATGGTTCAGTCGACTCAGCTCTGGCCGTACGAGTCGGGTAACGCGAACCTCTGGCCCGGTGACCTGTCGACCTACGCCACCATGGCTCCGGCGATCGCGATCGTCGACTCCGGCATCCAGGACCGCAACGACTTCGGCAACCGCGTCATCGCGAGCGTCAACCTCTCGACGATCGCGGGGAGCACGGCAACCGATTCGAACCCACTGGACGACAAGCGCGGGCACGGCACCTTCGTCGCCGGCATCGCAGCAGGCTCGGCGCCGGACCTCGCGGGCGCCGCTCCGGGGGCTCCGCTCGTCTCGGTCAAGGTCGTAAACGACCAGGGCATGGCCAAGACCTCGGACGTGATCGCGGCGTGCCAGTGGATCCTCGACAACAAGGCGAAGTACAACATCCGCGTTGCAAACTTCTCGCTGCACTCGAGCTACAGCACGAACTTCTATCGCGACCCGCTCGATCAGGCAGTCGAGCAACTCTGGTTCCAGAACGTGGTCGTCGTCGCGGCCGCCGGCAATTACGGCACCGCGACGGGGCCCTCGGGCGTGCTCTACGCCCCGGGCAACGACCCGTTCGTGATCACCGTCGGCGCCGTCGACATCGGCTCGACCCCGAGTGCGAGCGACGACACCATCGCACCGTGGTCGGCCTACGGGTACACGCCGGACGGCTTCTTCAAGCCCGACGTCTCGGCTCCCGGCCGCTATCTCGTGGGCCCGATCCCGGGCGGCTCGACGATCGCTGCTCTCAAGGCTGCGAATCGCCTCGGCTCGGAGCGGATCCAGCTCTCCGGCACGTCGTTCTCGGCCCCGGTCGTCTCCGGGACCGCGGCGGACCTGCTGGCCCGGCATCCGACCTGGTCCCCGGACCAGGTCAAGGGCGCACTCATGCGCACGGCTCGAGCGCTCCCCGGCGCGAGCCCCGGCGCCGGCGGTCTCGGAGAGATCACCGCCAGCCGGGCCGCCCTGTTGGCCGAGGCGCCGAACCCGAACCTGGGGCTCGACCGGTTCGTCTCGACGAGCGTCGCGACCGGCACGACGTTCGACTCGATGAGCTGGGCGAGCGCGGCCAAGCTCGACCAGTCCTGGAACGCGATGTCTTGGAGCGACATGAGCTGGAGCGACATGTCCTGGAGCGATCAGGCGTGGCAGGCAATGTCTTGGAGCGATATGTCCTGGAGCGATATGTCCTGGAGCGACATGTCCTGGAGCGACATGTCCTGGAGCGACATGAGCTGGAGCGACATGTCCTGGAGCGACATGCAGGCAGAGGACGCCGCCGTAGGCGACGCGGCCAGCCAGTCCCAGATCAGCGCCGACGCGGGCGACATCGCCGCGGCTGCCACCGACCCCGACACGGCCGTTCCAGTCGACGGAGTCGACCCGGCCGCGGCACTCGGCGTGCCGGCAACCGGCGGGAAGGCAGCGGACACCCAGGGGAAAGCAGCGGAAACCGTCGTACCGGCCGTGCCCGTTCCTGCCTCGCTCCTGCCGTAGCAGGCGAGACCCGGCGCGTACCCGAACGAGGGATGTGAGAGGTGCCCACCCCAAACGGGGGATGAGACGGTCACGTGCTTCGGCCGAAACTTCCAGGGTAAGCGTCAAATGCGGTCCGCGTGACGACGCGGAAGGAGAAGTTGCCGAAATGAGCGCGATCCCAAGCGACATCCGGCGCGCGCCCGACCTGGTCGAAGGGGCTCCATCGAGTCGCCGCGGACTCCCGCGCGGCGCCGCCGTCTACGGCGCCTGCGTCGCCATCGCCGCGGTCGCGGCCGCCGCTCCGTTCCTCATGCGGCTCGGGCACTCCGGGTCGTCCAAGTGGACGACCTTTCTGATCATCGCCGCGGGGGCGGCGGCGTCGCACACCTACACGGTGCGCACTTCTCGCGACACATCGTTCCACACCTCATGGGTGTTCCTGATTCCGGCCGCGATGCTCCTGCCGCCCGAGCTGGTGGCGCTCCTCGGCGTGGTCATGCATATCCCCGAGTGGCTGAAGGAGCGGTACGCCTGGTACGTGCAGAGCTTCAACATCTGTAACTACACGCTCGGCAACCTGGCGACCTGGGGCGGGGCGCAACTCGTTCTGTCGGCGCACGGCTTCATTCCGGACGAGAACCTGCGCTGGGCGGTCGCCGGCTTGGTCGCCTGCGTGATCGCGGTCGGCGCGAACCATGTGATCCTCGCTCCGATGATCACACTGGCGCGCGGCCACTCGCTGCGCGAGGCAGGGGTGTTCTCCTTCGAGAACCTCTCGACGGACTTCATCCTGGCGACGCTCGGGCTCGGAGTCGCGGAGTTTTGGCACCTGAACCCCTGGCTGATCCCGTTCGCGGTCGCGCCCCTGCTCCTCATCCACCGCTCGCTCGCGATCCCGCAGCTCCAGGCGGAGGCGCGAGTCGATTCGAAGACCGGCCTCTACAACGCCCGCCACTTCGCCGTCGTCATGCAAGAGGAGCTCGGCCGGGCTCAGCGCTTCCAGCGGCCGATGTCGCTGATCATGGCCGACCTCGACCTCCTCCGCGACATCAACAACACCTACGGCCACCTGGCCGGCGACGCGGTCCTCCGCGGCATCTCCGAGGTGTTCCGCGAGCAGCTTCGCCGTTACGACGTTCCGGCGCGCTTCGGCGGCGAGGAGTTCTCGATCCTCTTGCCCGAGACCCCACCAGACCAGGCGCACGAGATCGCGGATCGCATCCGCCGCGCCGTTGCCGCCCGCCGCTACGACGTCGAGACGTCGAGCGAGCCGATCCGCGCGACGATCTCGATGGGGATCGCCTGTTTCCCGCGCGACGGCGACGACATGAACGAGCTCGTGCACCAGGCCGACCTGGCGGTGTACCGCGCGAAACTGCAGGGGCGCAACCGCGTGCTCGACGCGTCGAACGAGCCGCTGCTCGCGCAGCCCGATAAGCGCAGTCCGCGCCTCGCCTCTCTGCCGGGGCAGGCACACGAGCCCGTGAGACCGCTCGAGCCTGCGCCCGAGCTGCTGCCCGACGTCGAGAGGCGCCAGACCTCACGCCGGCACTCACGGCCGGCTCCGCGCTTCTTCTCGATCCCGCGGCGCCTCGGGGTTCTCGTCGGCCTCGTCGGCGTCCTCGGTACGACGGCGGGAGTCCTCGGCGCAATCTTCGGCGGCTCGACCGACCTCGTCGGCCTCGTCACGGTCGTCGTGCTCGTCGGGCTCGCCCAGGTGCTTTCACTCGAGGTGGAGGAGACCGGCTCGATCTCCGTCAGTGCCGTCGGCGCGCTCGCGGCCGCTGCGATCATCGGTCCGCGCGCTGCCCTGCCGCTCGCCCTCACGATGGCTGCCGTCGAGTGGAGCGCGCGACGCGCCGCCTTCCATCAGCTGCTCTTCAACGTCGGAGCCCTTTCGCTCGCATCGCTCGGAGCGGCGGCGATCTTCTCGTTCCACTTCGGCGGAGCCGCAGGCACCGGCATCTTCGCAGCCGCGGGCCTCCTCGCCGGCGTCGCCTACTTCGTCGTCAACATGGGTCTCGTCTCGCTTGCGGTCGGCGTCGAAGGACGCGAGAGCCCGATTCGAGTCTGGAAGGAGCAATTCAGGTGGCTGCTGCCGCACTACGCGGTCTACGGCTTCATGGCCGCGGTCGTCTACGAGGCGTACAAGCCGGTCGGAGCCTGGGCGATCGTCGTCTTCGCACTCCCGCTTTTCCTGATGCGAAAGACGCAGGAGTCCTACCTCAAGCACACGCAGCGTTCGGCCCAGAAGCTGAGGGCCGCGGCCGAGACGATCCAGACACAGAACGTGTCGCTCGAGCAGGCGAACAGGCTGCTGAAGGAGCGCTCGACCGCGGCGATGGAGTCGCTCTCGGCGACCGTCGATGCACGTGACTCCTACACCGCAGGCCACTCGCGCCGCGTGCAGCAACTCGCACTCGCGATCGGCCGCGAGCTGGAGCTCTCGCACGCCGAGCTGGAACTGCTCGGCCACGCAGCCCTCTTCCACGACATCGGCAAGCTCGGGATCCCCGACGCGATCCTGTTGAAACCGGGGAGCCTCACCGACGAAGAGTGGACAATCATGGCGAGCCACGCGGCCGAGGGCGCGTCGATCATCAACCGCCTCGGCTTCCTGAGCGATGCCGTGCCGGCGATCCGCCATCACCACGAGCGGTTCGACGGAGCGGGGTACCCCGACGGGCTCGCCGGCAACGACATTCCGCTCGGCGCGCGCATCATCCACGTTGCGGACGCGTTCGACTCGATGCGGACGACGCGCGTCTATCGCCCGGCCCGCCCGGCACACGAGGCGCTGAGCGAGTTGCGGGCGAACGCCGGTTCTCAGTTCTGCCCGCGCTGCGTGAGCGCCTTCGAGGCGATCGTGGCGACCGAGCTCGTGGACGAGCCGGCCTTCCGGCTGCCCCAGCTCGTCGATTAGAGGCAGCCCCGAGGCTACTAGCCTCCACTTGCGGATCGTCCAATCCGCTCTACCATTCTTGTCGTGGTGCGGAAGCCCTATCGCGCGGTCGCCGCCATCGACCCGCAGGCACTCGCGGCGTTCCAGGCAGGGATCCGCCGGCGCTACAGCGACGACCAGATCCTGACCGAGCTGCGGGAGTCCGCCGAGCGGCTCGGGCGGTCACCGACGATGAAGGAGTTCGCCGCCGACGAAGACGCGCACGTCCACCCGCAGACCGTGATCGAGCACTTCGGCACGTGGAACGCCGCCAAGCGCGCCGCGGGGTTGATGCCCCGCCGTTTCGCGACCCGCGAGGAACTGGTCATGGAGCTGCGCCGGCTCGGTGGCGAACTCGGGCGGACGCCGACTGCACGCGACCTCGACGAGCGCCGTGGCACGATCCCGTCGAAGTCGCTCTACTGGCACACGTTCGGGTCGCTGGCGCTTGCGCTGCGCGAGGCGGGGTTCGACGTGGCGGTGGGGGAGGAGCGGCTCGAGCGAGCCGTCTCACAGGGCGCGTCCCTCGCCCGCCGCATCGGCCGCCTCCCGAAGTTCGCCGACTGGACGGATGCGCGACGCTCCGACGACTCGATGCTGACCGAGTGGCAGGTCTACCGGATGTTCGAGTCGCGCCGCGGCGCGTGGGCGACGTTCCAGTATCTCGTGCGTGAACGCCTCGTCGAGCAGGGCGCGAGCGTCGAGCGCGACGGCTCAGTGACCTAGGCAGCCGCTGCGAGGGCCGCGAGGCGGCTCAGGCAGAACTCGCCCTCGCGTGGGGCGCGCACCGACGGCAGCGGATGCTCCTCGACGTAGTCGAGGTCCGGGCGGAAGCGCTCCTCGAGCGCGATCGACCCGTTCTTCAGGGCGAGGAGCGTCCCCTCCGGAATCGCGCGCTTGCGCAGCCGGATCCGGCAGTAGCGCTCGACGATCTCGAGCGCGACCTTCGTCGAGGCGAAGAAGAAGCCGTCGCGGCCGACGCCGGCCCAGAGCGGGCGTCCCATGCCGCGCGCGACGAAGACGACACCCGGCTCGCGCTCGTCGATCCAGCCCGTCGCCATCGCCCCGCGCAGGAGCTCGAGAGCGTGCGCGTCGTTTCGCGAGTGTGCGGCGATCGCGAAGATCGCCTCCGAGTCGACGGTCATCCGCGGCTCGGCGCGCGCGCAGGAGTGGGGGGCGAGGAGCTCGTCGTCGTTCAGGATGATCCCGTTGTGGATCCCGACCACGGGGCCGTGGCGCACGGGGTGGTTGTTGGCCGCGATCGACGGATGCCCCTTCGTGTAGTCGCGAACGTGGGCGAGCAGCTGATTGGCGCCGCCCGGCACCGACACACGGTCGAGCAGCTGCGACGCGGGCGTGCGCTGTTTGACGACGGTGGGGTAGGTCTCGCCCGGCGCGCGGTAGGCATAACCGACGGCGTCGGCGCCCCGTTCAGCAATCGCTGCGAGCAGTGACTGCGCGGCGAGAGTCCGCTCGATGTTCGAGCCGGGCCGAAGGCTGTATCCCGCGATGCCGCACATAGATGGCGTACAGGTTCCTAGACGGACACCGTGCCCGTTTGTTGAATACCTGCATAGTTGTTTTACATCTCAAGTGCGGTGCTCCTGCCGCCGATACATGAATCATGGAGCACCCGGCCCTCGAGGAGACCCTGGAGATCGATACGGCGGAGCCCGTGCTCGAGCTTCTGCCGGCGCTCGACCCGACCGACGAGCCCGAGGAGGAGGACGAGGAGCCCGACAACGCGTTCCTGAGCGACACCGACCGGCTCCAGAGCTCCGATCCGCTGAAGCTCTACGTCCGCCAGATCGGTGACGGCCGCCTTTTGACCGCCGCGGAGGAGCGCGAGCTCGCCCGCCGGAAGGACCTCGGCGACGAGGCCGCGAAGCGTCGGCTGATCGAGTGCAACCTGCGGCTCGTGATGTCGATCACCCGGAACTACACGAAGGCGGGGGTCCCGCTGCTCGACCTGATTCAGGAAGGGAACATGGGCTTGATCCGGGCGGTCGAGAAGTTCGACTACAAGATGGGCTACAAGCTCTCGACGTACGCGACCTGGTGGATCAGGCAAGCCGTCACCCGTGCGCTCGCCGACCAGGGCCGGACGATCCGGCTGCCCGTGCACGTCGCCGAGCAGGTGCGTCGCATGCACCGCTCGCGCCGGATCCTGATGCAGAAGTTCAACCGCGAACCGACGCTCGACGAAACCGCGAAGGAGTCCGGCCTGACGGTCGAGCGCATCCGCGAGCTCCAGGAGCTCGTCGAGGATCCCGTCTCGCTCGAGACACCGGTCGGTGACGGCGAGAGCATGGTCGCCGACATGGTCGAGGATCAGAAGGCCGAGTCGCCGGATGCGGCGAGCGCCGCGAACGCGCGCAGCGCCGACCTCTCCGACGCGATCCAGCGCCTGAACCCCCGGATGCAGCACGTCGTGTTGCGCCGCTTCGGCCTCGACGGCCGGCCGCCCCAGACCTTGGAGGAGGTCGGCAACGACCTCGGTGTCACCCGCGAGCGGGTCCGCCAGCTCGAGACGCGCGCGCTGCGCGAGCTACGGACGGTCGCGCCTGCGCTCGAGCTCTACCTGCACGCGTAGCCGCAGCGACCTTCAGAGAGACTCGCGAACCTGGTTTTTGAAGGCCCCAACCAGGTTCAGTTTGCGACGGCCTCCATCTCGTGGAGTGTCGCGAGGCGCTTCAGCGCCTCCACCTCGATCTGCCGGACTCGCTCGCGCGTCAGGCCGAGGCGGTGGCCGATGTCCTCGAGCGTCTTCGGCTCAGCGTCGTCGAGGCCGTAGCGGAGGATCACGACCGCGCGGTGGCGCTCCGGCAGGGAGCGGAGCGCAACGGCGAGCGTCTGTGAGCGAAGCGAGTTTTCGACGAGCTCATCCGGCAGCGGCTGGTCGCCGGCAACGAAGTCACCGAGCGTCGCGTCGTCCGCCTCGCCGATGGGTGCGTCGAGCGACGTCGAAGCGCGCGCGGCAGCCCTCACCTCGATCGCCTGCTGCAGAGGGAGGTTGGCCTCCTCGGCGATCTCTTCGAGCGTGGGCTCGCGACCGAGCCGCGGCCAGAGTTGTCGCTCCGCGCGGTTCATCTTCTGCATGCGCTCGACGATGTGGACCGGCATGCGGATCGTGCGCGCCTTGTCGGCAAGCGCACGGGCGACCGCCTGGCGGATCCACCACGTGGCGTACGTGGAGAACTTGTAGCCGCGGCGCCAGTCGAACTTCTCGACGGCGCGGATCAGGCCGAGCGTTCCCTCCTGGATCAGGTCGAGGAACGGCAGGCCCTGATTGCGGTAGTTCTTCGCGATCGAGACGACGAGGCGCAGGTTCGACTGGATCATCCGCTGCTTCGCCTGCAGGTCGCCGGCCTCGATCTTCTTCGCGAGCTCGACCTCCTGGGCCGCCGTGAGCAGTGGATGGCGGCCGGCCTCGCGGAGGAAGAGCTGAAGCGCGTCGGTCGTCGTCTCCCAGGAGATCTGAAGCGGAACCGGCTCGGGCTGGGGCACGCGCTCGCCGTTCTCGTCGAGGTCGTTCGTGATGTCGATCGAGCGGGTCTCGAGCTCACGGTGAACCGAATCGGTCTCGATCGCATCGAGGCCCAGCGGCTCGAGCACGTCGTTCAGCTCGGACTGGAGCAGCGAACCGCGCTCCTCCGCTGCATCGACAAGCTGCCGCAGGTCCTCGCTCCACAGCAGGATGTCCGTCTCCGTCGCCACGCAGAGACCATGTAGCCAACCGGGCGCACGACCAAACCACTTGATTCACAGTCTTTCCGTTGCACGCACGAGAGTGAGTGTTATGTCAAGTCGGAGGAAGAACATGTGGCCTCCCTCCTTGTCTCGAGTGACGCGTCGCTCGTCTGTCCACAGAGTTGTCCCCACGCTGTCCACAAAAGCCGTGGAAATGTGGACAATTTTGCGTCCGCAAAGAGCGCTTTTTCGGGCGGCCAGGCCTTGCGCCGCCATGGCCGTCCGGGGTACGTTGGTCAAGCACCGAGCACGGAGCGCGAGTAGGTCGAAGCCGCTCCCGAGGGCCGTAGGCGGAAGCCGAAGGTTCACGGGGAAGGTGGACAAAAGCGCAACCGGCTCGGTGAATTTTTTTGGTCCAACTCGCGCCGACACCCACGCCTCGTCCGTTGCCTCCGGACGCTAGGATCACCGCCGTGCTGCACCTCAGACCGCCTGCGATTGCTCACGGCGTCACGTCGTTTCTCTGGGCCCTCTTCTTCGGGCTCTTCATCTGGATCGGCGGCGCGTCCGTCGGCTTCCGCGGCGCGGTCACCTTCATCGCCGGCTGCGTCGCCGGCTTCCTCGTCTTCGTCTACGTCCGCGTGTACGGCGAAGACGAGGCGCGGCGGCCATGAGAACCGACGAGCGCGAAGAGCAGCAGCCGGGCCGGGTCGCCACCGACCGCTTGCTCGAGGCGAACAGGGGCTGCTGCCCGCTCGCGAGGGGCGGCGGCGCAGTGCAAGAGGAGTAGCTCTACTCCCCTGTGGGGGTGCGGCGTGAGAGCGGGCATCTGAACTCCCTCTATATCGGCCGTCGGGCGGGCGCCTGAATCCCTGGCGGGAGTGAATGCGCTACTCAAGTGTGAGGCGACGCGCGTCGAAAGAGCCCGACCAGAGCTCGGCCCGGAACTCCTCGAGGGTCGCGGAGGCGTCGAGCTCGAACAGGTACTCCACCACTCCCACCTCGCGATCGTTGACGAACGGCACGTCGACGTGAGCTCGCGAGACCAGGTTGACCGACACCTTGTCGCAGACCGGACAGCGCACCGCCAGCCCAACGCGATCACCCGACGCCGCGGGGGCAAGCAGCTTGAACGCCGAGGGGTAGACCGGCCGCGGGCGCTCCTCCGGCCAGCAGAAGAAGCTCCAGGGCCACTCCCCCGCCTTGATCCGCGAGGCGGCCAGATCGCCGAACTCGCAGCCGAGCTGCTCGACGCGCGAGGTCATGAGGTTCACGAACGTCACCCCGTCCTCGAGCCCGAGCGGCGCCCAGTCGAGCTCGTCGTGCGTGACGAGCCCGGGATGCTCCGCGCCGCAGCCGCACGAGAACTCGACGCGGTAGACCGACGGATGGAGGGCGCCCGGAAGCCGCTCCAGGCGGCGGAAGCGCGACAGCCTCACCCGCGTCTCCCCGTGGGTGGGGCACGAGAACGTGTAGGACGTCGTCAGAGCGTCGTACATACCTGACTGTCTTAGCGGACGAGCCGGACAAAACCTAATGTCGCGCGCCCCGCTAGTACTCGATCAGGGCGTGCAGATCGCAGCCCGCGAGACGCTCGCGACCGCCGAGAAATGTCAACTCGATGATGAAGCAGGCTCCCACGACCTCGCTGCCGAGCCGGTTGACGAGCCCGATGACCGCCTCGACCGTGCCGCCCGTCGCGAGCACATCGTCGTGGACGATCACCTTCGAGCCGGCGGGGATCAGATCCGGGTGCAGCTCGAGCGAGTTCGAGCCGTACTCGAGCGTGTACGAGGCGCTGACGGTCTCCGGGGGCAGCTTGCCGGGACGCCTCGCCGGCACGAAGCCGACGCCGGCCTCACGCGCGATCGCTGCTCCGAGGATGAAGCCGCGCGCCTCCGCCCCGAGCACGAGGTCGCAGTTCTTCGTCTTCACCCACTCGGCGAGGTCGGTAACCGTCTGCCGCAGCGCCTCCGGATCGGCGAGCAGCGGCGTGAAGTCCTTGAACCCCACGCCGGGTGTCGGAAAGTCCGGAACTTCGCGGATCTTCGAGCGGAGGTCGACGGTCACTGAGCGAAGTCTCGCAGGTCGCGCCAGAAGAGAAGCGACGAGAGCTCACTCGCAAGCTCCGCGAGTTGTTGCAGATCACGTAAGCCCTGCGCGCGCCGCTCGTTGCTGCGCGCACGGAGCGACGCGTCGACGAGCTGCTCGATCAGCGCCGCCTGCCGCCCGGCCGCGGTGCGGAACGTGCGCAGGTGGCGCGGGTCGACTCCGTAGCGCGCGAGCTGCGCGCAGGTCGCAGCCACGTCGGCGTCCGATTCCGGATAGCGCTTGTCGCCTCCACTGCCACGGGACGAGAGCAGGCCAAAATCCTCGAGCTCCTTCGCAAGCTCCCGGTTGATTCCCGCGCGGCTGCAGAGCTCGTCCATGTCGATCTCCTCCTCCGTCGCGCCGAGCGCCGTCGGCCGCCGCCGCTTGCGCTCCTTCGCGCCGGGCGCGTCGAGCTCGTCGCGGATCACGCGCAGGGGCAGGAACTCGTCGCGCTGGAGGCGCAAGATCTTCTGGAGCCGGTCGACGTCCTCGTCGCTGAAGAGCCGATACCCGCCCTGCGTGCGGCGCGGCGTCAGCAGCCCCTCATCCTCGAGATACCGGATCTTCGAGATCGAGATGTCGGGGAACTCTTCGTTCAGGCGGCGGACGACAGCGCCGATCCGCAGGGGCCGATCCCGGCTCTGCTGCTGCCGCGCGGTGGAGGTCATGCGATGAAGGTCATCCGGTATTTGCCGATCTGGAGCTCGTCGCCGCTCTCGAGCGGCGAGGTGTCGATGCGGCGGCGGTTCACGAAGGTTCCGTTCAGCGAGCCCTGGTCCTCGACCACGAACTCGCCGTCGCGTTCCACGAGCACCGCGTGATTGCGCGAGACGGTGACGTCGTCGAGGAAGACCTCGCAGTCGGGGGAGCGGCCGATCCGCGTGCGCTCGGAGGTGGGCTTGAAGCTCTCCCCCGCCCGGCCACCGCCGGCCCGCACCACGAGTGCCGGCCCCTCGAGCCCGACGACCGGATCGTGCTCGAGGTCGGCGATCTCCTCGGGCGAGAACGTCTGCGTCACCTCGCCCGACGACTCGCCCGTCGTCAGGAGCGCCCCGCAGCGCGAGCAGTAGTTGGCGGACTCCGGGTTCTGGAAGCCGCACTCGGCGCAGTAGACGATGCTCACTCTGTTGCTCGCTCCGTCCAGCCCACGCTCGAGGTCGCTCGCTCCGTCCGGCCGGCGCTCATGAGGGAGGCGCGGCTTTCCCGGTGAGGATCTCCGTCAGCCGGTCGACGTCCACCTGGTCGAGGATGCTGCGTCCACCCGCCTTCTGGAGGCGCGCGACGAGCTCCGCACGGAGGATGTCGATCTTCCCGTGCAGCAGGCGGCGCTGATAGCTGACCTCGCGCTCTTTCTGCTCGGACTCTTCGATCAGGCCCTTCAGGTCGTCGTCGGAGAGCGAGCCCAGATCCGGTAGCGGTTCCACGGTGCCGCCTTTCGTCGTCGTCGAGGTCTTGATTCCAGCAGAGCACTGACGTTCAGCAGAGCATAGTGGAACCGTCAACCTCAGGTTAAGGGTTCAAGCCCGCGTGCCGATCTCCTCTCGTTCGATCACCTCGGTCACGATCCTGCGCAACTCCTCCTCGAGCTCGGCCGAAGCATCCTCGGAGCCGCCCTCCGCGTAGATATGGATCAGCGGCTCGTCCGGGTCGGGGAGCACCTGCGCCCAGCCGCGGTCGTCGAAGATCTTGATCCCGTCACGCAGGTCGACGTTCGCGTCCGAGAAGCGCTCGTTCAAGACGCGCATGACCATTCCCTTCTGCGCCCACGAGCACAGAACCTCCTTGTGGATCAGCGTCGGCCGTGGCAGCTCGCCGACGAGCTCCGACAGCGGCCGCTGCACGGGGGCGAGCAGCTCGAGCAGCTTGCAGAGCGACGCGATCGCGTCGTACGCCGGCAGAAACTCGGGGAAGACGTAGCCGCCCCCCACCGCCCCGCCAAAGAGCACGCCCTCGCCGGCCGCCGTTCGGGTCAACTCCGGCAGCGAGATGGGCGTGCGCACGACCTCGATCCCTTCGCCGACGAGGCCTTCGACCTGGCTCGTCGTGTTGATCGGCACCACGACCTTGCCGCGGCGCCCGGTGGTGGAGATCAGCCGGAGGTAGAGCAGGAGCGCCTGCTCGGGCGGGACCTCGCGGCCCAGCTCGTCGATCAGGAAGATCCGCTCTGCCGATCGGTCGAAGACCGCGCCGAAGTCGGCGCTGACGGCGGCAACGAGCCGCTTGGCCTGCTGGATCGTCTCGTCGAGGTGCACCGGGCCCGACGCCGCGTCCGATTCGAAGGCGTGGGCCGTGACCGCCTCGACGCCGAGCGGGCCGAGCACGAGCGGCAGCACGTAGCTGCCGGCTGAGTAGCCGTAGTCGACGACGATCCGAAACCCGCGCGCGTGGATCGCGTCGACGTTCAAGTCCGAAAGGAGATCGCTCGAATAGCTCTCGCGCGCACGAGCCGGATAGGCGATCGAGGCGACGTCGCCGAACGGGACGCGGCGCAACTCCTGCCGCGTGTAGTGCTTCTCGATCTCCTTCTGTAGGCTCGAGGAGAGCGCGATCCCCGGGCGCTCGAAGAGACGGATCTGGACTGCCTCGGGGTCGGTCGACGCCGCCCCGACATGGAACGCCGCGTCGTACCCCTGCGTCTTCAGGAGATGCTTCCCGACCGGCGCAGGGAGTGTCCGCAGGTCTGCGACGAGGACGCCGGTCGAGTTGAGACCCGAGATCAGCGCACGCTTGATCATCCGGTACGCGGGCGCGCTCTCACGGCTCGCAACCACGCGAGCACCTCGCTTCAGTGCGGTTCCGAGCGCCGCACCGAAGCGGAGCGCGACCTCTGGCGTCAGGTCGACGTTGACGAGGCCGAGGACGCCGTCTTTGCCGAAGATGCGCGTGGTGCCCCGCGACTCCCAAATCAGGCTCTCGTGGATCTGCGCGCCCGACTCGACCTCCTTGCACGGATAGATCCGCACGCCCGGGTAGACCACGGACTGGTCGCCGAGCGTCACCTGGTCGCCGATCGCCACGCCCTCGTGCACGCGCGCGTGTGCGCGCACGTCGCAGCCGCGGCCGAGGATCGCACCCTCGATCGATGCGCTTCGGCCGATTTAGCAGGAGGCGTCGACCACGCTGCGGGAGACCCGGCCTCCCTCCCGTAGCGTCGTGCCCGTGCCCAGAACCGTGTACGGGCCGACGGAGGCATCCGGTGACACGGTGCAGTAGTTGCCGATGAACGCCGGCCCCTCGACGCCCTCGACGTCGTCGATCTCGACGCCTTCGCCGACCCAGACGTCGCCGCGGATCTTCAGCCCGGAGAGGTTGAGGCTGACCTTCTCGTCGAGCGCGTCGAAGTTCGCCTGACGGTACTGGTCGAGGTTTCCGATGTCCTGCCAGTAGCCGTCGCACACGTAACCGTAGATCGGGCGGCCCATCTCGAGGAGCAACGGGAAGAGTTCCTTCGAGAAGTCGTACGGCCGGTCGGTCGGGATGTGCCGCAGCACCTCCGGCTCGAGCACGTAGATGCCGGTGTTGATCGTGTCCGAGAACACCTGGCCCCAGGACGGCTTCTCGAGGAACCGCTCGACACGGCCGTCCTCGTCGGTGACGACGATCCCGAACTCGAGCGGGTTGTCGACCGACTTCAGGCCGATCGTCACCGCCGCGCCCTTCTCCTTGTGGAACTCGACGATCTTGCCGAGGTCGATGTCGCAGAGCGCGTCGCCCGAGATGACGAGGAACGTTTCGTCGAGACGGTCGCTGCCGAGCCGCACCGAGCCGGCCGTGCCGAGCGGGCTCTCCTCGACGGAGTACTCGATGTTCAGCCCGAGGTTCTCACCGTCGCCGAAGTACGAGCGGATCGCCTGAGGCAGGAAGGCGACGGTGATGACGACGTCCTCGAACCCGTGCGCGCGGAGGAGCTCGAGGATGTGCTCCATGCACGGCTTCCCGAGAATCGTGACCATGGGCTTCGGCTGATTCGAGGTGAGCGGGCGCAGGCGTGTCCCCTCCCCGCCGGCCATGACGACGGCGCGCATCAGTGGACTTCTCTCCGCGCCTTCGCCGCGTAGAGCGTCAGGGAGGCGACTGCGAGGGCGAAGCCGGACCAGAAGATCCAGAGCGGCCACGCCGTCGACGGGTGGGTGACCATCGAGCAGCCGACGCCGAGGTACAAGAGCCAGGTGGCAGCCTTCCCGAGGGTGTTCACCTCGAAGCGGTAGCCGCGTCGGATCATCATCGGCGTCAGCACCATCAGCACGAGATCACGCAACGGGATCGCGAGGGCGACGAACGGCAGCCGGCCCGCGTGCCACTCGAGCACCACTGCGATGCCGATCATCAGCCGATCTGCGAGCGGGTCGGCGATCTTGCCGAACGGCGACTCGACGTGCCAGCGCCGAGCGAGGAACCCGTCGACCTGGTCGGTGATGCCGGCGATCAGGAAGATCGTCCCTGCCACCCACGTCCGCCCTTCCGTCGAGGCCAGGATTGCGACGACGAACGGCACGAGCAGCGCGAGCCGCAGGATAGTCAGCGCGTTGGGAAGCTGCGAACGCAGTCCTCGGACGTCGTGTGCGGAGACGGTGCCTGTGGCCACGCTGACAGGATACGGAGGTGCGGACGTTGACGATCCCCGGCTTCGTGAACGCGCACTGCCATGCGTTCCAGCGGGCGCTGCGCGGGCGGGCGTCCGGCGGCGATTTCTGGGCGTGGCGCGACGGAATGGTCGCGCTCGCGGAGTCGCTGACGGTCGGGGAGATCCGCCGCGAGTACGTCGAGGTGTACCGGGAGCTGCGCGCCACCGGGTTCACCGCGGTCGGCGAGTTCCACTACCTGGGGCTCGAGGAGGCGCAGGCGGCAGCAGCGGCAGCCGCGCAAGCGGGCGTCGAGTTCGTCTGCCTCTACGCCTGCTACCTGCGCGGCGGCAGCCCCCGCTTCCGGCAGGAGAGCGTTTCCGACTACCTCCGGCAGCTGGAAACGCTGCGCGCCGACGGCATCCGCGTCGGCGTCGCCCCCCACTCCGTGCGCGCCTGTCCGGCCGACGCGCTGCAGGAGCTCGGTCGTTACGCAGCCGCACATGATCTGCCGCTGCACGTGCACGCCGACGAGCAGCCGCGCGAGATCGAGGAGTGCATGGCAGAACACGGCCTCCGCCCAATCGAGCTGCTCGCACGCGAGGGGTGCCTCGGCCCGCGCGCGACCGTCGTCCACGCGACACACGCCGACGGGCACGAGCTCGACCTGCTGCGCGATGCCCGCGCGCGCATCTGTGCCTGCCCGACGACCGAGGCGAACCTCGGCGACGGCTTCCTGCCGCTCGCCCGGGTGCGCCACCGCGAGATCGGGCTGTGCATCGGCTCCGACTCGAACACGCGGATCGACCCGCTCGAGGAGTTGCGCGAGCTCGAGGGGATCGCGCGCCGGCAGACGGGCAAGCGCGGCGTCATCTCTCTCGACGCGCTGCTCTCGTTCGGCTCGGACGAAGGCGCCGCGGCGCTCGGGCTCGAAACGTGGCCCGACGCGGTGGTCGATCTCGATCACCCGCAGTTGCGTGGCGTCGACGAGCCGGGCCTCTACGAGGCTCTGGTCTTCAGCTGCAGCGGTGACGTGCTGCGCAGTACGTCGGACCAGTAGCGCGTCCTCGCCAGGTACGCGTTCTCGGCGGCGACACCGTGCATCCCCCACGCTCCGTCGTAGGAGAGATACCGGTAGCGGCCGTGGCGCTTTGGCAGGTCCGCCGGCTCGATCTGCGTGCCTTCGTGCCATTCGTTGAACGACGTGATCGTGACGCGATCCGCGTTCGCCGCGAGGGCCGAGCGCCACATCGAGTCGTAGGTCGCGCCTCCGCGGCGCGGCTTCAGGCGTGGGTCGCCGCTGCCACGCCGGGCGTCGTAGCCCGGCCCGACCGACGGGGCGCACAGGAGATGCTCTGCGTGGGCTTCGCCGCACAGGCGTGAGAACTTGTCGCCGCCGTAGGTGACGATGTCGTAGGTGTAGATGCCGTCGAAGCCGGCGGCGGCCGCTGCACCGGCGAGGGCGGTCTGCGCGAAGAGCACCGAGCCGCCCACGTGTAGCGCAACCTTGGACGCAGCCCAGTCGGCGATGGGCAGGTCGAGCGCGCGGTAGACATAGAACGTCCGCACGCCGTAGCCCCGTAGGTAGGTCAGGTCGTCCACCGTCGTTGCAACGGTGCGGCCCGGGTACGGCTCGAGGTGCACCGCGACCGCAATCCCGTCCGCGCGCGCAGCAGCGACGACCGTCGGCAACCGTGCGTCCTCGGCCGAGCCCTTCCCCCACCACGAAACGGCGATTTCGTCGATGCCGGCTGCGCGGATCTCGTCCATCTGCGCAGAGACCACGAGCTGGTCGGAGGACGAGTAGAGCCCTCGCGCGGGGTAGTACGACGAAGCGATGTCGTTCGGCGGCGCATGACCGCGCTGCGCCCAATGCTGGAACGCGCCGTCGTGAGACGACGTGCCGTACCAGGGGTAATAGAACGCCGAGACGCGCACGTCGGCCGCAGACGCAACGGTGGGCACGACAAGCGAGAGGAGTGCGAAAAGGAGAAGTAGCCGCAGCACGGGTCGTCCTCCGGATCATCTACCACCGACCCCGGCTGGACAATGGGCCGATTGGCTCATTTGAAACGCATACAGAGTCCCACAGTCCGCCGTGTGAGCCGGCCCGAGGCGGTGATCGTGATGCCGCCGCGCGCCCGGTGTCTTACACCTGTTCGACCTACGGGTACGTGCCGGTCTGCGAAGAGGTGTCAGACACTTGCGGTGATCGTGATTCCTCCGCGCGCCTTCTGACGCAGGCTCACATGCACGTCGGCCGCGTTGAGCTCGAGCGCCCCCGCGATGTCGTCGCGGATCTGGACCGTGAGCGCCTCACAGAAGACGCCCTGGTCGTGGAAGCGGGCGAGGTAGAGCTTCAGTGACTTCGATTCGAGACAGAGCCCGCGTGCCTGATACGAGATCGTCGCGGTGTAGAAGTCGGGCTGGTTCGTGATCGGGCAGGAAGCGGTCAGCTCGTCACTGACGAGCTCCACGCGTTCGACCCCCGGGTTCGGGAAGGTCTCGAGGCCGGCGTAGGCGTCGCTGCCCGAGTGGCCGAGGGCGACGAACTCGTGCTCCACGGCCGTACTCTAGACACGTGCGGCGCGTCTACCTTGCCGGGCCTCCGTTCGCCGAGGAATTTCGCCGGCGTGCGTCCGCACTCGCTCGGGCCGCCGGCTGGGACCCGGTCGACCCGATGCGCCGGGACTTCCGCGGCGCGACCATCGGGAACGAGACCGAGATCGTCGAGGGCGACCTCGAAGACATCGATTCCTGCGATGCCGTGCTCGCGGCGTTCACCGCGCCGGACGAGGGCACAGCGATGGAGGCCTGGTACGCCCGCGCCCGGGGCATCCCGGTCGTCGCCTACACGGGTGGCAGCCCGGCACATCCGTGGACGGTGTACGTGGCGGGGTCGGTGCACGCAGATCTCGGCGACGCGATCGGCGCACTCGGGCCGGGCGGCGCATCGGACCACCCGTCAGTGTGATCTACACTGGCCGCGTTACGGGGTGTGGCTTAGTCTGGTCTAGAGCGCCCGGCTGGGGGCCGGGAGATCGAGAGTTCGAATCTCTCCACCCCGATTGCGACTGGCTCGAAAGGCACGGTGGGGCCCCTAACCCCCCAGTGGTCGCTTGCCGGGACCCCACCCGCCACAAGCTGAGACTCCAAACCCGCGCCGGGGTTAGCGATCAGCCTGAAAGCCGCTTGTACAGGCGGTCGACGAGGTCGGGCAGCGCCTCGAGCTTCTCGGTGATCACTCGCAGGCGGTACTCGCGGAAGTGCTCGGGATCGACGTCCAGCGCCTGCGCGAGGATCTCCACCACGTCGTTCGACGGCACCGGGCGGTTGCCGTGCACGAGGTGGTTCAGGTAGCCGGCCGAGAGGCCGGTCTTTGCAGCCAGGGCCCGGTAGGTGATTTCCGTCTCGTTCATCAGCCGCTCGACCGCCGGGCCGAACGAGTCGGATGCGTACCGACGTCTCTTCGCCACCTCAAACCTCCTTGCCCAGGTCGGCCACCTTCACACGTCGCTCCTCGCCGGTCGCCCGGCTGCGAACGTCGACCGCACCGTCGGCGAGGCTCTTCTTCCCTGCGGTGATGCGCACCGGCACGCCGATCAGGTCGGCGTCGGCGAACTTCTCTCCCGTCCGCTGGTCGCGGTCGTCGAGCAGCACGTCGCGACCCGCCGCGGAGAGCGCTTCGGCCGCCTGCGCGCCGAACTCCTCGGCTCCGCTCAAGACGACGACGTGCGCGTCGTACGGCGCGACGGAAGCGGGCCAGATGATCCCGAGATCGTCGTGGCTCTGCTCGACGATCGCCGCCAGGACGCGCCCGGGGCCGATCCCGTAGCTCCCCATCACGAGCGGGCGCTCGACACCCTGCTCGTCCAGGAACCGTGCGCCCAGCGGCTCGGAGTACCGCGTCCCCAGCTTGAAGATGTGGCCGACCTCGATCGCTGTCTCGAAACGCAGCAGGCCGCCGCAGTTGGGGCAGATGTCGCCCTCCTTCGACGCGCGCAGGTCGGCGAACCGCGGTTCGAAGTCGCGTGGCGCCTCGACGCCTCGCAGGTGAAAGCCGTCGCGGTTCGCGCCGGCGACGAACTGGCCTTCGCGGAGAGCATCGTCGGCGACCACCTCCCCGGTGAATCCGACCGGCCCGAGCGAGCCGCCGGAGGCACCGAAAGCGGCACGAATCTCGTCGTCGGTCGCCGGGCGTGACGGTTTGCCGAGCGCGGCATCGAGCTTCGCGGGCTCGATCCGGTCGTCGCCGCGCACGAGCGCGAGCACAACCGTCCCGTCGTCGGTGGTCACGGGCATCGCCTTCGATGTTGCCGCAACGTCGATGCCGAGAAACTCCGCAAGCCCCTCGCATGTCTTCACGCCAGGCGTTTCGATCTCCGCCGGGGCCGCGACCGACGGGGGGAACTCCGGTGCGCGCGGCCGGCCGCGAGCGACCTCGAGGTCGGCTGCAAAGTCCCCGCGCTCGCAGGTGACGAGCGTGTTCTCGCCCGAACCCGAGGGCGCAAGGTAGTCGAACGACTCGCTCCCTCCCATCATCCCGGACTCAGCCTCGACACAGACCGCATTCACGCCACAACGGTCGAAGATTCGCTCGTACGCCGCGCGATGCAACTCGAAGCTCTTTGCGAGGCCTTCCTCGTCGCGGTCGAACGAGTAGGAGTCCTTCATGATGAACTCTCGGACACGCAGGAGGCCGCCGCGTGGACGCGGCTCGTCGCGGTTCTTGATGGAGACGTGGTAGAGGATTTGCGGCAGCTGCCGGTAGCTCTGGAGCTCGCGGGCATGGAACGTCACCGTCTCCTCGTGCGTGATCGGCAGCACGTAGTCGCGGCCTGTGCGGTCCTTCAGCCGGAACATCTCCTGGATGTAGTCGCGCCCGGTCTGCTCCCAGAGCTCGAACGGCGTCAGCACCGGCATCAACATCTCTTGGCCGCCGATCGCGTCGATCTCCTCGCGCACGATCTGGACGACCTTCTGGTGCACGCGCCAACCGAGCGGCAGGAATGTCCAGATCCCCGTGGCCACCTGCCGGATGAAACCGCCGCGGACGAGCAGCTTGTGGCTAACCGCATCAGCGTCGCCCGGCGCGTCGCGCAGGGTGGGAAGGAAGAGGCGTGAGGCGCGCGCGATCATCGTTGCCCGAACAGGCTACTCGCTAGCCGAGCGGGATCGCGGAGGCCTCGGCCATCGCGAGCGCTGCGGGCTTCGCCATCTTCAGGCGCTTCGGACGCAGCATGCCCTCGCCGATCCACCGGTCGATCTCGTGGAAGAGCTCGTCGACGAGGATGTCGCTCGAGACCTTCTTCAGCACGCGACCGTGCGCGTAGACAAACCCGACGTCGCGGCCGCCGGCGATGCCGAAGTCGGCGTCGCCGGCCTCCCCCGGTCCGTTGACGGCGCAGCCGAGCACGGCCACCTCGAAGGCCTGCGGGTAGGCGCGCAGGCGCTCCTCGACGCGTTCGGCGAGTTGCTGCACACCGACATTGTCGCGGCCACAGCTCGGACAGGCGATCATCACCGGGCCCCGCTCGCGCAGGCCGAGGGCCTTCAAGATCTCCCAGGCTGTCTTCACTTCCTCGACCGGGTCGGCGGTGAGCGAGACGCGAATCGTGTCGCCGATCCCGTCGGCAAGCAGCGCACCCATGCCGACGGCGCTCTTGATCGAGCCCGAAAACGGTGTCCCGGCCTCGGTGACGCCCAGGTGGAGCGGGTAGCTCACCTTGGCAGCGAGCAGCCGGTACGCGCGGATCATCGTCGGCACGTGGCTCGACTTCACCGAGATCTTGAAGTCGTAGTAGTCGAGCCTTTCGAGCAAGCGCACCTCTTCGAGGGCGGCCTCGACGAGCGCCTCGGCCTGGTCTTCCTGCGCGAGCCCGGCGAGGTGCTTTGGAAGCGAGCCGGAGTTCGCGCCGATGCGCATCGCGATGCCCTTCGCCTTCGCGGCCCGCACGACCTGCTCGACCTTGTCGTCGCCGCCGATGTTGCCCGGATTGATCCTCACCGCGGCGACTCCTGCCTCGATCGCGCGCAGTGCGAGGCTCGCGTTGAAGTGGATGTCTGCGATCACCGGGATCGGTGAGAAGCGCACGATCCGGGGCAGCGCGTCCGCGTCCTCGCCCTTCGGGACTGCGACACGTACGACCTCGCAGCCGGCGCTCACGAGCGCCGCGATCTGGGCGGTGGTCGCCTCGACGTCGTGAGTCTTCGTGAGCGTCATCGACTGGACGACCACGGGTGCCCCGCCGCCGATCCTAACACCGCCGACGCTGACTGAGCGCTCGCTGGCCACGTTTCTAGGGTACCGGCCCGCCTCTGACGTCCGAAACACCTCTAGACTTGCCGCATGTGCCGGAACATCCGAATCCTCTACAACTTCGCGCCGCCGACGAGCGACGACGAGATCCACGACGCCGCGCTGCAATACGTACGCAAGGTGAGCGGCATGCAGAAGCCGTCGCG
>Ga0105854_1000267_pt1 | contig 26613 bp, 30 predicted proteins | sample OrgsoiDNA_201058_FD_89679 | JGI IMG/M metagenome (GOLD analysis project Ga0105854, IMG submission 89679) | Permafrost soil microbial communities from the Arctic, to analyse light accelerated degradation of dissolved organic matter (DOM) -... | ecosystem: Environmental > Terrestrial > Soil >... | reverse complement strand
CTGGCGTACGTTGACCGCATCAGTGGCTTGTGTGCCGCCAGCGACATTCGTTATCTGACGTTCCGCACCGGCAGCACCCACAGATACAGCGCCCTGAGTTGAAGCCACTGCCGTATTGCTGAATTTCTCTTTTGTGCCGCTCATCCCGGTACGGCTGGCCACCGAAGATTGACCCAGCGCAACACCACCTGCCGTGGTAGCACTGGAGCCAGAACCCAGAGCAACACCACTGTTTTGACTGGCGTTTGCGTGCCAGCCAATCGCCACAGTTCCGCTGGTGGAGATGTTATTACCGGCGCCCTGGCCCATAGCAATATTATCCCCACCGGTCACTGACTGCCCGGAGGTTGAACCGTAAGCAAAGTTATTATCACCGGTTACATTCGTACCCGCATTGATACCTTGTGCAATGTTCCAATTACCACTGACGGTTGAACCCGCATTGAAGCCGGTTGCGAAGTTATCATTGCCGGTCACGGTGCTACCCGTACCTTTACCGATAGCTTGGTTACCACGGCCAGTGACGTTATTACCTGCCGACGTACCAATGGCAGTATTAGAGCCGCCCATATTGACGCCATCATCTTTAACGTTCTGGCCCGACGAACTCCCGATGGCGATATTGCCAGTGGTGTCTCCACCGACCGCGCCCGCGGTGGCTACGCCACCGGTACCTGCACTTGTACCAATTGCAATTGAACGGGCAACTGCCGTTGCGGCGTTCTCACCTATCGCTACCGTTTCAGTCCCGGTGGCTTTAGCGGCCATACCTACAGCTAGCGAGTTGGCGGCAGACGTTGCTGCAGAACCCACAGCAATCCCGTAGTTACCGGTGGTTGCTGCCGTTGACCCCAGCGCTACGGAATAATCACCAACAGCACTTGCTTTAGGACCTACAGCAGAGGAGCTCACACCTTGTGCATTCGCATAGTAGCCCAGTGCCTGCGCTTGAGCGCCAGCTGTATTGGCATACCAACCAATGGATGTGGCTTCCAAACCCGTTACTAACGAACCGCCACCAATCGCCGTGCTGTGATCAGGGGTTGCTTTTGCCATATCCCCGATTGCCACCGCACTGTAGCCATTCGCGACAGAACTACGACCAATCGCGGTGGCGTTAGTATTCGTTGCTACCGAATTGGAACCAAAAGCGATCGCGCCATCAGACGATGCCGCAGCCTGAGCACCTAAGGCCATCGCCCCGTTGCCCCCGCTGGCTTTCGCGCCAGGTCCAATAGCAATACCATTGACAATGGTGGAGCTGGCTGAATGGCCCAGCGCAATGCTGTCTGCCCCCGTGGCCGTAGCTGACTGACCAATCGCCGTCGAGGCAGCACCGCTTGCTGATGCAGTCGGGCCAATCGCCGTTGCGTTGCCCGTTGCGGTGGCTGCACCACCGTTGATAGAGGTGTTGGTCGCAATATTGTTATCTAATGCCGCACTGCTGGTACCGCCACCCGCTACCCATGCATCGGCTGGGAAGGCCATCAGCGCTGCAGCAACAAAGCCAGACAAACCACCCACGCGTTTTGCGATACGCAGGGAGCTTGATCCTTTGCCTCTTGCTCCTGCAAATTCACCTGCAACAACCCAGGCTTTTTGCGTAGAGCTCCATACTAAACGATATATCTTGTTCATTTATATTCCCTTCCTGGCTCCATGCCAGGATCAAGTTAAGACTTGTGGTTTGTAGCCAGCAGGGCTGCTGTGGCCGTATCAATCAAAGGTTTTTCCAGTGAGGTGTTATTCAAATGGACCTGTTCGCGCTCATATAACTGCAAAGCGGCGTTATTATTTTGTGTGGCGTACTGCAAATAACCGCCGGTGAAAAACGTGGCCTCGGTATACGCGTCACCTTTTGCAAGAAGGCGCGTGTCGGGCATTGCTTTCACAGCGGAGAAAATGGCTTCAGGGCTGCCTTTGCCGGCATACAGATTGGCAATGGCCTGATAGCGTGGAAATGTGAAGCGGTAGTTCGCGGCAGCCTTAGCCAGCTGCTTTTGCAGGGCAGCAGGGGAACCGGTCCAGGTACGGGCGGTCAGCCACAATTGCCAGAGACTGGCGTATTGCGCTTCCTGAGTGGCAGGTCCGGCCGCAATCTTATGAAAGGCTTTCTTTGCTGCATCGAACTGTCCGAGTACCGCCAGATTCACCGCTGAAGGGGTGGCGATTTGGGCGTCGTACTCAGTCCCCTGCAGAACGTCGTAGCCTTTGCGCGCTGACTGGGGCTTGCCGGCCAGATCGTCTGCAACCGCCTGCTTGAAGACCGCGTCATAGGAGGCATGCTGTGCCGCCATGTCAGATGCTGGCCCTGGCTGAACCTCAGAGGACACAGTCGGATTAACCTGATCGTTGGCCACGGCAATATGACTGAACGCTAAAAAAACACTCAGCAATAACAGCGGAAATAACTTCATTAGCCATATCGCGCCAGGTGAGGATTTAAATGGCGAGCGCGTACGAAATCCTGGTGTCGTATTTTTCATAAAAAACTCATATTTAATGAATGGGTGATCCTTCTTTTCTTTATTTTATAAATGAAGAAGTTATCACCGATTATTAGGAATATTCTTATCATGAATATTCAGACGTAAAGCGGCCCTCTAACTTTTCATAAAAGAAAAGATATTTATCTGATATGTTATTAATGTTGCAAATATATTAAAGAAACAGCGATGGAGGTGGGCTCCGCCAGTGCCTGAGAGGCAACTTACTTAATTTTAAGAACAACTAATTTACAAATATCTCGAATATCAAGACATCGCCAAAAGACTATTAAAAATCCTCACAGTACAACGGAAGAATGTCGGGATAATTAATTATATAGCCAGTCCCTTTCGCGCTCTGGATAAAATCATCGGGAAGACCAACCAAAGCTAATTTCTTGTTAAGTTTATTTAATACCTGCCAAAGACGTTGCGTCGATGGGCTCAGATTATTCTCTTCCCAGATTTTATTCAGTAATTCATCTTTCGTTACTTTCTGCGTACGGGCATGGCTCAACAAATAAAGGAAAAGTTGCATCATGGTGTCGTTAAAGAAAACAGATCCGAACATCAGATTTCTTTCCGTACAGTCAACGGAAAAACGATAAAGTCTTTTGCTACGTATATCAAAATGAATGTCTTTACCAATTAAAAAGCCATACAGTTTATAATCCATTTACATTACCCATTTGTCGAAAACCCAAACCCAGGTCGGCATCCATTTATTTAGCAGACATATATTACCCATAGCATTAATGTGGCTGATTATATGTTTCCTTAAAGATCTTACAATACACCTCACACTATCTCTGAAGGTCGCCATTATTCGTCGAGTCCTTTGTGTTTGCTCTGAAATAAAACAATGAAGCAGCACGTTTAACTCAACAATGGCTTGGGAATAGTTTTAAATATCGAAAACTGTGTACCTCGTATAACTCACTTTAAAAAACCGAATAAATAACATTTTAAAGAATTTTATGCTTAAAACATAACTAACATTCTGTTTCTTATGCGATATATATTTAGACTTTTATCCACTACGCCATGAACCTGGTGCTGTTCCATGTCATCAACTTCCGTACTTCTCATGGCGTTGGTGTAGTCATACCGCTGATGTTCAGGATAAAAGCCTTAGACGCATCGCACAGGCCTCCTTCCGTTGAGCTAGAGATTAGGGCCGAGAGTGAAATGGGGAAAGTGAAGTCTTCTGAATTATGCTTAATAAGAGTGGGGAATCAGGCGTTTTTGAGAGTCAAAGTCGGAGGTAATTGAAAAAATGAGACGTTTTAATACCATGATCTTTAAAGAAAAAAACCTTAATTAGATTTTTTAACCACTTTCACGTTATTACTCATGCGTCAACCGTCCATTAGTATACACTTTAAGAAATCCTACAATATTACAGATGAAAAAATGAACAAGAAATACCTGATTAACGAGCACGTGATCTTTGATTCTGATGCCAATTGCTTATTTTCAGTGAGTTCTCCGAGCGTGAAAGTCTCTTTGCATACCCCTGCCAGTCAGTGTTTATTGCTATTAGTACAAAATAAAGGCGAAGTGCTGAACCAGAAATTCCTTTTTGAGAATATATGGGGCAAGAATGGAGCATTTGTCAGCGCAAACGCGCTTTATCAGAATATCGCGATCGTAAGGAAATGCCTGAAATCAGCGGGTATAGAGCAAGATATTGTCCAGACAATCCCTAAGATTGGCATCAAATTCACGGGTGAAGCAGTATTGTACGAGCCAGTACTCTCCCTGGCGAATGAACCCGAGCCTGCGCCTGCCGAAGTGATAACTTCGGAGAAAATGGATGATGAGCCTATGGCCTCATTACCGGCTCCACCGGCATCGGCTAAAAATGAGCAAAACCCTGAACCAATAACCGACTCAGCAATAGCAACAGACTTGCCAGCGGCTGTCACTGTTCCTAAAAGCGGACGCATTACCATTAAACCGACCTACTGGTGCCTGGCTGCACTGGTTTTTGGCGCACTGTGCGCGATGGCTTATCTGCAGCAGAAGCCGGAGAACTCTTTCTTTTCCGACTACAAGCTGATTGGGAAAGTCAATGGCTGTACCCTGATCTCCTCCTACTATAATAAGGAGGTCGCCACCCAGGCATTCACAGACTTTTCGAAAGTTGCCGGGCTGATTTGTGCCAATAATATGTACGCTTACCTGACCATCAACCGTCTCCCGGAAGGCACCACCATCATGCTGTGTGATCAACGGGCAGAAAATACCAATGCGCAGTGTCTGAGTTATATTTTTTTGGATCCGACAAATGATAAAAACTAGAACAGTGCTCCAGTATACGCTGCTGGCTCTCTTGTCCCTTTCGCCCCTGGCCTATTTTGGTTACCAAAAATACCAGGAAAACCATTTTTCATGTCAGGGAGAAGTAATGATCTTTAAGGACAACAGTTACTACACGAGCATCATGAACTACCGTTTTGATGGCGGCAGCGGCATACTTGATGCAAAGGGATTTTTCAAAAAAGATGGCGCAGAGATTGCCAAAATTAACAAGAAATTGGCCTTCAACTACTGGTGGGAGGGGAAATCGCTGATTATGGTTTCGGATAATAAGTATGATGATAAAGAAACTGTCGCGCTGTTGAACACGCTTACCCCGGATTTCTTCCTTTATAGCGATCGCGGTATGACAATCCAGTTGAAAAGGCAAAATGCGTCCTCATACCTTTTTACCCAGAGCGGCGCTCCCCTCTTTTCTTGCTTGATCAGTAAGAGTTCGCGGACAGCCAGTTGAGCATGGCCCAAGGCCAGTAAATCTGGCATAGCCCCAATGATAAAAGCCCCGGCGAGATTGCCAGGGCTTTTAAGGTACTACAGACTTAGTATTTAACATTAATCAACTTAGTAACTTAGAACTACACTTAATACTGCTTCAATTGATGTACATTTTCTCACAGGATATTTAGGTAACACGTTGTACTCTTGTCCTCCGATAAATTATTGAATAAGATGACAATCCTGTTTAGTTCACTCGACCATTTCAACATAAGCAATTTGGTCTGGTGAGTACATCACCCTCGCGATATAAACTCTTTGATGCGTTGCCTTACTTTCGTCGCGACATTCTCGATTTCATACTTACGTACCCAATCGCGAACATAACTATTAACAACAAGGCCTTACATCATCGCGTTACGTACCCATCATGCGATTATACTGCTTAACTACGTGGCCTTAAAGCATCATCGAATCGGAAAATATAATACGCCGACATCGACTCTCCCATACTAAAATACTACATGGCCTTTATCGCACTCTATTGACTTCTGTATTTTAACTGCCTGGGCAGTTATTTAAAACACCGCACTAATAAACATTTCATTGCCGTTTGCGCCGGTGCTGAGTTCTAATTTACTCGTTCTCAGCGGAGTGTCAACACTGTTTTTAACCACATGTCTTTATGCTCAGTAAAATAAAAATAATAGGTAAACCTTATTAATAGATAACTAAAACAGGTAAGGCTACGCTTCACACCAGCCGGTGAGTTTTTCAATGCTCAACGGCTTGCCACCTGACGCATTAATCAGGTTGCTGAGCGGCAGAAAGAGCGGCTGAGGCAGTTCGTGCAGGTTAAACCACTGCCATCCCTCGCACTTTTCCGGTTCTCTATTTACCGGCTCGCCGTCTTCAACGTCTAACCGCGCAAGGCAAAACAGCGTCACATAATGCTTTTGTTCACGAGTAAACACATCATTGACCCAAGGACCGCGCGTGACCTGCCCCAGTTTTAGCCCGGTCTCTTCCAGCACTTCCCGTCGCGCGCACTCTTCAGGGGACTCACCAAATTCGAGATGCCCTCCGGGGGCTGACCAGCAACCGTCGCCATGACTGCCCTTGCGACGTCCAAGCAATAACTTACTCTCCCGGAAAATCAGCACACCCACACCGACCTGTGGTAATAACATCTGCCACTCCTGCGTTATATAAGCTTTTGGAAATCATAACCGACGGCTCCGTTGAGTCTATATTTATCCTTTCTGGTGATTGATCTGTAGTATGAGTACTTCGGATGTTGGGTTGTTAATAAGGAGATTATGATGTTGGATAACTATTTTGGTTCAGACATTAATGCCACCAGCGAGCGACAGCGCCGGTTACTGGCCGTGCAGGCAGCGCTCGAGTTACTGAAGGCAACGCTGTCTGATACTAACGACGGCAACGGTGTCGAATACCAGCTGAAAACCGCTGAGAAGTACGTCGGCACCCTTGCAGATGCCATTCAGGCCGCCGTAGAGAAAAAGTAATCTGGCGGATTGGATACCATTTCCCCCTACACCGCCTGCTGTGGACACGGCTGGCGGTATTTGTTTGGATGCCATTAGCGGCACGGCTTCAAACCTGTGGCCCTACCTGCATAAAGGGGTTGAAAGCAATTTCCCACAGGTGTCCGTCCGGGTCGGAAAAATAGCCTGAATACCCTCCCCAGAAGACTTTCTGTCCAGGCTTTATCAGCGTACCGCCTGCTTTAACGGCCAGTGCCAGCACTTCATCAACTTCCTGTTCACTGGCCACATTCTGTGCCAGTGAGACCGCGCGAAAACCGCTGCCATCCGCCGCCACTCCGGCATCTTTCGCCAGTTCGTCCCGTGGAAATAATGACAGCCATGCTCCCGCCAACTGGAAGAAAGCAACGCCCTCGGATTCAAATTCTCGTCGCACAAGCCCCAGTCCTTGCTGATAGAAGGTCGTGGAGATCTGCAAATCCTTCACACCCAGGGTGACCATACTGATAACCGATTTCATCAATCTTCCTCACAGGTGAATAACCATTGTGCGGTTCAAGATAGTGGACGCCGATAGAATTGGAAATCAGGCCGCCTCAGTAGCCTGGATAACTGGCGGTGCGGTCACAGTTCTTGTCGAGTTGGACGGAAAAATCGCGTTGTTATCCGAATGGGGATCTCGAGTCTGAAAGGGGTGGGGTTGTCAGTCGGGTACTGGCTCGGGTATGCTATGGAATATATACGATACATATATAAACCATATATTGCAGGAACCCACGATGGGCATTATCAAAATCTCCGAAATGATGCATGAGAATCTGCGCATCGCCAGTTTGGCCTTCACTCGTTCAATGAATGCCCAAGCCGAACATTGGATGAAAGTGGGCATGTTGATGGAAATGCATCCTGACCTCTCTCATCGCGATATTTGTCAGTTGCTGGTTCGCGCCAGTGCAGAATCCACAGAACGTTTCGATGGGATTAAAACCCTCCTCAACGATGGCGTCACCGCAAGGAAAACCAATCATGACTGAAAATAACTTTATCAAATCTCCTGAAGGCATCGCCAAAGCGCGCATCGCCGGAGGCCTTGCTGCCCGGGTTTTGCAGATGATTGAACCGCACGTTCAGCCCGGCGTCACCACCGACTCTCTCGACAAACTGTGTCATGATTTTATCGTCAATGAGTTAAAGGCAATCCCCGCCAACATCGGTTATCAGGGCTACGAGAAAACCACCTGTATCTCAGTCAATCATGTGATCTGCCACGGCATACCGTCGGAAAAGGTGCTGAAGAAAGGCGATATCGTCAACGTCGATGTGGCACTGATTAACGATGGCTGGTACGGCGACACCAGCCGTATGTTTTATGCGGGTGAACCGTCAATTCTGGCCCGCCGCCTGGTAGATACCACGCTGGAAGCGATGAACGCCGGTATCGCCGCTGTGCGCCCCGGTGCGACGCTGGGCGATGTAGGTTTTGCTATCGCCAGCGTGGCCGAAGCCCAGGGCTTTGGCGTGGTGCGGGAGTATTGCGGCCACGGTATCGGTCAGGGTTACCATGAGGCGCCACAGGTACTGCATTACGGCCAACCGGGTAAAGGTCTGGTACTGGAAGAAGGGATGCTGTTTACCATCGAACCGATGATTAACGCAGGTCAGCGTCATTCGAAAGTATTAAAAGATGGCTGGACGGTGGTCACCAAAGACCATTCATTATCTGCCCAGTGGGAACATATGGTGCTGGTAACAAAAGATGGCCACGAGGTGCTGACCCCCTGGCCTTGAGTGTTCAACTCTTTACCTTCGTGGGACATCAGTCCCACGACTTTCCACACTCTCTCTACTTCTGATACTGTTCGTCGGTCACTTTTTCCAGCCACTCCACCGGGCTACCGTTGAGTGATTCATTAATCGCAATGTGTGTCATGGCCGTCTGAGACGTCGCGCCGTGCCAGTGCTTGACCCCTTCGGGGATCCAGACGATATCACCCTGATTTATCTCTTCTCGCGGTCCACCCTCTTTCTGTATCCAGCCACGCCCTTGCGTGATAATCAGCGTCTGCCCAAGCGGATGGGTGTGCCATGCCGTGCGCGCACCTGGCTCGAAGGTCACTATCGCGCCGCCCACACGGGCAGGTTCAGTGCCACTGAAAGGCGAGTCGATGCGGACGGTGCCCGTGAAATACTCTGCCGGACCGGCTTTGGAAGGTTGCGTACCGCTGTGAATAATTTTCATGTTTTCCTAAGAGTTATCATGCGTTAGATTTAAATTACCCCGAATTGTGAGACATAACCATAGGGTAAAATCTGCTAGAACCTATGAGCTGCATTCATCAATAGTGCGAGATATCTGCTGCTGTGACATGAGAGAATAGTGCCAGAATTCAGAGCAGAGTTTGACTGCATCGTCCAGAGGCCGGAATGTTAAGAGAAAATATAAACGATCTGATTTTTTTCCTCGCCGTGGCGAAAGAGCGCAGCTTTACCCGCGCTGCTGCAAAACTCGGCGTGTCGCAATCGGCACTCAGTCATGCTATTCGTGGTCTGGAAGAGCGGCTCGAACTGCGCCTGCTGACCCGCACCACCCGCAGCGTGTCAACCACTGACGCCGGTGAGAAACTGGTCAATACCTTCAGTCCGCGTCTGGCAGAGTTGGAAGAAGAGCTGGAAGCCCTTAGCGAGTTGCGCGACCGCCCGGTGGGTAATATCCGCATCAATGCAGCAGAACACGCTGTTGATTCCGTTCTCTGGCCAAAATTGAAACCCTTTCTCGAAAAATACCCGGATATTAACGTTGAAATCACCGTCGATAACGCCCTGACCGATATTGTCAGCGGTCGCTTTGATGCCGGTATCCGTCTGGGTGAACAGCTAGCGAAAGATATGGTGGCTGCACGCATCGGCCCCGACATGCGTATGGCCGTGGTTGCCACACAAGCCTACTTCGACAAACACGGCGTGCCGCAAACGCCTTCCGATTTGCAAAACCACCGCTGTATCAATATGCGTTTGCCGACCCTCGGTGGCATATATGCGTGGGAATTCGAGAAAGAGGGACGGGAGATTAACGTCCGTGTTGACGGCCAACTGATTTTTAACAGTTTACGACAAAGAATAGATGCCGCACTTAGCGGTCTGGGGCTGTTATTTGTCCCTGCAGATTCAGTCGCTGAAGCTGTCCGCCAGGGCAATCTGATCAGCGTATTAGAGGACTGGTGCCCCTCTTTCCCCGGCTATTATCTTTATTACCCCAGCCGTAAACAGCATACGACGGCTTTTTCATTGCTGGTAGACGCACTGCGCCACCAACCTTGATTTTGTCACTCCCAACAAGGCAGGCTGTACGATGACAACTGAAGTAACCCTGACTGGCCAGAAAATCCGCCTGCGTCCGATGCAGGACAATGATGCTGCGGCCCTGCTGGCCGCCGCGTCTGACGGGGAGCTATGGAATTTGAAAGTCACGACGGTACCTTCCCCTGAAACGGTGTCGCAGTACATTCACATCGCCCTGAAAGGCAAAGAGGCAGGCACGCGACGGTGTCGGCCAGCAGGCACTCAACGCAGCCGTTGTTCTGGCGTTACAACCTCTTGAGGCTAACCTGCGCTAATCCCGGGTCGCTGGTCGCGATATTATGAGGGATGAAGCCGTACAATCTCATTTTGAGAGAACGCAGTAATAGGCGTTAAAATAAGATTAACGCCTATTCATGGTTGTTAACGTAAAGAAAAGGTCACTGTCAAATTACTGACAGGAATTATTCCGTGTTAACAAAGATAAAACAGTACTTTTCTAATCAACGTATTCCTTGTGGATTATCCAAAAGGGAGTTAATTATAAACCTTTGCTTTTTAGCCGTGTCACATGCTCAACAAAAAGTTGAACGGAATCTGTTTTAGAACTGACCATCCCGCCGGTCTGATTAATTGCATCAACATGGTCCAGGGAATAGTCAGAACGAATGACTTTCCCCAGATGCATATTATATCGGCCCACTAACCCATCATTCTGGAAGCGTTCTTTGATAAAGAAGAACGAGAGTCCGACCATCGCAAGATGAAGCGGGTCAAGATTATTAACCCCTTGGTTAAAGGGATTATAATCAATCGTCCCACCCCAAGAGTAATAATAGACGCCATTCTCAAACTCTTTGCCCTCTCCCCCCCACACTGCAGGTAAACCCTGAGGGTATTTGGCATTGAATTGTGCCACGCCTTCGCTGGTCAGTGCGTCAAGAGCAGCGATGCCATCCTGCGGCAGGCACGGGTGCCCAGCGATAGCAGAGAGGAAGTTACCAAACGCGTTCATCACGCCATTGGCAACGGCTTCAGGCAAGCGTCCAGGCTTCAGGGCAAGACGGATCAGGTCAGCAATTTCTGAGCCAAAATTGACACCGTTGACGGAGGTCACGGAGGCGATCAGTTCGGGATGGGTCGCCGCGGCATAACGGCAGGCAAGCGGGCCCTGGCTATGGCCAATCAAATTGACTTTTGCTGCCCCCGTCTCAGCAAGGACTTTTTTCACAAAGGTCAGTAATTGTTCACCACGCACTTCATTACTATTTTCTGCGGACAATGTGGCGACAAAGACTTTACAACCCGCATTTTCCAGCGCCTGTGTAATACCGAAAAAATAGGGATAAATACCGGCTATTTTATCAAAACCCAATAAGCCGTGAACCAGAACGACAGGATATATTAACGAGGTATTGGTTGACATAATAAACTCCATTTATGTGATTGGCCATGTGGCCAGGAGAATAATAAGCAACGCAGAAATTAACTGCATGTCATTGCGGTTGTGCTGTGAAGAAGACATACAATATAGTCTATTTTTGAATTTTTAATAAATGTAACTCCCAAGCGGAGCCAAAGCTCCGCCGGTTGACTTAATAAGGGCCATTAAGGGTTTTACGCGCAATATAAACGGCTGATCACGCCTTTATCGTTGGATTCGATATTCAGGCGCTCAACGCGGTAGTCCATGGTGACGGCAGTATTCGGCGCGATATGACGCATGGGTTGTGAAAAACGCAGTCCATCAAGCACCGAGACGGGTTTGCCAATCAAATAGCTGAAAGAAGCGGCCCCACAGGTATCCGGCTGCTGAACGCTTTCGGCGTTTTTGGCCGTATCAGCGTGATTCTGGCAGGCGGTGAGGGAAAGGACGGCAAGCGCGGAGAGGCAAAGTAATGTTTTATTCATGGTTAAAAGATCCATCATTTAAAAGAAAGGTGAACAATAGTTTTATTCACAGCAGTGATGTCTTAGCTAATCATATCATCTAACAGGATAATTCGCTTTCCATGTACTAGCGAACTAGTCAAACGTATACATCCACGCTTATATGCACTATATTGCCGCGCTTAAGACCAGACTTGCAGGATAAATGCAGGTCTTTGGTCCGCTCACTTTTTGCCTGCTTCCCAGGTCAATAATGATGAAAGCCACGCGAGGATCCGCACTATGGCGACGCTTGCAGTAAACGCTCCGCACCGCTCCGTACTGGGTGGGGCCATGATTATCGGGGGAACCATCATTGGTGCAGGGATGTTCTCTTTACCTGTGGTGATGTCGGGCGCCTGGTTCTTCTGGTCGGTCGCCGCACTGGTATTCACCTGGTTCTGCATGTTGCATTCGGGGCTGATGATCCTCGAGGCCAACCTGAACTACCCAATCGGCTCCAGTTTTAACACCGTGACCCGTGATCTGCTCGGCAACGGCTGGAATATGCTCAACGGTGTCACCATCGCTTTCGTGCTCTATATCCTGACCTATGCCTATATTTCGGCCAGCGGCTCGGTGTTGCAGCATACGATGCGCGAGATGTCGGTCGATTTCTCGCCGCGACTCGGTGGATTGCTTACGGCGCTGGCCGTGGCCTTTATCGTCTGGCTGAGTACCCGCGCGGTGAGCCGCATGACGGCCATTGTGCTGGGGGCGAAGATCATCGCATTTTTCCTCACTTTCGGCAGCCTGCTGTGGCATATCAAACCGGTTAACCTGCTCAATAGTGTGGAACTTAACCCAAGCTACGCGCCGTATGTGTTAGCTACACTGCCCTTCTGCCTGGCCTCATTTGGCTATCACGGCAACGTACCCAGTCTGATGAAGTATTACGGCAAGAATCCGCAGGTGATTAAAAAATGTCTGCTGCTTGGGACCCTGATGGCGCTGGGCCTCTACGTCATCTGGATGCTGGGAACCATGGGGAATATCCCCCGTCCGGCGTTTATTGGCATCGCCGAACGCGGCGGCAACATTGATGTGCTGGTGCAGTCATTGAGCCAAATCCTCAACAGCGCTGGGCTGGATCTGTTGCTGACGGTTTTCTCCAATTTCGCGGTCGCCTGTTCTTTTCTTGGCGTAACGCTGGGGTTGTTTGACTACCTTGCTGACCTGTTTAAATTCGACGATAGCCGGATGGGGCGTTTTAAAACCGCGCTGGTGACTTTCATTCCACCGATTATTGGCGGCGTGATTTATCCCGACGGCTTTATCTACGCCATCGGTTTTGCCGGTCTGGCCGCCACTGTCTGGGCTGTGATCGTTCCGGCGCTGATGGCGCGGGCTTCACGCCAGCGCTTTGGCAGCCCGCGTTATCGGGTGTGGGGCGGCAATAAAATGATTGTACTCGTGCTGCTGTTTGGCGTGCTGAATGCCGCCGTACATATTCTCTCCAGCCTCAATCTGCTGCCGGTTTACCGCTAATGGGTCAGGAAGCATTGAGAGGTACCCTGATAAAACAGGGTACCGTGATTGAGAAAGCCCTGAAAGAGCTGGGCGCACAGGGGCAAGGTCTGAAACAGCTGACCCTGTCGGTGGATGACCAGCTGACGCCGGAGGTCCGCGCCGCCCTGCGCCACATCATTCATCTGCGCAACGCCGCCGCACACGATGCCGATTTCAGCGTCGATACACAAAACCGCGCAAAGTTGGAGCAAAACCTGGCGCTGGTTACCCGCTACTTTGCACAGTCGCCACGAAAAATGCGCGCTTCCCGCAAAAATAGCCAACCTAAAAAACGCCGGGGATCACGCCTGACGCTGTTCTTCCGGCTGTTTTTTATCGGACTGGTGCTGATGGTGGGATATCTGCTGTTTCCGGGAAACTAACCCCGGCGCCGCTGGCGTAATCCCCCAGTAGTTGCGTAAAAGCGCGTACTGCCGCACTGCGGTACGCGTCTTTGCGTTGTAACAGCACAGCCTGACGTACGGTGATGGGTCTCTCCAGGCTGAGCGGATAAAGCTGCCGGTCGGCACGGGCAATCGCCTGCGGTAAAATCGTGGCCAACTGACTAAAGCGCACCATTTCGACGATGGCGCTGATGGTATTGGTTTCCACCACAACATTTGGCTGAATTGCCATCTGTTGGTAAAAAATATCGATAAACTGCCGGGTGGCAAACTCTCCGTTGAGCAGTACCAGCGGTTGGCGGGCAAACTCTTCCAGACTCAGGCTACCGTTGCGCGTCGCCAGAGGATGTCTTTCCCCAACCATCAGATTCAGCGTCTCCAGAAACAGCGGCGTGGCCGTGATATCTGCAGAATGCACAGGCTCAAAGGCAATCCCTAAATCGAGCTGATCCTGCGCCAGCAGGGCTTCGATTTTATCCAACGTCATTTCACACAATTTCAGCCGAATCCCCGGATAGCGTCGGTAGAATTCCCCTACTACGGGTGCAGTCAGGTAGGAGGTGAAGGTCGGCGTCATCGCCAGACGCAGCGTCCCCCGCTGCAAATCTTCAGTGTCATGAATCGCCCTGGTCCCCGCTTCCAGGTCCTGCAATGCCCGTACAGCATAGTGCTTCCAGGCAATCCCGGCATCCGTCAGCGTTATCGTTCGTCCAGAACGGTCAAACAGTTGTGCATGTAGCGATTCTTCCAACTGTTTGATTTGTTGCGATAACGTGGGCTGGGAGACGTGCAAAACCTCAGCCGCGCGGGTGAAATTACCCTGCTCAGCCACGGCCAGGAAGTAACGGATGTGTCGTAGCAGCACAAACACCTCACTATTAGTAAAACCAATAGCCACCATTATAAATGGGTCTTAGACCCTATAGCCAGTTGCGTTCATCATCTGCCCATCGAAACATCAATGAGTAGAAATGAATATGAAGGAAATTATTGACGGCATTCTGAAGTTTCAGCGTGAAGCCTTTGTCGAGCGCAGCGAATTGTTTAAACAACTGGCGACCCACCAGAACCCACGCACGCTGTTTATCTCCTGCTCCGACAGCCGACTGGTACCGGAACTGCTGACCCAGCGCGAACCCGGCGATCTGTTTGTTATCCGCAATGCGGGCAACATCGTCCCTTCGTTCGGACCCGAACCCGGCGGCGTCAGCGCGTCGGTTGAGTATGCCGTTGCCGCACTCGGCGTCGAGGATATCGTGATTTGCGGTCATTCCGACTGCGGCGCGATGACCGCCATCGCCACCTGCCAGTGTCTGGACCACATGCCCACCGTCGCCAGCTGGCTGCGCTATGCCGATGTCGCCCGTAGCATTACTCAGGCCAATGACTATGCTTCGGAACAGGACCGCGTGAATGCCATGGTGCGCGAGAACGTGATAGCTCAGTTGACCAACATCAAAACTCACCCGTCCGTTGCCCTGGCGCTTGAACAGGGAAAACTGAGACTACACGGCTGGGTGTATGACATTGCCAGCGGTGGCGTTGATGCCCTTGACGGTAACACGCGCCGTTTTGTTCCGCTGTCTGCCAACCCACAGGTGACGGCCACGCCCGCCACTGCCAGCTTTTAACATTTTAATACTCTGATAACCTGAAGGAATTTATATGACTCATTCACTCCATACCCAGACTTCACGCCAAAATCTGACCGATATCATCATGGATGCCAAAATCCGCAAAAACCTGACTTTTGAGGCCATCAATGAAGGCACCGGCCTGAGCCTGGCTTTTGTGACCGCAGCCCTGCTGGGACAACATCCGTTGCCGGAAGCGGCAGCCCGTGCGGTCGCCGCCAAACTGGAACTGGATGAAGATGCGGTGCGCTTGCTCCAGACTATCCCGCTGCGCGGCAGCATCCCCGGCGGCGTGCCGACCGACCCGACCATCTACCGCTTCTACGAGATGGTACAAATCTACGGCTCCACGCTGAAAGCGCTGGTGCATGAGCAGTTCGGCGACGGCATCATCAGTGCCATCAACTTCAAACTGGATATCAAAAAAGTGCAGGATCCGGACGGTGGCGAACGCGCCGTGATCACCCTCGACGGTAAATACCTGCCGACCAAACCGTTTTAAGTTCTGACGAACGGCGCACGCCCTTCCAGGCAATCGTCAATAATCTGTAGCACGCCCTCCTCATTATGCAGGCCCGCCCGATAACGGGCGGCGGCCAGTACAGCAGGCTGGGCGTTTTGCATGGCAAAACCGAATCCGGCGTGTTGCAGCATTTCAAGGTCGTTACCGCCGTCGCCGAACGCCAGCACCTCACTGTCTTCAATGCCGTAAATCTGCTGGATTTTCTTCAGCCCATTGGCTTTATGGTTGCCGGGGATCACCAGATCCACCGAGCCGTGTCCACTGGAAACCGGCTTCACTACTTCGCCCAAATGCGCTTGCACATGCGCCATTATCCCCGCCAGCTTTTCATGCGGCACCTCCAGCGCAAATTTGAAAATGGGTTCGTTAACGTCCGCATAACGCTTCACTCGATTCAGGCGGAAATAGTAACGATTCATCTTTTTAAAGAAGCCTTCTCCGAACTTTTCCAACATGTACGCACCGTTTTTGCCACACACCGTCACTTCGATATCCTCAATACCGTTGATAAATTCCAGTACCTGCGCGGTTTGCTCTGCGGGCATGTGCGCACAGTAGAGTTCCTGCTGTTTATCCACCACATAAGCGCCGTTTTCGGCCACGTAGGCAATGTCCGGGTCGAGCGCATCGAAGAAGGTTTTCAGCTGGTAATACTGATTGCCGCTGGCGACCACGAATTTGATGCCACGACGCTGCAATTCGACGTATTGGGCGGCAAAGCGCGCGCGGTTATAGTCACTTCGGCTGTCGAGAAAAGTGCCATCCATATCCACGGCAATGAGTTTTACGGTCATCGTGACTCCTTAGAAAAACAATGAGAGAGTTGTAGGATAAAAAAATGCCAGCGCCGGAGCGCCGGCTGGCAATATGCCACTCAGTTTAAATCGTTAATATTTCAGCTTAAACGCACCCAGCGTGATAACCATAAACAGGGCAGCAACCGCCGCAAAAGCCACCGTCAGACTGGAGAGATGGGCGATATAACCGATGATGGCTGGCCCCCCGAGCACCCCGAGATAGCCCAGCGTCGCCACCATCGCCACCGACATATTGACCGGCATAACCTTCTCCTGGCCTGCGAGAGTGATCAGCACCGGCACGATATTGGCCGCCCCGGCGCCCACCAGCGCAAAGCCCAGCAGCGAGAGGTTCCAGCCCGGCATTGCCACCACCATCAGATAACCGGCGATGCCCAGAATGCTGCCAAAAATCAGTACCCGCTGGCGGCCGAGTGCGCTGACTACCGCATCCCCGGCCAGGCGCATCAATGACATGGTGATGGCAAATACCGCGAAGCCCCACCCGGCATGTTCCACCGCCAGACCCCGATCTTGCGTAAGGAATACCCCGCCCCAGTCCAGCACCGCGCCTTCGGCCATAAAGCAAATCATCGCCATCGCGGCCATCAGGATCAGGCGAAAATTAGGCCGCGGCTTGGTGGCAGGTTTGGCCATGCCAGACTCATGATTACCGAACGGCAGCAGTTCCGTGAAAGACATACTGGTCATGACCACTACCAGCACAATGGCTGAAAAAGTGCTGGCCAGCGGAGACAAACCGGCCCCGAGCAACAAGGAGCCCCCGCCTGCACCGACAATGCCGCCCACGCTGTAAAGACAGTGAAAACCGGACATCAGCGGACGTGCGGATGCCTGTTCGATAAGCGACCCCTGCACGTTCATCGCCACATCGGCGAGCCCGATCCCCATGCCAAACAGAAACAGCGCTGCCGCCAGCCAGCGGATATCACTGACCGTAGCCAGCGCGGGAAACAGCAGGCAGAACAGCGCAACAGCTGACAGGATAATCGCCCGGCAGCCAAAATGGCCGATCAGCCTGCCGGAACCCAGCATCGCCAGCAGGGAACCACCGCCCAGACATAGCAATAGCAAACCCAGGTCCCCTGCCGCCGCGCCGGTGCGCAGTTGGGCATAGGGAACCAGCGCCGCCCAAAGCCCCATGGCCAGGCCGGTGACGAAGAAAATTGCGCGGGTTGCAACGCGTTTACGTTTGGAGTCGCTCACTGTGGTGGTAATGCTAAGTGACATAAACAGGATTCCCATAGCGAAGAGTCATCCCGGAACGACCGGAATCACTTATTAAAAGACTTTTAATAAGTGATGACTATACAGATCACCCGGAAATGAAGTCAAGCATCTGAAAGCAGAAAGACGCGGGGGATCAAAGTTCGAAGGTAAGATGGAAGGTATAGCTTTCGAGCGTCAGTTCGGCGATGCCTTGCAGATAATCCTGCTCAATGGAGGGGCGAAAAATCAGGTGTGGCAGATGCTGAGCGGGAATATGACCCTGACAATAACGGCGGATATCGGCCAGGTCCTGCTTCTGAAGCCGTGGCCCGGACAGCGCCACCGTCACCGGATTAATTACCGCGACCAGCGTGACCACAATATTACCCAGACGTTCGACTAACTGTCCCTCAGCCGGTTGCGGCAGCGGAAGATGCGAGACCTCACCGGCAAAATGGCTGGCCCCTTGTAACACACGGCCATTGATCACCATACCGCACCCGGTACATTCACCCTCAGGCTGCAGCAGGTAGGCTACCGGCGCCGTCTCCTGGGGGCAGGTGCTGCGGTAAAACCCATAGGCGGTGTAATTCATGTCATTACCGACCTGCACAAACACACCAAATTTCTCCTGCAATATCTGCACCAGCGGCAGATGCGCAAACAGCGAGATATCACAGGAGGCCACCACGCCGTCAACGATCACCCCCGGCAGGCCAATACCCATGGCCTGCAGGTTAGGATATCGCGTCACAATACCGCTGATGGCGTCGAAAAAATTTTCCAGCACGAACGGCTGACAGGCGGTGTCGAGCTGTTCGAGCGCCTCACCGGTGGCTGAGGTGATGAGTGCTGAGATGCGTGCAGACGCGTTACTACCTTCCACATACAGGCTCAGCACCGAGAAGAAATCCGGGTTATACGCATAACGCTGGGCCGGACGGCCACCGCTGGACGCATCCAGCGCCTGCGCCAACACTTCGCCGGTCAGGCAGAGATCGTTCAGTACCGTGCCACAGGTGGCAACGCTCAACCCGGTTTGCGCTGAGAGGTCCGCCTTAGTGGCCGAATTCAGCGCTTTCAGCGCATTAACCACCAGCACTACATTGTGTTTTTTCATTTCTCGGGTCGTACGGGTAACCGGGGTATTCATAGTGCCTCATCAACGGCATTGATCATCAAGGATATTTTATCACAGTACGCGCCAGACTCCGCTCTTCGTCGAGCCGTCACGTCGCAGTCTGCCATTCTCCTGCAACGTTTTAATGTTGCGTTCAACGGTGCGGGGATGGATCCCCAGCGCCTGCGCCAGTTGAGCAATCGTGATTGAGGGCGTAGCTGCAACGGCGGCAATGATCTTGCTTCCTGTAGCAGACAGATTTCCGCCATTTTCTACCGGCAGTTCTACCGGCAGTTCTACCGGCATTATATCGGGTTGCCGCAACCGGGTACCGACACCTTCTTTCAGCGCGCCGGTCAGTTTTTCCAACATAAACGTGATGAAAGCCGTGCAGTCACTGGCGCGATCGCATTCGCCTAATACGCGGTAATAGTCCTGCTGCTGATCGTGAATTAAGGTTTCTACCGGCAACCAGGCCAGTTCAGCGCGCCACTCACTGAGGATCAGCGTCTGCCAAAGACGCCCCATCCTGCCGTTACCATCAGCAAAAGGATGAATAAACTCGAACTCATAATGGAAGATTGAACTGGCAATCAGCGGGTGGATGTCGGTGTGCCGGAGCCATTCCAGTAAATCCCCTACCAGCCGGTTAACCTGGTTGGCGGGCGGTGCCATGTGTATCAACTGTTTATCGCGGTAAACACCCACATTGCCGCTGCGCAGTTGACCCGGAAGATCCACCAGACCACTCATCAACAGACGATGTGCAGCCAGTAAATCTGCCATCCGATGACAGTTCCAGTGGGGAAGTTGCTCATAAGTCAGAATTGCATTACGCACTTCCTGAATATCTTTCGCCGGTGCCAGCACGCGCTTGCCCTCCATAATCGCCGTCACCTGTTCGGTAGAGAGGCTGTTATGTTCAATCGCGAGTGACGCCTGAATAGTTCGGATACGGTTTTCTTTGCGCAGCAAAGGTGAGGCGTGACCGGCCTGCGCCGCCCAGTGGCCCAATAGCTCCCCCACCTCAACCACAAGGTTCAGGATTTCTGCCGTTATGCGGTAAGGGGGTTGATAACCCGCCATCTTATTCTCCTGCTGTCCCTAATCCAAAAATCGCTGACGGTGGTCGGCATCCAGTTTTGGCACAGCGTCATAGCGCCCAAACAGCTTATATCGGTTCACCGCAATGCGGTTGTAGCACATGTCGCGAAATGACGGCGGAAATATCCGCAGCACGCCCATCCAGCGCCACGGCCGCGGCAATCCGCTCATGGCGCGGAAGATAGCGTCGGAACGCAGGAGTACTTCACCGTTATCGATAAGCACGATGGTATTGATTTTATCGGCATCTAGTCCCGACCAGACAAACAGTGCCTGACCCTTTTCCGACTGCACGGGCACCATGCGGACAGTACGGTGACGGTCATGGCGGATCAGAAAATTCACCCAACCGATGCACAACTTGCAGGTGCCATCGAAAATGACGATGCGTTCGCCGGGCTGAATATACGGGGGATCATGGCGCATAAGCCCCCTCCGGGATGAAGGGTTTCATTCAGCCACGCCCGAAAATAGCGATCACCGCGTCCAGATGCTCTTTCATGGCCTTTTTAGCCGCGCGGGTGTCGCGCGCCTCCAGCGCGGTAAGGATCGCCAGATGTTCCACTTCGGAGCGGTGCGGCATGTCCTGTGGAGTGTAGTGCAGTTGCAGACCACGGAACATGGTGCCGTAACGATGGCCCAGCAGGTGAGCGATGATAAATGCGTAGGCGGGATTGCCACTGGCCTGCGCAATGCGAATATGAAACAGCCGGTCACCCGGGTGAGTCGCTGAACCCTGGCGGTTATCGCGGCAGTTCTGCTCATATGCCTGCCTGATCGCCGCAAGTTCTTCATCCGACGCATGACGGGCAGCCAGCGCGGCGGTTTCTGGTTCAATCAGCCGCCGAGTTTGCAGCAACGAGAACGGCGGCAGTTCTGCGGTAAAATCCAGCTCAATATTCAACTCGTCATCCACGTCGGCCCACTGATTACGCCCCGCCCGCGCCATCACCGGTTCCTGCGAGGTGGCCGCCTGTGACACCGGAGGGGCGCAGACAATCACGCCGTTGCCGACGCGAACATCCACTAAGCCGATCACTTCCAGCGCAATCAGCGCTTCGCGTACCGATGCCCGACTGACCTGCAACTGACTGGCCAGTTCGCGCTCGGCGGGTAAGCGGCTGCCCGGTGGAAATTCATTATTGTCGATCAGTGTTTTCAGTTGGTCAGCTATCTGCCTGTAAATTCTGGGATTTTCTAATTTTTTTATCGGCATCGGACACCTGAGCTCTTTTTCAATTAAGTGATTCAGCTAGCATTTATGGGACAAAAATCTTGCTGATTTGTTTTATGCATGTAAAAAATTAGTTAAATGAAAAAGCGTTTTAAGTGGAAGTCTGCCGAACATCTTAGCAAAAGAACCTCACTTAACGCGTTTTTTTTCGCAGTCAATGGCCTGACCATTAGACCTAAATAATCCGTTTTACCGGGAGTAGCTATGAACCTGACGGGGAAAAAAGTGCTGATCACCGCCGCCGGACAAGGGATCGGTTTTAATACCGCCACCCTGTTCGCCAGCCACGGTGCAGAGGTGATCGCCACCGACATTAACATCGATAAGCTGCACGGCATTGCAGGTATCCACCCGCGCGTGCTGGACGTCACCCGCCCACAGGCCATTCAGGCTATCGCTGAAGAAACGGGTCCGCTGGACGTGCTGTTCAACTGTGCAGGCGTGGTTCACAGCGGCGATATCCTCAGTTGCAGCGAGCGCGAATGGCAGTTTGCGCTGGATCTCAACGTTACCGCCATGTTCCACACCATTCGCGCCTTTTTACCCGCCATGCTCGAACGTAACCGCGGTTCCATCATCAACATGTCGTCGGTCGCTTCGAGCATCAAAGGTGTGCCTAACCGCTTTGCTTACAGCGCCTCCAAGGCGGCGGTCATCGGCTTGACCCGCTCGGTCGCTGCCGATTACGTCACCCGCGGCATTCGCTGTAACGCCATCTGCCCCGGCACCGTTGAGTCGCCGTCGCTGCGCCAGCGTATTGCCGCACAGGCTGAAGCCGAAGGCCGCAGCGAAGAAGAGGTTTATAAGGCCTTTGTGGCCCGTCAGCCGATTGGGCGTATTGGTAAAACCGAAGAGATCGCTCAGTTGGCGCTTTACCTGGCCTGCGACGCCAGCGCCTTTACCACCGGCACGGTACAAATTATTGACGGCGGCTGGAGCAACTGACTTCCTGCCTCCTCAGCAACACCTTTCCAGATAAGGACTTTGAGATGAAATTATTACGTTACGGCCCGGCAGGAAAAGAACGCCCCGGGCTGCTCGACAGCCACGGCCAGCTGCGTGACCTCTCGGCGCACGTCGGTGATATCAGCGGTGAATTTTTACAGCCTGAGACATTGGACATGCTGCGCCAGCTCGATACCGCCAGCCTGCCTTTAGTCAGCGGTGAACCGCGCCTCGGCGCCTGCGTGGGCAAGGTCGGTAAATTCATCTGCATCGGGCTCAACTATGCCGATCACGCCGCTGAAACCGGCGCAGAGATCCCCAAAGAGCCGGTGATTTTCAGCAAGTGGACCAGCGCGATAGTCGGGCCCAATGATGACGTAGAGATCCCGCGTGATTCGGTGAAAACCGACTGGGAAGTGGAACTTGGCGTGGTGATTGGCAAAGGCGGGCGCTACATCAGCGAGTCCGACGCCTTGTCGCACGTGGCCGGTTACTGCGTGATTAATGACGTCTCCGAACGTGAATTCCAGATTGAGCGCGGCGGCACCTGGGACAAAGGCAAAGGTTGCGACACCTTCGGCCCCACCGGTCCGTGGCTGGTGACGGCTGATGAAATTCCTGACCCACATCAGCTGAATCTGTGGCTGGAAGTCGATGGCCGGCGCTATCAGAACGGCAACACCCGCACCATGATTTTCAAAATACCGGAAATTATCCACTATCTGAGCCGCTTTATGAGCCTGCAACCGGGCGACATTATTTCTACCGGTACGCCGCCGGGCGTGGGCCTCGGCCAGAAGCCGCCGGTTTATCTCAAAGCCGGGCAGGTCATGCGTCTGGGTATCGAAGGTCTGGGCGAGCAACGTCAGAAGACGGTGCAGGCGTAACCCCTAATTTTTGCTGATGGAATCTAAGCGATGACAACAATTACTGCATTGCGTGTTGAAGATGTGCGCTTCCCGACGTCACTGGCTCTTGATGGCTCGGACGCCATGAACCCAGATCCGGACTACTCCGCCGCTTATGTGATCTTAGACACCGATAACCCGGCGCTCAGCGGCCACGGCCTGACCTTCACCATCGGCCGCGGCAACGAGATTTGCTGTGCGGCAATCAACGCACTGACGCATCTGGTGGTTGGGCGTGATTTAGCGAGCATCACCACCGATATGGGCAAGTTCTGGCGTGAATTTACCAGCGACAGTCAGCTGCGTTGGATTGGCCCGGACAAAGGCGCCATTCATCTGGCGACCGGTGCGGTGGTCAACGCCGTATGGGATTTATGGAGTAAAGCCGCAGGCAAACCGCTGTGGCAGCTGGTGGCCGATATGTCGCCGGAGGAACTGGTGCGCTGCATCGATTTCCGCTACATCACCGACTGCATTACGCCACAGGAAGCCCTGACGTTGCTGCAACAGCGCAGCGACAACAAAGCACAGCGCCGAGAGAAACTGCTGGCCGAAGGTTACCCGTGCTATACCACCTCGGCAGGCTGGCTAGGCTACCCGGACGACAAACTGCGCCGCCTGTGTCAGGAAGCCGTCGACGCCGGTTTCGATTACCTGAAACTCAAAGTAGGCCGCGATCTCGAAGACGATATCCGCCGGGTACGCATTGCCCGTGAAGTGATCGGTCCCGACCGCAAACTGATGATTGACGCCAATCAGGTGTGGGAAACCAACGACGCTATCCCGTGGGTCAACGCCCTCGCCTTCGCCCACCCCTGGTTTATCGAAGAGCCCACCAGCCCGGATGACATTGAAGGCCATCGCAAGATCCGTCAGGCCGTAGCACCGGTCAAAGTCGCCACCGGCGAGATGTGCCAGAACCGCATTATGTTCAAGCAGTTCATCATGCGCGAAGCCATCGACGTGGTGCAGATTGACGCCTGCCGCATGGGAGGTGTCAACGAAGTGCTGGCCGTGATGCTAATGGCCGCCAAATACAACCTGCCGGTCTGCCCGCACGCCGGTGGCGTCGGCCTGTGCGAATACGTGCAGCACTTATCGATGATCGACTATCTGTGTATCGCCGGTACGCATGAGGGCCGCGTGATTGAGTACGTTGACCATCTGCACGAACACTTTGTGCACCCTTGCGACATTCGCGGCGCAGCCTACATGCCACCACAGGCACCGGGTTTCTCCATCGAGATGCATCCGGCCTCAATAGAAAAATACCGCCATCGGGCCTGAGGTGATGATGACAACACATGCCGGAGAACCTGAATGATGCGCATCGACAGCCACCAGCATTTCTGGCGCTACACGCCGCAAGATCACCGCTGGATAAGTGACGAGATGGCGGTGTTGAAAGCAGATTTTTTGCCGGAACAGCTGCTGCCAACGTTACAACGTCACAATATGCAGGGCAGTATTCTGGTTCAGGCCTGTTCGGACATCGCCGAGACGCAGTGGCTGTTGAACCTCGCTGAGCAAACAGAGTTTGTCCGCGCCGTGACCGGCTGGGTGGATCTGACATCGCCGCAGCTTGCTGAGCATATGGAGATGCTGGCCCATCCGCGGTTGCGCGGCCTTCGTCATCAAGTACAAGACGAGGCTTCGCCCTCACAGTGGCTGGCGGACGCCGCCGTCAATCGCGGTGTCCGCCATATTCAGCAACAAGGTTATGTCTACGAAATTCTGGTGACGCACCGCCATCTGGCTGATGCCGCAAAGTTTGCTGCCCGCCATGACCGGCACCCTTTGGTACTGGATCACTTTGGCAAGCCCGACCTGCATCTGGGCGCCGCGCACTGGGCGAAACAGATTGCCCCGCTGGCAGCAATGCCGCACGTCAGTTGCAAAATCTCCGGGCTGCTGACCGAACCGCGACCGGCGGGCGTGACGCTTCACGATCTGCTGCCCTATTTCGAGGTGGTGCTGGAAGCCTTTGGCAGTCAACGCATTATGTTTGGCTCCGACTGGCCGGTCTGTCTGCTGGCCGGGTGTGACGACACCCCCTGGGCGCTGTGTGAACAGGCCACGGCTGCACTTAGCGCTGACGAGCAGACAGCCATTTACGGCGGTAACGCCTGCGCGGTTTACCGACTACAGGAAACAAGTAATGAATCTGCATCTGCAAAATAACGTGGTGATGGTCACCGGCGGCGGCTCCGGAATCGGCGCTGCTATCTCAATGACGCTGGCGGAAGAGGGCGCGATTCCCGTGATCATCAGCAATACCGAACCGTCCAATGAGCTGATGCATCAGCTCCATCAGCATCAGCCGCAGGCTCGTTTTATCCTGACCGAACTTCGCGATGAGGTCAGCTGTGCGGCGGCCGTCAGCAAGACCCTAAAACAGTACGGCCGTCTCGACGGGCTGGTGAATAACGCCGGAGCCAATGACAGCGTGGGGCTGGAGGCCGGGCGTGAAGCCTTTGTCCGCTCGCTCGAACAGAACTTGATCCACTACTACATGATGGCGCATCTGAGTCTCGACGCCCTGCGCGCCAGCCGGGGAGCCATCGTCAATATCAGTTCGAAAACCGCGCTGACCGGACAGGGCAACACCAGCGGCTATGCCTCAGCCAAAGGCGGTGTGCTCGGATTAACCCGCGAATGGGCCGCCGCCCTGCTTAAAGACGGTATCCGCGTTAACGCGGTGATCCCGGCAGAAGTGATGACGCCCTTATACGAGCGGTGGATAAAAAGCTTCGTTCAGCCCGAAGAAAAGCTTAAACAGATCACCTCACATATCCCGCTGGGGCAGCGCATGACTACGCCGCAGGAGATCGCCAACACCGTGGTGTTTCTGCTCTCGTCGCGCGCCTCGCACACTACCGGACAGTGGCTGTCGGTCGATGGCGGCTACACCCACCTTGACCGGGCATTAACATGAGCCGCCGCTTCTGTCAGGCCCTGGACCTGGTCGATGACCCGGCGCTTATCGAAGAATATCAGCAGCATCACCGCCGGATCTGGCCGGAGATCGCGACGCATTTGCGCCAATACGGCATTGAGGACATGGAGATTTACCGGCTGGGCAACCGCCTGATGATGGTGATGGAGACCACGGACGATTTCGACGGCGGGCTGTTTGAACGGCGCAGTCTGGAGAACCCTAAAGTCGGCGAGTGGGAAGCCCTGATGTGGAAATATCAGCGCCCGACGCCCTGGACACCCGACGGAGAG
>Ga0105854_1000265_pt1 | contig 26796 bp, 21 predicted proteins | sample OrgsoiDNA_201058_FD_89679 | JGI IMG/M metagenome (GOLD analysis project Ga0105854, IMG submission 89679) | Permafrost soil microbial communities from the Arctic, to analyse light accelerated degradation of dissolved organic matter (DOM) -... | ecosystem: Environmental > Terrestrial > Soil >... | reverse complement strand
GCTGCCATATATTACGGCCGACAATCACGCCACGAGCGCCCGAACGGATAGTCTGCGCAACGGCGTCGACAGTGTCCGCCGGGTTCCCCGCGAGCGGGCCTCCAGCGATAACGAGCGGGACCTTCAATTCTTCGACGAGACGCCGCGTGCGCTCCTCGCCCGGAAACGCGATCTTGATGATATGCGCGCCGAGGTCATAAGCGATTCGTGCAATCTTCTCCTCGTGCACGATCACCTCCTCGGAACGTGGCGCACCAATGATCACTGGCTCAAGGACAAGAGGAATTTCCCAGCGGTTGCATTCATTGACTATCTTGCCAACACGCGTGCACATCGCCACGCGCTCTGCATTGGACATGTTCCATGGAAACAGCATCTTTACCGCGTCGACGCCCATTCGCACTGCTTCTTCAATATCGGTGATCAGGCCGTGCGATCCGTCACCGTCCATTTCCCGGTAGTCATAGTAGGTGTCGATAGTGAGTACGCGCGTCAGATGCGGATTAGCTGCGAAATAACGTGCCGTTTGCCGCACTTGGCCCGGCGTCATCATGAAGCCCGTTACATCGTTTTTTCCCCATGCTGCGAAAGGCTCAGACGGCGTCTCTAGTCCTTCGATCCGGTCAAAAATCAAGCCGTGATCCACCGGCATTATGATGGCGACGCGATCACTGGGGAGGGTGCGGCGCAGGCGATATTCCATTGACATGACAGTTCCCTTTGGGTCTGTTGGGGCGCAGCGGGGACGCGGCCCGGTTTGATGAAGCAATGACTGTATACGTACTGTACGTACAAGCCGTACAACATATTACACACGAATTTCGTCGCACCAAGATAGGGTTTATCCCTCCCTACCCTTGGCCAAAACACACGCTTATACTTGGTACGTCTTGTACGTACAACACCTACAAACCCGTTCCTATGAATAAAGCTATTCGTCCTCCGCGTGGTATCGACCGCTCCTCGCCAGTCCCTTACTACCTGCAGCTGTCGACGCTGATGCAGCAGGCGATCGACCGTGGCGAGTACGTGCCCGGGGACAGACTGCCGACGGAGAGCGACCTTTGCCGCGACTACGACCTCGCGCGCTCGACTGTTCGCGAAACGTTGCGTCACCTGGTCGACGAGGGGCGCATCAAGGTAGTGCCGCGGCGCGGAGCGTTTGTCGCCGAGCAGACCGGTTCGGGCTGGCTGTTGCAGGTGGCCCAGGGCTTCTTCGAAGCCGAGGTGGACCATCACCACCGCGAAGTTGATACGCGGGTGATAGAAGCCATGCGCTGTCCGCTACCTGATGCTGCAGCGGTGGCGCTCGATCTGGAGGGCGGAGACGACGGATTCAAGCTCGCACGGGTTCGACGCCTTGACGGCAATCTCGCGCTTTATTCAGTGAATTACATGCTTCCGGAGATTGAACAAGCAGTGCGATCGAGTGAGGTGATGTCCGGCGGCGGCTCACTGAACAAGGTATTGCAGTCGGCGGGTTTCGAGGTATTCCGCGCGCGCCGAAGTGTCGAGGCCGTAGCGGCGACCGAAGAGCTGTCTAAGTTGCTCGCCGTTCCGGCTCACACGCCGCTGTTGTTGATTACGTCCGTTTCATGGGATCGAAATAACAAACCTTTCGACTTCTACACGTCGTGGTTGCGCAGCGACGTGGTGAAGGTAACGGTGGAAGCGCAGGCAGCCGTAGGGAATGACTAAGTAGCGATTAAATAACGATCAAGTAACGACCCGAGTTCGTACTATTTCAGACGTTGATCCGCTCAACGTCATCAAACAATAAAGTTAGGAGACTTAAATGGTTAGCCAAGCGAAGTTGCGTTCGTTGACATTGTCGGTTGCCCTTGCGGTGGCATCGGGAGCGGGATTTTCCACCCTCGCCTACAGCGAGCCGGTGACATTGACGGTTGCCCTCGCGGCGAATCCGCAGATGCAGACTGCCGCGAACTTGATCGGGAATTTCGAGCAGAAGTACCCCGACATCAAAGTGCGGTTCCAGACGCTCCCCGAGAACCAGTTGCGGCCAGCGGTGCTGAAGGATGTTGCGACGAAGTCCGGTCAGTACGATGTCGTGATGATTGGCGCGTATGAAGTACCACTGTGGGCGCAGAAGGGTTGGATCACCGACCTGAGCACGTATGCAAACTCGGATACAGCATGGAACCAGGCCGATCTTTTGAAGCCGATCCGCAATCTGGTCTCGTATCAGGGAAAACTTTTCGCCACGCCATTCTATGGATCGTCGTCATTTGTCTTTTACCGCAAAGACCTTTTCGCCAAGGCAGGCTTGACGATGCCGCAAACGCCCACCTGGGACCAGGTGGCCCAATACGCAGCCAAGCTAGATAACAAGAGCACGGGAGTGGCCGGAATCTGCCTGCGCGGCGTTCCTGGCTGGGGCCAGAATCTTGCGCCGTTGACCACCGTCATCAACACCTTCGGCGGCCGCTGGTTCGATCAGAAATGGCAGCCACAACTCTCCGAGACAAAGACCAAGGCCGCAATCACCTTCTACGTCAATCTGCTTCGCGAACACGGGCAACCGGACGCGGCAAAAGACGGTTGGCAGGAATGCCTGCAACTGTTCACTCAGGGTCACGCAGCAATGTGGTACGACGATACGGTGTTTGCCGGTCCGGTCCTCGAACAAGCGGCCCCGGGCTTGAAAGACAACATCGGCTTTGCGATGGCGCCAGTGAACGCGACGAAGGCCTCCGGCTGGCTCTGGGCATGGGGGCTTGCCATCCCGAAGACGAGCCGGAACCAGGAAGCGGCGTGGAAGCTGATCGCTTGGTTGACCAGCCCCGAGTACATCAAACTGGCCGGCACGAAAGCGGGCTGGGATCAGGTGCCTCCCGGTTCACGTACGTCAACCTATCAGATTCCGGAATACAAGAAAGCCACTGTTGCATTCGGCGATCTGACGCTCGCATCGATCAACGCAGCCGATCCGTTACATCCGACCGTCATGCCAGTCCCTTACACCGGCGTGCAGTACGTCGATATTCCGGAGTTTGAACAGATTGGCGACTTCACGTCACAGCAGCTTGCAGGTGCAATCAGCGCACAGATCACGGTTGACCAGGCGATCGACGCATCCCAGAAAAAGATCGTCGACATCATGCAAGACAGCGGATACACCAAGTAACGCGAGCGTAACGTTGAGTTCATCAGATCGGAGCCGGCGTCGGCGACGCCGGCTGTTTCAACCTGGGAAGAACGGTCATGTCTTATTCAAGCGTTACTACTGCTCCGCCCAAAGTCGCGCAGCCGATGACTGATGGAAAGAGAAAACAACTGAACGTATGGCGACTCAGGGCACCACTTTTACCCGCATTGCTTGTTGTGATTGCGGTGACTCAGGCTCCCTTTGTCATCACCCTCTACTACAGCCTCTTCCGATGGAATCTGGTATCGACCTCCGCAAGGCGGTTTGTCGGCATCAGGAACTACCTGGGTGCCGTCACCGATCCGGTGTTCTTGAAAGCCATCGCCAATACGGCCGGAATGACGCTCAGCATCGTCGCGGGCGCCATTGTGATCGGGACGCTCCTTGCGCTCGGCCTGCATCGTAACTTCCGAGGGCGCGGCATTGCCAGAACCCTCGCCATCACGCCGTTTTTCGTCATGCCGGTGGCCGCCGCGCTGTTCTGGAAGGCTGGCCTCTTCGACCCGACGTTCGGCCTCCTTGGCTGGTCTACTGCAGCGCTCGGCTTGGGCAAGATCAATTGGGTCAGCGAATACCCTCGCCTTTCGATCGTCATTCTCACCGCCTGGCAATGGTCGTCGTTCGCGTTGCTGATCCTGCTTGCCGGCATGCAGTCGTTTCCCGTTGAAGTGACCGAGGCGGCCGCCATTGACGGTGCTGGCCGCTGGCTCACGTTTCGTCGCCTGATGTTGCCGCATCTGCGACCATTCTTCGAGCTGACGGCGCTTCTTGCGTCCATGTATGTGCTTGAGAATTTCGCTGCGATCGCGACGCTCACCGCAGGGGGCCCGGCATACGCCACGACGAATCTGTCCTACTACGTTTATCTCGAGGCGTTTAGCGCCTTTGATCTTGGCCAGGCATCGGCCTACGGCATCATTTCGCTTGCCATCGCCATCGCGCTCGTGATGCCAATGCTGAAAGTCGTTGCCGGTATCTTCCGCACTGGAGGCCGCGCATGAACTCCAAAGTCGGCAAGGGCGCATTCAATGCGCTGATAACTGTGTTGACGTGGCTGGGCGCTCTCGCCATGTTTGCGCCGATCGCGTGGATGGTTCTGACAAGCTTCAAATCCGAGCAGGATGCCGTCAGCTCACCTCCGTTGCTGTTTTTCAAACCTACCCTGGAACACTACCGCCGGATCTTCGACAATGAGTTTGCTTCATTCGCGATCAACTCGGTGCTGGCGACGGGAATATCAACCGCCATCGTGATCTGCCTTGCGGTCCCGGCGGCTTACGCGCTGTGTGTGAGGCCGGTGGAGAAATGGCGCGATGTCCTGTTCTTTTTCATCTCGACGAAGATGATGCCGATCGCAGCGGGGATCGTGCCCATTTATCTCGTCGCGCAGAGCCTGGGGCTTTTGAACAGCGCCTCCGTCCTGATCGTGGTCTATACGTCGATGAATCTGCCGCTCGCGATATGGATGATCCGATCGTTCATGAACGAGATCCCGGTTGAAGTGTTCGATGCAGTGCGTGTTGACGGCGCGGGGTTTTTTCGGGAGCTGCTTTTGATCGTCGTTCCGCTGATCATGCCGGGCCTCGCGTCTACAGCGTTGCTTTGCGGAATCTTCGCGTGGAACGAGTTTTTCCTCGCGGTCAATCTGACGACGACAGTCAGCACATTGCCGGTCTTCTTGCAAAAGTTCTTGAGTTTCGGTCAACTGTACACGGCCCAGGTCGCCGCGGTCGCAACGCTTTTGAACATCCCGGTCGTCGCAGCGGGTTGGCTGGCTCAGAAAAGCCTCACACGCGGTCTAACGTTCGGCGCGGTTCGGTAAATAGTCTTTCCTGATCTAAACACTTGAGGATTCGAAATGCGTGCTGTCCGTATTGGAAGCAATCATATGATCGACGTCGTCGAGCTCGACGCTCCGACACTAACGCCGGACGAACTCATAGTCAGACCCGTTGCGTGCGGAATTTGCGGAACCGATCTCCACATCTGCCAACACGGATTTCCGGGAACGAACTACCCGGTCACGCCCGGACATGAATTCGCCGGACACGTGCTGGCGGTCGGACGCAACGTGAACGGTATCAAGGAAGGTGACTTTGTCGCTGTGAACCCCAATGTCTCGTGCGGACATTGCGAATGGTGCAGGGAAAGCAAGCCGCATCTGTGCAATGCACTCACTCCTATCGGAGTTGGTCGTCCCGGTGCGGCGGCCGAGCAAGTGGCCGTTCCCGGCGGCAACGCGTTTGTCGTGCGGGAGAGCATCGGGCATGGCGTGGCCGCGCTCATCGAGCCTCTTGCTTGCGCCCTGCATGCAGTCGAGTCCGCTCAGGGGATCAAGGACCGGCGCCTGCTGGTGATGGGTGCGGGAACAATGGGCTTGCTCACTACGATCATCGCGAAGCATTTCGGTGCGGCCGATGTGACTGTCGTTGACCCAAACCCCGCGAAGCACGCGATCGCGCTCGAAGTCGGCGCGAACAGGGCTGCGTTGCCCGACGAGATACGCGATGAGCGATACGAAGTGATTTTCGAGGCAGCGGGCGTAATGCCCGCGCTTCGCCAGGCGTTGGGCCTTATCCGGAAGACAGGCGTACTGGTGCAGGTCGGGGTGCACGGCGTTGATGCAAAAATCGATATCAACCCGTTCACCATCTATGAGCACGAACTACGCATTGTCGGTTCGAACTCGTTGGCGAATCAGTTTGCGGGGGCAGTTGACCTCATGTCCGACATTTCCGAACAGGCCGCGAAACTGATCGGCGATACCTTTTCCGTATGGGACTTCGCCGCGGCCGTAAAGAGCATGGAGTCGGGGCACGCGGTCAAGACGCAGCTTAGCTTCGCCTAAGTCGTCAATGGGGATTCGAATGGCAAAGAAGCGATTTACCCCGATGCCATTTACGCAAGGGAAGACGAAGGGCAGAGGCTAGAAATGGATTCTCTTGTATGTGGAATTGACGTTGGGTCGACCAATGTAAAGGCCATCCTCGTTGATAGGTCAGCGCGGTCCGTATGGACCAAGGCGATTCCTGTTCCGCGGAGCATGCACGGCGGCCTGCCAGCAACGGACGCCTCGGTGCTTGTTGCCACGCTTGAAGACCTGATTATCGAAGGGTGGCGCGCTACCGGTGCGGCGACTCCTCTACGAGCGATTTCGATCACGGGCGTTGGCGAGGATGGCGTTCCTGTATCCGACGATTTGCGGCCGCTTGACCTAGCAATCCCTTGGTTTGACAAGCGTGCCGAGAATGAAAGCGAAAGACTGCGTGACTTCGCTGGAGAGTCTTCACGCGCAGGGGTTTCGATCGATTCATCTCGCACGGCGGCGAAGTGGCTGTGGCTTCGCGAGAATCGCCCGGAGATCATGCGGGAAGCTCGCCTGTGGTTGGCGCTGACGGACTACGCGGCTGCCTGGTGGAGCCGCACGCCATTCATGAGTGAAACGCTCGCGGCGCGCACCGCTTGTTATGACGTCTTCAGTCGCGCGTGGATGCCAGCCATGCTCGACGCGTGCGGAGCGCCTCCACTGCCTCCCGTTCTCGCCGCCGGCACCGTAGTCGGAACCGTTGCAGCGGGTCCGTTGCTTGAGAGTGGAGCGGCATCCGGCAACACGCTTATCGTGGCCGGAGGGCATGACCATCCGATCGCCGCCTCCGCGGTACGACGTTTGAACGGGCAGGCATTAGTGGACTCGCTGGGCACCGCCAATCTCATGTACACGGAGATCGAGAGCGTTCAGCCGCGCACTGATCCCTTCGTGGCGTTTTCCGTACCGGCTTTAGGCAAGCCCGGTGTCGCCTGTCTTGGGGTTTATGAGTTTTCGGCTGCACTGGAGCCTTTCCGCGCACGAGACGCAGGCGTCGCATTACGATCATTTCTTGCCGGCGGCCGTTTGCCCGGAAAGCCCAGCGAGGCCAGGGACATTGCCGAGGCATTGAAACGTGGTCTGGTTCCGACAATCAACCCGGTGCCATATGGCGACGCTGCGCAGCTTAGGGCAACGCTCGAATCTGCATGCCTGTACGCCCGCCGGATGCTTGAATCGATCCGAGACATGGGCTCATCGGCCACGCCCATCTATGCAGTTGGCGGCTGGGCGCGTTCCGATGCGCTCCTGCAACTGCGCGCGAGCGTCTTTGGCGAGCCAGTCGCGTCAGTCGAGGAAAGTGAGCTGACTGCGCTCGGCGCCGCCTTGATCGCCCGCGATGCGATCGAGCCATCAGAGACACGGCCGCCCTTTCAGCGGCACGTTGGGTTTATCCAGCCGCTCGCGGAATGGCAAGAGATTTACGAGCAGTACTACCCGGAATTCCGGGAGCGGCTCGATCGATTTAAGGAAAAGCGGACCGCCTAGCGGCCAGCGTGCCAGTTCCAGACGGACTGGCTAAGGGCTGGCAACACCCCATTCAGGAGACAAACGTGGCTGTCGTTGAAATTCGAAATCTCAAGAAGACATTCAGTGGCGTGGACGCCGTTGAATCTCTCAATCTCACTACCGAGGACGGTGAGTTCATCGTGATCGTCGGTCCTTCCGGCTGCGGAAAATCCACGACAATGCGCATGATCGCTGGACTTGAAGAGGCAACCGGCGGCTCGATACTCATCGACGGCCAGGACGTGACAAACCTTTCGCCGACTGAGCGGGACGTCGCCATGGTCTTTCAGAACTATGCGCTGTATCCGCATCTGAGCGTGTATGAAAACATGGCGTTTTGCCTGCAGGTGCGCAAGTGGCCCAAGGCGCGCATTGACGAGCGCGTGCGTACCGTTGCCGAATCACTGTCACTGACGCCGCTTTTGCAGCGCAAACCGGCAGCGCTTTCCGGCGGACAGCGGCAGCGCGTTGCCCTTGGGCGGGCAATCGTCCGCGAACCGCGCATCTTCATCATGGATGAGCCGCTGTCGAACCTCGACGCGAAGCTGCGCGTGGACATGCGCGGCGAAATCACGAAGCTGTGCCGGCGACTCAAGGTCACAACTTTTTACGTGACACACGATCAGTTGGAAGCGCTCACCATGGGGCATCGCATCATTGTGATGCGCGATGGCGTCGCCCAGCAGATCGACACGCCTCAGCGTATCTATGACGAGCCCATCAATCGATTTGTCGCTGGTTTCATCGGAAGCCCGTCGATGAACTTCCTGGAGGCAACGGTAGAGGGCGACGGCCAGATGCTGCGAGGAGCGGGCTTCCAACTTCGCGGGTCTAACCGTATGGCCCGGGCGCTCAAGGAGTTGTCGAACCGAAAGGTCATCGCCGGCGTTCGTCCCGAGCATCTCTTTCCGGCAGCGGACGGCGACGGTCTCAAGGACTCCGCAAGTGGCTGGATGCAGGGACGTGTCGAGCTGGTCGAACCGCTGGGTTCTCAGGTCATGGTCCAGGTGACGGTCGGGAATTGTTTGGTCGTTGCTCAATTCGAGCGGCAGCCCGGACTTGAAATTGGCAAGACGATCACTTTGCAACACAAGCCTGACGCGCCCCACGCGTTCGATGTCGCGACAGAGCGTTCGGTGCTCGCGGCCGCGGTCGTCGAGTCTCGTGCTGCGCTTGTCAGTGCATAAGTGCATCAGTACGCATCGCAAACTCAGCGCCAATCGATCCGAAACTGTCACTGCCTCCAGCCATGAAAAAACTTCTTAATGACCCGTCGAACGTTGTCCGTGAAATGCTTGAGGGGCTAGCCCGCCTGACGCCGCATGCCGCCATCCTGGGGGACGAAAACGTGCTTGTCCGACAGAGACTGCCGGCGCCCTCGGAACGCCCCGTTGCAGTCATTTCCGGCGGTGGAAGCGGGCATGAACCAGCGCACGGAGGGTATGTCGGAGCCGGCATGCTCAGTGCCGCTGCCTGCGGTGAAGTGTTCACCTCTCCGTCCACCGACGCCGTTCTCGAAGCGATCCGCGCAACGTCTGGTCCGAATGGTGCGTTGTTGATCGTGAAGAATTACACGGGAGACCGGCTCAATTTCGGCCTCGCGGCGGAGCTCGCCAGAGCCGAAGGGATTCCCGTCGAAATCGTGACCGTTGCCGACGACGTGTCACTTCGCGCCCAGTCTCAGCGCAATCAACGCCGTGGCATCGCAGGTACGGTGCTGGTGCACAAGATTGCAGGCGCCATGGCCGCGCGTGGCGCTCCACTGGCTCGGGTAGCCGCGGCTGCCCGCGAAGCTTGTGCCAATCTCGGGACGATGGGCGTCGCGCTCGACGGATGCACGCTACCGGGTGCGGACAAGGCCGGCTTCAGCTTGGCGGACAACGAGATCGAGCTTGGACTCGGAATTCACGGCGAGAAGGGCGTGGAACGCAGGGCCCCAATGCCCGCGAACCGCCTGACCGAGACGCTGCTTTCAAACATCATCGAAGATCTGGAAGTAAAGAGCGGCGAGCGTGTCGCGCTGCTGGTGAATGGACTTGGCGCCACACCTGATATGGAACTGGCTGTCGTCCTTCGAGCCGCGTTCGACATTCTGACGCGCCGCAATGTGGCGGTCGAGCGAGCGTGGTGCGGCACGCTGCTCTCGGCCCTCAATATGCCCGGTTGCTCCATCTCCGTGCTGCGCGTCGACGATGAACGGCTGGCGTTGCTGGATTCTGAAACCGAGGCTCGTTCATGGCCCGGTGGCGGGAAGGTGAATCAAAGCATACGCATTCCGATCGCGGTCACATCGAACCTCACGTCCGAGCCCGACAGCGCGGTCACCCACGAAAACGATGCTGGCTGGGCGCAGAGATTGAAGCCCGCGCTGGACGCGGTTGCGCACGCGCTGATCGCCAATGAAGCGATCCTGACGGATCTTGACTCAAAGGCCGGCGACGGCGACCTCGGAGCAAGCATGAAGCGCGCAGCGGATGCGATTCTGGCTGTCCCGACGAACGCTTTGACGACTCCGAGCGGTGCACTTGCAACACTGGGCACTGCTTTGCGAAGGGCAATCGCTGGAAGCTCTGGGCCGTTCTACGCTACTGCGCTGGTGCGCACTTCGCGCAGCCTGGCCAATGCGGATGAACCGACCGCTCAGGATTGGGCGACTGCATTCAGGAGTGCCGCTGACGCTATCAGTGAGTTGGGCGGGGCGAAGGCCGGAGATCGCACCATGCTTGATGCTCTCGTGCCGGCTATCGAGGCTTTCGATGGAAGTTTGAAGCGTGGCCTGAATGCCGCTGAAGCGTGGGCAGCCGCAGTGAGCGCGGCAGAGTCCGGCGCACAGGATACGGCGCAAATGTCCCCGCGAGCCGGGCGGGCCAGCTATCTTGGCGCCCGTGCCCTCGGTTCGCCGGATGGTGGCGCGGTCGCCATAGCCTGCTGGCTGCGCGCGCTACAACCGCACATCACCTCACGTTGAGTTGCTTGTCCGCAAGGAACGAGAGGGGTTTCGCGCCCGCCGTCACACCATGCTCGTTCCGGTCAACATTCGCTGAAGCATCCGCATATCACCAAACACGTCCTTCGCGCCTGCTGCCAGCAGTCTGCCGCGTTGACCCGGTCCCCGGTGCGATGGACTGTACGCGTACACCATCGCGCCCGCAGACACTCCTGCCAATACTCCAGAGGGGGAATCTTCCACGATTGCGCATCGTCTTATATCGACACCCAACGATGACGCAGCCTCAAGGTACACATCCGGCCACGGTTTATTTCGTCGCGAGTGTTGCCCACTATACATGTGGCAACCGAACCAACCAGTCAGTCCGACCTTGTCAAGCTGTAGTGCGATCTTGGATCGACTCGAGGCAGAAACCACGGCAAGTCGAACTTTGGCCCGCGCCAGATGCTCCACGACTTCGCTGACAAAAGGCGTGGCTGCAACCTCCCGCGATAATGCCTGATCGCGTCTGTCGCGGTAATCGAGGTACCAGGCCTCGATATCCACGACTGCTGTCCTCGATCGAATGTCATCGAAGCGACTTTTCACCGATTGTCCAAGGAAGAGCTCCGAGAACTCGTAGGAGGATATTTTCCACCCAGCCGCGTGCAACATGTCGGAGAGGACGCGGAACGTAATCGGTTCCGACTCAACCAATGTTCCATCACAATCGAATAACACCGCGTCGAACGGAACTGCCCCGTTGGCGGGGGTAAATGGACTAAAAGCCGGCTCGCTCACGCTGCAACTGCCATCGTTCGAGATGTCGACACGAAAACCGCAGCTTGCCTGTTCGCGATGGCAACCGCCTGGCCGAGCTTCGCCCCGCTTGCCAACTGTGCAACCAGGTGTCCGATGAAAGTATCCCCCGCCCCATGCGATGAGATGACGTCGACTCTCTCGCCTGCAACTGTTCCATAGTCAGCCGCGTGATCCGTCCACGCCGCGCCATGCGGGCCAGCGGTCACAACGACCGAGCATCCGAATTGCTCGCCGAGCTGTCTGCACCCGTTCCAGGCAGACGCGAGGTCCTCCACCGGGGCAGCACCCATCATGCCGGCTTCTACTGCGTTGACGACGAGAATGCTGGTTTGTGCAAGCATTGCCTCAGAAAAGGCTCGGGCAGGGGCTGCGTTCAGAACAACACGACCGCCTCGTTTCCGTATCAGAGCCGCTGCCGCCACGTTGACGGGTTCCGGAATTTCGTTCTGCAGCACAAGAATATCCGTCGACGAAAGCGTGTTCGACCACGCCTGCAACATCTCTTGCGTCAACGAAGCGTTCACCTGAGAGGATACGACTGCGGCATAGTCGTCTGGGGTACGCACCACGATACTCATCCCGGACCGCGCGCCTGGGACGCGCGCCACCCCGTTGACGCTGATCGTCTGGCTCTCGAGGTATGCCAACAACGCGTCTGCGAAGGCATCGTCACCGACGGCGCCAAGCATAGCGACCGCGGCACCGGCACGGGCACACGCCACCGCCTGGTTCAAGCCTTTACCGCCGGGAGTCTGGTACCAGTCATTTCCTATCAGCGTTTCGCCAAGCGTCGGCAACCGCGCGGCGCTCACCAACACGTCCATATGCAGACTTCCCAGAACAGCAACTGACTCACTCATGCCACGCCTCTAATTCATGTCTCGTACTGATCGATTCGGCGAACCGATATTCCCGGATTTCACCCGCCGTCTATCGCCGCCCGCGTGTCAGCCTGTCCACCATCATGGCGAGCAGGATCACCACCCCAGTTGCCAGCAATTGATAGAACGCCTGGACGTTCATCAGCGTCAGCCCGTTGCGCATTCCGCCGAGGATGATCGCCCCAAGCAGGGTACCGATCACACCGCCCTTGCCCCCTAGAAGTGACGCACCCCCGATAGCCGCCGCGGCAATCGCGTCGAGCTCCCACAGATTGCCGAGGACCGGCTCTGCGGCACCGAGTCTCCCGACCACAATCAGTGCGCCCAGCGAAGCGAGTGCGCCGCTAATCGAATACGCGAAGATTTTCGTTCGCTCGACAGGGACACCCGCGACCCGCGCTGCTTCTTCATTGCCACCGACCGCGAAGATGTATTCGCCCAGCGGCATCTTACGCAGCATCACCCACGCCAGAATCGCGACGATGGTAACAATGACGACGGACATGGGTAGACCAAAGAATGTCGCCGACAGCGCATTACGAAATGAGTCAGGAATGCCAAGGACCGGATTGCCATCCGTGAAGATAAGCGCCACTGCGCGATAGATGCTCAGGGTGCCGAGCGTGACGATGAAAGGTTGCAGACCGCAGTAGGCAACGATTATTCCGTTAATCGAACCGCACGCGGTTCCGACCAGCACGCCAGCGACGAAACCGACCGAAGGCGGCAGACCCTTTACCATCAATGTCGCGGCGACGACTGCCGACAGTGCCGCGACCGGACCGACCGACAGATCGATGCCGCCACTGATAATGACGATTGTCATGCCGACCGCGACACAGGCATTGATGGCGCTTTGCTGAAGAATATTGATAAGGTTTTGGGCATTCAGAAACGACGGAGCGACGAAGGCAAAGGCTGCAAAAATAAGCACGACACCGATCAACGTTCCGAGGTCACGGACCGAAACAGGAGAGCCTGTATCACTAAAAACTCGAGAACTCATGGCAGCTCCATCAAGACGGTTGCGAAGTCACTTCGTGGGGAATGGCGAGCGTCATGATCGCTGCTTCGGAAAACTCGTCGCTCTTCAGTTCCCCCGATATACGACCGGACTGCATGACCAGCAAGCGGTCGGACAGCCGCATGACTTCGTCGAGTTCGGACGAGACAATGATCACACTGCGACCGTCGTTCACAATCTGTTCTATCAACTGATAAATTTCCTGTTTGGCGCCCACATCGACGCCACGTGTAGGCTCATCAAAAATCAGCACGTCGGCACCTGAGTTCAACCATCGGCAGATGATCGCCTTCTGCTGATTGCCACCGCTGAGCAGGCGGATCGCTCGTGACAGCTTCGGCGGTCGCAGGTTAACCTGCTGCGCGAGCGCCGTCGCGCGTAACTGCAGTGCCCCGCGTCGCACCAGCCCCGCCCGCGTCCACCTGTCGAACACTGGAAGGCAGATGTTCGAAAAAATTGATTGCATGGGAATTATCCCGTCGACCTTCCGTTCCTCCGGAACGAGCGCGATTCCAGCCTTGATCGCATCGCGCGCAGACCGCAGCCTGAGGCGTTTGCCGTTCTTGTGAATCTCGCCCTTGTCGGCCCGCTCGATGCCGGCGAGCAGCCTTACGAGTTCGGTTCGTCCGGCGCCGACCAGTCCCGCGATCCCGAGTATTTCGCCCTTATGCAGCGTGAGTGAGACATCCCGTACGCGTTCGCCCCAGGACAACGACTGCGCGGACAGCACCGTATCCGCGCGGTCATATTCCCGTTTTGGCCACGACCTCAACTCCCGCCCAACCATCTTGTGAACCAGTTGTTGCTGCGTCACATCCGACAAAGCCAGCTCATCGATGAATTTGCCGTCACGCAGCACGGTGGCCCGGGAAGATACCTCAAATATTTCGTCTAGCTTGTGCGAGACATAGATGATCGCCACGCCCTGCTGCGAGAGTTGACGGATGATACCGGCGAGCTTCTCGAATTCCGCGGGCGTGAGACTCGACGTGGGTTCGTCCATCGCAATCACGCGAGCGTTGGCAAGCAGAGCTCGCGCGATCTCTACCATCTGCTTTTGCGCGACACTCAGTTGCCGGATCTTCGCAGCAAGCGGAATCGCAGGATCGAGTGGCGCAAGCACCGCTTGCGCTCTTTCGAACATGGCGGCCCGGTCAAGCAGACGTCCCCGGCGCACGAGTGGCGCACCCAGGAACAGGTTCTGGACCACATTGAGTTCCGGGATGAGTTGCAGTTCCTGGTGGATCATCGCAATGCCGGCCCGCTTCGCGTCTTTCGGGGACTTTAGGGTGACCGCTTTTCCATCGAGAAGAATCTCTCCGCTGTCTGGGCTGATCACACCTGAGATCACCTTCAGCAAGGTACTCTTTCCCGCACCGTTTTCACCGACGATCGCGTGGATCTCTCCCTGACTGACGCGCAGGTGCACGTCGGTCAGGGCCTTGACGCCGGGATACTGCTTGTTGATATTACTGAGCTGAAGCGCGTAGGACGTATTCATGAGCTCGACCGGTTGCCGACCTGCCACTCGCCGGGCGAACGACCCGGCGCACTGCTGCCTGTGTTACTGCTTCGTGCTGTCCTCGATCAGTGCCTTGCGTTGAGCATCTTCACCGCCCGTCTTGTAACGAGCGTAGTTCGCTTTGGTCACCAGGGCTTGCGGCGTCGCTACGACACGCGGAACTTTTTGGCCGCCGAGGACGCGCAGCGCAGTTTCAACTGCCACTTCACCGGTCAGCACCGGGAACGAATCGACTGTACCGGTCAGCTCGCCCGCAAGGATTGACTTGTATGCGTCGCTGGTTCCATCCGTGCCGATCACGGCAATCTGATTGAGCTTGCCGGCGGCCTTGACAGCCTCGACCACACCGAGTGCCATCGTGTCGTTATTGCAGTAGATGCCGACCAGATCGGGGTGCTGCTGCACAATGTTGGTAGCTGCGTCATAGGAAGTCTGACGGTCCCAATTCCCGGGGACGCTCGCGACCACCGTAAACTTGGTCGACTCCTTGCTCAGTGTGGACGTGAAGCCATCGGTTCTTTGCACCGCAGCGTACACGCCCGCCATGCCCTCAATGACGGCAACCTTTCCCCCTGCCGGGCGATTCTGGATATACCACCGGGCTGCGCGAACGCCGTTATCGCGTTGCACATTGCCAATGTAGTGTTCCGCCGATGGAATGACGGCGTCGTTGACGTTGATGATGGGCACGTTCGTCTTGGCGGCCTCACCGAGCACCGGCCGCAGGTTTGCGTCGGTCTGCGGCGAGAGCAACAACTCGGCATAGCACCGCGTCAGCATGTTCTCGGCAATTGCAAGCTGGCCGAGCTGGTCACCTTCGCTCTGTGCCGCCTGGACGTCAACCTGAACGCCGTTTTTGCTTCCGCCTGCCTTGTATCCTTCACCAAGAAGACGCCAGTATTCGTTGGTCATTGTCTTCGCGACAGCCCCAATCCGCGTGCCTGCCTTGGGCTTGGGTACCGGGCCCAGTTTCGCACCCAGCTGCGACCATTCGATACGGTCCGGCTCGCGGTCAGAATCAAGTGGCTTCAGGGTGTCCGCGCTGGCCGTGTGCATCAGTTGGAAAAGCGCGAGTGACGCCACTACGCCCCAATATTTTTTCATGTTCTGTCTCCTGGCATTATCGATTGTTAGTTGGATTCGACTCGCGCAATGCCGGGCCCATGCACTGGCAAACGGGCCCGTTCAGGCTCAGGCGTATGCCGGACCGAACAAAGCCGTCTGAACGATTCGCTGAGACGTAAGGGCGTCTTGTTTTTCGCCCGCAGCACGCAGCTCTTCGTTATTGGCCAATTTCCTGGCGATGCTCATCATTGCATTGACAGTCTTGATGTTTGCCTCGGTTTCCGCGACCGGATCGAGGGAGATAGCGTCGGGGAAGGTATCGAAGTAGATGACACCGTCGTATCCGTCGCGCACCAGCTGCGTGAGCAGTTCGATCGTCTGAATGGTGTGAACGGAGCCGACCATCATGCCGTCGTCACGATGGCCGTATGCATCGTTCAGGTGAAGCCCGGCGAGCCGGCAGTGCTTGCTCACGAGGGCGGCAGTACAGGCAGGCTGCTCGCCGGCATACAACACGTGACCGAAGTCGAGCGTCATGGCCAAATTTTTAAGTCCCAACTCCTTGATAGCGAGCAGCGTCGTGCCTGCGTTGTTCAGCAGCGAAAATGCACGCGGCTCGTTCGGCTTGTACTCGAGACTGAACGTAACGTCTGGTGCGTGCTCCGCGAGCTCGCGAATGCCCTGGACCTGCAGGTCCCACAATTTCTGGTAATCGACGTGGAAGGGATATTCGAACCCATCCTGGCCTGGCCAGAACGTCATCAGTGATCCGCCGCATGAACGCAAGTCATCCAAACCGCGCTTGGCCAGATCGATCGCGGCTTGGCGAGTCGCCGGATCGGGATGGGTCAGCGAGCCGCGCCGGAACTCAGGTTCGCTGTAGTAACGCATGGCGAATCCGTTCAGCTTGAGTCCCAGCGCTTCCAACTGGGACGCCCGAGTGCGCGCGTCCGCATCACGAAAATGGTTCGGATAGTTCAGGTCTACGTGCGTCAGGCCCTTCACTGTCTTGGCGCGTTCCAGCAGTTGCAGCACTGTCGGTTTGCCGGTGAGGCCGGGCCACTGCAGTTCTGGCCGCGTGCCAAAAGAGTTCAATCGTGCTGCGAATTTCATGCTCACTCCCGTCGTGTTGGATCGTGTGTGTATTTTCCTAACTTTACTGTAGTCAAGTCAATAGTAAAGTTATGGGGGTTTACATCGATCCACGGAGAGCCAACAAGACTCCGTCAACGCCGCTTATGCGCCACCACGCCCATCGTCCTTGCCAAGTGGTCTTCTGCAGTCGCGTAGTCGCGTTGTGCAGTGGCGACGAACAGGGCGTCGATGATGTTCAGCTGTGCGATTCGGGCAGCCGCGTTCTCACCCATTAATGGAGAGCCCTGGGCAGTCGAGCAGAGCACAGCATCGGACAGTCCGGCCAACGGCGAGTCCGAATAATTGGTCAGGGCAATGATGGACGCCTTGTTCGATTGCGCTACCTTGGCGGCCTCGATCACCGCGGTCGTCTGGCCTGAGTGGGAGACGATAAGCACAACATCTTCGTGGGTGAGCAGAGAGGCCGACATCAGCATCAAGTGCGTGTCGTCGTAGGCCGTGGACCGGATACCGATCCGGAGAAATTTGTGCACCGCGTCACGCGCGATTTGCGCTGAGCCGCCGAGCCCGTAAAAATCCCGCTGTCGGGCGCCAGCCAACAAGGTAACCGCCTTATCGAATGCTTGAATGTCAAGAATTGCCAGCGTTTCCTCAAGCGCCTTTATCGCGGTGCGGAATACCTTCGTGAGGATCTCCGCTGAACTGTCCGTTGGCAGCAGTTCCTTGTGCATCTCGTTGACCGGTAGCCGGTTATACGCGGCCACCGATTGCCGCAATTCCCGGAACCCCGAGAAGCCAAATTTTTTTGCCGTCTTGACGACCATGGCCTCCGACATACCCACGCGATCAGCAACATCCTTCAGTGGCGTAGTCTCAATGAAATCGGCGTCAAGGATGGTCCGCAAAAAGGCGTTCTCGAGGGGCGTGAGAGCAGTTGCCAGCATGCGCAACCTAGGACCAACCAGATGCGCGGGAATCTCGTTGTTTTGCATGTGTGGGCGCTACCTGTGAAAGTGATGCGTTGTGCCGGCCCTTCTTCCGACAAGCGACAACACTTCTTTACCGTATAAAGTTAGTTAGTAAATTATCTTGAGCTTTTCGCCCGCCCAAGAATGGGGTGCGAAAGCCAAGTTTACAGGCTGCAGCGCGTGCATGTTGCTTATCAGGCTGCCCTCCCGATCGTTTGAACCGGATCAGGCGCCGCAAATCATAGCCTCTTCGGCAAACGCCTCGGCCTGAGTTAAATGACCCAGCTCCACCGAGAACGTCGCTGACTCGCCGCCCGCAAGCTGACGGACGAAGCCCTTGCGCCGTTCAGCTGTGTAGCCCTCTACCTCACAGGTCGCAGGCATGGCAAACCCAGCCACCTGTGCACGGTTGTTGTTCAATAACCAGCGAATCGCGCGCGGAAACTCTTTCTGTCGATAACGTACGCAAAACGCCGATCCATCGGCATCTTTCAGCATGAAGCGGGTCAGTCCATCTTCGTTCTCGCGCAGCCCTCTGAGATAAAAGACGAGTTCGGGATCAAAAAGCGCAACTTCGTCCAGCCGCTCAGTTACCGAAGGGTCTTGCCCCATCTGCTCGAGTCGCCCCACATAGTCGGGACTCGACTTGACGATCGCCGGGACCGCCGCACGTATAGCCGTATGCGCAGCATCGAACGGAGCGGGTTGAATCAGGCGACCACCAGGCAAAAATGCAAAATTTGCATGGCACATGTACATCAGATCCATTGGCTCACGCCCCAGGTTGCGCACCGCCATCCGCACCTCGAAACAGGCGGAATCCGGTCGCAAACGAACGGCCGGGCGGGCCAGATAGTGATCGCCAAAGCCGCGCAGGTATTCGCATTCGCTGCTCAGTTCAAGCCAAGCGCCGCGTTCATCGGCACTGATAGTTAGTCTCGCATTCTCCATCGGCGCACACGGCATTTCCCCGTGCAACGCATGGTCGTCCTCCGGGCCGGGATTGCCGTTGCGCAGAATGCCCGAGTGGTACAGAAAGCAGCCGTAAGTGGCGAGAAGATCCTGCGTCGGCCGCGGCGCCCGAAATGGGCTCCCCATAGTGAGATTCACGCCGTCGAACTGCGCGCTCCAGACCATCTGCCCGCAATAAGGCAATACCTCCAGGAAGCCACGGTTGTTCTTGAGGCGAACCCCTGCCACTCCCGTTTCATAGTGAAACAGCTCAACCTCGAAGATGTCACTGCTAACCACGCGGCGGCCTGGACCACCGAACTGATCCGGGCTGAGATGTATTTCGAAGGTATGCACGGCTGCACCTCAATGATTGCCCCGCGGCCCATGCCCGAGGTTCTCATATTTTTACTATAAAAATCGTTTCAGTAAAGTTTCAGACGTCATATCCATTGCACATATGTCGCCCCACTCACCTGATTCGGCGACCATTTCGGTACAAGAACTGCCGCATCTCGGGCACTCATGCCATATTGCATGGTGTTTAGTAAGTTATCGACGAAGTGCCGCGGCAAACTCGTTCCGCATCGCGAATCTGGTCCAAGGGTTTTTACCACTTCACTATATACAAACACTTGGTAAAGTTATGGCTTAATAGCGTTTTTGCTGTACTGCTGACCAGAGCCTCGCAACCGCCTGTGGACGTCCACCGCGGTCGACAATGTCGAGGCATACACGGGCTGCGAATTTCTCGAAAAATCTCACTCGATTAGGAAACCTTATGAATCGCCGACAATACCTTAAGGTGCTGGGCGGTACGGCGCTTGGCAGCAGTCTGTGGGATCTTCCTTCCCTGAGCTGGGCCGCTGAAACCAAGACGATGGTCACCGTAGTGAAGGAAGCAGGTGTGCCCTGGTTCAACATCCTCAACCAGGGCCTCAACGAGGCAGCCGCCAAATACTCTATTCAGTCATCAATGACGGGGCCCGCGACTCCCGATCCCGCGCAACAGGTCAAGCTGATTGAAGATTTGATCGCCCGCAAGGTTGACGTCATCGGTCTCGTGCCGCTCGATACGCGAGTGACCGAGCAAGTCGTGCAACTCGCACGTAAGTCGGGAATCGTCGTCATTACCCAGGAAGGCGCCACCCAGCAGGGCAAAACGTGGGACGTCGAACTGATGAGTTCGCAGGCGTACGGCGAGGCGCAGATGAAGTCGTTGGCGCGCGAAATGGGCGGCGAAGGGGGTTACGCGATTTTGGTCGGAACGCTGACGACAACCGGCCACAACCAGTGGGCGGATGCCGCCGTTGCCTATCAGAAGGCCCACTTCCCCAAAATGCACCAGGTTGCAGACCGATTCCCGGGTGCTGACCTCATTGATCAGTCCACGCGCGTCGCGCAGGAGATACTCCAGACCTATCCGGACATCCGCGGCATCGTCTCCATGGGATCGAACGGCCCCATCGGGGTTGGGAACGTGCTGCGCCAACGCGGGCTGCAAAAGCAGGTCGCCCTCGTTGGCACAGTGATTCCTTCCCAGGCGAAGTCGCTTATCGAGGCTGGAGTGATTCGCGAAGGTTTCTTGTGGAGCCCACGGGACGCTGGATATGCCATGGTCGCCGTTGCGCACATGACCATGGGTGGTACCAAGTTCGAGTCGGGGATGGAGGTACCGGGTCTCGGGAAGGCGACGGTTGACGAGTCCAGCCATGTCGTGATGCTCGATCGAATCCTGACCATCAACAAGTCGACCATCGACGGTCTCATCAAGCAAGGTCTTTGATCGACATGAGTTCGAACCCGTCTCCGGCGGTCCGGGAGCCCGTGAGCGATCCCACAAGCTTGACACAAGCAACGCCGTTCATCCGTCTGGACAACGTGTCAAAGCGCTATGGTGGCGTGCAAGCGCTATCAGGCGTCAGCCTGACACTGCAACGTGGCGAAGTCCATTGTCTTTGTGGGCAGAACGGTTCGGGAAAGTCGACCCTGATCAAGATCATTGCCGGCGTCGAGCAACCCGATGCGGGCAGTCATATCACCATCGACGGGCACCTCTTGAGCCACCTCACGCCTGCTATCAGCACCCGTCTGGGCGTGCAGGTCATCTACCAGGATTTATCGTTGTTTCCGAACCTCACGGTTGAGGAAAATATCGCGGTCAGGCAGCACGCGGGGCGTTGGCACAAGGTAAATCGAAAAGCGATACGGGAAAAAGCACGAGACGCGATGGAGCATCTCGGTCTTGCGCTCGATCCTCAAATACGGGTAGAGGAACTCGGTATTGCGCAGCGTCAACTGGTAGCCATTTGCCGAGCCATGGCAGCTCAGGCGCGCCTCGTGGTCATGGACGAGCCCACCGCATCGCTCACACGTCACGAAGTCGACGCGCTGCTGGCGCTGACACGGCAGCTGCAGGAACGCGGAGTAACCGTCCTCTTCGTGAGCCACCGGCTCGACGAAGTGATGGAGGTCGCTGAACAGGTCACCGTTTTGCGCGACGGCGGCTCTCAAGGTTGCTACCCGGCCGCCGAGATGAATGACGAACGACTCACGATGTTGATGACCGGTCAGGCTTATGGATACCACCCGCGTCAGCTTGACCACAGCAGCGCTCCCGTTGCATTGTCAACCCAAGGGTTGAGCCGCGCTGGCGAATACGATGACATCACACTACAGGTACGCGCCGGAGAAATTCTGGGTGTGACAGGATTGCTTGGAGCTGGGCGCACTGAGCTAGCGCTTTCCCTGTTCGGCATGACTCGACCCGACCGCGGGGAAATCCGCATCAACAACCAGCCGGTGAGCCTCGCCACCAATCGGGACGCAATCAGCCACGGTATAGCCTATCTGGCAGAAGACCGGCTGAGCCTAGGCCTCGTGGTCGAGCAGTCCATCGGTTCAAACATCATCGTCTCCGTACTGGACAGTCTGACAAACAAGCTCGGCCTGATTAGCACCAAGCGGCGCAACGAGGCTGTGAAGCGCGGAATAGAACGTCTTCGCATCAAGACTCGGGATCCCGACAACGCGGTGTCCACCTTGTCGGGCGGCAATCAGCAGCGTGTCGTCCTTGCCAAATGGCTGGCAACAGAGCCCCGGGTTCTAATACTTGACAGTCCGACCGTCGGCGTTGATATCGGCGCAAAGGACGGCATCTACAAAGTCATCCGAGAGCTGGCCGCGCAAGGTATGGCGGTGATCATGATTTCGGACGAAATTCCTGAAGTGCTCTTTCATAGCGATCGAATCCTCGTGATGCGGCAGGGCCGCATCGTCTCTGAACACATTGCTGGCGATACCAGCGCCGACATCCTTGAGGAGGCAGTCCATGGCTGAGCGTTGGCGTCACTTGCGCAGCGTTCCGGAGGCGCGCCTCCTCGGCGCAGTCGTTTTGCTAAGTGTCATTCTGGCAATCACAACGCCTCGCTTCGCGACGGTGCAGAACCTGATGGACTTGGCTACGTCTACAGCATTCACCGGAATTCTGGCGACGGGACTGCTTGTCGTCCTCGTCTCTGGCGGGGTCGACATATCTTTTGCCGCGACAGCCTCCATTACGCAGTACATAGGCTTGACCCTCGCCAATCATGGCGTGATTGGATGGTCTGGCCTTATCTTCGTGTGCCTTCTCATTGGGGCGCTCCTGGGACTGGTCAACGCAGTGCTGGTCAGTACGTTGCGTCTGTCGAGCATTATTGTCACCATCGCAACTCAAAGCCTGTTTTATGGACTGCTGATGAGTGTCACCAAGGGCCAGGACATCTATTCCTTGCCGGACTGGTTTAGCGAGGGGCTACATTGGGTCTTTTACACGGATTCGCATGGCGCACAACAGGCGCTGAATTTTCAGATTGTCAGCCTGGTGGTCGTAGTCGCCTTCACGTGGTGGATGATGAGCCGGACCAGCGTCGGCCGCCAGATCGTGGCCATGGGCGGCAATCCAGAAGCGGCGCGCCGTGTTGGATTCAAGGTTTTTCAGCTCAATCTGATCGTCTACTGCTTCATGGGAATGATTGCAGGGCTTGCCTCTCTTGTGCACGCTCAATACGTCCAGTCGGTCTCACCTTCGGCGCTCGTCGGCCGTGAACTAGACGTTCTTGCAGCAGTTGTACTCGGGGGCGCGAGCCTAAATGGGGGTGTTGGCAGCGTGCCTGGCACCGCGCTGGGTGTAGTGCTACTCGCAGTCCTGCAGAACGGCCTGGCGCTGTTGGGTGTTTCATCCTATTGGTCGGAACTGTGCACCGGCATCGTCATCCTTGTCGCAGTGGCAACTATGGCACGACAACGTGCGCACCGGAAAGCCGTTCTTCAGGAGGTGGTCGCATGAGCTTGCTCCACCCAAACCGCGAAAGCCCCACGATGGCAACTTCCGCCCCGTTTGCTACGGCTATCACCGCCATCCGGTCCACTGTCGGGCCGACCAATATAGGCTTGCTCGGACTGCTCATCGGGCTTTCGATTTTCTTTGGCAGTATCGCTGGGCCACAACTTTTCAGTGGGGCCGGCCTTCGGTCGATGGCCTTCCAACTTCCCGAGCTCGGTCTGCTCTCGCTGGCCATGCTGATACCCCTGCTCTCAGGCGGTCTGGATCTCTCCATCATCGCCACGGCGAACCTTAGCGCACTGGCGATGGCCTGGATGTGCACGCATGTATTGCCCGGAAGCAGCGCTCTTACTTCAACGCTTTGGATAATGGGAGCACTCATGGCAGGCCTCGTGGTCGCTGCGCTTGTCGGCACGGTCAATGGATGGCTCATTGCCTACCTGCGCGTTTCACCCATTCTCGCGACGCTGGGAAGCATGACCGTCGTGAAGGGCGTTGCCGTCGGACTCACGCACGGAGGTGTCATCTCGGGATTTCCCGCGTCGATTCGCTTCCTCGGTCATGGTCTAGTGCTCGGCATACCCGCAGCGTTGCTGCTGTTTGTCGTCGTCGCAATGCCGGTCAGCGTCATGCTTACACGCAGCCCGCTCGGGGTACGCGTCGCTATGATCGGTTCGAACGAACGGGCGACGAGCTATGCAGGTGTTGATACGAAAAGGGTGCTGATGCGGGTGTACCTGTTTTCCTCGCTCCTTTCCGCCCTCGCCGGACTGGTGATGATGGCCCGGTTCGACTCCGCGAACGCAGCATATGGCGAGAGTTATCTGCTTGTTACGATTTTGGCGGCCGTTCTCGGTGGTGTCAGCCCGACCGGCGGATTTGGTCGAGTGAGCGGGCTGGTGCTTGCACTGGTCATCCTCCAGCTCATATCAACGGCGGCCAGTATGATCGACCTGGGGCAGTTCATTACGCTGTCGATCTGGGGGGCCACGCTAATCGGCGTAGCGGGTACGGGTGCACTTAGAACCTGGTGGGGAAAGCACAAACTACGGGGCTAGCGGCGACGCGTCTTCCGATTAGTATGCCGCACGTTTGATCACGCAGCCGTGATCTCATTCTGCTCGCCATTGACCATCAATCGAATCGCCATTCGTCGCAGATTTTGCACCGTCGCCGCCATCAAGGCCTTATCGTGCGCACCGCTTAACCCTCGCAGTCGCGAGCGGTCAAGCTTCAGGATCCGCCGGTGGTGCGCGAAGAGCATTTCCACCTTCTTTCGCTCGCGCCGATCCGAAGACGTCCCCAATACATCGCCGTCGCGGAAACGGCCATGCCGATTCTTGGAGAACGTCAAATGTTCGAGTACGATGTCGTCCAGACCGAGGCTGCGGAACCAGCGATATGTCAGGCTGAGATGAACTTCGTCACACAGCCTAACGCTCCGAACGAATGCCATCAGTAGTCCACGATCAGCATGCGGATCACGAGCTCCGGGCAATCGGCGGTCGACCGATCGGACGATAGAAAGGCATCCGGTGTTGACTCAAATCCTGACGCCGGCTACGTGGGGGAACCGTTGATCGACGTGGCCCGCGCGGCCAATCAGCGCACAAGGTGGCAACAACGTCATGAGGGATGCACGGCTTATCGGGCGTAAGCCTTTCAAGCGAACACGATACTCCTGGGACGGTCAACGCAACTCAGAACCGGTTGTCGGGACGCTCGCGCTTGAAGTGATGCACACCATTCATCTTTGATCAGGGATGGCGCAACGCGAGGCGCCACTTGCGTACCTTTGCAGCGGGTTTGCCAGTGAATACCATGCGTACCGGAGCGCTCATTTGGTCGTGCGATCAGAGAAACCCTGTCGAGATCCACGGAACGAAGGCTATCGCAATCAAACCGAGAAACAACATACCGAGATAGACCCATATCCGCTTTAGCCCGGCTTCCGGCGAGACCTCGCCAATGATGCAAGCCGCGTAGTAGCACAGGCCGAACGGTGGCGCGAAAACCCCTAGTCCCATTGCCAGGACGACGATCATCGCGTAGTGCACTTCGTTGATCCCAAGTTGATGCGCAACCGGAAAGAGCAAAGGGCCGAACAGGACGATGGCAGGAATCCCCTCCAGCACGCTCCCGAGCACGATGAATGCAACGATCGACACCAACAGAAAGCCAATCGCTCCGCCCGGGACCCGGGTCATCATCTCCGCGAGATCATGCGAGAAGCCCGACTGGGTCAACGCCCAACCCATCGCACACGCCGCGCCGACAATGAACAGAATCGCGCCCGACAGCGCGGCTGTCTGCAGCAGCATCGGCATCATCGCTTTCCACGTCAGGCCGCCACGATAGATCAACAGACCAATCGCGAGTGAGTACGCAATGCCGATAGTCGATACCTCCGTCGCCGTGGCAATGCCCTCCACCACTGCGCTGCGAATCAAAAACGGCAGCAACAGCGCCGGCAATGCGATCACGAAGGTACGTCCGACTTGCGACCAGGGCGCACGCACCGGTTTCTGCGAGCTTTCAGGCGCTAACTCGTCTTGCCCCGCTCGCCACCACGCCACGATTCCGAGTACCAGGGAAAGCACGATGGCCGGCAGGATACCGGCGGTAAACAGCGCCGCAATCGAAATGCCGGTCACTGATGCAATCGCGATCAACACCAGTGACGGCGGGATGGTTTCGCTCATCGCACCGGAGGCGGCCAGCAGCGATACGAGCTCCCCGTCCGCCATCCCGCGCTTGCGCATCTCGGGAAACAGCACCGGCGCCACTGCCGCCATATCAGCGGTCTTGGAACCGGAGATGCCCGAGATGAGCAGCATTGCGCCGAGCAGTACGTAGGACATCCCACCCCGAACGTGACCGACCAGCGCCGCCAGAAAAGTGACCATCACCCGTGCTACGCCGGTTACATGCACCAGTTGGCCGAGCAATACGAACATCGGCACGGCAAGCAATATCAGCGTGCTCATGCCTTCGTCCATACGTCCGACCACAACGCTGAGCGGTGTCGACGTGGTCGACAGGAGATACGCGCTCGTCGCCAGCGAGAACGCGAAGGCGATCGGAACACCCGCCATGACCGCCGCGCCGAGAAAGCCGACGAAGAAAACCAGCAGCGCTCCCTGTCCCATCTGCGTCAAAGGCGCGGCGGCAAGATAGCAGCCGAAGGCGATCAGCGCAATCAGCAAGATCACGCCGGCGATGTCACGCCAGTCGTGCCGCGCGAGGCGCAGCGCACAGCTCATCAGACCCGCGGCGCAGCCGGCCGGAATCGCCAGCGCCCTGACCGAGCCCGACCAGCCAAGCGCCGGCGTTTGCGCGAAGGCCTGGTCCTGCACATAGTCGAGCGCAGGATGCAGCACCAGCGCAAGAAATGCCGCGGAGGCGCCGACTGCGAGGGTCTCTGCCCGCGCTTGTCCACGCGGCGACAGTCTCGACACAAAGAACGTCAGCCGCATGTGACAGGAGCGCTGAACGGCCAGCGCGCTGCCAAGCATCGCAAGCCACAGGAACAGAGTCGACGCAAGCTCGTCCGACCAGATCAGCGGCTGATGAAACACGGCACGCGCGACAATGCCGACGAACAGGATCACGACTTCGGCAACCACTGCTGCCGCCGCGAGCAACTCGACTACACGGCGCAACCAGCGTTC